>OEKN01000660.1_pt4 | contig 12372 bp, 11 predicted proteins | sample 1503361 | NCBI WGS metagenome assembly OEKN01 (sample SAMEA104379592, study PRJEB20068) | metagenome | biome: 1000743; feature: 77; material: 1998 | place: USA | collected 2012 | depth 25 m
GTAGCCGGCGAAGGCTTGGACTTGTCGGGAGCGGAACTCTCCTTCGCGTTCGCGGGCGAGATGCTGGTTCCCTCAGTTGCAGGTGCGGTCGAGGGTTGCCCGGCAAGTGCCCTGTTAGCCGATACCCTCCCCAGAATCACTAGATCGACCCTGCGATTTTTGGCGCGGCTTTCGTTGCTATCGTTGTTGGCGACGGGATGGTATTCGGCGTATCCGGCCGCCGAGAGCCGATCGGAGGTAAATCCGTATTTCGTGATCAGAAGGCGAACCAGTTCAGTGGCCCGCGCTGTCGAGAGTTCCCAATTATCACTGAATTGCGCATTGTGGATCGGCTTATTATCGGTGTGCCCTTCGATACGTAACCGATACTTGCGGTCGGCGAGCAGCCATGCAATCCGGCTGAAGGTATCCAGTGACGTGGCGCGGATTTTGGCCGACCCGCTGTCGAAGAACCCCATCTCGCGCAGGCTGACGACCAGCCCGTCTGGGCCTATGGAAACGGCAATTTCATTTCGCTTGATTTCCGGCGCAAGTGCATCCTCCAGTTCTTGGCGCAGGCTAGAGAGGTCGCCGTTTTCAGACGCTCCCAATGTGCCTTTTGAGCTGGGAACGATGCGGCCAAGTGCGGCGGTGCGTTCCGCGTTCTCAATCGCCACACGATCATGGCGGCGGTGGGTTGGAGAACCTGACCGAGATTTCCGCCTTCCAGCAACAGGCCGGCGAGGACGCCCGCGACCGCGATGAGCACACCGCCGATTGTGGCCTTGTCCACCAGGCTTACCTCGTGGGCTCACTCTCGGAGTTGCCGGATTCAGGGGGCGCAGCAAGTGCAACCCGGTTATCCCAGCTGGGGAAGATTCCGCTTAGTACGGACCGCCGGAACTGCACAATCCGGTCCAGGATCTGAGAGACGTTTTCCCGAACCACAATCTTCTCGCCCGTGACCAGGGTGATCACGGTGTCTGGAGCCTGCTCCACGAACTTGATCAAGTCGGAATTGACCACCAGAGGCGGATTGTTGAGCCGTGTTAGCTGAATCATTGGGAACGTCCCTCCACCGTGCCGCCAGACACAGCAAGCTTCTGTTCTATCTATCGGCGTGGTCAGGCGAGGCCGTGCGTTGTGGGAGGAGACGAGCGGTTGCCGAGGTACCGGGCCCTTTGAACGAAAGGTCCTAAAGCACATGCAGCCGGTGCCGATATTCCGCTTGAACACAATTGGGTGCCGTAACGCAGGAAGGGGACAGACCTTCGCAAGCACGTTGCGGGAGGCGGTTCCAGGAAAGACGGGCCCAGAAAAGGAGAAATTCAAGATGGCGCTTAGCATTCTGAATAATATTCCGTCCCTGGCCGCCCAGAACCAATTGGCGATCACAGGTTCGGCTCTGCAACGGACACTGTTCCGGCTCTCGTCCGGTTCCCGCATCAACAGCGGGGCCGATGACGCGGCCGGCCTGGCTATTGCCGACGGGTTGCGTGCGAATATCACCGCCCTGACGCAGTCCGCCCGCAACGCGAATGATGGCGTTGGCAGCCTGCAGGTGGCCGATGGCTCCCTGGCCCAGGTCACCACACTGCTCAACCGCGCCGTCACGCTGGCTACCGAGTCGGCAACCGGCACGGTTTCCGACACGCAGCGCACCGCGCTCGATTCCGAGTTCACTGCAATCAAGGCGGAAATCAACCGGATTGGTAGCAACACCACCTTTAACGGAACGGCTGTGTTCACGGGCACATCAACCGACGTGTACCGCAGCGATTCCACCAGTGGCGGTGCCAGCACCATTTCCGTGGTTACGGGTGCTCTTTCCTCGTTGGGAATCGGCCTCGGGGCCAACGCCAGCAACGTACTAAGTGCGATCGCCAACCCGACCGCAACCAAGACAGTTACTATCGGGACCCAGACCTACACCTTCGTGGCGGCCCTCACCGGGGCCGCTAACGAAGTGAAGCAAGGCGCCAATGCTACTGCAACCTTGGCGAACCTGGCTGCTGCCGTCAACGGAGGTGCGGGCGCCGGCTCAGCGTATGGCACGGGCACAGTGGCGAATCCCGATGTCACAGCCCTCGCTGCGGCCTCCACGGTGACCTTTACCGCTAAGGTTGCCGGAACTAATGGCAACCTATTGGCTACCACCACCAACGACGCGGGCATGGGTTTCAGCAATGGGGCAACCATGACGGGCGGGTCCGGATCCGCAGGGCTGACCACGGCTGCGGCTGCTCAGGCAGCCTTGACCGCAATCAATGGCGCCATTTCATCGGTCGCCGCGACCAGAGGCCAGATCGGCGCTGCCATCAACCGGCTGCAGAGCGCGGTCAACGTGATTCAAAACCAGTCCCAAAACCTGTCGGCTGCCGAAGATGGTATTCGCGCGGCTGACATCGCTCAGGAAGTGGCGAACATGACCAAGTTCTCCATCCTGAACCAGACCGGCATCTCGTCCTTGGCGCAAGCCAACCAGATGCAGCAGAGCGTGTTGAAGCTGCTGCAATAACACCACTCGGGTGAGGAGGGGGGTAACCGCTCTCCTCCTCACCGTTTTCACGATGGGATGACCTATGAGCATCGATGCGGTCCAAGCCGCATTTTCCAGCGCGCAAGCGCTCATCGAGTGGGCCCCCGTCCGCCCTATACCCACGACCGCCGAAGCCGCGACGCAGCCTTCCTCAAACGATATCCTTAAGAATCTTCCCCAGGCGCGGCAATTGCAGGTCAATGCCACATTTGGCCAGGCCAACCTGATCATCTATCGCATCCTCGACAAGCAGACGGGAGACTTGATCCTGCAAGTTCCCCCAGAACAGCTTTTGCAGATCGCGCGCAGCATTCAGGAATCCTTGCAAGCGGAGCAGGTTCAACCCAGCCTTGACGTCCGCGTGTAACTAAGCCAGCCGGGAAGGGAGATATGTCGACCACAGGTTTGAATCTCAACAGCATGGGCTTGAACCAGAGCACGGCGGTTCCGGCTCGGGCATCGATGTGACGGCCGTTGTCAACCAGATCCTCGAGGCGGCGCGCGCTCCCGAACGCCTGTGGCAGCAGCAACAAAGCAATTTCACCGCGCAAACCAACGCGCTCAACAGCCTTAACTCGAGCCTGAGCGCTCTGCAGACCGCCATGCAGGCACTGAGTGATGCCTCGGGGATACTTTCGGCCAACAAGGCCACTTCGTCGCAAACCGGGATCCTGACGGCAACTGCGCAGGCTGGCGCTGTGGCCGGCAACCACGTGATTACCGTCAGCAGTCTGGCGACGACGTCTTCCGCCTACACCGATGAGCTGGCCAGCAGCAGCACCACGTTCCAGAGCGGAGTCCTCACTCTAACGGTTGGCACGACCAGCACCGATATCACAGTGGATAGCAGCAACAATACTTTGAGTGGGTTGGCGAGCACGATCAACGCCAAGAAGCTCGGCGTCACCGCCAGCGTGATCAACGATGCGAGCGGCGCGCGCCTGGCGTTAGTCAGTCAGAACACCGGGTTGCCTGGAGATCTGACCATATCGGGAAACACAACCGGGCTGAACTTTCACAAATCAGTGGCAGGCCAGAATGCTTCTCTTACCATCGATGGTGTACCGATCAGTAGCGCAACCAACACCGTGACCGGAGCCCTTAGTGGTGTGACCTTGAATCTCGTCAGCGGCTCACCCAGTACCCCGGTGCAGCTCTCGGTAGGCCCAGACACCGCCGGGGCCAGCCAGGCCGTCAACAATTTCGTCTCCGCATACAACACTTTGATTAGTGCCGCGCAAACGGCGGCAGCGAGGCGGTCACAAAAACCGCGGCCACGTTGTTCACGCGCGCCGTGCCGGGGGGAATCTGCACGCCCATCCGCTGCAACACGTTGGCCAGGGTCTGAACGGTGAAAATCGTCTGCCGGCTATCGCCCGTGCCCTTCAGTCCCACCACAATTCCGTAGCCCACCAGCGGGTTGTCGCGTACGCCCTCGACGGTCGCGATGTCGCGGATCAGAGCTTTCTTACTTTCCTCCTCCGCATGCGCTCCCGAGAGGGCCATCGCTATGCTTATCGCAAGAACAAGAACCGATCGACTGTTCATCGTATGTTCCTAGAAACCCACCAGGCGCAGCAACCAGCGCGTGAACACGTTCGGCGGACGTGTGCCCTCGCTGACCACACCTTTGCCTTTCACTTCCAGTTCCAGGTTCCCGACCGCATTCGAAGGCACCGAATTGTCAGGAGAGAGGTCGCCGGGCCGCACCACCCCCCGCACCAGGATCGTCTGCTTCTCGTTGTTCATGACGATTTCCCGTTCCGCTTCGACCACCAGGTTGCCTCCAGGCAGAAGCGCGACCACGCGGCCGGTTAAGCTCGTGCGCAGGCTGGAAGAGGAGGAGGCTTGCGCCTTGCCCTGTAAGGTCTGCGACGATATGGGCGAAAAGATGTTCTCCACTCCGCTGGTGCGGATGTGTCCGGCGAGCGCATTGATTCCGGAACTCGCCTTGAAGCTGCGATCGGTCGCTACGTTCCCGGTGTTTTCTGCCTGCAGGCTCTGCACCACCAAGATCCTCACCAGGTCGCCCACCTGTCGCGCCTTGTAGTCGCTGGCCAGATCGGCCAGGCGGCCCTGATCGGTCCACAGGCTGCCTGGGCTGGTGGAAACTACCGTGGGAACCGAGGTGGTCGACAGGTGTTGCAGGTATTGATCCAACGACTTATTGGGTTTGGATTTTTCCCGTGCCGCTGAGCCGCAGACCAACAAGAGAACGAAGAATGCCAGAAGCGCACTCGAGAACGCCTGTTCCTTGTGTTTCATAGAGCCTTCACCAGTCCGGCCGCAAGCACGCGCGCGCGTACCACGCGGCCTCCTTCTTTGCCCCGCGTGCGTACCTCCTGATCTCTCGCGCCTGAGTCGAGACAAACGACTCGGCGTTCCACCCGCATTTCGCCTTGTTCCCAGATGAGGGTGACCATTTGCCCGGGGCGGACCAGTCGCGGCAGGCGCACAGCCCGCGCGACACTAGCTTCTGTGGAGTCCGAATTCCAGGCTGCCGCGGAACTGGCTGCCACAGTCGCGTGCGACGGTGCTTGTCCGCCGGCTCGGGTTTGCACGCGAAGCAGAAATGGCAAACAAGCTCCCGCCGTCTTGCAGCGCAAACGGAACTCGATCGAGCGCAGCACCTCATCCCAGCGCACCTTCATGAGTTCGATCGCTTCCCCGGAGCGAACCCTCGCCGCGCGCCAGCAGAGTTCCTCGTTGAAGGGAAGCACCTCTTGCTCGGAGATGCCTCTGGCCTCGAGAGCTTCGACGACGAGACGCTGGATTTGTGGTCCGGCATCGCATCTCTCCGCTGCTCCGAACCCGGTCGCCGCGCCCGCTTGCGCCGCCAGTCCACAGAGCAGCAGGGCCCGAACAAGGTTTCTCATTCCACTCATCATCAGCGCCCCAGATTATTAATTTGCTGGAACATCTGGTCGGCAGCGTTGACCACCCGGGAATTCGCTTCGTAGGAACGCTGCGCCAGGATCATCTGGATGAACTCTTCCACCACGTTCACATTGGACCCTTCGAGCACCCCCTGCTGAATTTCCCCGAGGCCCTCCGTACCCCCAGGGGTGCCGACAATCGGGTCGCCCGAAGCGGTGGTCACGAGAAAAAGATTTTTGCCAATGCTGTTGAGGCCGCCGGGGTTCGGAAACAGCGCCAGTTGAATCTGTCCCACTTGCTGCGCCGCAGTCTGGCCAGGTTGCGTCACGCTGACCGTTCCATCGGCGCCGATGGTGATAGACGTCGCCCCTGGCGGAATCGTGATACCGGGCTGCAGCGGATTCCCGTCGGCGGTGACGACATTCCCCTGCGCGTCCAGATGAAATGTACCGCTCCGCGTGTACGCGATGTCACCTGTAGGCAGGCTGACCTGGAAGAAGCCCTGTCCCCCGATGGTGAGGTCCAAGGGATTGCCGGTCGTGTTGAAATCGCCCTGTAGTTGAATGACTTCCGATGCTGCCGTGCGCGTTCCCAAGCCCACCTGCAGGCCTGCCGCCATGGTGGTCTGCTGCGTGGCCGCCGCTCCCGGCATCACAAAGTTCTGGTAAAGCAGATCCTGAAACTGCAGGCGGCGGCGAAAACCTGCGGTGCTCGAGTTCGCCAGGTTGTTGGCGATGTTATCCAGATTCATCTGCTGCGCCGTCATACCGCTGGCGGCCGTGTACATGGAACGAAACATGGCAAACCTCCCCCGTTAAACCCGCGGCAAATCCGTCGCCGCAATGCGGTTGAACTCGCTGTAGAAAGTGCTCAGCACGCGCTGCAGCATCTCGGCCTGACGTTGCGCGGCAATCAGGCTGATGCTCGCTGCCACGGCATTCACGTTTGAACTCTCGAGCATTCCTTGGCGGACTGCTGTCCCCGGTTCCGGCGCAAGCGCGGACGCTCTGCCCGCCGCGTAATAAGAATGTCCGACCGCGGTGAGGCTGGCTGCCGGAGCAAAGGCTGCGAGGCGCAGCTTGCCGGCAACCGCGCCGTCGACCGACAGCGTGCCATCGGCGCCGATGGCAACCTGTCCGCTCGGCACCGAGATCGGTCCTTGCTCTCCCAGCACCGGGTCTCCTTCGGAGGTGACGAGTTGCCCCGCCGAGGAGACGCGGAAATTTCCATTCCGCGTGTAGAAGACCTCGCCACGAGCTTGCACCGCGAAGAATCCGTTGCCTTCAATTGCCAGGTCCAGCGCATTCCCAGTGGACTCGAGGTTGCCCGTTTTCAGATCCACCCGGCTGCCACTGAGCACCCCAAAGTCGTTGATCGCACGATTCAGCGGATTCGCGCTGTTGACCGCATTCCCCACGACTAGCGATTGGAAGCTTGCGTCGTGTGCGCGGTAACCAGTGGTGTTGAGATTCGCGAGGTTGTTTGCCACCATCTCGAACGCCTGGGTTCTTGCTTTCAACCCCGCGCATGCCGCATAGAAACCGCTGTCCATGGTTGGTTGACTCCGCAGGTGAGTCTGCAAATCAACCACCATTCATCCGGGTGTGAGTTCTCAGGAAAATGTTGCATTCCTTGCTGCTTGTGCGGTCGAGAGGATTAGAGAAAATTAAACAAACAGATGCTTCAGGAAGATCTTGCCGAGTTGGCGTGGCGCCACTCGGCAAAATCTTCCGGCCTGTGCGAGTAGGACAGGCCCAACTCGTTGCGGAACGCTCGCAGGATCGCGTTCCCTGTACTCTCTTCTGGCTCCCAGAAACTCATCGGCGCTCATCCGTCGAACTTTACTTGTGGCTGTGGAAATCCTCACATTGGCGTGCTTGCTTCAATCCTTCCGCTGCACGCGGGTTGCGCGAAGCGCCCAAGTCGCCCTCCGCGCCTTTGCTCGCGAACCCGCAAAATCGGTTCGGGGGCCAGCAAAATTCCGAAGAATTGAATATCATGAAAGGTTCGGCAATCATTGTGGGGGAACGCAGACGTGTCCACGACGCAGACGGATGGGCTTGAGGTCCTGGAAACTCGGGAGTGGCTTGATTCTCTCGATTACGTATTATCGAAGGGCGGACCCGACCGCGCGGGCCGATTGCTGCAGCAGTTGGCTCTTCATGCCCGGCGACAGGCGGGCCTGAATCTTCCGTTTACCGCCACTACGCCCTATCAGAACACGATTCCCGCGAGGACCCAGGCGCCTTTTCCCGGCAGCCAGGAAATGGAGCGTCGCATCAAGAGCCTGGTGCGCTGGAACGCGCTGGCCATGGTTATCCGCGCCAACAAAATCCAGGAAGGCATCGGCGGTCACATTTCGACATTCGCCTCGGCGGCGACGTTGTATGAAGTAGCCTTTAATCATTTCCTGCGCGCGCGCACCGAAAATGGCGACCGCGACATCGTCTACTTCCAGGGACACGCCGCGCCTGGCATCTACGCCCGCGCTTTTCTCGAAGGCCGCATCCCTAAGCAGAAACTCGAGAATTTCCGCCGCGAGCTGAAACAAGGCGGAGGTTTGTCGTCTTATCCCCATCCCTGGCTGATGCCGGACTTCTGGGAATACCCCACGGTTTCTATGGGGCTCGGCCCGATCCAGGCGATCTATCACGCTCGTTTTATCAAGTACCTCGAGAACCGCGGCCTGAAGAAGACCACCGGCGGCAAGGTGTGGGCTTTCCTCGGCGACGGCGAGATGGATGAGCCCGAGTCGCTGGGTTCGATCACGTTGGCCTCGCGGGAGCGCCTCGACAACCTCATCTTCGTCGTCAACTGCAACTTGCAGCGCCTGGACGGCCCGGTGCGCGGCAACGGGAAAATCATTCAGGAGCTGGAAGCAATCTTCCGCGGCGCGGGCTGGAACGTCATCAAGGTGATCTGGGGCACGGATTGGGATCCGCTCATTCAAGCCGATCGCGACGGCCTCCTGGTCCGCCGCATGAGCGAGATCAGCGACGGCCAATACCAGAAGTATTTCGTCGAGAGCGGCGCCTACTTCCGCCAGAATTTCTTCGGCACAGATCCGCGGTTGCTGAAGATGGTCGAACATCTCTCCGACGAGCAACTGGCACGCCTGCGTCTGGGCGGCCACGATCCCATCAAGGTGCACGCGGCCTACAAGGCCGCCGTCGACCACACCGGCTCGCCGACCGTGATCCTCGCCAAGACGATCAAAGGCTACGGCCTCGGCGAAGCCGGCGAAGGCAAGAACATCACGCATCAGCAGAAGAAACTCAATGACGAAGAGCTGAGCATGTTCCGCTCGCGTTTCGGCATTCCCATCCCCGACGACGAACTGCACGAGGCGCCTTTCTACCGCCCCTCCGAGGACAGCGCCGAGATCAAGTACATGAAGGAGCGCCGCAAGCAGTTAGGCGGCTACGTCCCTGAGCGAAAAGTCCGCGCCACACCACTGAAGAGCGTGCCCGAGAGCCATTTCGAGGAGTTTTACAAAGGCACGGAGGGCCGTGAAGTCTCGACCACGATGGTCTTCGTACGACTGCTTGCGAAGCTGTTGCGCGATCCGGAAATCGGCAAGCTCATCGTGCCCATTATTCCCGACGAGGCGCGCACTTTCGGGATGGAAGCACTGTTCCGGCAGGTCGGAATCTATTCGAGTGTCGGCCAGCTCTACGAGCCCGTCGACATGGACACGCTCCTTTATTACAAGGAAGCCAAGGACGGCCAGATTCTCGAGGAGGGAATTACCGAAGCCGGCTCAATGTGCTCGTTCATCGCTGCCGGGACCGCCTACTCCAACCACGGTATCAACACCATTCCGTTCTTCATTTATTACTCAATGTTCGGATTCCAGCGGATTGGCGACCTGATCTGGGCGGCGGCCGACATGCGCACCCGCGGCTTCCTTCTGGGCGGCACCGCTGGACGCACCACGCTAGCCGGCGAAGGCTTGCAGCACCAGGATGGTCACTCGCACGTGCTCGCGCTCAGTGTCCCCAACTGCCTTGCCTACGATCCGGCATTCGCGTACGAGATCGCCATCATCATCCAGGACGGCATCAAACGCATGTACGTGGATGGCGAGTCGATCTTTTATTACCTGACCGTCACCAACGAGCCGCTCCCCATGCCCGAGATGCCGCACGGAGAGGGCGTCCGCGAGGGCATCCTCAAAGGCTTGTACCGCTTCAGGCCCAGCGCGAAAAAAGACACTAAGCTGCGCGCCCAGCTCTTCGGTAGCGGCACCATCATGTTCGAAGTGCTCAAGGCGCAGCAAGTTCTGGAAGAGAAATACGGAGTCGGTGCCGACGTCTGGAGCGTCACCAGCTACAAGGAGCTGTATCGTGAGGCGAACGATTGCGAACGCTGGAATCTGCTCCATCCCGGACAGACACCCAGGGTTCCCTTCATCACGCGAATTCTGAAGGACACACCTGGCCCGTTCGTCGCTGCCTCCGATTACATGAAGGTACTGCCGGAGAGTGTCGCGCGCTGGATTCCCGGCCGCCTCGTCTCTCTCGGAACGGATGGCTTCGGGCGCAGCGAGAATCGGGCTGCGTTGCGCGACTTCTTCGAAGTCGATGCGAAGCACATCGTACTCGCCACGCTCAGCGCACTCGCCCGCGAAAATCAGGTCAGGATCGAAACCGTGCAGCAAGCCGTGAAGGATCTCGGCATCAATCCCGAAAAGCCGAATCCGGCCATCACTTAAGGACATGAGAAAGATCTCAGGAGATGGACAAAATTCAAACTGTGCAGTGCCCCAGGTTCCCGCCCGTTCTTTGGGCGCTAACCTGGGAAGATTGAGAAAGGTTTCAGGACAGTGACGGAATTCAAACTGCCCGAGCTGGGCGAAAACATTGAGCAAGGCGACTTGGTTCGCCTTATGATCGCGCCCGGCGCCGACGTGAAAGAAGGCCAGCCCGTGATGGAACTGGAGACGGACAAGGCCGTCATTGAGGTGCCTTCGTCGGTGAGCGGAAAAGTCAATGAAGTTCGTGTGAAGGAAGGCGACAAGCTCAAAGTCGGCCAGGTCATCTTTACGGTCGAGAACGGGGCGGGCACGAAGTCGGCACCTGCGGAAACCAAAGCCTCTCCGGTCATTGCTCCTGCAAAAGATTCAGTCAGCCGCCCTTCGAAAGATGCGGACGATGGAGCGGCAGGCGTCCCCGCCCGCCCAGATATCGACGAGGCTCTGCCCTCGCCAAAGGCTGCTTCCGCTCCCCCGACGGCTGAACCACCTGCAGCACCCCCTCCTACTCCTCGCGCGAGCGCGGCAGCTTTGGCATTCAAGCTTCCCGAGCTTGGTGAAAACATCGATCAGGGCGACCTCGTCCGCCTCATGATCGCGCCCGGAGCGAAAGTCTCCGAAGGCCAGCCGGTCATGGAACTCGAAACCGACAAGGCCGTAGTGGAAGTGCCTTCTTCAGTCAGCGGCGTCGTGAAAGAAGTGCGCGTGAAGGAAGGCGACAAGGTGAAGGTCGGCCAGCTTATCTTTACGCTGGAAGGAGGGCCTCCGCCCCAGCCGCAGAGAGCTGCGCCCGAACCAGTCGAGCACGTCTCCGGTCAGCAGGCAGCGCGACTCGCGTATCACCTCGCCATCAAGGCAGAAGGGAAGACCGAAGAGCAGGCGCTTCCGCCGGATCGGCCCGTCCCGCCTCCTCCGACGTTCACCATGCCGGTGCAGCTCGGCAAAGTCGCCGGTACCGAGCATCGCGATCCTGTTCCAGCGGCTCCGCACGTACGCCGTCTGGCTCGCGAACTCGGCCTCGACATCTACAACGTCACCGGCTCGGGTCCGGCCGGACGCATCAGCGAAGACGACGTCAAGGCCTATGCCAAGGCAACGCTGGCGGCAGCCGTGTCGGCCGCGCAGGCACCACAGGCCACGCGGCTTGCCGAACCCAAGCTGCCGGACTTCGCCAAGTGGGGAAAGGTCGAGCGCGTCTCCATGCGGGGCGTGCGCCGCAAGACGGCCGAGCATCTGCGCGAAGCCTGGATTACGATTCCGCATGTCACCCAGCACGACCGCGCCGATATCACGGAGCTGGAGCAACTGCGTGCAAAATTCGCTCCCCGTGCGGAAGAGGCCGGCGGCAAGATGACCGTCACCGCGATTGCCCTGAAGGTCTGTGCCTCTGCACTCAAAGTCTTCCCCCAGTTCAATGCCTCCATTGACATGGAGAACCAGGAGATCGTCTACAAGCAGTACATCCACATCGGCGTAGCAGCCGATACCGATCGCGGCCTGCTTGTGCCTGTGATCCGCGATGTCGACAAGAAGAACATCGTCGAGCTGGCCGCTGAGCTCTCACAACTTTCCAAGAAGGCCCGCGAGAAAAAGCTCACTCCCGAAGAGATGGAGGGCGGCACGTTTACCATCACCAATCTGGGTGGCATCGGTGGAACCTCCTTCACTCCGATTGTGAATCACCCTGAAGTGGCGATTCTGGGAATTTCGCGCGGCCGCATGGAGCCGGAGTGGATCAACGGGAAGTTTGAACCGCGCCTGATCTTGCCGTTGTCGCTTTCGTATGATCATCGGCTGATCGACGGGGCCGATGCAGCGCGCTTCCTGCGCTGGATTGCCGAAGCTTTTGAACAACCATTCCTGCTGTCGGTTCAAGGTTAATTTCAAGGACTCAAAAATTCATGGCAGACAATACCAACTTGCAACTCGCAGTTGTGGGCGGCGGACCGGGTGGTTACGCCGCTGCTTTTCTCGCCGCCGATCTCGGCCTCAAAGTCACCCTCATCGATCCGGAAGTGAATCCCGGCGGCGTCTGTCTCTATCGCGGCTGCATTCCTTCCAAAGCGCTGCTGCACGTGGCCAAGCTGATCGAGGAGTCGCACCAGGCCAGGAACTGGGGGATCGAGTTCAGCGATCCAAAAATCGATGTGGCCAAATTGCGGGGCTGGAAAGAGAGTGTAGTCAAACGTCTCACCGGCGGTTTGGGGCAGCTCTCCAAGCAGCG
>OEKN01000324.1_pt4 | contig 12343 bp, 10 predicted proteins | sample 1503361 | NCBI WGS metagenome assembly OEKN01 (sample SAMEA104379592, study PRJEB20068) | metagenome | biome: 1000743; feature: 77; material: 1998 | place: USA | collected 2012 | depth 25 m
GAATGGAGAAGGCTTCCGCCAGATCCGCCCTCAGTGAAACGGGCGCACCTCGACCGGCGCCCGGCAGGCGACGGCGGCTTTACGTCCCCATGCCAGCGCCTCGTCGAGGTCAGCGGCTTCCACCACCCAAAAACCGCCGATGTGCTCCTTGGTCTCCAGGTAGGGCCCGTCGGTGATGAGCACCTTGCCATCGGGCTGCGCCCGCAGCGACTTCGCGCTACTTGCCGGGCGCAGGCCGCCAACGAAAACCCTGACACCGGCGGCGACCATCTCGTCATTGAGCACGTCGATATCGCGTTCCATCGCTTCGTCCTCGAGGGACGCGTCATAGTCATCGGGGTGGTGAATCGCAACCAAATATCGCGTCATGACTTCTCCTATTAGCGGTTCTTCCCCCATGGGTGGGAGCCAGCAAACCGTTCATCCTATAGTCGTCGCGGACGGAAAAAATCGACAGGGGGTTGGCCCACTTCTGCGTCGAGTCTAGAACCATGGTTGCCCCACCCTGGCGTTCTGGGCAAGGGTGGGTTACTCGTCACAGGACCGGTGGCTCACACAATCGGGGTGCCCCATTCAATCGCGTTCTGTGCGATTGAGTGGGAAAACTGCTGCGCGAAGGCAAGCGCCTTCTCATACGAAGCTCGGGCCTCCGCAATCCGCCCTAATCTGCGACACCAGAAAAAACTGGGGACAGACCCGACGTTCACCAATCTCGATTCGTTCGGAAAACTGCGGGCACATTCCGCCTGTCCCCGGTTCTTCGTCTCTCCGCCTCATTCGGCGGCGGGTGAAGCTGCAGGAAGGCGGCTGCGGCGTCGCGGGCTCGCACCGCGATTTCGCGGGGGGTCGGTCGCTCGGCGACGCCGAGCAGCAGGCTGACCATCAAGTCGCGCCACAGCAGCCCGGCAAACTGCTGGGTAAGTTCGGTAGGACTGCCGGTGAGCAGTCCGGAAGCCTGGGCCTGCGCCATGATTTTACGCAAGGCGGCGCGGCTCGGGGGGCTGGCCCACCCTTTGGATAGAGTCTAAAACCATGGTTGCCCCACCCTTGCGTTTTTGGCAAGGGTGGGTTACTCACAGGTTCTGCGCGGGGTGTCCCATTCAATCGCGTTCTGTGCGATTGAGTGAGCGATGCTGCTCGCAATACCCAGGGCTTTCGCTCGGCCCAAACATTCGCCCTTTTTTGCCGACGAGTCGGGTCGAGATGCCGCCTCCCTCTGCCAACGTTCACGCATCACATCTGACCTGTGACAACTGCCCTTGCATTCCTCAGGCTCGGTAGGCGAAGCTGATTCGCCGCGCGTGTCCCCAGAGGATGGTGGCCGTGGACGCTAAGTCCTTTGTCCGGAATATTTTGCCGATAAGTTCTTTGACATCAAAGATCTTGCGGGCTTTTCCGCGTAACCTGCTCATTCCAAAAGACCAGGGGGGAGGGGGTACCCCCGCGACCGGGCAAGCTACTTCTGGACTGGGAACTGAGAGCTGACGGGAGCCTTCCCCGGCTTCCGCTTTTATTTCAATTCCTCAAGCCGCTGCGCGAGAAAACGGCGTTCCGTTTCCTGCCGCGCCAAAGCCAGCGCTTTCTCATACGAAGCACGGGCCTCCGGAATCCGCCCTAATCTGCGACACAGATCCGCGCGGGCAGAGTGCGCGAGGTGATAGTGCGCGAGCGGATGGAGGTGCTCGGGCGCCAGCAAGCGATCGATAAGACGAAGACCCTGCTCCGGACCTTCGCACATGGCAACGGCCACCGCGCGGTTCAGTTCGACAACCGGCGATGGATGAATCCGAAGCAACCGGTCATAGAGCAGCTTGATCTCGTGCCAGTCCGTGGATGCCGGGGAGGAACTCTCGGCGTGAACGGCCGCAATGGCCGCCTGCAGAGTGTAGGCGCCGAAGCGGCGCGATTGAAGTGCGCGTTCGGTGAGCGAGATGCCTTCGGCGATCTGCTCCCGGTTCCACAACGACCGGTCCTGCTGCTCCAGCAAAATCAAATCTCCGTCGGGAGAGATTCTGGCGGCGCGGCGCGACTCCTGCAGCAGCATGAGCCCCAACAGGCCCATCACCTCGGGTTCGTCAATCAAGTCAAGCTGGAGCAACTCGAGCAGGAGTCTGCCCAGGCGGATCGCCTCGCGGCTGAGTTCGGCGCCTGTCGTTTCAGCCGAGTATCCTTCGTTGAAAATCAGATACACGACTTGGAGGACCGCTCCCAACCGCGCCGACAATTCCTGGCCGACTGGCACCTGGTAAGGAATTGCCTTATCGCGGATGACAGCCTTCGCGCGCACGATGCGTTGCGCGAGCGTTGCCGGCGTAACCAGAAATGCGCGGGCAATCTCCTCCGTGGTCAGGCCGCAGATTTCGCGCAACGTGAGCGCAACCTGCCCTTCCGGAGGCAGAGCGGGATGGCAGCAGGTGAAGATCAGGCGGAGGCGATCATCCTCGATCTCCTCTTCCTGAGGCATTTCGTTGATGCGCGCTTCGCTGATTTGCGCTTCCGTGTAGAGCGCAAAATCTTTCTGTGTTCCATCGAGACGCGCGCGCCGGCGCATCCCATCGATGGCCTTGAAGCGTGCCGTTGAAATCAGCCACGGGCGCGGCTTTTCCGGAATACCATTCAGAGGCCAGGACTCCAACGCGGTGGCGAATGCCTCATGCATGGCCTCTTCGGCGAGATCGAGATCTCCGAGGAGGCGCACCAGCGTCGCCAGAACCCGGCCCGATTCCGATCGGTAAAGAGTCTCTATGGTCCGGCTGAGTTGTTCGGGCACAGGCGGCGGCATCTACGCCAAGCTAGCAAACGGAGCGGCTCGACACAACTGCGCTCGGACTTCCCTACCCACAATGTGGGAGTAAGATCTGGGAAGCGCTGGATCGGGAGATCGGCAAGCCCGGGGAGAATCGTGGGAAAGTAATCGCAACCTTCGGTCCCGCTTGACGGTCATCCGGGCACTTCAACACAGAACTCGCCTGTCGAACAGGTGTATGGGTCGGCGCTTACTCTCGACTAGAGGTCAGGCCCTTAAATGTCAAAAACCCGGTAGGCGGTCGAAGGAGACTGGGCTTGGAGAAGAGTAATGGCAACATTGCGTACCGGCACGCCAGCGAGGGTCTGACCTTCCAGAGTGCCATGATGCGCATGGCCGTGCAGCACCAGATCCGCTCCATGCCGGTCGATTACTTCCGCCAGACGCGATGTTCCCAAAAAAGGCATTACTTCGGGGTCTTCGCCCCGGACGGTGGCAGCAATTGGAGAGTAATGGAGCAGCACAACGCGTTTGGCTGTGCGCAATTGAGACATTCCACGTTCGAGCTTGAGGGCTTCATCGATCGACGCCCGCACAAAGGTTTTGATTTCGGGTTCTCCAAAAGCCGTTAGAACGCCTCTGCCAAATCCTCCGACGAACCCCTTCGTACCCGCGAAACCCACACCGTCACGCTCGTACGCGCTGCCGTCAAGGACCTTGATCCCTTCCGACGTCATCATGCGCATCAATTCCTGCTCTTTTCCGCACTCGTAGTCGTGATTACCTAACACCGCGATAGTTGGAACACGTATGCGGACCAAAGCGTTGAGTAAAGGCTCCATTTCCGATGGTTGCCCGTAGTTCGTCAGGTCACCCGCAAGAACCAGCACATCTGCCTCATCGCGCGCTCGGCTGAGCTGGTCGCGCAATGCAACCTGATTCGCGGGCGCAAAGTGGAGATCGGCAGTGGCTGCAATTCTCATCCAGAATGTCGATTCTATGGGGATCAGGAAGGAACATCCGGAAGAGGTGCAATCTTCATGCTCCGAGCACGATTTTCCTGGAGAATGTTTTCCATGCCCCACTCATCTACATCAATCGCGAACATGGCGTCATCGATCAAGCTGCCTCGAAACTTTGCTTCTGCCGTCGGCGTGTTCACTTCCTCAGAAAACCTCTCCAGCAAGTCTCGCCACAGAGATTGCGGAACGTAGGAGCTCTGGGCTGGGTAAACGTAGCGAAACAGCGTCAGAGACCAAAGGACAAGTTCCCAATGTTCTCCAGCGATTTGCAGCACACGATCCCATTGGAGCTTTCCACGGGATGCGAAAATGATATGGGCAATATCGGCACCATCGAAGCGCTCTCGCCGCGTAACAAACAGCTTAGAGGCAAGCAATTCTTCCGGAGCCAAGACTCTTGTCTCGACACCGCATACTTTCGCGGAGTGCGCCCTCCCGATCCAGGATTCGTCAACCGCAATGGCAGCATTGCTCATCCCCGTAATTAAGTCGACAAAGTAGTCATCTCTATGTACTTTGGCAAGCCAGACGGGATCGCATACCTCACAGCGAAAACCCCGCTTCTGAAGGGACGCTAAGGTTGCGGATGCTGCTTGGGTGCTGAGGAAGATGTCCAGGTCTTTCGTGAATCGGGAGATGCCCGTGTGCTGCCGCAAGGCAAAAGCTCCCGCCACCGCATAAGGCAAGTGCGCCTTCTCAAAGAGGGTAAGTACCTCGCGGAAAAGTGCCTGCTGCTCCTCGGGAAGCACGAGCGGAACCGAGGAGGTAGCCTGAACGTCACCGCAGCTGGATTTGTCTTCCCGATTTCCCATGTGAGGACGGGCTCTATTGGTTGACTCGCAGCAGCATAAACGTGCCGCTATCCAGCTTTACATTGCCTTTCTCGGAACTAACCACCGACCCCATTTTGCTGTCTTGGTTGGATGAGAGCCGGAGATTTGAGATACCCACAACGCCTTGAGTACTGGCTGTAATGGGCTGATGGGATTCGGTTCTGGATTGTACTTCAGCGGGCGCCTCGCCCCCAGGGGCAGAAGGCGACGCGCTGGAAGGATTGCCACCGCTGCCCATTCGGCCACCGGGGTTGCCCGAAGGCATCCCGGGCGAGGGGGAAGTTTGAGTCGACTCGCCTGGGGCATTGCCAGGGGCGTTGTTCGAGGCCGGGTTCAAGGCAGCCGGTCCAATAATGGCTTGGATCGACATTGGCATGGCAAGATCACTTCCGTCCTTCATGACGGCGCGATCGAAGACAATTCCAACCTGAGATTCCTTTTGCTCCTTATTGCGAGGTTGTGCTTCGGTCACGTGCCCCGTCACCCTGGTGTCTTTCGGGACGATTACCTGTCCATCTCCAGCCTTGAGATCTTGGGTTACCCGTGCTTCGACCCCCTCGCCGGACTTGACCTTCTTCGCATCTATGGACTTGGTCAGCTCTACGGGAATTACGGTACCCGGCGCAAACCGCGGAACGTTCGTCTGCGGCGTGCTGGAATTGTAAGGTTGGTTTGCCGGTGGGCTACTTTGTGGGGCCGAGGAAGTGCTTTGCTGTGCAACCGCCATCCCCGATAGCAAAAGGCCGGCCAATATTCCAATCACCGCTTTCATAGCTATCTCCTCATTGCGGAGAGCTTCCTAAGAACCTCGGATTTAACGTCCTTTAAAGTATTTGGACTGCCCGCTCGTGAGCTTCCGCTGCTTTTCGCGTTCTAAAAGTCCCAAGATTGCGCCTGCGTCCTGTTTTAGGATTTTTTTTGCGTGAATATAATCGGTATTCACCGGATGATATTTTGCGTATCAATTGGACTCCTCCGATGTCTCACAACAACAAATTAAGACTCAGGTACTCCCCTGAGCAGCCGCACTCGCCTGCTCTGTCCGGTACCACCCTATTCGTCTAAAGTTGGCGGTACCATCAAGCATGGACCGTAGATGCTGCAGGGAGCGACAGTATTTCAACAGTGTCGCCTGGTCTGCCCTGCCATTGAGCCCGCTCGAATGAATCAACGATTGTTCGCCTGCTTATCACCTGTGCCAGTGGGAAGCGAAGCTCAGTTGTATCCCGTTCTCAAGCACAACTTTTTGGAGCTGAATTTACTAGCAGAGGTATTGGTCGATGGTCGTCACAATCGTTACTGTGAGAGGCTGACGCGATCAGATCGATTGCTGTGATCTTGCATTGATACATTATTTCCTACAACGGTCACGTTTTCAAATCGCTATGCACTGATCGACGAGAGAATTCGGAACAGCATTACCCAGCGGCGAGCATTCGTCGTCATGAGAAAATTCTCCTTCACGTGCTCGCGGCCGTTGCGGCCCAACTGAGCGCCGAATTCTGGGTGCGTCAATAGATACCGGATCTGATATGCACAACCCTCCACCGAATGCACCAGCACTCCAGTATGTTTGTCGATCACTTGCGTCGGGATGCCACCTACGGCGCTGGCGATTGTCGGTTTTGCTTTCCACAAACCTTCTGTTACGGTCAGGCCAAATCCTTCTTTCAGGGATTTTTGCACGATGATGGTGGAAGCGCGCTGGAGAGCATTGATTTCGAGCGCCGACCAGGGTGGGAGTTCAAGAATGATAATGTCAGGATCGTCACCAGCAGCCTCCTGCACTTCTTTCAACACCACCGCACCCTCGGGATCGTCTGAGGCGCCTCCGCCTGCCAGAACTAGCTGAAAATCCACGTATTTTTTTGCCATTTTGTAGGCACTGATGACACCAAGAGGATCTTTGAGACGGTCGAAGCGGGAAATCTGGGTGACGATTGGACGTGAGCGATCGACGCCGAAATTGTCGCAAACTTCCCGGATGTAGGTTTCGTCGAGCTCCTTGTTCTTCTCCGACAAAGGATCGATGCACGGATAAAAGAGAGCCTGTGGGATCGCCAGGCTGTGAGCAAAAGCCGGGGAAGAGAAGACCGCGGCATCGTACTGCTCCACCATAGGCTGAAGGAAACTCCACACATCCTGATTCGGATGTGAGAGATCGATGTGGCAGCGCCAAATCCAATAGCCGGATTTACCAGCCTTCGATGAGATTAGCCCGGCGGGTTGCGGATCGTGAATGACAATAAAGTCCTCGTCGAAGTTCATCCGCTTTCGGTTCTGTTCGGTGTGCAACATAAAAACATCGTGCGCTTGCTGCGTCAGCGTAAACTCGCCACCATGCAAGGCGTTGTGAAACGCCTTTGTCACTTCGAAGAAATCATTTCCCCCTGTGATGACTTCCCAACCCGTTTTGACCTCGAGCTCGTCGAGCAAGGGCACCAGTCGATTTAACATTTCGGCCACACCGCCACCCACCGCGGTGGAATTAACCATCTTTACTCGTTTTCCTCGCAAGGGACTGGCGAGAAATCGCAATTCATCGAGCTGGGATTTACCGATGATCGGCTCGTAATCTGCGAGTCGTGGCGCGGGTGGCGCCGCTGGTGGGGTTTCCGATATTTTAGGTTTGCGACGCTCTCGGGTAGGCGCCGTAGCGCCAACCTGGTTTCGGGAATTACTTTCCTTCTCGTCCTTGCCGGGCGAAGAAGTATCGGATTGCGGCGCAATAGGACGGCCCAACTCCTGCATGCGTGTGCCTCATTACATTTCTAGTGAACTGCATTTTGAAGAATCTGGATGATTTTTCGCCGTACACCTTCGAGCGTCGATGTATAGATGTCGATGCGGTTGAGCAGGGCGGACTCACGCTCCATTCCCAAATCTCTCAGGAGCCAAATGGAAAAATCATTCGATTCCAGTTTTCGTCGAAGCCGCGCCTCAATAAAGTGATAGTGGATTGAGTGCAGGCTCACTTGACGAAGGCCATCGATGAACTCCAGGAGGTTGGCAGCGTGTCGCTGAGTTTGCAGAACAATCGTCTTGGAAGAGCAAAAGTAAAATGGTGTGGCAGCTGTCCGCCCTCGCGCCTTCGGGTTCTCAGAGCCGAACTCATCCACCACATGTACAAGCCATGCACGCAGTGCAGCCAGTGACGTAAACTCGCGTATATCGAGACTGGCCAAGCGTTCTCCCAATCCGACCTCGCCCAGTTCCGTATAGGCCCAATGCGCAAAATCGTTTGAAAACCCTTCTTTAATAAAGTGATGCTCTTCGAGAGTTCGAAACGTGTGTTGAAAAATCGACTCCTCGGCACAGGATTGGAGAGCCTTCAGGAGTTCTTCGATCGTACTCGCGCGCTGGCGCTCGATGAACAGCAAATGCGCGGCCGACTTGAACTCGAAAGGCGTCTTGGCTTGAGCCGTGCCGGAATCCCTCGCGGGAGTTATTGCAGTGTGCACACTATTCCCTGTCTTTGGTGTGAACTGAAGTTCCTAAGATGCATGCCGGGGGCATAAGGTTGAGTGTACATTGTTCTTCGTTCGCCTCTAGGGGGTTCACTGGATGCCGCAAGCCCCGCTTATTCGCTGTGATAGAAATTTCGATTGTAAGGCATGTGCGAAGTTCTGGGGGAACCGTCCTGATTGATTGAAGGCGGCGCCTGGCCCCACACCCTCGTGCCCCTTATTGGGATTTCGTAAAAATAAAGAAAGGTCGGAGCATCGAGTGCTTAAAGCCCAGGCGAGTGGCGAAGCGGGATTAGCCGATATACAGACGACACCAGCGATGTCGAACGGGCTGCGATTGGGAGCAACATGCCGCCGAGATGGGGCCTGCGAACTCCTGGTGTGGGCTCCGAACGCAAGGCGGGTTGGTGTACGAATACCAGATGACAACGGCTCGCTGGAGCTCGATCCGCTGCCACATGGTTATTTCCATGGTGCATTCGCGGCTCTGAAACCAGGTACGCGCTACGTATATCGCCTCGATGATGTGCAGGAGAGGGCAGATCCTGCGTCACGCTACCAACCTGACGGTGTGTTTGGTCCATCCCAGGTTTTCGATTTGTCCGATTTCCAGTGGTCCGATCGCGAATGGCATGGCTTGGAATTGAAAGACTTCATCTTTTATGAACTTCACGTGGGGACCTACACGTCCGCTGGTACCCTCGATGCGTTAATCGACTACATCTCTGAATGGAAGGCGTTGGGCATTACCGCGATCGAGCTCATGCCACTAGCTCAGTTCTCGGGAACCAGGAACTGGGGCTATGACGGCGTTTTTCCTTTTGCGGTCCAGAACAGCTATGGCGGACCTCGAGCCTTGCAGCGGTTCGTAAATGCTTGTCATGGCCACGGACTCGCGGTCGTGCTCGATGTCGTTTACAACCATCTTGGTCCGGAAGGCAATTTCCTCGGGGACTTTGGGCCGTATTTCACTGATCGCTACAGAGCTTCGTGGGGTGAGGCGGTAAACTTTGATGGCGCACAGAGTGATGAGGTGGTTCGATTCTTCATCGAGAATGCGCTTTCCTGGTTAAACGACTATCACATTGATGCACTTCGGTTGGACGCGATCCATGGAATCTTCGACCGTAGCGCGCAACCGTTTCTTTCTTTACTCAGCTCTGCTGTGGATGCTCTTGCCGCACGCACTAAACGAAACATTTACCTAATTGCAGAATCGGATTTAAACGATTCCCGCTTTGTAATAAGCCGGGATCGCGGCGGTTTCGGGTTGCACGCACAGTGGAATGATGACTTTCACCATGCTCTCCATAGTCTGCAAACCGGCGAGCGGTTCGGCTACTACCAGGATTTCGGATCTCTTACCCAGCTTGAGAAGGCGTTGCGAAATGGATATGTGTATGAGGGCGAGTACTCGCGCTATCGTCAACGTCGACACGGAAACTGCGCAAACGATATCCGCCCACTGCAATTGGTTGTTTTCTCTCAAAACCACGACCAGGTCGGCAATCGGATGCTGGGTGAACGTTCCGGCACCTTGCTGACACTGGAGGCACAAAAGCTGTCAGCTGGGATGGCACTATTGTCTCCGTATTTGCCTCTCCTTTTCATGGGTGAGGAATATGGAGAGACGAGACCTTTTCTCTATTTCACGAGCCACACGGATCCGGCGCTGGGCAAAGCTGTTCAGGAGGGCCGACGAAAAGAATTCTCCGCTTTTTACAATTCCGGAGAACCACCCGATCCGCAATCCGAGCTTACTTTTTTACAGTCCACTCTCGACCACAAAACTCGGGAGAAAGGTGCGCATTGCATGCTCTGGGATTTTTATCGCGAACTCATTCGCCTTCGGAAAGATGAACCGGCACTTCGGGCGCTCGACAGATCGGGGATCGAGGTGCACAGTTCCGAGAGGAACGGCTCTTTATGCATGCGTCGCGCGTCCGGTAAGGACGAGATCATGATGATGTTCAATTTCGGAAATCATGCAGCAGATTTCGGAGCGGACGTTCCGGCAGGGAAATGGGGAAAACTTCTGGACTCTGCTGAAGCACGTTGGATGGGACCCGGGAACGATATTCCGAAAGCATTTTCCGCTGGCAAGGGCAGTATGCCGATTCAACCGAAGAGCTTTTGCGTTCTGAAACGTACAGCGTCGTAACCACATTCTTTCTTACGATGATGCTCGATTTGGTGATGTTCCTCAGCCAGCTAATGTGACCATGACTGGACCACGTATTCCCGTCTCGACCTACCGGTTGCAGTTTAATCAACATTTGCGCTTCAGCGATGCAAAGGACCTGGTTGCATACTTGCACGAGTTAGGGATTACCGATCTTTACGCGTCACCCCTTTTGCAGGCAAAACACGGAAGCATGCACGGCTACGATGTAGCGGATCCAGCTCACCTCAATACAGACCTGGGGACGGACGAAGAATTCGACGATCTGGTCCGGGAGCTGCAGCAGCATGGCATGGGTCTGCTGCTCGACATTGTTCCCAATCACATGGCGGCCACAGGCGAGAATCCCTGGTGGATGGACCTGCTGGAGGACGGTCCCAGATCTGCTTTTGCGTCGCACTTTGATGTCGATTGGCATCCGCCGAGCCGCTCTTTAGAGAATCGTGTCTTGTTACCGATTCTCGGCAGACCATACGCGCAGGCGCTGGAAGCGCGCGAATTGCGGCTTACCTACGGACGCAGTGGATTCTTCCTGAACTACTTCGATTTCACCTTGCCGATTGCAACGCGGTCCTACGGACGACTTCTCGGATATCGCCAGGATCGTCTGGAGCGCGTTGTCGGATCCAATGCACCAACCTGGCTGGAGTTTCAAGGAATCCTGGCAGCGATTGCACAGATTCCGCCTCCCGGAACCGCTCCAGCGGAAGCCCCAGGGGAGCGGCGACAGCACCGCGAAGCCGTGAAAGAACGACTTTGGTCGTTGTACACGGGCTCGCCCGAAGTGAAGCGCTTCGTGGATGGGAATGTCCGTCTGTTCAATGGCCGAAAAGGTGTGCCGTCGACGTTTGTTCTGCTCGACCAATTGCTTTCCGATCAGGCGTATGCACTGGCTTTTTGGCGAACAGCGAACCAGGAAATCAATTATCGACGCTTTTTCACGATCAGCGATCTCGTTGGTTTGCGCGTGGAAGACCCCATGACGTTCGAGGCGATTCACTCGGTTGTATTGCGTCTGGCCACGAAAGGTATGGTCACGGGATTCCGTGTGGACCACATCGATGGCCTACGCGATCCAGTTGGATATCTTCGACGCTTGCAGGAAAAAACACATCCTGAGCCGGGTGCGCGGCCCAGAGATTTTTACGTGGTTGTGGAGAAGATTCTTTCATCGGGTGAGGCACTGCCGGCCGAGTGGCCGGTTCACGGAACCACGGGATACGACTTTCTGAACTCTGTCAACGGCCTTTACGTGGATGCATCGAATCTGCCTGTTCTGGAGGAGATCTACTCGCGTTTCATCAATGAGCGTGTGCACTATCCCGACCTGGTTTACAGAAAAAAGAAGCAGGTTATGGATAGTCTGCTGGCCGTCGAAATGCGCACCCTGGGTCGGTATCTCAGCGTGCTCGCGGCGCACGATCGTTATGCACGAGAACTAGCCCGTGGAGAGTTGACGCAAGCGCTGGTCGAAACAACCGCCTGTCTGGAGCCATATCGTACTTACATTCGCGGCTTTGAAATCAGAGTTCAGGACCGGTCAGCCATCGAGAAGGCCCTACGCGAAGCGCAGCGAAGAAATCCCAGCATGGATGTGGCGTGTTTTCGCTTTCTTCGCGATGTGCTTTTGTTGCAACCCGGCCCCCATTTGTGGCCTGAAGAGAGAGAATCTCGCCTTGCATTCGTGATGACGTGGCAACAATTCACTGGCCCAATCACCGCAAAAGGCGTAGAGGATTCAGCCCTTTATGTGTACAACCGCCTGATTTCCGTGAACGAGGTTGGGTCCTCTCCGGACTCTGCAGACCTCTCGCTGGGGAGTTTTCACAGAGCCATGCAGGTTCGTCATCAAAAGTGGCCTTTTAGCATGAATGCCACCATGACACACGACGCGAAGCGATCAGAAGATGGCCGGGCGCGGATTAATGTTCTTTCCGAACTGCCCCAGGAATGGGAGCGTCATTTGAATGACTGGACCGCGTGGAACGCCTGCGAATGTCGTAAGGTGAAAGGCATCCGGGCCCCAGAACGGAATGAAGAAACCTTACTGTATCAAACGCTGCTCGGCTCGTGGCCTCTAAAAGATACGGCTT
>OEKN01000615.1_pt4 | contig 12249 bp, 6 predicted proteins | sample 1503361 | NCBI WGS metagenome assembly OEKN01 (sample SAMEA104379592, study PRJEB20068) | metagenome | biome: 1000743; feature: 77; material: 1998 | place: USA | collected 2012 | depth 25 m
TTGTAGCGGGTCGTGTCGGTTTCAACCACATACCAGCTGAACAGCGGGAAGACTTCGTTGAACCCGGCATTGCCGCTGAGGTCCGTGTTGTTGAAGTTGGAGTAGCTGCCGTCGCGGAAACGGATGTTGGTCGCCACGAGCGCGAGACCCGGCTCGTTAGCGTCCTGGGTGCCGTTGTTATTGTAGTCAACGAACGTCTTGGTATAGATGTTCGCTTGCCACTGATTGATGGCGAGCTCCCCGATATTAAGGGTTGATCCGCCAGCGAGACGGACCGGAGTGGAGAGGCCGTCCACCAGCATGTCGTTCCACTGGTCGAAGACCGTGATGCGCCAATCTCCCTCAGGCAGGCCAGAGAGTGTGAATTTGCCGTTCGAGTCGCACTTGGTGAAGGCGAAATCTTCGCCGTCAGCGTCTCCGAAGCTCACATAGCACTGGGTGAAGGAGAAACTGCTGTTGTCACCGCTGCTGTAGAGGCGCTCGTCAGGCGTACGACTCATGCGCTCGGTGGTCACCGTACCGGTCACTGTGTTGTTGCAGGTATAGGGAATGCCCGGCTGAGGACTGTTGGCGTCGCTGCCGTTGCAGATGTACTGCTTGCGGGCATTGATGATGGACGGGTTGGCGAAGCCAATCGACACGTGGAATCCGGCGGGACCGTACTCCTGGAAGAAGCTCGGTTCACCGATGCGGAGGAACGAGTCGTGGGCCTTCTGACCGTCGAGCGTGTTGGTCTGGAGCCATTCCTCACCGCGCGCGATGCGGTCCGCGGCCGGGGTAGCCACGATGCCGTAGCGACCTGCGAACAGGTTGGCTACCACAGCCTGGCCAGCCAGCGGAGACAGAGTTACACCATCAGCCTCATACTTCGGGCAAGTTACGATTTCGCCCGTGATGCCGACCTGGCTGCCGTCGCCACCGTTGGAGGGCATGCTCGCCGTGGCCTGCGCCACGAGGGGGCAGGCATCGAGTCCAGTGGAAGGATCGAGGGTTCCGGCCAGGCTGTTGGACAACGGCATGTTAAACATGTCGTAGGTTACCTGTCCGGTCGCGTCGCCCGTGCCGCCGGCGTCATCGAACAGCTTGATGTTAAAGCCGCCGAGACCGGGCTCATTCGGCGAGAGGACATCCACGCCACCGCCGCCATCCTGCTCACCGTTGAGCGGGAAGTCATCCTCGAACACGAAAACGGACAACTTCGCGGTCGGGTAAGGTGAGGGCTGCGAAAGAACGGTGACCGCGGGGAACGAACTGTTTGCAGTGCAGACAAACTGCCCCACAGCGAGGGAGCACGAGATGGGCGCGCCGCCCATGCCGTGGCCGCAACTCGTATTCAAGCTACCGTCTGGGTTATTGGGACCAGCTGTGCAGTTCGCCGGAGCGCTGCCGTTGCCACCGATGAACGGGTTCGCCGCATCACCGGGCAGCACCGAGATGTAGTAGCGCTTGGTCGGATCCAGGTTGACCTGGCCGGGATCGAGCGTTGCCTCTTGCGTTCCGTCGGTTCGGCAAACGCCATTGCCCTGATCGCAAACCGCCGGTTGACCGAGCAAAGTCTGGCCGGATTCGCACGACAGCGGACCAGTACAGCCGGCCGCAATCACTGGCATGTAGCTGGTGTGGAAGTTCGTCCCGAATGTCGGCACGATTCCGTTGAGCTGGTTATAGGTCGGGCAACCATTGGGCGGCGGATTCGTCGTGCAGTACGGGTTGATATAGAAGGTGCGGTCCTCTTCGATGATCCACCGGTAATCAGTGATCTGAGTTTTCTTGTCGGCGCCGTCCAGAACCTTGACGACCAGGTGGCTCGCCGGCAGGAAGTTCAGAGTTACCGGGCCAACGTTATTCAGCGTGGATCCAAACGTGCTCTGCACATTGAAGCGGAACGTGGCTGCTCCGCCGCTCGCCGAGGTTGCGTGGAATCCGCCATTCTCGTCAGCGGTCACGCCGGTGAGGCCGGAAACGGGAGTCGCGCCGGTGACTTTCAGAGCGTAGCCCTGCGCGTCTTTACAGAAGGAGAGCAGACCCGGAGGTGCGATGCTCAACGTCGTGGCAACCTTCGAAGTCCAATTCGTGCCGGCCGGAACCGTACAAGTAATTCCGCCCGCGTCCGTAGCCGCAGCGCCGATGGTCACGAGCGCGCAAGCCGGACCGCTCGCCGCGCCGTTGCCGCAGTAAGTGAAGGTCGTCGGCGTGCCTGTGTAGGTGAACGTGCCGTCCGCATACAAGGTCAGGCCTGGAATGACAGCACCGCCCTGCACCTGAGCGCCATAGACATTGACGTCGTTCGCCAACAAGCCCTTGGCTGGATCGGACACGACAAGCGTCTGACCGGTGATCAGCGAGTTATAGGTGTCAGCATTGGCTTGCGCGGCGGTTGCGGCCGTAGAGAAAGCGCCCGTGGTCGGAAGTATCGCGCCGTTGATGCCGATGTAGGCCAGCATGCCGCCGTCGCGACCGATGGAGTTACTCGACAGGCTCAACTCGCGGTCATAGATGGGGAGAGCCGGCGCCGCGGGATTCGTCGGCGTGTTGATCATCACGTCGTAGGTCTTACCCGCAGCGAGAAATACTTCGTTTTGGACACGTGAAACGCCAGGCAGTGGATTACCGTCCTCGGCGACGAGACTAAAACCTGCTACCGCTGCCGCAACTCCACCCTTCGCGACAACAGGCGGAGTTGTCGCGGACCCTACAATCGAAGGCACGTGCATCCGCAGGCCGGCGTTGACCATGCGCACCAGCACGCCGCCCGTCACGCCGGAACTCGGCGAAGCAGGAAACAGCGAACCACTCGCATTGGTCTTATCAAACGCCTTTCCATTGATGAGGTAATAGAGAGGAGTGTAGTTAACCGCTGGAGGATAGCAGGCGAGCGCACCACCGCTGCAAGCTGCATCCGTCGTCAGAACGAGGGCAGCATTCGCTGAAGCAGCGCTGCCACCACCACCGACGAACACGACCCCAGGAGCTGAGGTGTAGCCCGTGCCGGGATTGTCAATCGTGAGAGCAACCACCTGGCCGAAAGTCGGGCTGCCAGCAGTCTTATCGATGTCAGCATGGGCTGCCGCGCCGCTGCCACCGCCGCCCACGAACTGGATCGTTGGCGCTGACGTGTAGTTCTGGCCACCGCTGACCAGATTCAAGGATCCGAGCGTCGAGGCGCCGTAGGGCCCGTGCACAGCCGACTCCACGAAACCTTGGGAGATGACGGCAGCCTGCACGGCTTTGTTTTGGTTCGGATCGATTTCGCTGAACAGCATCGGGATTTCAGCGCCGTAAGTGACAGCAGGGTTAGTCCCAGCAGGATAAGCCACGCCAGAGGTTGCGGTTGTTCCACTAAGACCGGATCCGGGAGCAGCTGTTACCACCACGATGCCATACAAGCCCATCGGTCCCTGAATCGAAGGATGGGTACCAGATTCCAAGAGATAGGTTCCCGGCCGGAGTCCACTCCAGGTAAGCGCGGCCATCGTCGTGGCTCCGACTTCAGTTGAGAATGACCGGACGCGCCCCGATTGGGTCGGTGGAACAAACACGGCGCCACCGTTGGCGGCGGGCCAGGTCGTTCCCCGATTCTCGTGAGATGGGCTGGCATCGGTCGTTCGCTGAGCTAAGCTGCCCAGGCCAGCACCTGCCTGTCCGACGATCACAAGCGAAGTGGGGATATTGTTGATACCGCCCCCGGTTGCTGCAAATGAGAGGTTATTGGTGAGCTGAATCGTGAGGGCTTGACCGGTGGGCACCGTGATCACGACCGGGGACCAATTGACGCCGGCGGCCGGGTTCAGCGCATTGCAAGTCGCATTCGGAGTGCTGCCACTCACGGCGCCGCAGAAATAGCCCCACATGGGCACAACGGAGCCGTCCGGCAGCGTCACTGAGGTCGAAGCTGCAGTCAGATTGACGGTCTGCTGCGCGAACGAGACGCTGGCTCCCAGGAGGAGAACGGATATCGCCAGGACCGCTGTCTTTAAAGTTTTGAGATAGTTGGATCGCATTTGTGCTCTTCTCCTCAGTTAGTTCGACTCGTCGATCTGGAATTCCCGGGAATCAACCAGCATCATCATCATCATTCCTCCCGGGAAGATGTTGTTGGTCGTGATCTCACGCTCGTTGTGCGAGTGCCACATAAACGCAAAGCCCGCTTCGCTTCCAGGGGGATTCGCGATGGTGCCTGAAGGCGGTGTGGAGCCGGTGGCGCCGCAGTTCGGCGAGTTGGTTTGGGGCGTGCCGCCGGTGCCCAAGCAACCAGTCGCGCGAGTGGTGGCGTTCGGACCGAGATAAGGACTGCCGCCGTACCACGCGCCGTTCGTCAGGATGTTGGCATCTGGCAGGGTAGCTGGGCCGCCTCCCGCGACATCACCGAAGGGCGCGACTTGCAGTGGCTTGTTGTGATCCTGGCACCACTCGTAATAATTCAGATCTGTAGTGACTGAGTGATAGCCGTTCAGCAGACCGTCGCACTTCATACTCGAGTTTGCCAACGGATCAGGCGAAGACGGATTGTGGCCGTAGGGATCCCAGTTCAGACCTCTACCGGTCCAATAAAAGATTCCGTCCATCGCAACTCCAGGCGTGGTCGTGGTGGTGAAGAGCAGAGGTCCGGCCAGGCTGGTTGCGTCGCTGACGCTCTGGATCAGGTTGCCGTCGCGGCCCAGAATGCGGACGTGGTTGCCGTGCTCGTGGAACGGATGCTGCCAGCGTCCCTGGCCAACGATGCGCAGCAACACCTGCTCACCGGGATGCATGTGCGGATTGCCGTTATAGGGCTGGTGCGGATACTGGGGAGCGTAGTTCGGGTCCATATCATCGGGCATCGAGCGACCGTTGATCATGAAGTAGGCCGGGTGATAGGGCTCGGTTGGGACGTCCAACCGGGTTGGGCACGGCACTGGTCCCGCTTTGCAGTTCGCGATCGCAGTGATCTGTGTCATTGCTTGTGAGTGGATATTTGGATCTATCTCCGAGAACTGGAAAAGGTACTCACGGTCGTAGCAGGTCTTGTTGCTGTCGTAGGCAGCCGCTGCCAGGCGGTAATCGGCTTCGGCCGAGTTGCCCGGAGCTACATAGTGAGCGGGCTGAGCGCCAATCGCTGTGCAGCCTGCCGGGACAGCCGTGGGCAGCACGATAATGGCGCCGTACATGCCCATCTCAACCTGCAAGTCGCTTTGCGAGCCGCTGTAATAGGCGCGCGTGCCGGGAGTGGCTGCAGTGAAGACGTAAGTAACACTGCAACCCGGCGCAGCTTCAATCGCCATTAACCCCTGAGGAGCTGGCGTGGCAGCGGTGCAGGAGGCCGGCTGCGGAGACGTGGCCGCTGCTGAAGTCAATAGAAAACCCGGGAACAGGATCGAGGTGTTGCCGGCCGGTCCGGGAAGGTTATTCGTGAGATTGACTGTAACCGTGTCGTTTTTATTCACGATCAAGGTTGGCCCCGGGATCTGCATAGTGGGGCAACCAACCGAGCCCGGGGAGATTGTCGATGGCGCAAAGCCCGGTTGCGCCCCCGTGGCGCAGCCGTAGCCCCAGGAATAAACCATCTGCCCATCGGGCTGAGTGATGAAGGCGGGCGTGGCCACCAGGTTGAAAGTTACGTTGCCGGTCCCACCGGTAATCCCAGGAGCCGCAGCAAATGCCGTGGCCGTGAGCATCATCGCCACTGCCACCACCGGCGCCAGAACTCGCATTTTTAACGTCGCTTTTTTCATGTTCGTCGCCCTCATGGCTGCGCTCCTAGTTAATGTGAACTTCAGTCATCAAGCCGCCGAAGTTCTCCGCGTCATTGGAAAGGTGATCAAGATTCGGGGTGTAGAGGTAGTAGACTTCGCCGGCCGAGTAGGCTGACCCATCGGCCTTGGGAACGCTGGTGTCGAGGATCACATCGAGCGATTCGCCGCCACCCAACGTAATGGAGTTGGTGAGGTATGACAGGTTGTTGCCAGCCTGGTCGCGTAGCAGCTTGGCGTTGTAGCCGATGACCTTCATCGGAATGCCTAGCGAAGCCAGCGTTTGATATTCGGTGACATCCAGGTCGGAGATTCGCAGCAGTGCTTTCTGACCAGCCGTGATATTGATGATGGCCGGCAGTGGCTGCGAGTAGTGCATGGAACCATCGACAGATTGAGTCGCCATCGGTCCAGTCGTGACCGTGTCCGGATAGCTGCGTCCGTTCAGCAGGAAGTATTTGTCTTTCATGTCGGTAAACCCTTCCGGGTTGAACGTCATGCCGACAAAGTGGAAGTTGGGATCGAAGCCATGGATTTGCAGCGGGTACTCAACATCGTAGTAGGTGGATCCGTCGCCGTCGTTGTAGGCGTAGTTGCCGCTGGCCGCGCGGGTTGCGCCGTTGGCCGTTGCGCCTCCTGTGGGCAACGGGTTGCTGCACAGGATGTCAGAGGAATTGCATGCCGTCCGCAGATCGCCCTGCTGCAAGTTCAATGACGCATAGAGACTGCCGCCGACGGGGACTCGATCCTGTCGAGGCCGAACGTAAATCTGACCCACCATGCCCATCTGCAAGTGCTCGGGAGGGGTGATGTGGCAGTGCCAGAAGTAAGTGCCGGCGTCTGGAGCCAGATAGTAGTAAGTGAAACTGCCACCGATGTTGATCGCTACCGAGGCATCGGGCACACCGTCATAGAAGGAGGAAGCGTTCGGGTATCCGTGGAAGTGAACCGTGTGCTGCTCGAACAAGTCGGGCCGCATGATCATGCCGACGTTTGTGAGGGTGAGGAAGAACTCGTCGTCTTCGTCGATCGCCATCAGCGGCGCCGGGATGTTGCCGTTCATGATGCCGACGTCGAGGATCGGGCGGGTCTCGACGTGGCCGTCAACGCCGGCCGGAAGCGAAGCAGTGGCGCTCGTTGACTGGTTTACATCCGCCAGCCCGGTGCTCGGGCTGGTGTACTGGAAGGCTTGGCTCGCCGAGAAGAACTGATTCGCCACGTTAATAGCAGTAACCGTATAGGTGCCGTTGTAACCGGTCGTGTCCTGTCCGGCGATGGTCACCTTCTGCCCGACGGCGACACCCAAGGGGGCGTTCGTGACTACCGTCACGGTGTGTCCCGACTCGCTGATGTCATAGATGGTGGCGACGTTGGCGATGTCGTTCGCGAGTCCGACGGCGCCGTTAAACGTGAACATCCCCAGGGTTCCTGCCGAATAAGGAGCGTCGCTGGCGCCGTTCGTCGTGGCGGGGTCGCCCGGTTGTAGGTAAGGATTGGGCTGGCCGCTGGTGGAATAGAGGGTGTTGAACTCGCTGGGCGAGTCGGTACCCGGCTGTCCCGCGGCGATCTTGGCCAAGCCGGACAAGGGACCAAACGAGAACATGTAGGTCTGGGTCCCGTCGCCCATGGTGGCGTAACCATCGCCGCCGGAGATCTGCTGGCACTTAATGGCGCCATTCACGTGAGTGGCGGGTTTTAGAAATTTCCCCGCTGCATCAACCGTGAAGGTCGTAGGCCCGCTATAAGCCGGCTCCAGATCATTGTTCGCGGCTGGGTGGGTAATCGTGCTGTTCGGGCACTGCACGCGGAACGACTGGGCACTCGCGGCTACGGTCGCGAAACAGACGAGAAGTACTGGCAACCAAATCTGGTGCGCTTTTTTCATAACTGTGCGGCTCCTTCCGGACCTGGCAGCGCAATTTGCGCTTTGTGAACTTTGGGGGAGAGTTGAAGTGAAGGAGTCGGGGGATGGCTGCTCGCGAGATGTCCGAATGCAGGGTCGCGCTCAAGAGCGACGACGACGCTCGCGCATGCGATGGTGCGCATCGTGCGAGCAGTGATGTCCTGTTGGTCGGACAAACGGGCGCAGATCAGGGCCAACTGGAATCCTCCACAGAATTCCACAGCAAATGTTGGTTGTGTCGCAGGGCGAGGGAGAAGAAATGCCCTTGCTTGCCATCTATGTTTTGGGGGAGGACTCAGACTAGGGGGAGTCTGGAGTCTTCAGAACTTGGAGCAGATTAGGCGAGTTGCCAAACGCTGTCTACGTTCACATGAATGATAGAGTTCAAAGACTCGAGCGAAAATCCATAAAGAATTTGACTCCCAATTCGCTGCTGGACGCCGATGCTGAGGTAACCAGTGCAAAATGGTCGCCTTCGCTACAGAGTCCGCATCGCGCTGGTCTGCGATTTCCCAACCCGCTGCACGGTCAAATCTTCCGTGGGCAAAGATTCTGGGAGCTTCACGCTCGAGCCGAGGCATATCAGCCCAATACTCTTTAGTAACAAGGTCACGAGCTCACTCTGGCGATGCACCCCGGTTTTCTTGAACAGCCGCTTGAGGTGCGTGCACCCGGTAGAACGGCGGAAAGCAAGTTCGTGGCAGCACTCCTCGAGCGAATTCCCCTGAATCAGAAGATTCGCCAGACGGGCCTCCATTGAGGAGAATCCGTAGAGTTGCCTGAGTTCGACTTCGATAGCTCTCACCGGCAGCGCGGGATCCATGATCATGATGAGAACACTGGATTCCGCGGTGGACGCAGCCCCGGCCATCAAGCTGGCACGTATGAATAATGTGAGTGAACGTTTGCGGGCGCCTCTCCGCACTGCAAGAACACCACTCAGGGATTGTCCGTTGCGTGTACGCTTACCGGCCTGCTGTATGAGTTGCTCCAGGGATCGTTCGCTTTCCTGGGTTGTCCGCAGCAAGCCATCGCGAGTTAGTTCCAGACCGTCGCGTCCGGCAAGAATTTTCTCGGCAATTTCATTCGCGCCCAGCACTCTGCCGTCGGCGGCGCACAACACCAGCCCGATGTGAAGGAACGATAGAGCGCCAAAACCAGCCTCCAGGACGCGGGCATTACTCCTGGCCGATTCACCATCGAGCGCCGAAACCGTTTCGCACGTAAGTTCCTTCTCCATGGCCGCAAGCCTGGCAACACATTTGCCGACTTCCTTGCAGCCGCCGTTTGCTTCCCAGGCACCACAGATGGGGCACTGGAAGCTTGCGTTCGCGATGGGTGCACGCTGGCTGGTCGCCATGGATGGAGTTCTTTTCTGAATAAACCCGTCCTCTTCTAACGTGAGGATGGTTTTCTACTTTCTGCTCGTCAGGTTTTAGGCGGCTGCGGGCAAGGTTGGAATCATGCCTTGCGACGCCTGAGGGAGGAAAAAACCGCTAAGCGCACATCAACGCGCATTGCGCAACAACCGTTAGGGTAGGAGAGAGCGGGGCACCTGTCTACGTTCACATGAATGAATGACACGGCAGCTCAACGAACGCGCGCCAGTAAACGTAACTTCGGTCACATCCTGGGTAATGTAGAGCACAGGCGGATGCAGGCGGGACGGAGAGAGGCGGGATCGTTGTGATTATTTCAAGCGCGGACCAAGCCCGATGCTCTTAAGCAGCAACGAAACCAACTCGCCTTGGCGGCGTGCTCCTGTCTTGGCAAAAATGTTTCGCAGATGCATGCGCACCGTCGTGCGACGAATCCCCAACTCATCGCAACAATCTTCCAGAGCCATGCCTTCCATCAGCAGGTTCGCCAGTTGCGCTTCGGTGGATGTGAATCCGTAGAGCTGGCGCAGTTCCATTTCCGTCGCTTCCACCGGAAGAGCAGAATCCAGAATCATCACCAGCGCCGCTGCTTCGTGAGCTGCCGGCGTTTGGGTTTTCGAATTGACGGCCCGCACGAACAAAGTCAGGGCACGTTTTCCGGAAGGCCGGCGCACCGCGAAAGCACCGTCGACATTTTCGCCTGCCTCACTTCCGCCGTTCTTCGCCACTTCCCGGATCACTGCGGAAAGGGAGCCGTTGCTCTGATAGTTTGCGCAAAGGACGCCGTGAGAATCCAATTCCAATCCATCGCGTGCGCGCAGGATTTTTTCCGCGGTGTCATTGGCAACCAACAACTCGCCGGACGATCCGCATACAACGACTCCGATGTTGAGCAGATCGAGGGCTTCGAAGCCAGCTGTCAGAAGGCCGCTCACATTGTCGTGGGGCATGGTTATGACTTGTGATGGGAGCAGATCCGGACCTGAGGAGATTGCGGAATTACGCGATGTGGAAACACTGATCCTCTGCAAGAGCGCTTGCACACGCAGGTTCTGAACAGTATCAACGCCCAAAGAGTCGACCCCCTGGCGATTGCCAGCGATTTGAGCTGTCCAGGGGAGAATCGCAGTTGTGCGATTCGGCGCTCAACTCCACATCTGTGGTGACTTAGGATGTTCAATTCTCTGACGGAATGGAATCTTATCTTTCGGGTGCGATGAGATCGTGCGGACGTACGCGCCCTATCCTTTGGCGTGACTTCAAGTGAGAGTGCCTGTCCGTTGGTTCCTTCACCGGCGCAGCGGGTGGGACACGCTAGGACGAGCCACCGCCGACAAAACGGCTATTTTCGACAATTCAAAGGAGTATCGTGCTTGTTCAGGCGTCGGTTGAGGCTATCTTTTGGCCAGTTCATGTAAAGACAGTTCGCCATCCCTTAAAATTGCGCGAAAATTGAGCTTCATGGGTAAAGACCCTTTATCCCTTATATATGCACCCGGCCACCGCAAGCAGCTACTTGCGGTAGCCGGCGTTCTGTTTGTCGCCATCGCAGTGGTGGATTGGCATATCGAGCCCTACATCTCTCTCGGGTTCCTGTATTTATTTCCCATCATGATTGTGGGAGGTTTTCTCACCCGTCCGCAGATCGTCGTCGTGGCGCTGGCATGTGCTGTCCTGGATTTCACGAATCTTCCGAAAGATGAGACGCTCGTACACCTTATTTTTAGTTCGGCGGGCTTCGTAGGTACAGGACTGTTCATTTCCGAGCTGCTCAGAAACCGACGCATGATGACGCGCAAGCATCTTGGCGACCTGATGAAGCTGCGGCGGGAAGCTGAGGAGCAATTGCAGACGCTGGTAGAGAGCAGCCCGGCGGCCATCGTCACCATCGATGTGAGCGGTCAGATTCTTCTGGCCAACGAGGCGGCGCAGCAACTGCTCGGGCCAGGTTCCCGCAGCTTGCAGGGCCAGGACATCAGCGATTATTTGCCTGCGTTGCGAACCGTGATCCAAACCCAAGCAACGCGCGTGTTTCGCACTACGTTGGAGTGCCGGGGACAGCGGAGCAACGGCGAGGCGTTCCTGGCGGGCATCTGGTTTTCTACCTACAGCGGTCCTTCGGGCCCGCGCCTGGCTGCCATCGTGGTGGATCTTTCGGAAGACTTGCGCAATCGCGAAGAACTCAGTCTGGATCATCTTCTCAAGAGCAGCCGCATCCTGATGGCCGCCGTCGCGCATGAGGTGCGCAACATCTGCAGCGCGATGCTGGTGGTGCACAAGAATCTCTCGACCGTCCCGGATCTGGCGAACAACGAAGATTTCCATGCACTGAGCACGCTGATCCGCAGTCTGGAAAAAGTGACTGCACTCCAATTGCGCCCATCCTCGGTGCAGAGCGCGACGCCCGTCGACTTGACGTCCGTGCTGGATGAGTCGCACATTCTCATTGATTCCGCCTATCGCGAGTCCGAGATGGAGGTACGATGGCATCTTCCCTCGGCGCTGCCCGTAGTCTGGGCGGACCGGCATGGCCTGATCCAGGTTTTTCTCAATCTTGCCAAGAACAGCCAGCGCGCCATGCAGTCGGCGAGCACCAAGCGCCTTGACGTTACCGTGGTGGAGGAAGATAACAAGAACGTGGTAATCCGCTTCGAAGATACCGGGCCCGGGATTGCGAGCCCGGAGAACCTGTTCCAGCCGTTCCAGCGGGGCGCGGAGTCGACCGGCCTGGGTCTTTATATGTCGCGCGCGATCATGAGGAGTTTCGGAGGCGAACTACTGTACGAACCGCGAGAACGAGGATGCTGTTTTGCAATTGTCTTACACGCCTATGCCCCCGTCGAGGAAAGCGTGAATGCCTGAGCCTGCGCAAAAAACGGTTTCGATTCTGATCCTGGATGATCACGCACTCTTCCGCGAGAGCGTCGCGCGTTTGCTGGCGACCGAGCCAGGTTTCGAAGTCACGGCGAATTGCGGGTCGATCCAGGAAGCGCTGGAAACCCTTCGCCACACGCACATCGATATCGTGCTGCTCGATTTCGACCTGGGAGAGCGAGATGGGACGGAATTCATGCGCCTCGCGAAAAAGCAGGGCTTCAACGGCAGAGTCCTGGTGGTGACGGCCGGAGTCGAAGAGAGCAAGGTGACGGAGCTCATCGGCACGGGCATCAGCGGAATTTTCATGAAGCACAATTCCGCGGCCTCCCTGCCCCAGGGGATTCGCGACGTGATGGCGGGG
>OEKN01000147.1_pt2 | contig 12233 bp, 10 predicted proteins | sample 1503361 | NCBI WGS metagenome assembly OEKN01 (sample SAMEA104379592, study PRJEB20068) | metagenome | biome: 1000743; feature: 77; material: 1998 | place: USA | collected 2012 | depth 25 m
TGCCAGGTTGATGTGCGCCGCCCGGCCTGGCTGCCCTTATGCCCTGATGGCACATGCTCCACGTACTGCCGCCGCAGCGTATGTCGTTTATCGCTGGGCCAGAAAAAGGTTTGGGCTGCGCCCGCTATTTTCCTAAAAACATGTTGCGCGCCCCTTGCAGTAATCGCGTCCTGGCCGTTCTGCTGCCCTTGGCGGTAGTATCCAACCGCTTTCTCGTGCATGTAGGGGTGTTCTACAACGATTTCGTGGTCGCAGTTCTCGCGCTGGTCCTGCTCGCCCGCTATCCGCTACGCGTGCCACGCCGCTCCCTGCTGTGTATGGCAGCCCTGTTTCTATTTCTGGCAATTCATTCCGCCATCACTGCTTCCCTGCACCCTGACCTGGGGTTGACGATTTTATTTAATTTCGCGCGCATGGTTCTCTGCATAGTTGAACTGGTTGCGTTCTACACGTTCTACAAGAACATTGCGGTTGAGGAAGCAGTCGCGGGTGTGCGCCGGGCCGCGTGGGTTCTCAGCGGCTCAATCTTGATTCACTTTGTGCTGCTGAATTGTGCCGGCGAGCTTGGCCGCAGCCTGGGTACGTGGCAGGAGCATGAACTTGATGGGCGCAATTACGATCTCCAGACAGTTGGCTTCTTGCGTCCCCGAGGGATTGCCATGGAGCCGGCTTTTGCCGCCGGCTACTTGTTCCTCATGGCGGCGATTCTTCGCCTGGCTGAATCCCGGCAAAAGTACTCCGTGTCGCATTCAGTCTTTCTTTTTTCCGCCCTGATGACCGGCTCACTAAGTATCCTTTTATTCCTGCCCGTATGGACCTATCTGCTTTTTCGATCAGGCCAGAAACGCTATGCGCTGTTAACCACTGCGGCCGTGTTGTCGGCGGCGATATTTCTTGCCCAAGCGGCGCCGACGCAGGCCGGCATGGTTTCCGACCGCGCTCGAGCGATCGTGCAAGGCGAGGACCTCTCCGCCAGCCTTCGCCTGGTGCCGATGCTGCGCACCTTCGCGGGAACACTGGAACAGGCGCCGTGGTCGGGCTTCGGCATAGGACAGTCCCGCTTGGCGGACTCGGCGGGATCCGGGCGCCGCGCATTTTCGTGGCTGCCCGAGGTTGAATCGGAGCGCTACTCGGGAGTTGTAGTGGCAGAGATGTTTGGGGACTTCGGGATTCCCGGGCTGCTGGCTTTTGCCGCGCTGCTTTATTTCTGCGCCTATCCGGGAACCGAATGGCGCCGGTCTGGGTACTGGCTGGTCTGCATTCTGCTTACCCAGAACTGCTACGTCTATCGTAATCCCCAACTTTACTACTGGTGCAGCCTGGGACTCCTGATAGCGCTGGGCAACCGCGCGCCCGGCTGGCGCGTACTTCCCTGTAAAGTTTCGGGAATCACGACGACTCTCGAGGGCAGCAAGCCACAGATTGGCACTCGATCGCGCGTGGGCGGCTGTTCCACGGGCCTGAGTGTTCCCCCAGCCCCGCATTCGCTTTAAGAAATGACTCACGTTGATTTGCAGTCCTATCCGAAAATTTCGATCGTCACGCCTTGTTACAACCACGTTCGGTTCATAGACGAGACGATGCGTTCCATCCATTCGCAGGGCTATCCGCGCCTCGAACACATTGTGATTGATGGAGGTTCGACGGATGGATCTCTCGATGTGCTACTCCGATATGCCGACCGGTTGGCCTGGTGGTGTTCAGAAAGAGACTCCGGACACGGTGAGGCCCTTGCCAAAGGAATACAGCGAGCCACGGGCGAGATACTTACCTGGGTCTGCTCCGATGATCTCCTGCTTCCGGGAGCGTTGTTTTCGGTGGCTCGATATTTTCAGCAGCATCCTCAAGAAGACTGGGTGGTCGGGGACGGTCTGAAGATCGACGGAAATTCCAGAATTCTCCGGCTGATTTACGGGATGCCCTTGACACACTCCGGATTGGTCCATTGGACCTTTGGCGGCACTGTGCAGCCGTCGATCTTTGTGCGGACCGAGGCGTTTGAGCGGGCAGGCCGCCGCGGCAAGTTTCTCGATCTAGCTCCTGATTTCGATCTGGCGCTCCGGCTGGCGCGTCGCCGACCTTCGGGTTACTTGCGCAGCTTCCTTGGGGCGCTGCGAATTCACAGCGAGACGCAAACTATCCGAAAGAACGATCAGCTGCAACGGGTTGTGGCAACGCTACGCCAACGCGAACTGCAGTACAGCGGCTGTCACCGCTTGAGCTGGGTACGAGGCCGGCGTGCGCTGGTCAGATATGCGGCGACCCGGATGTGGCGGCTCTCGACCGAGGTTGTGGCGCCATCACCCTATTGCGTCGGGGAACAGCTCGGCGCACTCATTCCGATGGGCACGCCGGCTTGTGAACAACAAGGGGGCCGTGCAGACGTCCATTGCGCGGAAAACGCATGAATATCGCGCTGGTCAGCCGTACAGATGAACGCGAGCCGCATTGCGGGAAGCTGCTGAACAGTCTCGTTAAACGCGGCTACTGCTGCACGTTCATCGGGTGGAACCGCCTTCCGGAGCCGTGGCAGCCTTCATCCCCGAGGTGGGAGCGGGAAGTCTGGCACAAGCCGAGCGATGCCGGGCTCGGTGCCGCAAAATTCTTTTTCGGATTTCGGAAATTTGTTGCCGGGGCGCTTGCGCGACATCCCAGCCACCTGGTGATTGCCGTCAATGAAGAAGTCGTCTACATGCTCAAGCAATGGCGCGGACGATTTTTTTCTTCCCTGCTGCTCGATGCCCGCGATGAGTTGGACCTTCGGGTCCGTTGCCCGAACCAAGCATGGCGCATGGTCCTCGGCCATGTGGCCGACGAGGCACGCGAGGCTGCCGATCGGATCCTGTGTGCCCAGCCGCAGCGACGGGAACTTTACCGTAGTGAACATCAGCAAAAAACGGTGATCGTTGCCAACTACCCTGCCGATTTCGGCGCGCATTTGTGGGATCGGCTCCCGCAGGGTGAGCTCCGTATTTTCGCCGGCGGTGCCCTGGGCCGGGCCCGCGGGCTGGAATTCCTGCTGCAAGCGGCGAGGTCGGCCTCGGTTCGGATCGTTTCCGCCGGCCGTCTTACGGACGATTTTGCACGAAATGTCTTCTGCCGAGATCCGCTCGTAGACTATCTCGGCCTTCTGACGCCAGAGAACGCAATGCGCTGGCTCGCCGACTGCCATGTGTCTGTGGCTTTTTATGCGCCCGGGCCCAGGATCAATTGCCTGGCTGCGCCGAACAAAGTTTATGACGCACTCTGTATCGGCCGCCCGATCTTGGTGAGCGCCGAAAGTGAAATCGCGGATTGGGTGGAGCAACGCGAACTTGGTCACAAGATCCCATACGGCGACGTGCAAGGCCTGGCTGCCCGCATAGAACAACTCAAAGCCAAGCAGTCGGAGCTGCCCAAATTGGCACGCCGGGCAAGAGAGCTATTCCTTAAGGGCTACAGCTGGGAGTCCCAGGAGCCAGTGCTGTTTTCCGCGATCGAAAGCGCGCTGAACCAGAGCCGTATGGCGGCTCACGGCGTGCCGGCGGCGGAGCGCTACGAGTGACGAGGGAGGGGAGATTGCGAATTCTGATCATCTCCGAGTTCTATGATCCCGATCTGGGCGCAGGCCAGAGAGTGGCCGAGGCCGCCTCCATGTTGGCCAGTCGCGGCCATTCGGTTCGGGTGCTGGCCCGCCACCGAGCGGGCGCACACGGCATAAATCCTCGAGGGAATGGGATTGGCGTGCAGCGGTTGTGGGTGCCGACTGTTCCAGGTTGCGGCCTGGTCGGCAAAATGCTGGCCGCCGTCTGCTTTCTGGGGTTGGCATTTCTTCGGGCGCTCCTCAGCCGCCAAGCATTCGACGTGCTGCTCACGATTTCCACTCCTCCGATGTGCCACGTTGTGGGTGTAATTGTCTGCCGCTTGCGGCGGGCCACTCATGTTTTCTGGTGCGCCGATCTTCATCCTGAGTCCTTGATTGCTTCCGGGGCGCTGTCCGCCAACCACGCGCTCGCGGGTGTACTTGCCATGGTCAACCGCTGGGCGTTACAGAGATGCGACGTTGTCATCGCGGTCGGCCGCTGTATGCGGCAATTGCTGATTGCGCGCGGAGCGCCGACGAAGGATGTGATCGTCGTGCCCATGTGGCATCGCGACTCGTTGGCCGACCCGCCAAGTGCCGAGGTTGTGAACACGCTGCGGGCGCAGCTGCGGCTCGCCGGGCGTTTCGTAGTCATGTACTCAGGGAACCTGGGCCGCATGCACCATTTTGAAACCCTGCTTGCGGCGGCCGACCGCTTGCGCGGCGAGCCGGAGTTTCTTTTCTTGTTCGCAGGGAGCGGGCCTGCTCTGGGGACCATAAGGACGCAAGCGGAAGCCCGGGGTCTGCGTAATCTCCTGATTCATTCTATTTTCCCCGAATCAGTCCTGCGGGAAGCGTTGGCCCTGGCTTCTGTACACGTGATAACGTTGCGCGAGTCCGCCGTGGGCGTATCGGTGCCCGGAAAGCTTTACGGAATCATAGCTGCAGCACGCCCGGTAATCTTCCTCGGTCCTGCTCACAGCGAAGTGGCGCTCGCGATTCAGGAAGAGCAGTGCGGCTTCGTCATACCTGAGCATGACACGGACTGTCTCGTCCGCTTGCTTCGCGAGCTGCGTACCTATCCGCTTACCTTGCAAAGACTGGGGGCCCGCGCGCGAACGGCCTTTCTGCAGCGCTACCGCCAGTCTCACGCCTGTCTGCGGTTCTGTCAGGAAATCGAACGTGCGGCGCGCCAGAGCGCAGCGGCGCACCTGGTCAATGCGTCATTCGGTCTGAACACCAGACCCTCCGAACAGGAACTCCTCCCTGCTTGCCTTGAGCAGCCTACAGGGCAAACGAGCACGTTGTGCAACCCAAGAAAATTCTTTTCGTCCTAGGCACACGGCCGGAAGCCATCAAGCTCTGTCCACTCATCCTCGGGCTGGGACGTCTCTCATCTCGCTACCAGGTCCGGGTATGCGTCACTGCCCAGCACCGGCACATGCTAGACCAGGTGTTATCCATCTTCGGCGTAAAGCCGGATCACGATCTCGATCTTATGTCGCCGGGCCAGACCTTACTCGCGTCGACATCGCGCATTCTTGCCGGGCTGGAGCCGGTACTCGATCTTGAAAAACCCGATATGGCAGTCGTTCAGGGTGACACCACGACCACGTTTTGCGGCTCTTTGGCAGCGTTCTACAAGCGGATTCCGGTAGCCCACGTGGAAGCGGGTCTTCGTACGGGTGATCTGCAGCAGCCCTTCCCCGAGGAGTTGAATCGCCGGCTGGCATCGCGAATGACAACTCTGCATTTTGCCCCCACGAGTAGCGCGGCAGAAAACCTTCGCCGAGAAGGGATACCACCAGACCAAATCGAGGTTACGGGAAATACGGGCATCGATGCCCTGCTCTATGTCGAGCGCGAGTTCATCGACCAGAAAGACACCCGCGATTCCTGGCTGGTAACCGGCAAGAAGCAGATTCTGGTCACCGCCCATCGGCGAGAGAGCTTCGGGCCCGGACTTCACGCCATTTGCCTAGCTCTCAAACAATTGGCCGAGCGCGACGATGTTCACATCATTTTCCCTGTTCATCCCAACCCCAACGTTCAGGGCCCGGTAAGGCGGCATCTCGGCGCCCATCCCCGCGTGACCCTGATTGATGCCCTGGACTATGTCGAGTTTGTCGGCCTGATGAGCCGCTCCTACCTTCTGCTCACCGATTCTGGTGGCATACAAGAAGAGGCGCCCTCGTTGGGCAAGCCGGTGCTGGTCTTGCGTGAGACCACCGAGCGACCCGAGGCGGTCCTGGCCGGAACGGCAAAACTGGTAGGCACGGACGTCGATCGCATCGTGGGCGAAGCAAGCCGGTTGCTGGACTCAGAGAACGCATATGCCGGCATGACGCGGCGGCACAATCCCTACGGAGACGGCCATGCGTGTGAGCGGATCGAAAACCGGCTTCGAAGGTTCTTCGGCTTTCCCGCCGCCGCTCACAGGCCCGCGCACCCGTCTCTAACCCTGCCGCCGCCCGTTCCTTGATGCTTTTGCGCAAATCCGTGAGGTGCTCACCAGATATGAAGACTGTTATGGACGATAGTGAAATAGCGGCCGGATCGAAAGCCGCTGAGTTGGAGTCTTACCTGCCATTCTCCGCTCCGTGCTTCGGGCCTGAGGAGAGAGAGGAAGTCACGGCTGCCCTGGAATCGGACTGGATCACAACCGGCCCGCGAACCCGGCGTTTCGAGCAGGAATTTGCCGGCATGGTGGGCAGCAAGCATGCCATCGCAGTCAATTCCTGCACCGCGGCCCTTCATCTCTCCTTGCTGGCACTGAACATCGAACCGGGAGATGTGGTCGTTACTTCCCCGTTTACTTTTTGTGCCACGGCCAATGTGGTTGTACATTGCGGTGCGGTTCCGGTCTTTGTGGATATTCGTCCCGATACTTACACCCTGGACCCGAACCGGTTACGCGAATTTTTCGAGCGAGACTGCGAGTGGAACGGCTCCGCGCTGAACCTGCGTCGCACGGGTGGCCGCGTGCGCGCGATTACGACGGTGCACTATGCTGGGCAGCCCTGCGATATGGACGAAATCAATGAGTTGGCAGAGCGCTATGCTCTGGCTGTCATTGAGGACGCCGCGCACGCAGCCGGGGCCGTCTACAAGGGACGTAAGGTCGGCACCCTGGGCAACGTGAGCTGCTTCAGCTTCTACGCCAACAAAAATATGACCACTGCGGAAGGCGGGATGTTGACGACCAATGATGACGATCTGGCTGGCCGGGCGCGTTTGATGAGCCTTCACGGCATCAGTCGCGATGCGTGGAAGCGCTATACGCAGGAGGGAACCTGGCGCTATGACGTCGAGCACCCGGGCTACAAGTACAACCTCACGGACATAGCCTCCGCCATCGGCCTTCACCAACTGCGCAAGCTTCCCGGCTTCATCGCCAAACGGCGCCTTATCGCAACCGGGTATCTTGCGGGCCTCGATGGTCTGCCGCTGATTCTGCCCGAGTCACTTCCCGATCGGCAGCACGCCTGGCATCTGTTCCCGGTGCAGGTTACCTCCTCTCGCGTGAGCCGGGACGAAGCCATCGCGTCGCTCAGCTTGCGCCGGATCGGAACCAGTGTGCACTTCATTCCCTTGCACCTGACCAGCTACTATCAGCGGGCGTTCGGGTACGGGCACGGCGATTTTCCTGTGACCGAACAGGTCTTTGATCGAATTGTTTCCTTGCCTCTGTTTCCGCGTATGACCGATCAGGATGTGCAACGCGTCATCGACGCTCTTCACCAAGTTTTGAGCTAGCTTACACATGCATACCACTGCTTTTGTCCGGGAGAATGCCCCGGGCGCGCCTTGGTGTGGCGCCGACGATACGACCAGGCAGTTGCTGTCCACCTGGCCGTATCTGCCCTATCTACACTGCCCCGGTGTTTCATTGGAGAGCCGGGTGGAATACGTATTGGGCGGCTTGACCGCGGCCCGGCAGCGGGGAGCGGCCACACTCGTGGCCAGCTCCGATTCCCAGCTTCAGGCCCTCGCACAGTGGCAACTTCTGCCCTGGGACAGCGAGATGCTCGGCTTTCGTGCGGCGCGAATCTCCGCTCTTTATCGTCGTCCAAGCCAGGCGGCTGCCGGGTGTCAGCAGCGAATCCTGAATCACGTCCTCGAAGAAGCGCAGGGCCAAGGTGTGCGCTACCTGCTGACCCGTATCCCCGCCGGCGACGTCAGGACGATCCAACAAGTTGAGGGTCTGGGTTTCCGCATGGTCGATGGAATCGTTACTTTTGGCGCTGCCCTGACGAGCGTGGCGTTGGAAGGCGCCGAAAATGTCCGCCCCGCCGTGCCCGGGGACATTCCGGTGTTGCGCGACATTGCCGGAACCAGTTTCTTGATCGACCGCTTTCATTCCGATCCCGCGATCAGCCAGGAAAAAGCCGATGAAGTTCAGCGCGTCTGGATAGAAAACTCGTGCCGAGGAATGGCCGACGCTGTGCTGATAGCCGAGGTGGATGGCAAGCCTGCCGCCTTCACGACCTTGAAGATCGACGCTATGGCGGAGCGTAAGCTGGGCATCAAAATCGGCATCATTGAGCTGGTAGCCACTTCCCCTGACTATCGGCGACGCGGATTGGGCCGGAATCTCTGCCTCGCCTCTCTGCACTGGTTTCGGCAGGCCGGGTGTGATTGGGTGGAGGTGGGAACGCAGATTGGGAATATTCAGGCAGCGCGCCTGTATCAGTCCGCCGGCTTTTTCTCCACCGCGACCAGCCTCACGCTAAGGCGGCTGTTCTAAGTTGAATCGAATTTCGGACCTTCACCTCGGCATGAACGGAAGTGACGAATGTATGCGCACTCCTGGCCCGTTGGGGCGGCGCGTTCAATGGTGGATTAAACGTGTTTGGGAGTGGGTCGTTGCCGGCCTTCTTCTGGTTCTTTTGTCACCCTTTCTCGGATTCTTGGCCGTTCTGATCAAGCTGGATTCCGCCGGGCCCGTCTTGTTCCTGCAGGACCGCCTGGGGCGCAACGGACGCGTGTTCCGCATGTACAAATTTCGCTCGCTACGCTGGGAACCCGGCCGCGAGCCGCTCTTGAATGCAGACGGCTCAACGCGCGTGTGTCCTGCCGATGTCCGTCTCACCCGGCTAGGCCAATTTCTCCGCGTTGGCTTCGATGAGCTGCCCCAGCTTTGGAATGTGCTCCGAAACGAGATGGCGTTGATCGGGCCTCGTCCGGATGAGCCCTTTCACCGTAATCTCTATACCGGAGACGAGCCGCGAAAACTTGCCGTACTGCCTGGGATCACTGGGCTGCCGCAGTCCCTGGGGCGGAATGACATTCCCTGGAAGGAACGCATACGACTAGACCTGCACTACATCGATCACTATTCGCTATGGCTGGACCTGAAAATCGCAATTCGCACCTTGGCCACTCTGTTTAGGAGCGAGGGGGTCTACGGAGATGCTGGCCGACGTCCCATCTGGCCAGAGTCGCGGTATGAAAAAATCTCCGGATCCAAGGATCGTGTTGTCCTGGTGGACAAGACAGATTAAGTGGCCGAACAACTCCGCAGAGTGAACGCCATCTGCTCGCTATTCTCTTAAGTCTCGGCTCGAAATAACTCCCCAAAATCGAGCGTTCCCTCTTTCCTTGGCCAGCCCGCATTCGATCTGCTGGCCTGGTCCAATTCCTTACTTTATGCGCACCAGCCATTTTTGGTCGTAGAGAGGATCTTTATGTTGCTCCAATTCAAACGCAATCTGTGTCTGGAGACCATCGTTAGGATCGCTGCCGATATCGTGTTGCTGAACATTGCGGCGTTGAGCGGCGCAATTGTGCAAACGATGTTGGCCGATCGCCCCCTTCGTGCCGCTATCGCGCCCTCCTTTTTTATAGCGTCGGCTTTTCTAACTATTGCTGGCCCGCTGGTATTTGGTGCGTTCGGTTTCTATACCAAGGGCCGTTTTTATGCGGGACGTTACAAAGCTTTGGCTATTGTGCAGGCGACGGCCTTGCTGTTCTTGTTGCTGGCAGCCTGCAATGGCACTTTTCTAAGCGACGTTCTATCGGCAAGTCTTGTTCTAACGAGTTGGGCTACGGCCACGCTGTCGATTGGAGCGGCCCGGTTCTGGGCCTGGATATGGCGCATCGTCGTTGAGCGCGAAAACCATCTGCCGCAGGGCACTGTGTGGCGCGAGCATCCGAAGCTGCTGCTCATCGGCGGTGCCGGGTATATCGGCTCGAGCCTCCTGCCCCGTCTCCTGCAACGCGGCTACAAGGTTCGTCTGATGGATGCGTTTGTGTATGGCGAAGACCCTATCGCAGATCAATTGGGCCATCCCAATCTGGAAGTCATGCGGGCGGATTTCCGCAATGTGCACGATGTTGTTTATGCCATGCGCGATGTCGATTCCGTGGTTCACCTGGGAGCCATCGTCGGCGATCCTGCTTGTGCTCTCGACCCGGATTTGACCGTGGAAGTGAACCTTCTGGCAACCCGTACCATTGCTGAGGTCGCGCAAGCGAACGGCGTTCATAAGTTCGTCTTTGCCAGCACCTGCTCGGTCTACGGAGCCAGTGACGAACTGCTGGATGAGCGCTCGGCCCTCCATCCTGTGTCCCTGTATGCGCGCAGCAAGATCGGCTGCGAGCGCGTGTTGCTGTCCTTGCGGGATGGGGCGTTCTGCCCGGTTATTCTTCGCTTTGGGACAATCTACGGCCTGTCGGGTCGCACCCGTTTTGACCTGGTTGTGAACCTGCTCGCTGCAAAGGCGGTCAGCGAAGGCAGAATAACCGTCTATGGACGCGAGCAGTGGCGGCCGTTTTTGCACGTCCACGATGCTGCCCGAGCCGTGTTGGCGGTCCTGGAGGCGCGTAACCAGCAACTTGCAGAGTGCGTCTTCAATACCGGCTCCGACGAGCAGAACTATACCCTAGGCACAGTGGGGGAAATCATCAACCGAATGGTGCCCACGGCCGAGTTGATCTGCACCGATTGGATCGCCGACCGCCGCAATTATCGGGTGGACTTCAGCCGTATTCGTCGCACCCTGAATTTCTTTCCCCAGTACACAATGGAACAGGGAATCCAGCAGGTGTTGGACGCGATTCGATGCGGTGCTGTCGCTGACTATCAAGACCCCAAGTACAGCAATGTAAAAATTCTAAGCGAGGGACAAGGCCGTGAGATCCTCAAGCCTACTCGGGACTGGGCCGACCAGATGCTTGCGGAGGTTGTGGCGGAGGCGCAACAGCAGCCTGGGGCACAGGTCTCGGCATATCAGAATGCTTAGGCCTGCAATCACGACGTCAGGTTCGCTGATGCAAATTAAGGGGATTAGTCCCGGCAGATCGGTTTGTAAACCGTGATGCAAGCGGCCTGGCAATTACGCCATCGGGTTTGATGAGGAGATAATCGCAAGTTAGGGCTCACAAAATGTCGACCCTTTTTGCGTAGACCAGCCATTCATGTACTAGTGGCCTGTGGCATTTCGAAGTCCACAGTTACAAGTCTTTGAATGCATTAGGCGCCAAAATAGAAGTGAACCCCTAGTGCAAGACCAGGTGCTCACTTTTTGGGCCTTGGCGCGATTCTAAGTGGTTAAATGAGCGACCCGACACATAGGTAACAGATTGTACCGGACACATAGGTTACACTTTTTCCCCTTTTGGGGAGGGAGTGAATGCCTTGGAAGGAGTGTTCGGTGATGGCTGAGCGACTGCAGTTTGTGGCTCGGCGGCTCGCTGGCGAAGGCATGGCGGAACTTTGCCGGGAGTTTGGCATCTCCCGTAAAACTGGTTACAAGATCTTTGATCGTTATCAGGAATGCGGAGTTCAGGGGCTGACCGATCGCAGCCGGCGTCCCTATCGCTACGCTCATCAGCTCCCCTTTCAGGTGGAGAACTACATTCTGAACGTGAAGCGTGAGCACACCAGCTGGGGCTCCCGCAAAATTCGCGAACGTCTGATCCGCAGATTCTCCGGCATTCCCATCCCGGCCAAAAGCACCATCCATGCCGTGCTGGATCGCCACGGTCTGGTGGAGCGCCGCCGTCGCCTGCGCCGTCGTGCTCAGGGAACGGCTTTGTCTTTGGGCCAGCGTCCCAACGAACTGTGGTGTACCGATTAGAAAGGCGAGTTCTTGTTGGGCAATGGTCAGTATTGCTATCCGCTGACCGTCACTGACCATGCCAGCCGTTTTCTGCTCACTTGCGAAGCGCTTTCTTCCACCCGAGAAGATTACGCTTTTACCGTGTTTGAGCGGCTTTTCCAAGAGCGCGGCCTGCCCGCCAACATCCGCAGTGATAACGGTGTGCCCTTCGCTTCTGCCCACGCCTTGTTCAACTTGAGCAAGCTCGCGGTGTGGTGGCTTCGGTTGGGAATCGGCATTGAACGCATCCAGCCCGGCCATCCCCAGCAAAATGGTCGTCATGAACGCATGCACTTAACCTTGAAGAAGGAAGCCACCAAACCCGCTGCCGCCAATTTCCTGCAGCAACAGGCCCGCTTCGATGACTTCCTCGAGGTCTTCAACCAGCAACGTCCGCACGAGGCTTTGGGCATGAAGTGTCCCGCTGAGGTCTATCAACCTGCCCCTCGCCCTTATCAGGGATTGCCCGACCTCGATTACCCCTTGCACGACAAAACCATCGTGGTCACGCGCTGCGGCCGCATCTGCCTGGGAAACAAAAAGATCAACTTCAGCCAGGTGTTTGCCGG
>OEKN01000588.1_pt1 | contig 12039 bp, 10 predicted proteins | sample 1503361 | NCBI WGS metagenome assembly OEKN01 (sample SAMEA104379592, study PRJEB20068) | metagenome | biome: 1000743; feature: 77; material: 1998 | place: USA | collected 2012 | depth 25 m
CTAGGCTCTAGGCTCTAGGCTCTCGGCTCTAGGCTCTAGGCTCTAGGCCTTCGGGTTTCGGCTTTTGGGTTTCCCTTTCGCTGCTATCGAGCCCGACGCCTTAGCTTCGTTTCTGGGTTCTTTTCGGCTTCGAGTCGTTCCGATCATCCGCCGCACGGTTCACTCGAAACTGGAAACCTGAAACTTGAAACTGCCTTTCAGAATTCTGCGTACAACAGGAATTCGCGATTGCCCTCTGCGCCCAGAATGGGCGAATCGATGTGATCGGTGCATCGAGCGCCGAGTTGAAGCAGAGATTCTCGAACACGCTCGAGTGCTGCCCTTTGGGCTGCTTCGTCGCGCACGATGCCTCTTTTGCCTACCTGCTCGCGTCCGGCTTCGAATTGCGGCTTCACTAAAACTACTAGAGTCTTCTTAGACTTGGAGTTCACACTTGGGCGGGCGAGGACGCCCGCCGCTCCATTGGCGGCACTCAGAGGGGCGGCGATAGCTATCGCTCCATCGTTTGACTTTGAGGCTGTGACCCGATCGAGCGTGCGCGCACTGGGTTCCCGAAATGCGGCCGCAACTACGGCGGGCAAGACCAGCGTGGCGGAAATGAAGGAAACGTCCATCGCGATGAACGACACAAATTCGCCGAGGGCCTCGTGGGTGAGATAGCGGGCATTAGTTTTTTCGAGAAGACGGACACGGGGATCCTGGCGCAAGCGAAAATCCAGCTGGCCATAGCCGGTGTCGATCGCGATTACGCGAGCTGCGCCGTGTTGCAGCAGGCAGTCGGTGAAGCCTCCAGTAGAAGCGCCGATATCGAGGCACACGAAGCCGCGGACGTCGATGCGCCAATGATCCAGCGCGCGTTCGAGTTTAAGTCCACCGCGGCTCACATACTTCAGATCGTCAGCGAGCAAACGAACGGGTGCGTCCGACTCAACCGCTGCTCCGCATTTTTCGATTTTCTGCTCGTTGACCAGAACTTTTCCCGCGAGGATCAGTGCCTGCGCGCGTTCGCGCGACGGCACCAGGCCGCGTTCCACGAGCAGTTTGTCGAGGCGCAGTTTCATCGAGCGGCGATCCGCAATATGCGTATGCGAGTGAGCAGTTCTACCACGAAAGTGCCAGCACTCGTCTCTGTGCAAGGTGTAGAACCAGTTCTCAGGGAAACACTTAGGTGCGAACTTTCCACGTTATCCACAGAATTTTCCACGGGTGTGTTGAAAACTACAGGAACTTCCGTAGAGCAAACGGAGGAAAAGAAAACGCCGCCATCGTGGCGGCGCTGAAAAACGTTCGCCTGCGTGCTCTGCTATCAGCCAGCAACTTCCTCGAGAAGCTTCTGATCGATATCGAAGTTGGCATGCACGTTCTGCACGTCGTCATGCTCTTCGAGCGCTTCGAGCAGGCGGATCATAGTCGATGCTGCGCTGCCTTCCAGTTTGATATAGTTTTGCGGGATCATGGACACACTGGAGGAGGTGGGAGTGATGCCTGCTTTCTTCACCGCTTCAAGCACGGCTTCATAAGCGGATGGCGCGGTCAGGATTTCCCAACTCTCGCCGTCGTCGCGCAGATCGTCGGCACCGGCATCGAGGACGACGGCCATCAGATCGTCTTCTTTCGCGACGGCCTTGGGAACCACGATGTCACCTTTCTTATGGAACATCCAGGAGACGGCGCCGGCCTCAGCCATGTTGCCGCCGTTCTTGCTGAAGACGTGACGAATTTCGCTGACGGTGCGGTTCCGGTTGTCGGTATTGATTTCAGCGAGGATCGCGACCCCGCCGGGACCGTAGCCCTCGAGCGTGAACTCTTCATAGGTGGCGCCGGGTAACTCGCCGGTACCGCGCTGGATGGCGCGCTTGATGTTGTCGGCAGGCATGTTCTCGCTCTTGGCGGCGAGGATGGCGGTGCGCAGACGAGGGTTGCTGTCGGGATCGCCGCCACCATTCTTGGCGGCAATGCTGATTTCCTTAATCAGGCGAGTAAAAATCTTGCCGCGCTTGGCGTCGAGCGCGCCCTTCTTGTGCTTGATTGTGGCCCATTTTGAATGGCCAGACATAGGGATACCTCGTATCTAAAGAACTGGAATTGCGCAGGATTCGCCTTTGGAGGAAATCACAAGATAGCCTCGGAAACAGAAGCCGGCGAGACAAGATTATAGCATGGGGGTTTCGGAGCTCAGGTGTCGGGTCTCAGGGATCAGGTGTCGGGTTCCCGTTTTCAAAAGATTGGGATAGCTGATGGGGGATAGCTGGTAGCGAATGGCTGATAGATGGCACGCGGATCGCGCGAACAAGGGATAGCTCGTTGTACCCGTGCAATCAAGTTAACTGGGTTTCGGAACTTCATTCCACATCCAGCCCCTGCGCCACGTACAGTGGCAACGGCACGGCAGAAGCAGGAAGCGTGAAAGAACGTCAAGACGGCGGCAGCGGCCGCGAAGAGAAAGCGGACGATTGCGCATCTGACAAAAAAGACGAGGACCGCACGAACAAGAAAGCTTCGAGCGTTGCAAGGGAAAATCCGCTACGCAACGCCGTTCGCTTTAAGCGGAAGTGATTGGGAGTTTTTGGCCGAGGCGAAAATACCCTCGGGCTTCCTCGCCTACGAAATACCAATACCACTTGACGACAAGGGCCGACGGGATAAGAAATACGAAACCGAGTATCCTCATACCGGCAGCTTCCCACAAGTTAAAGCCTCCTGTTGACGTCAGCAGGAAACCAAGAGCAGGAACGGCGCAGACAAACGTAAGCAGGCCGCCAAAAATCAGCATGGAGATACGAGACCAGCGCCAGGCCCGCATCAGGCCGATCCCCGTAACGACTCCCCATAGACCGATTGGGACCACGAAGAAGGCGGCGGCGTAAGTAAAGTTGCCGATTTCGCCGTGGCCCGGGTACATCTGCACCAGACCGACAAGCATCATGAACAAGACCAGCAGACTGGCGCCAATCACGGTGCGGCCGATTTGTTTGATCTTGACGGAAACGTCCATTGGAAAGCGGGCCTGCGATGTAGTGACCATCACTCGCTAAAACGTATAGCGATGCGTTTTGAAAGGGGAGTATCGATTTTGGGGACCGTAGTTCGGACCTAGAACTTCGAGGCGAGTTTCGCCTGGCGCTCTTTGTAGGCGTAGATCACCGCGAGCAGGGGCGCGGCAATGAGCACGCCCCAGAACGGAATCAGGATGCCGAGCACGATGGGAGCCAGGATGGAAGCCCAGATGGGCACACGGGCGGTGCGCTTCATGATGTAGGGCTGGAGCAGGAAGCCGTCGACGATCACGATGCCCGCGTACAGCATCAACACATAGAGCGAATGTTCCAGGCTGCCCCAGTGAATCCAGGCCGCAAGCACGGGGCCGATCAGGCTGAGAACGGGACCAATGTGCGGCACAATCTGAAGGACCGCTCCCAAGAGTGCCCACAGCGGCGCCCAAGGAACTTTTAGCAGGTAGAGCCCGACCAACCAGAGACAACCGACCGCGAGGGAATCCTGCACCTGGGCGACGGCCCAGTTTTTCAGGGCGCCCCCGGTAATCCGAGCATGCTCTGTGAAAGTCATTGGTATTTGGATGCGGAGGCACGGAGAAATCTCTGAGAATTTTGTAGGGCTGTCAACCCGGAAGGCGGGTTCTTCGTCCATAGTGATATCGGAACCAGTCCTCAGTCGTCAGTCTTCAGTCGTCGGCAAGATTTTTCGATCTCCGGCTGAGGGCTGAAGACTGACGACCGATGACCGACGACTAATTTCATGGAGACCGCACTGACCTCCGCGTTCGGCGCCGCGGCACAAAAGATTACGGCCGAAGAATTTGATGCGATTGTGCGCCGGCACCAGCGCCGTGTACATCGATTCCTGCTCATGCTTTTGCGCGATCCCGAGGAGGCCGACAATCTAACCCAGGAATGCTTTCTACGCGCCTATCAGAACTTGTCAAGCTTTCGCGGAGAATCGAGTCTGGAGACGTGGCTGCTGCGCATCGCGGCGAACTTGGCACGCGATCACGCCCGCAATCGCAAAGCGAGCTTCTGGAAGCGGCTCCTTGGGTTGGAGGACGAGGCTGAGAACGGCAAAGCCGCGCACGTGCCCTCGGGAGATGCTTCGCCAGAGCAGATCCTGCTGGCGCGCGAGGACGTCCGCGCGGTTTGGGACGTCGCGAATCAGCTTTCGCAGCAACAGCGTGCCGTCTTTCTGCTGCGGTTTGTGGAGGAAATGGAACTGACCGAAATCGCCGCTGCGCTCGGGCTTCAGGTCGGAAGCGTGAAGACACATTTGTTCCGCGCTCTGCAGACCCTGCGGACGAAGTTGAGGGACCTACGATGAATTCCAACGAAAACGCGCACGATCCGCTGGTGGAGCAGGCCCTGGTCGGATTCGACCTGGCGGCCGAGCATCATATTGCCCACTGCGAACCATGCCAGACAGAACGGGAAAAGGTGGAAGAGGCATTGCGTCAATTCAGCGCGGCCAACCGGGAATATGCAAATCGGCCCGCCGGTTTCTGGGAGCAACAGGCGGCGAGCATTCGCGCGGCCCAACGGGCGTCGGCACAGCGCTCACGCGCGATGGTGGCGCTGATCCCCAGCGTGGTTGTACTGCTGCTGTTGGGCTTTGCAATTCTGGGACGTGCTCCGGGGGTGCGTCCGGTGGCCGTGGCGCCAGCCCCAACTGTGCAGACCGATGCCGATCACGAACTCTTGTTGGGAGTGGAGCGCGCCATTGGAGCCGACACTCCGATGGCGCTGCAGCCGGCGACTCTGATGGTGGAAGAGAGTGCTGGCGATGAGCCGTTGAATTCGACCTACCAAAGCAAGGAGAGGCGTTCTCATGAAAACTAGCTGGATGATTGCTTTGAGCACACTGGCATTGGCCGGCATGCTGCAGGCGCAGGAGACTGCCCAGGCGGTGGGAGGCGCAACCGTACATGCGGACCGAATGGGACAGCATGTGCTGATAAGGCACGAAATGGGGAAATGGTGGCAGAACCCGGATGTCGTCTCCAAACTCGGCTTGAGCGATTCGCAAATCTCGCAGCTCAACCAGGTGTTCTACAACCACAAGATGAAGCTGATCGACTATGGCGCGGAGATGGAGAAGCAGGATCTGAAGCTGCAGAGCATGCTTGATGCTGATCAGCCCGATGAGGGCCAGGTTAACTCGCAGGTCGATCAGGTGCTGGCGGCGCGTGGCAAACTGGAGCGTGAATTCACGACGATGAATCTGGACTTGCGCAAGCAGCTCTCGCTGGAGCAGTGGCGGCAGCTCAAGACGATTCGCGGCGCCGAAGGCGGGCCGGGCGATCACTTCTTCATGTATTTCAAGCAGAAGGGCATAGGGCCCGGCGGTCCGGGCATGCCCTTGGGGCCCGATGGGATGCCGTTTCCTCCGCCACCTCCACCCGGCCTGGATTAAATCCGTAACGATTGTTGTACCGGCCGCCTGGCCTTCCCCGAAGAGCCAGGCGGTTTTGCTTTTTTGCGTGGTAGACTCGGAGATATTCCCACCCGCGAGGCGAGTTTGCCATGAAATTTGGCGTCATTATTTTCCCCGGATCCAACTGCGATCACGACGCTTACTGGACGATCCAGCAGGTGGCCAAGCAGCCGGTGACCTTTCTCTGGCACGAGTCGCATGACTTGGAAAACTGCGATGCCATCATCGTGCCGGGGGGCTTTGCGTTTGGGGACTACCTGCGCACGGGCGCGATCGCGAAATTTTCCCCGGTGATGGAGTCGGTGAAGAAATTCGCGGATGGCGGCGGCATCGTGCTGGGAATCTGCAACGGCTTCCAGATTCTGTGCGAGGCAGGCCTTCTGCCTGGGGCGCTGATGCGGAATGTTGGACTGAAGTACATCTGCAAGCCCGTGCATGTGCGGGTAGAAAATGCGGACACGCTGTTCACCAACACCTGCCGGCAAGGCGAGGTGCTGACCATTCCGATCGGCCACATGGAAGGTAACTACTTCTGCGATGATGCAACACTCGAGGAGTTGAGGCGCGATCAGCGGATCGTGTTCCGGTATTCCACGGCGGCGGGTGAGATCACGCCCGACGCGAATCCGAACGGTTCGCGCGACAATATCGCCGGGATTTGCAGTCCAGAGCGGAACGTTCTCGGCATGATGCCCCATCCGGAGCGGGCAGCCGAGCCCGAATTGGGATGCACGGACGGCTGCAAGGTCTTCCAGTCTCTGGTGGGCGCGATGGCATCCAAATAAGGACGCATGTCTCAATCCGCTCAATTCCGGATTTCAGATTGCAGATCGCAAATTGCAGATTGAAGGCTGTAGACGCCATAGGCCTCTGTTGCACCGGGGCAATCAGAAATCTAAACTCTAAAATCAAAAAGTCTCACCAATGGTTCGTTTTGGAATCGCCGGGTTCGGTTTGCATGCCGTCCGCAGGCTGATGCCGGGGTTTGCGCTGGCGCGTAGCTGCCAGGTGACCGCGCTGTCGCGTCGTGACATAGAGACGGCACGCGAGTCGGCGGCAGAGTACAAAATTCCGCTGGCATTCGACTCGGTAGCGGATTTGTGCCGCTCGCCCGAAGTGGATGCCGTCTTCGTTGCCACTCCAAATGCACTGCATCTCTCCGACGTGATGATGGCGGTTGCCCATGGAAAGCCGGTGCTCTGCGAAAAGCCGATGGGGATGAATGCCGCCGAGTGCAGGCAAATGGTGGAGGCGGCGCGCAGCGCGCAGGTGGTGCTGGGCGTGGCGCAAGTCTTTCGCTTCGAGGACAGCACGGCGCGACTGCGGGAACGGATTGCGGCCGGGCAGATTGGGCGGCCCGTTTTTGCGCGCTCCGAGTTTTCCTATCCCGCAAACCATCACAAGCGCACCTGGCTCACCGATCCGGCGCTGGCGGGAGGAGGACCAATCGCCGACGTCGGCGTGCACTGTGTGGATGCCCTGCGCTACGTCCTGCAAGACGAGGTCGTGCGTGTAATGGCGCGTGGAATGTGGGATGCACGCTCGGGTGGTGTTGAAGCGGCGGCTGCATTGAGCCTGGAATTTGCGCGCGGCACGCTGGGTACTGTGCTCGTCTCAATGCGTGCGGATTACCGCACGCCCATGGAGTTCGTCGGAGATGAAGGCGTCCTGCGCGCCGACGATGGACTGAATGTGGAGCGTCCGATCAATCTGCAATTGCGGCGGAACGGCGCGGTGGTCGAGAGCGAAGTTGTTTCCAACCACTACGCGTATGCGCGCCAGGTCGATATGTTCGCGGCGGCGGTGGAGGGGGAGGCAGCGTTCCCGGTTCCCGGGGAAGAAGGCTGGCAGAATCAGGAGATCCTGGATGCGGCATTCCGGAGTCTGCGCAGCGGGAGGGCGGAGGAAGTGCCGCAGGTCGTGGCTTCGCGCGGAATGGCGGGGTAAACGCATTTGTAGCGCCGCCGTCCCGGCGGCTGTCCGGCGGGCGTCTCGCCCGCCTGCGAGCGCGGGACGCGCTCGCGACTGCCGGCAAGATGCCGGCGCTACTTTCGCTTGCGTCTTTGTAATTCCTTGCACACCGCATTCTTTCGCATTCGCTCCATTCCGAGTTACGGAATGACCGCGTTGTTGCTCTGTTGCAGCGGGGCTTTGAGGGCGGAATTCTCGGGCTTCGGCGGGATGCCTCTGGCCTGGACAATGGCCCAATGCCACTCCTGATCAAGGGCCGGCGTGGAAGTCATCGCCACCTTAAATATTGTGGTTGCCGACGGCAGCGCGCTCGCCTTCAGATGGTAGAGCGTCGTAGTGTCGGCTTGCTTCTCTGAGATCAGAGGCGTTTCCGATGCGGCCGGTCGGAGTTTTCCCGTCCCGTAATAACCAGCCATAGGATTCGAACGGCGGACGATGGTCACGCCCACGGTGATTTCTTCTACTTGCCATTGCGTCCCGTTGAAGACCGCGACCTGCAGACCCTGATCGCTGATGGCGGCGGGGCCATCCAATTTGCGAAGTTCTTCTTCCGGCAAATCCATTTGCACGATGGGGCGCGAGAGCAGCGATGCGGCGCGCGAATTGAAAGACAGGCTGCAGGTCACGTCCGGGGAAGAGACCTGAAAGGTCCGGCCTGCCTGGTCAAACGTGTACAGGAAGTTTCCGTGCGAAATGTGGAGGGCCTCAGCCTGGTCGAGGACCTGCGAAAAATTGTCGTTGTCGATGACCGTGCGGGCAGGCAGAGGCGCCACAGCGGCCTGTGGCCGCTGGGGTGATTGCTGCTGGGGTGATTGCTGCTGAGCTTGATCTTTCTGCTTGCGCAGGGAGCGGGCGACGTCGCCGAGAGGAACGGGAGCATCCCCGGACTGAGCCCACGCGCCCGAGCAGAGAAGAACTCCGCAGAGGGTGAGGATCATTCTCCGATAAAGCTTTTGGCCCACGGTCCCAGACTCGATCATGCGAATGAGTTTCTGCTTCGCTTTCCGCCCGACTCGGCGGAAGGCGTACCGGGGGAGGGCCGACTTCCACATAAATTGTAGCGGTGAAAGGCGCGCGCAGAGCGGCGCGGCGACGAACGTAGGTGCTAGAACCGTTGATGGCCCCTTGTAGCCATTGGTATGGGTTGGCATCGGTGCGTAAATTCAACGATTTACGGCATCACGCTTCTTTGGTCGATCAGCCAACATCGCAGCCGCGCTGCCCTATGGCGTAGGAACTTTTCAGGGTTCTGTGCTTGGCACAAACCGGCAGATGTACCGCTCTGGCCTGTTGGACTTGGGACTTCGCTTTTCCGTAAACCTAAAGGGCGGTCCCGTGATGCCCATCTCGCAGTTTGTGAAATGGAAGCAAAAGACTGTGCTGGGCGCCAGCCTCAGAGTGATCCCCCCGACCGGACAATATAGTCCCACGAAACTGATCAACTGGGGAATTAACCGCTGGGCCTTTAAGCCGGAGTTCGGCTACTCGCGGCGCTTTGGCAAATGGATGCTAGATGGCTACGCTGGCGTATGGTTGTTCACGACGAACCAGAAATTCTTTTCGATGCCCGCACCCCAGCCCCAAACGGAAAACCCGGTCGGTTCCTTCGAAGCACACCTGAGTTATGACGCGAAGAATTTCCGTGGGAAGCCGCTCCCCTCTGGCTCTCGATTGATGGCAACTTCTGGTACGGCGGTACCACGAGTCTGGGGGGCAAATCGAACCCCGCTACCCGGCAGACGAGTTCCCGCATAGGGTTCACCGCAGCCATTCCGCTGAACAAACACCAGTCGATCAAAACGAGCTTTAGTACTGGGGACTATGTTCGCTTCGGCGGTAACTATCAGAACCTGTCGGTCTCATGGCAGTATTCGTGGTTGGGCAGGCCAAACTAGTCGGGTCCCTGCCCAAGCGTGTACCTCTTCCTTGAATTGACATGGGCATCCCGGTGCCCAGAACTCTTGGACCGCGATGTCGGCTCGCAGGGTTCTGAGCGCAATGGCGATTTTTCAACAACCATCAACTTCGAACCAAGCCAACTCCTCGGCCATCATTGACTTGCCCCATTCCTAGCCCTAAGATTCAGCCCAATGATCGGCCAGACTATCTCGCGTTACCGCATTCTCGAAAAACTCGGCGGCGGCGGGATGGGAGTGGTCTACAAGGCTGAGGACACCGACCTCGGGCGCTTCGTAGCGCTCAAGTTCCTACCTGAAGATGTTGCGCACGACTCGCAGGCGCTGGAACGGTTCCGCCGCGAAGCGCGTGCGGCTTCAGCACTGAATCATCCCAACATCTGCACGATCTACGAAATTGGCAAACAGGACGACCGGTTCTTTATCGTGATGGAACTGCTCGAGGGCAAAACCCTACGCGACTCGATCCTGGGAAGGCCGCTTGCCACCGATCGCCTGCTGTCACTCGCGGTCGAAATCGCGGATGGACTCGACGCCGCGCACCTCAAGTCCATCACGCACCGCGACATCAAGCCGGGAAACATTTTCGTCACTGCACGCGGCCACGCCAAAATTCTCGACTTCGGACTGGCGAAGGTCGCAACTGAGTCGCACACGTCCGCGGCATCACTTGGGGCAGCGCCGACCGTGATGAGCGAAGTGCATCTCACGAGCCCGGGTACCGCAGTCGGCACGATCGCTTATATGTCGCCGGAGCAGGCGTCGGGAGAAGAACTCGATCCGCGAACCGATCTGTTCTCATTCGGAGCGGTGCTCTACGAGATGGCGACTGGGATTCCCGCATTCTCCGGAAATACAACCGCGAAGGTTTTCGACGGCATTCTCAACCGGGATCCCGTTGCGTCGGTGCGGCTCAATCCCGGTTTGCCCCCAAAGCTTGAGGAGATCATCAACAAGGCGCTGGAGAAGGATCGGAGGCTGCGCTACCAGAGCGCGGCGGAAATGGCGGTCGATCTGCGGCGGCTGCAGCGCGAGATTGAGTCGGGACGAACGGAGGCCGTTGCAACGCAAGCGAGCAAAGCGTCCGCCGTCGTGACTCCTATTGCTGCGGCTCAACCTCCGGTGCTCAGCATCACTGGTTCTCGCTCAAAGTGGCTGGTAATCGCTGCCGGTGGCGCCATTGCGATTGCGATTGTCGCTTATCTCCTGCGTCCGACACTACCGCCGCCGAGAATCATGGGCTACACCCAGCTTACGCATGACGGCAATCCCAAGGTTTTCGCCGGCCAGACCGTGGCCAATGTTCAGACGGACGGATCGCGCATCTTCATCCAGGAAAATGTCGATGGCCATTATGTGGTGGCGCAAGTTTCGGTGACGGGCGGCGAAACCGTCGTCATGCCCATCCCGTTTCCCAATGTCTCGCTGAACAACATCTCCCCTGATCGAGCGGAGTTGCTGGTTGGAAGCTTCACCGGCTCAGAGGTGATTCAGCCCATGTGGATCGTGCCAGCCCTGGGCGGCTCTCCGCGGCGCTTCGCGGAGCCACTGGGCAGCGACGCCGCGTGGACGCCCAATGGCGACCGTTTGCTCTGCCGGGCGAACGAGTTGATTGAAATTAACAGTAACGGGGAAGAAAAGAGGCTAGCGTCTTTGGCACCTGACCTTTTCATTTATTGGCCACGCTGGTCGCCGGATGGCAAGGTTCTGCGTTTCACTACCAATAGTCCGGCGGGAGACAAAATCTGGGAGATGGCAGCCGACGGATCGAACCTTCATCCTCTGTTGGCCGGGTGGGTTGGGGGAAAGGAACCGGGAGGTGGCGAGTGGACTCCCGACGGAAAGTACTTCGTCTTTCGCGCCACCGAGAACGGCCGCGAGGATCTATGGGCCATTCGGGAGAAAGGGGACGTGTGGCACAAGGTCAGTCACGAGCCTTTCCATCTGACCACCGGCCCGCTAAGCTTGAGTGCCGCCCGGCCCAGCATCGACGGAAAGAAAATTTTCGTTGTGGGCTCCCAGGAGCGCTCCCAACTGGTCCGCTATGACGCCAAGTCGGGACAATTTATTCCCTACCTAAATGGCATTTCGGCAAGCCACGTAAGCTTCTCGCGAGATGGGGAGTGGGTCGCGTATGTGACCTGGCCGGACGACAATTTGTGGCGCTCTCGCATCGACGGCAGCGAGAAACTCCAACTGACGACTGCACCTGTCCATGTAGAATCGGCAGATTGGTCTCCCGACGGCACTCAAATCGCCTACACCGCTATTCTGCCGAGCCAAAGGGAAAAGCTTTACGTAACATCAGCCTCCGCCGGAGAGTCACGACAAGTTGCCGGAGGGGAAATGAGTATGCTAAGCAGCGGTTGGACCCCCGACGGCAATTCACTCTTGTTTTTCGCGTTGAAGGCAGCCGAAACACCCGCCATCTCGTTTGTGGATGTGAAGACCATGAAGGTCACACACGTGCCGAGCGGCGAAGCCTCAGTCGGTGCCACTCTTTCTCCCGACGGCCGCTATATTGCCGCTGCCCCAATCGACGGCCAGAAGTTGATGATCTATGATGTCGCCGCACAGAAATGGTCCGAGTTGGCGAAGCAGAACGTAAATGCCATTCGGTGGTCCTACGACAGCCACTACGTCTATTTCGATACGCAATCCAACGCCGATCCCGCCGTCTACCGCGTTCGTGTTTCCGACCACAAGCTAGAAA
>OEKN01000529.1_pt1 | contig 11944 bp, 9 predicted proteins | sample 1503361 | NCBI WGS metagenome assembly OEKN01 (sample SAMEA104379592, study PRJEB20068) | metagenome | biome: 1000743; feature: 77; material: 1998 | place: USA | collected 2012 | depth 25 m
CCCAAGGCCTCCGACAAACCGTCGTAGCGTCCTCCACCGAGAATTGCGTTCTGCGCTCCCAGCGCTCCATGCGTGAATTCGAACGCGGTGCGCGTGTAATAATCCAGCCCGCGCACGAGCCGGTCATTCAAAGTGAACGGCACACCCACGGACTTCAGGATGGCCTGTACCTGCTCGAAGTGCTCGCGGCAACCTTCATCGAGAAACTGGCTGATGCGCGGCAGGCGGTCGATAATCGGTTGATCGCCCGGCACCTTGCAGTCGAAGACGCGCAGCGGATTGGTGACGGCGCGCCGCTGGCAATCGTCACACATCTGCGAGACAACTGGCTGGAGCGCTCTCTTCAGTGCGGCATTAAAAGTTTCCCGGTCCGCTGGGCAGCCAACTGAATTCAGCTCGAGATTCCAGCCCTGAATGCCCAGGCGATCGAGCAACGTGGCCAGCATCTCGAGAATCTCCGCATCGCGGGCCGGCGACTCGCTGCCCGCGGTTGGCGGTCCGATGACCTCCGCGCCGATCTGATAGAACTGCCGGTAGCGCCCTTTCTGCGGACGCTCCCGCCGAAACTGCGGTCCGATGTAATACAGCTTGTTGAGCCCCCGGTCCCAAAGCTTGTGTTCGATGTAAGCCCGCACCACACCCGCCGTATTTTCTGGCCTTAGCGTGAGCGACTGCCCCGAGTCGGATTGCGCCCGCCCGCGGTCTTCCCACGTGTACATTTCTTTCGCGACGATGTCGGTCTCCTCGCCAACCCCACGCGCAAACAACTCGGTCGCCTCGAATATGGGCGTGCGAATCTCCTGGAAGTTATAAGCGCGAAACACCTCGCGCACCTTCGCCTCCACGAAGTTCCACAACTGCGTCTCCGGCGGCAATAAATCTCGAGTTCCCCGTACGGCTTTAATCATGCGCTCAGTAGTCTCAGTTCTCCGCCGCTGCGTAAATATTCGAGCGGAGCTCCCTGTCTCCCCTACTTCCATCGATTGTCATCCTGAGCGAAGCGAAGGACCCATGCACTTGCCGGCAGCATCCATACGCTTTGCCCCAAAAATGTCGCCCGTTGGGGCAACCGACTGAAAACTATTCCTTCAAATACTCTTCTTTGTATCCCAAATAATTCCGCGCGTAGCGCAGGATAGTCTCCGCATCTTCCGGTCCCAGCTTCCGCCGGAATTTCCCGGGCGAGCCCATCCACAAAGAAGCTGGCTCGACGACGGTCTTCTCCGGAATCAGCGTGCCTGCAGCAATGATCGATCCCGCCCCAATCCGCGCGCCATTCAAAATCGTGGAGCCCATCCCAATCAGGCATCGGTCTTCCACCACGCATCCGTGCAGCGTGACCGAATGGCCCACCGTGACGTACTCCCCGACGTAAACCCCGTACTGCTCCTTCATGCCATGCAGCACGGAACAATCCTGTACGTTGGAATGGGCCCCGATCCGGATTTCGTGCACGTCGCCGCGCAGCACGGCATTCATCCACACGCTGGCGTGTTCGCCCAACATCACGTCTCCGATCAACTGCGCTGACGAATCCACATAGCACGACACGGGAACCATTGGATGCTTTCCCTTGTAGGAACGAATCATGGTCGCGATTGCCTCGGGGCAGAACTTTTTCCAGTTCCGAAGTAGATGAACATACCATGCGCGCGGCTGGAGCCGCGACTTGGGGCAAGAGAACCGCATGGCGGGCGAGGTCGTCCGTCACTCCAAGGCGCGCTCAGCGGACGGATTCAGTACCGGCAAGCACCCTGGCCAAAACTTGACCTGCTTGTCTGTGATTCAAGTCACATCGCCGGCTGCTTCAAGCGTATATTTTGTTGTCCGCACAACATCGGTGACGCGGCACGAGTAAAGCACGAACGATGCAATCCCCGATTCGGAACACTCTTCTGTTGGGAGTCGCGCTGGGCCTCGCGATCGGCCTGGGCGGCTACACCTTTATTTATTCCAAGGGCTACTCATATCTCACCAACAATCCTGCGGCCTGCGCGAATTGCCATGTCATGCGCGCGCAGTACGACGCCTGGCTGAAATCGAGCCATCGCTCGGCAGCCACCTGCAATGACTGCCACACTCCCCACAATATCTTCGGCAAATACGCGGTGAAGGCGAACAACGGATTCTGGCATTCCTTCTACTTCACCACCGGCTGGTATCCCGACACCATCGAGATCACCAAGTTCGATCATCGCGTTACGGAAAACGCCTGCCGCCGCTGTCACCAGAACATCACCGCTGCCATCGACGGCAACCTGGTGCACGGCAGTGCCCGGGGCATCGAGTGCACGCGCTGCCATGCTTCCGTCGGTCACTCTGAAGCGGCTGCATCCATTCAAAAACCGGTTCTCGTAGGAAGCAACCATGACTGATACTCCCAATCCCGGCCCTGCTCCATCACGCCGCATGCTGGCGCTGGTCGTTGCGCTGGCCGCCCTCGCCACGGTCGCGATCGCCGCGCTTCTGGTCAACATCTTCGAACGCAAGCAGGAAGCGCGGAACCCTTTCTACCGCGTCGTCGATCTGAACGACACCATCGACGACCCTGCCGTCTGGGGAAAAGACTTTCCCCTGCAATACGATCTATACTTGCGCACCGTCGACATGGAGCGCACCAAGTACGGCGGTAGCGAGGCCATGCCGCACTCGCCCACGCAGGCCGATCCCCGCTCGGTGGTGGCGCGCTCAAAACTCGAGCAGGATCCGCGGCTGAAAACCATCTGGGCGGGATATTCCTTCTCCGCCGATTACCGGGAGCGTCGCGGCCATGCGTACATGCTCGACGATCAGACCTTCACGGAGCGGCAGAAATTCGCGCCACCCGCGATGTGCATCAACTGCCACGCCTCCATCGTCACGACTTATCTGAAGCTGGGAAATGGCGACCTGATGAAAGGTTTCAATGCCGTCAGCGATACACACATGACCTACCCCCAGATCCGCCAGACGGTGAAGCATTCGGTGGCCTGCATCGATTGCCACGATCCCGGCACCATGCAACTGCGCATTACCCGCCCGGCCTTCATCGAGGGCATTCGCGCCTACAAAGCATCCCAGGGCATACCGAATTACGACGTCAACACGATGGCCACGCGCCAGGAAATGCGCTCCTACGTGTGCGGCCAGTGCCACGTCACCTATTATTTCCAGCCCCCCAATAAGCGCCTGACATTTCCATGGGCCAAGGGCCTGAAGGTGGAAGACATCATCGCCCTCGAAGGCGATCAGAAGATCAACGAGTGGGTCCATCCCGACACCGGCACCCAACTCATCAAAGCCCGGCATCCTGAATTCGAGATGTGGAATCAGGGCGTGCATTCCCGTTCCGGCGTGGCCTGCGCCGACTGTCACATGCCCTACATGCGCCAGGGCGGACTGAAAATCAGCGATCATCAGGTCAACAGCCCGCTGTTGAAAATCAACCGCTCCTGCCAGACCTGTCATCATTTTCCGGAAGAGGAGTTGAAGGCGCGCGTCGAAGATATCCAGGACCGTTTCTTCGCCCTGCGCAACACCGCGCTCGATGCGCTGATCGACCTGATCGGCGACATCAAGACGGCGAAGCAGAATGGTGCGACCGATGCGCAACTCGCCGCGGCCCGCGACTATCACCGCCGCGGCCAGTTCATGATCGATTTCGTGATGTCAGAGAACTCGATGGGCTTCCACGCGCCCCAGGAAGCCATGCGCATTCTGGGAGGCGCCATCAATCTCTGCCGCCTGGGCCAACTCAGCCTGCACGGAGGGCCGCCACCCAGTCATAACTCGCCGAATATCGCCGGCGCGACGCCTGCAAGTACGAAAATGGGCGATGCACCGCGAGGCGTAACGAACTAGAAGCGTCATTCGCTACATAGTCGCGGAGACACAGGGAACAAGAATTAAAAGGGCTTCCCCGACGCTTTTCTCTGTGTGTGCAGTTTCTGTCGCGTTGCCGCTGTAAGGCGGTGCGCAGCGGCGCGCATGCAGAAGTTGGGAGTAGAATTGACTGCCTCGGGGTGGGGCGATGCGATCTCTCCGCGAAATTCTCTCCGACGCCCAGAACCGTGGAGTGGCCGTAGGCCATTTCAACGTTAGTGATCTCACCATGCTGCAGGCGGTTCCTGCAGCGGCTCGCGAACTGAGCGTGCCGGTGCTTGTGGGAGCTTCGGAAGGAGAACGGGCCTTCCTGGGAACGAGGCAGATTGCCGCGCTGGTGAGAGCTCTGCGCGAGCAATACGATTGTGAGATCTCTCTCAACGCCGACCATACCCATTCCCTCGCCAAAGCAGAAGAGGCCGTCATCGCCGGATTCGACTCTGTCGTGTTTGACCTCTCTGCTCTTCCCTTCGAGGCGAATGCGCAGCAGACGAAGCAGGCGGTCGAAGCCCTCAAGTCCCGAAACCCGTCGTTGCTGGTCGAGGGCGAGATTGGCGACATCGGTAGCGGTTCGGAAATCCACGATCGGGCGCCTGAGCTCGCACGCGGACTTACCACGCCCGAAGAAGCCCGTCAATTCGTAGAATTCACTCGCGTCGATGTACTGGCCCCCGCAGTCGGAAACATGCATGGCATGCTCGCCAGCATGGTCGGCGGTAGTGCTCGCAAGCGCCTGGATATCGATCGGATCCGGCAGATCAAGGCCGCAACCGGTTCCTTTCTCACCCTGCATGGCGCCTCTGGAACCGACTCTATGGATCTGTGCCGCGCTATCGGCGCCGGCATCAACATCATTCACATCAACACCGAGCTGCGTGTAACCTGGAGGCGCGCTCTGGAAGACAGCCTCTCCGCGCAAGCCCGGGAAGTCGTTCCCTACAAAATCCTCCCGCAGGTTGTCGAGTCATTGAAGCAAGTGGTGCGCGCGCGATTGGAATTGTTTAATCAACCACAATCGGCCGCGCCATCGGAACTCGCCAGTTGACACAATCCCGTCCCTGCCGACCACTGGCTTCTCACGTTTTGCGGCAGTAGGTCGAGCGCGGCCAAGGTGCGAGTATCAACCACCTCTGCCATCCCAGCGGCAAGCCAATTCCCACCAGCACCAATGCCAGTTCGACATATCCGCTTCGTGACAATCGCCAACCCATCCATTCACTTAGACCGAAAGTGACTGTCCTCGGCAGATACCCAAGTTACGCGCAGCCCGTAGCTCGCGGCTCCATTCCCCTTCCGGAACCAAGCGCACATCACTTTGTGTCCTCCAACACATTCCCCGCGATCAGGCCGGTGATACAACTCAATTGTTTCCCCATCCCTTCCGAGCCCCATTCCAGTCGAGGTGGGACTCATGCCTTCCGTTCTGCGCCAACTCTTTCGTATCGCGCTCGTCTCCGCTTTCCTGCTGCTCTGCCCACGCCTTCTCTGTCAGGACTCTTCCACCGGCGCCATCCGTGGCAGTGTGCTTGACCCGGACGGCCGCCCGATTCCCAGGGCCACAGTCGCCATCGTGAACACGGCCAGCGCTATGACGCGCCACGCGCTAACCGATGCCGACGGACGCTTCGCCATCGAACTCTTGCCTCCTGGCGACTATTTCGGCCGCGCGGAGATCAAGGGCATGTCTCCACAAGAGACGCCGCAAATTCACGTCGAGGTGGGCGGCACCTCCGAGCTTTCTTTCCGGCTAAGTCTGGCCGGGGCAAGTGAGACAGTTACCGTCTCAGGCGCTCCCCCGCTGGTCGAGACCGTCCCAAGCTCAGTCTCCACCGTCATCGACGAACGAGCGATCAACGATCTGCCGCTCAACGGCCGACGCTTCACCGACCTGTCCCTGCTGGCGCCGGGCGTGACTCAGGACCCGCGCGGCCTGACCTCGGCCTCCAATGGCGACCTCGCCTTCGGCGGCATTCGGGGATACCAATCGAGCTACCTGGTCGACGGGGCCGACAACAACAACGCCTTCTTCGCCCAGGCACGCGGGCGCTATCGCGCGCCCTATCAGTTCTCCAACGAAGTCGTTCAGGAGTTCCGCGTGTCCTCAAACACCTACGGCGCGGAACTTGGACGTGCCGGCGGCGCCGTGGTGAATGTTGTTACCAAGTCCGGATCCAATCACCTGCACGGAACGGCGTTCTATTTCCTGCGCGACAGTTCCTTCGGAGCGCAGCCTGCGTTCCTCGACTTCAAACCCGTGAGCCGCCAACATCAATTCGGCGGGACGATTGGTGGACCGATCCGTTCCAACCGCATCTTCTTTTTTGCCGGATACGACCAGCACATCTTTCACGTCCCCACCGTGGTCAATTTTCTGAGCGGAGGAACGGTGCTCGTTCCGCAAGCCGGGACGGGACCACTCCTGGACGGCGACTTTGAAGCGAGCGACAAGAATCTCGTCTTCGCCACAGCCGCCCAGCTCAACAAAATGGCTGGAAACTTCCAATCCGATCTGCTCGGAAACACCGGCTTCTTCAAGCTCGACGCCACGCTGACCCCGCGCCATCATCTTTCCGCGCGCCTTAACACGTCGCGCTATTACGGAATTAACAACGTCTTCTTCGATCCCGCCAGTCCGATTACGAACTCCACAGTGAGCGACAATGGGGAAGAGGATGTCACCACCGAATCCGCGTCAGTGGCGCTTACCAGCGGCATTTCCAGCCGCCTCGTCAGCCATTTCCGGGCCCAGTTTTCGCGCGATCTGCAGGGCTCAAGCGCCAACTCGAACGACGTGCGCACGCACATCACGAACGTATTCGATGGCATGGGACGCTCAACCATTCTTCCCCGGGAAACGCGCGAGCATCGCCTGCATCTCGCCGACACGCTCAGTTTCGAACAGGGCCGCAACTCCTGGAAGTTTGGCGGCGATACCTTGTTCACCTGGATATACAACTTTTTTCCGTCGATGTTCGGCGGCGAGTATTACTACGACACGATCGCAGTCGATCCCTGGACTTTCGAACCCATGCGCTACGGACTGAAACTCACGCCGCTGCGCGCCTATGCTCACCAGGTTCCGCGCTACTACATCCAGAATTTCGGTTCAGCCGTCTCGCATCCTGATACCAACGAGTACGCCGCGTTCGCGCAGGACACGATTCGGCTTACGGGAAGGTTGGCTGCAAGCCTGGGCGTGCGTTATGACCTGCAGACTTTCTCCACCAAGGGACTGGTCAGCAACCCGCTATGGCCGCAGTCGGGAAAGGTTCCGTTCAATAACCGGAATTTTGCTCCGCGCGTCGGTCTAGCCTACTCGCTTGGCCAGGATCACCCGCTCGTCGTGCGCGCAGGATACGGTTTGTTCTATACGCGCATTCCGCAGATTTACACTTCGACCATCGCCACCGACAACGGCCTGACCTCCGGCAATCTCTTTCTCGACAACATGGACTTTTACCAGCGCCAGGTTTTTCCGACCTATCCCAGCGTGCTCGCCAACTGTGCCGTGAAATCGGGCTTCTGCGCGCCACCCGCGAACGTGGCTAGCTACCTCACCTCCGATGTGGCTGCCTTCGCGCCAAATTTTGTGACGCCGCGCGTGCATCAGGCCAGCTTGAACATCGAGCGTGAACTCGCCGACCGGTTTGCAGCGGGCATTTCCTACATGTACGTGCACGGCCAGAACATGATTCGGGCGCGCGATGTCAATCTGCCGACGCCGATCGATGTGACTTATCCCGTGTACGACACGACAGGCACAAACTTCGTCGGCACTTACTATGATATGCCTTCCTTCTCTACTTGGCAGATGACTCGCTCGATGACTTGCCCCTATCCGCCTTGCATCAACCCTCTAGCCCGGCCAATCACTCGACTCGGCGCGATCAATGAGTTCGACAGCGCGGCGTCCAGCACTTATCACGGTGCAACGATTTCCCTGCGCCGCCGCATGACGAGCGGTTTCTATTTCCGTCTGGCCTACACGTTCGCGCATGCGGTCGATGACGGCCAGGACGCCCTCGTCGCCGGTCGCCCCGTCACTGTGCAGAACTCCTACTCCGCTTCTTCCGAGCGCGGACCGAGCGTCACCGACCAGCGTCATCGCTTCGTGCTCTCGGCGATTGAAGAAATCAAGCCCTTCGGTCGCGATCGCCCGCTGCTCGCAAAACTTTTCAATGACTGGAAACTTGCGGGAGTAATGACGATCGGCAGTGGCCGTCCCGTGGATGCCAAGGTATTCGGCGATCCCAATCAGGACGGCAACACCGCGAATGATCGTCTCCCGGGATATGGACGCAATGCATTCCTCGGTCCCGACTATGCCACCGCCGACTTGCGGCTGACGCGGCGTCTTTACTTACGGCCGCGTTACAAACTCGAACTTGTCGCGGAAGCGTTCAATGCTTTGAACCGCAACAACAAGCGTGTCACCATCACTGACGACGGTTTCACCAGCACCGCCACCGACTTTGTGCAGTTAGATAAGACTATTGGAATCAAATACTTTCCTGCCTATTACCAGAGACCGGCGAACCTGACCGCGGCCACCAGCGCATATGCGCCGCGCCAGATTCAGTTTGCTCTACGACTGACGTTCTAATGCAAACGAATGATGGAGGTGCAGACTCCGCAATGGAAAACGCCGTCAATTCCCGTGAAAACCCCTAGTTCCCCCTTGACTTGCCATAAGAACCTTGCAATAACTACTGGGTCCAACGGGACGAGTTTGGGGGTGTAGTTAGTTGGCGGAAGTTAGACTGCAAGAGGGCGAATCCCTCGAAAATGCGCTGCGACGTTTTAAGCGCAAAGTGCAACAGGAAGACATCATCAAGGAGGTTAAGCGCCACTCCTTTTATCTGAAGCCCGGCGAGAAAAAGCGTGTCAAGGAAGCGCTCGCACGCAAGCGAAGCCGGAAAAAGGCGCGCAAAGAGCAGGATTGAACACCGATGGGTCACTGGCCATTGGGCGGTGGCCCATTCCTTTTGCCTGGCCGTCCCGTATTGTACGTATTAAGCGCCGTCGTCATTCTGGCATCTCTAGGTTCTTTCGCAGTAGACCTGCGTCAAGCGCAGGTGGGCCGAATCCACGGGTAACTGAGGGGGGGTGCGTAACGACTCTGTGCGCACTCGCGCGTAAGGGAGGCTCCCACTTCCTAAGCGAGCGAGATGCGTCCGGGGAATGGGGTGAGGGATGGACTTCCAGGACAAGGTACTGAAGTGCATCGACTGCGGCTCTGACTTTATTTTTACCGCAGGCGAACAACTGTTCTTTCACGATAAGCAGTTCAAGAACGAACCCAAACGTTGTAAAGCATGCAAGGCGAAGCGCATCGCAGTTCTGGGAGCGGCCGTCCCGGGACAAACGCCCGCCAAGACTGAAACTCGAACGACTTGCTCTCAATGCGGCAAGGAGACCACCGTCCCTTTCAAGCCCACACAGGGGAGGCCGGTTTTCTGCCGGGAATGCTTTCAACAAAAGCGGCAACAGGCGGCTACCGCCTGAGATCCGGGGGTTCTTGAAAAGGGCTGGCCAGCAGTAAGCTGGCGCGAAATTCCAGGAAAGTTGAAAGTTCCCCCTCTCTTCCTGGCTTTTTCCTGAGATCTGATTTTGGCTTACGAGGCGGTCTCGCCGCGTTGCGGCGGTCGTGTGCCCGCCCTGCGCGCCAGCAGCGTTTCCAGTTGCTGCACCAGTTGGCGCGTTCCAATTGGCTTCACCAGTAGCGATTCCACCGATTCTTTTCGCCAACTGTCATCGCTCGGAGGGTAGGCGGTCAAGATCGCAGTCGCCGGCCGGTTGCGCTGCGCGCGCGCCAACCGAAGAACCTCGTAGCCGGCGTCCTCGGTTTCCATCCGGACATCGGTAATAACCACGTCGTATTCGCCGATCTTCAATTTTTCGCGCGCTTGCGCGACTGAAGCTGCGATATCCACTTCGAAGCCATTCAACTCAAGCACGGCCTTCAACGTCAACAACACCGGCTGATCGTCGTCCACCAACAAAATGCGCGACATGCATTGTCCTTCAGGAATGAATCGAGACCGCAGGCTGGCAGGACATCTTCTGAACAATACGCTCGGCGCAGCGCCACGATTCGTTCCTGATGTCTTCGGGTTCCTGGTTGCGCTGCTACTATAGTATGGTGCCAAGTTTTTACGTACAGAATTTTGGTTGTCGCGCGACCCAAGCCGACGGCGCTGCGATCGAGCGGCAGTTTGAGGGGCGTGGACTCGACCGCGCCTCCGCTCTGGCCGAGGCTGAAATTGTCGTGCTGAACACCTGCACGGTGACCTCCTCCGCCGATCAGGACGCCCGTGCTGCCATTCGCCGCGTCCATCGCGAAAATCCTCAGGCCCGCATCGTCGTAACCGGCTGTTACGCGCAACGCTCGCCCGAGGAACTCGCCGCCCTGCCCGGTGTGTCGCAAGTTATCGGCAATTCGCACAAACACCAACTGGCCGAAATCGCATTGCCAGAAGGTTTGAGGCTAGCAAACAGCGCTTCCGATGAAGCATCAACCTTCGTTCCCTTGCGTACATTGACAGCGACATGGGATCGAAGCAGTCGACCGACGACCGACGACCGACGACTGGGTTCCGACCAACGACCGATCTTCGTCTCCGACATCTTCGCCCACACCGAGCTTCTGGCAGCTCCGGTCTTTGACGCAGCCAACGAACGCACCCGCCCCAACCTCAAGGTGCAGGACGGCTGCGACAATCGCTGCTCGTTCTGCGTGATTCCGTACGTTCGCGGACAGAGCCGCTCGTTGAAGCTGGATCAGATTCTTCGTGAAGTAAACGCACTGGTCGCGGCGGGCTATCGCGAGCTGGTGATCTCCGGAATCAACCTCGGAAGATGGGGAAGAGATCTGGATGCGGGGTTCAAGTCTCAGGTGTCAGGTATCGGGGGACGGGTCTCAGGTAGCAGGTCTTCCATCTCTGCTGCTCGTCGAGATGAGCACACGCCGTCGAATTTGGGTCTTAGCCATCAGCCAATGACGAACGATCAACGACTGGGTCTCGGCCGACGACTGGCGACCGACGACCGACGACTTGTTGCGCTCATCCGCGTGATCCTTGCCCACACTTCCCTTGAAAAGCTTCGCATCAGCTCCGTCGAACCCATGGACTGGAGCGACGAATTGATCGAATTGGTCGCCACTTCGCCGCGCATCGCCAAGCACGCGCATGTTCCCATGCAGTCGGGCAGCGATGCCGTACTGCGACGCATGCATCGCAAGTATCGACCATGGCACTATCGGGAAAAGATCGAAAAGCTTCGCGCAGCTATGCCCACAGCCGCGATTGGCGCTGACGTGATGGTCGGATTCCCGGGAGAAAGCGAATCCGAATTCGCCGAGACACTGCAAATGATCGAAGAGTTGCCCTTCACCTACCTGCACGTCTTCACCTACTCTGCCCGGCCGGGAACTCCCGGCGCCGAAATGCCCAATCAAATCCCGGTACGCGTAGCGCGCGAGCGTAATCGCATTCTTCGGGAACTCGGGGAGCGGAAGAAGCTGAGCTTCATGCAGGGCTTCATAGGCAGGACGGTCGAAGCCATCACCCTTGCGCGTGATTCAGAAAACGCTGTGCGGCAGATCTTTACCGAAGCCCTCACCGACAATTATCTGAAACTGCGACTGAGCGGTCATCACGAACCAAACCAATGGATCGAGGCCCAGGTTGGGCGTGTCGACGACGGTGTGCTCGTCGCGTATATCGCATAAATGCAGATTTTCAATTCGGCCGGCTCGACTTTCGCTCTCGAGTCTAGTTTCACGAGGCTTTGTGAAGTTCGCGATGAATAGCAAGGGACGTTCGCGTCCAACACCACTTCCCGCATTCAGGACAGCGGGAAATCACCGCTAGACGCGACCCTCGGCCGCGTTGCAACTTCTCGCTCTCGGCCAGCTCCTGGGCATATTGGCAGTTCGCGCAAGCGATTCGGCTGAGGAGTTCGCCTTTGGCATCTGCCATTGAACGAATACACTCGGCGCAATCTATGGGTTTAGGGTCCCCCATAAAAAATAAAGCTGCTCCACAGAAGTGAGCAGCTCAAAATAAGAGGGGAGAACTTC
>OEKN01000021.1_pt1 | contig 11893 bp, 9 predicted proteins | sample 1503361 | NCBI WGS metagenome assembly OEKN01 (sample SAMEA104379592, study PRJEB20068) | metagenome | biome: 1000743; feature: 77; material: 1998 | place: USA | collected 2012 | depth 25 m
TCGACGGGCGGGGACGCCCGTCGCTCCATTATCAGAACCCCAGCGTCAGCAAAGTCTAGCTTGGCTCTTTACCGTCTTGTACATGACTTGCTGAGTGGACATTGGTTTGTGGAAGGGACGTATGACTAAAGCAGTTCTCAGTTCCCAGTTCTCAGTTGTCAGTTGTCAGTTGTCAGTTTTGATCTCAGCTGGGCTTCTCGTTCTAATGATTTTTAACTGAGAACTGAGAACCGAGAACTGAGAACTTGAAACTAGGTACTAGCAACTATGTACATCGAACTTCATGCCCGCTCCGCTTTCAGTTTTCTCGAAGGCTCCACTTTGCCCGAAGACTTGATCTCCGTGTGCGCGGCTCGGGGCATGTCGGGAATGGCTTTGCTGGACCGCGACGGGCTCTATGGCTCGCCGCGCTTCTACCTTGCCGCTCAAAAAGCTGGCCTGAAAGCCCACATCGGCGCCGAAATCAGCTGCGAAGTGTTTTCACCACAGAGGCACAGAGGCACAGAGAAAACCAACCGAAAAGAAAAATCAGAACTGCCCGAGGAAACGCCCCCTCCCTTAAAAATTTGTCATTCCGAGCGTAGCGAGGAATCTGCATCGCCCGAGCGGCCTGCATCGAATTCCCACAATCTGCAATCTGAGATCAAAAATCTGAAATCTGGCGACTTCAAACTCCCTCTCCTGGTCTCCTCCCGCGCCGGCTACCAGAATCTTTGCCAACTCATCACCCAAATGAAGCTGCGCGCGCAGAGAAAAGAAGAAGGCACGGTGCTGGAGCACGAACTCTTGCAGCACGCCGAGGGGATCGTCTGCCTGACCGGAGGCGAAGAAGGTCCGCTCGCCGCAGCGCTCAAAAAAGGAGGCCCTGCCGAGGCGCGCCGCGCAGTCGAGCGTCTCACCGGCATCTTTGGCCGGGAGAACGTCTACGTCGAACTTCAGCGCCATTTTCACCGCGAGGAAGAAGCCCGCAACCGCGTCGCCATCGAGATTGCCCGCGACCTCCATCTTCCGCTCTTAGCCACCAACGGCGTCTGCTATGCCACGGAACATGATCGCGCGCTGTGTGATGTGTTCACTGCCATCCGCCATCATCAGACTCTGATGACCGCCGGCCGCCTGCTCGCCCGCAATTCCGAGCGCCACCTGAAGACGTCCGAAGAAATGGCGCAGCTCTTTGCCGACCTGCCTGAAGCCATCGCCAACACCTCCGAACTGTCCGCGCGGCTCGAGTTCAAGCTCAGCGATCTGGGCTACGAATTCCCGCGCTATCCCGTGCCCGAAGGCGAAACCATGATGTCGTTCCTGCGCCAGCGCGCGGATGAAGGCGCCCGCTGGCGCTACGGCATTTCGCTGTCAGGCGATCGCGTTCCCCAGAACGGATTTCACAGTAAGGACCTGCAACAGCGCGCTCGCCGCCAGATCGAGCGCGAACTCCAACTGATTGAGAAGCTCGAACTGGCCGGATATTTCTTGATCGTCTGGGACATTGTGCGCTTCTGCCGCGAGCAGAATATTCTCGCCCAGGGCCGCGGTTCCGCTGCCAACAGCGCAGTCTGCTACTCGCTGGGCATCACCGCAGTCGATCCCATCGGCATGGAACTGCTTTTCGAACGCTTCCTCTCTGAACAGCGCGGCGAATGGCCTGACATCGACATCGACCTGCCCAGCGGTGATCAGCGCGAGCGTGTGATCCAGTACATCTACCAGCGCTATGGCCAGCGTGGCGCTGCCATGACTGCCAACGTCATCACGTATCGCAACCGCATGGCTGCTCGCGAAATGGGCAAGGCCATGGGATTTGATCCGGAGACGCTAAACAAAATTTCTGCCGCTGTCGCCACCTGGGAATATAAGGATGCCAACGACGCGCTCGATCGGCGCTTCCACGACGCCGGCCTGGACCTGAATCACCCGCGCCTGCGCAAATATTTCGAACTTTGTACCGCCGTGCAGGATTTGCCACGTCATCTCGGCCAGCATTCGGGAGGCATGGTCATCTGCCAGGGACAACTCGATTCCGTGGTCCCGCTCGAACCTGCATCCATGCCCGGGCGCGTAGTCGTGCAATGGGATAAAGAAGACTGCGCCGATATGGGCATCATCAAGGTAGACCTGCTCGGGCTGGGGATGATGGCGGTGCTCGAAGATTCGATCAAGCTCATCCGCGACGACTACCACCAGGAAGTCGATCTTGCGCACCTGCCGCCGGACGATCCCGAAGTTTATTCAACACTGCAGAAAGCCGACACAGTCGGGATGTTTCAGATCGAAAGCCGCGCGCAGATGTCGTGTCTGCCGCGCCTCCGCCCGAAAAAGTTCTACGACATCGTGGTGCAGGTCGCCATCATTCGCCCCGGCCCCATTGTTGGCCAGATGGTGAATCCGTTCCTTCAGCGCCGCCAGGGACGCGAACCCGTCACCTATCCGCATCCTTCGCTGGAACCGGTGCTGGCTCGTACGATGGGAGTTCCGCTATTTCAGGAACAGTTGCTGCGCATCGCGATGATCAGCGCGAATTTCACCGGAGGGGAGGCCGAAGAACTTCGCCGCGCCATGGGTTTCAAGCGCTCGCAGGCACGCATGAAAGAAATTGAAGTCCGTTTGCGCGAAGGCATGACCCGCAACGGGATCGCGCAGGAAGCGCAAGAGCAGATCATTCTGTCCATTACTTCGTTCGCGCTTTACGGTTTTCCCGAATCCCATGCCGCCAGCTTCGCCCTGATCGCCTATGCGAGCGCATGGCTGAAGTGTCATTACCTGGGCGCCTTCACGGCAGCCTTACTGAACAACCAGCCCATGGGCTTCTATCATCCGGCCACGATTGTGAAAGATGCGCAGAGGCATGGGCTGAGAGTTCTTCCGATTGATGTGACGAAATCGGATTGGCTGTGCACGCTGGAACCAGTCGTCAGTCGTCAGTCTTCAGTCGTCGGTGAAGCAGTTATCAGCTCTCAGCCATCAGCTATCAGTGACCAGTCGCTCGTCAGCGAGACACAGCGTGCTGCTTCCAATGTCGCCCTCGTGAATCGATTCATCACCGGGCCAGGCTTCAATGATTCTCCAGAGACCCAAAACTCCCGACTCGAATCTTCGATTTCATGGAATGAAATTGGCGCCTACACACGCCACAACTTCATCCCCGCCGCGCAGCGGCCCCAAAATCAAATTACCTCGATCCCTTCACCGCAGTCGCATGGAACATATCTTGAGGTTTGTCATCCTGAGCGAAGCGAAGGACCCGCTTTTCCGTCGCAAACACCCAATCGGCAATCTGAAATCAGCAATCTGAAATCCACAATTCTCGCTCTCCGCCTCGGCCTCAAATATGTTCGCGGGCTGCGCGAAGCGGCTGGGCAAGCCCTGGTTCGGGAACGCAGCCTCGCTCCTTTCCAGTCGATTCACGACCTCACGCGGCGCGTTCCCGAACTCCGAAAGGACGAACTCACGACGCTCGCCGAAATCGGAGCGTTGAATGCAGTTGCTAGTACCAAGTACCGGGTATCCAGTACCGAGTACCCAGTACCCAGTACCGAGCGAATTTCGCACTCGAAACTTGAAACTCGAAACTCGAAACTCACTCACAACTCGGTACTCGGTACTCGGTACTCACGTCACCGCCGCGACGCGCTCTGGCAAATTGAAAAAGCTGTGCGCCGGTCGGGCCCTTTACTGGAGGAACTCCCCGAACCCGATGCTCCATCGCCGCTGGAGCGCATGTCGCATGAAGAACGTCTGGTGGCGGATTTTCATGGAACTGGTCTGACCACTGGGCCACATCCGATGGCTTACCGTCGTGCCGAAATGAAGGCAATGGGCATTCATCCGGCCTCCAGCCTCAGTTCCCTTCCCAGCGGCCGTCGTCTGCGGATTGGAGGATGTGTGATTGCACGGCAGAGGCCTGGCACAGCCAAGGGCTTCGTCTTTTTGAGCCTGGAAGACGAGACGGGGATCGCGAACGCGATTGTGACCCCGGATCTGCTGCAGCAAAACCGGATTCTTCTGAGCTCAGGAAGGTTTCTGATGGTGGAAGGCATCCTGCAAAATCAGGACAACGTGATCTCGGTGAAAGCGGAACGCGTGCTCCCGCTTTCCGTGACACAAGCCGAAACCAGTTCCCACGATTTCCATTGATCGGCGATCTACCGAACTGTAGAAAAAATCTACGATATCCGTTTCTTCCACAATTTTTCTCCAAAGCCCCTGTCATATCTTGGACCAGAAGGTTTATATTTAAGAAATCACCCGCTACCCAACATTCATACCCCCGGACGTGGTTGAAGTGTAGGTATGTGGCTTATTCATCAGTTCGACTCATTTCTTAATTTAGGAACTTGTAAGGAGTATTCAATTATGGCCAGATCGAAAACACCTCGCACCGACGCCGGCAAGACGAATGGGGAAACTCTCAGGAAGCCTGTAAATCCCGTGAACCCTGCGGTTGAATCAGAACCCGTCTCGGAATTCAGGGAAGTTCGCAAAGCCCAGCCCGATGCTCGCAAGAACATTGTGCCGATCAACCTGGAAGACGAAATCCGGCGCCGCGCCTACGAGCTTTGGGAGCAGCACGGACGGCAATCGGGTCACGAAAACGAACACTGGTTGCTGGCTGAGCGCGAAGTTCGTGACCGCTACCACGCCCAGCATTCGCAGTCGGCATAAGCGACACAAATCCAAGCGGCGAACTGCGTGCGCGCCAATCGTGTGCACGCAGGGGAAGTATCCTGCTGTGCCTGATGTGCTCCTCATCGACGATAATGCAGTCCAATTGCGCGTCCGCGAAAGCGTACTGTGCGATGCCGGCATTTCTGTCGCTCGCGCGAACTCGGGCGATGAGGCGCTCGCATGCCTTCGTTCGTTTCCCACAACTGTAAAATTAATCGTGACGGACCATGTCATGCCGGAAGCCAACGGGCCCGCCTTCGTCCGTCAGCTTCGGGAGTTCTATCCCAGCCTTCCCGTGGTGGTCATCAGCGGGATGTTCGAGGCGGAGCGAGAGTATTCGGGATTAAACGTAACTTTCCTTCGTAAACCCTGCCCGCCCGATAGCCTCATTCGGGAGGTGAGGGCTCGCTTGCCGCATCTTTCTTAGCTTGCAGCAGCTTACGAACCTTTTAGCAGGCAGGCTAGGGTGGGCTTTCGGGTCCATCGCAGCCGGACCCGGCGTCCCGACGCCCACCGGAACTGTACTTCCGGCACTTGTCCCGGCCTCCAGGCATGCGACACGATAACTTACGCCGGGCCCGTTAAAATATTCATGCAGCCCCATTTCGGACGGTATCGAGCCCGCTCGGCGTAACTTGATCACCCGGCAAAAACTCTAATCCAGAAGCAGGTGGCGTCAGGGTCTTCGGTTGCTCTAGTCGCGTGTTTCTGAAAAAATATGCAAGGGTTCCCCCATGTCGCAATTCAGTAGTGTGGCACTGCCGCAAATCGGGAGTTTTGCGCTTTTGTTGGCGCTTGGACTGGCCGGCTATTCGTTCGTGGTCGGCGCGCTGGCGCTGATGGTTGGCGGCCCCGGATCGGAGCGTCTGGGGGAAACGGCGCGGCGCGCCGGAATCGCGGCCTTCGGGACGATTCTGCTGGCCGCCGTCGTGCTGGTCACGGCCGCCTTCACCGACGATTTCTCCGTCGCCTACATTTTCCACCACAGCAACAAAGACCTTCCTGGTCCGTACAAGTTCGCCGTCCTCTGGTCAGGACAGGAAGGCTCACTGCTGTTCTGGTCGTTGATTCTGGCTACTTACGGATTCGTTCTCCGCCTTCGCTATAAGACCGACCCGCGCCTGTTTGCTTACGCCTCGGTTGTGATCGCGGCAGTGCAGGTTTTCTTCCTTCTGCTCCTGAACATCGCCGCCCACCCTTTCGCCATTCTCGAGGGCCAAATTCCCCCGGATGGCAGCGGCCTGAACCCACTCCTGCAGTATCCGGAGATGGTGATTCATCCGCCCATGCTATATCTGGGCTACGTAGGGTTCACCGTTCCCTTCGCCTTCGCGCTGGGCGCACTCATCATGCGCTATCCGGGTGAGAAATGGATCCACATCACCCGCCGCTGGACCATGGTGACATGGGGCTTCCTGACCATTGGAATTTTCCTTGGTGCACACTGGGCCTATTCGGTGCTGGGCTGGGGCGGCTATTGGGGATGGGATCCGGTTGAGAACGCTTCGCTGATGCCCTGGCTCACCGGCACCGCATTCCTGCACTCGGTGATGATGCAGGAGAAGCGTGGCATGCTGAAGACGTGGAACATGTGGCTGGTGTTCTCAACCTTCTGGCTTGCGATCCTGGGTACGTTCCTGACGCGCAGCGGGATTATCAGCTCGGTCCACGCCTTCGCGCAATCTTCTATCGGTTCGTGGTTCGGTTGGTTTCTGATAATCACGTTGGCGACTTTCGCTGGGTTCTATGTAGCGAACAAATCGCACCTGCGCAGCGAGCACAAACTGGAATCGATCATTTCGCGCGAATCGAGTTTTCTATTTAATAACCTGCTCTTCGTGGTGGCCTGCTTCGTCGTGCTCTGGGGCACATGGTTCCCGAAGATTTCCGAACTGGTACAGGGCAACAAAGTGACGGTGGGCGCGCCGTTTTACAACAACGTCGCGGTTCCGGTAGCACTCTTTCTTCTGCTGCTCACAGCCCTCGGCCCGCTTCTGGCGTGGCGCCGTACATCGTTCGAGAGTCTCAAGCGCAATTTCATGTGGCCTGCTCTCGGCGCCCTCGCACTCGGCGCGGTGATGATGATTTTGGGCGTCCGCCCGTGGAAGGATATCTCCTACTTCTACTCACTGATGGCCGCGATGCTGGCCGCGCTCGTTATTTTCACCGTGGTCTCTGAATTCGTACGCGGCGGGCGCGTGATCGCGCAGAAACATCCCGGCCTTGGACTGGTCCCGGCAATCGCCCATCTTTATCATCGCAACACGCGCCGCTACGGCGGATACATCGTGCACTTTGGCGTTGCCGTCGTCATCATTGGAATTCTCGGAACGCCCTTCAATCGTGAAGCCGAAAAAGAGATGGGATTCGGCGATAAGATGAACATCGGTCCCTATACTCTCGTCTGCCAGTCTTATACCCAGGACGACAACCCCAACTTCAGCAATGAGTGGGCGATCATCAACGTCCTCAAAGGCAACGAGCAGATCACGACCATGTATCCGGAGCGGAGGCTTTACAAGGCCAGCTCGCAACCGCAAACCATCCCGCGCATCTATGCCACGGTGAAAGAGGATCTTTTTCTGGTGAAGGACCTCTACATTGTCTATGAAGGGCGCAACGAAGAAACTGGCCGCCCCATCATCAAGGCGCACTTGAACCCGATGGTGCCGTGGATCTGGACCGGCCTGATCATTATGATCTTCGGAACCATCACGGCGCTTGTTCCCAACGCTGCTCCGCTGACCGCCCGTGTCCCGGCGCGCGTGCAAACCGCTCCCGCGGTAGGAGCTGGAGACTGATGCAGTCCCAAAGGAATTCAGGTTTCAGGCGGGGCGCCCAGGTGCTGCTCATCGGTGTCGCTCTCTTCACCTTGATGGGGGTTGGCGACGACGACGCCCGCTTTCAAAACCTCGGCCATCATCTGATGTGCGTCTGCGGCTGCAACCAGATTCTGCTGGAGTGCAATCACGTGGGCTGCCAGTATTCCGACCGGATGCGCGTCGAACTTGCGGCTGCGCTCGATCGCGGTGACAACGACGACCTCACACTCCAGTCGTTCATTCAGAAATACGGCACCACCGTGGTAGCCGCGCCCAGCACCAGCGGATTTGGCCGTGTGGCCTGGATCATGCCGTTTGTCGCCTTGCTCGCCGGGCTCGCCACCGTTGTCCTCGTCGTCCGCTCCTGGCGCAATCGTCCCACGCCCGCTCTGGCCGATGGCATCCAGCCCGTGCGCGGTCCGGAACTCGAGCAATTCCGCAACCTGGCCGACAAGGAGACTGAACTGTGACCGTCTTTCTCATCTGCGCCCTGGTTACGCTGGGATCGCTGATCTACACGTTCTACATTCCCGGCGAGATCTATACCGGACCGGTAAAAACGCGCCTGGTTTACCTGCGGGAACGCAAAGAAGCTGTCTACGACAACCTGCGCGATCTCAATTTCGAATACAAAGCAGGAAAGTTCCCGGACTCCGATTATCTGGAGATGAAGGCCTCGCTGGAAGACGAAGCTGCGGCAATCCTTGCGGAGATTGCCCGTCTCGAACAAGCCAAGGCCACCGCGGCCTCGTCACTGCGCGACACGAAAGGAGCGAGGGTTTGAACCTCACTCTCAAAGCACTCACATTCAGCCTGATTTTGTCTCTGGGCGCGTACGCATCCGCCGAGACCCTGACCGGCACCGTCACGAATAAGACCACCAACAAGCCTGGCGCGGGCGACGAAGTCGTCCTGATCAAGCTCGCCAACGGAATGGAAGAGGCGGCGCGCACCAAAGCCGATGCCAAGGGCAACTTCAAGTTCACGTTCGACGATGCAGGCGGGCCGCATCTGATTCGCGCCATTCACCAGGGCGTGACCTATCACCGCATGGCCCCTCCGGGAACCACTTCCGTGGACGTGGAAGTTTTTGATGTGTCGAAAAAATTGGAGGGCATTTCGATCACCGCCGACGTGATGCGCTTCCAGGTGGAGAATGGGCAACTGGAAGTGATTCGCCTGTTCGCGGTCAACAATGAGTCGAATCCTCCCAAGACTCAGATGAATGACCGCAACTTCGAGTTTTATCTTCCCGACGGCGCGAAGATCACGCAGTCGATGGCGAAAACGGCCAACGGCAACCCCCTGAACTCGGCGCCGGTTCCTCAGTCGGAGAAGAATCGTTACGCGTTCATCTTCCCGCTGCGGCCGGGAGAGACGCAGTTCCAGGTGCAGTACACCCTTCCCTATTCGGGCTCGGCCACCATTGATCCGAAGGCTGTTTACGGGATGCAGCACTTTGTGGTCATGATCCCGAAAACCATGCAGTTTGAGCCGGGTCAAGGCGCGCACTTCGAATCCATGAACGATCCCCAGCAGGCGGACGCGACCGTGCAAGTCGCTTCGCTGACGAAGCCGGGCGATCCGTTGAGCTTCAAAATCTCGGGCACGGGCGTTCTCGCGTCCAATTCCGCTCCGGAGGGCAGCACGAATGGCGGGGCCATGGGCGGGCAGTCCGGTGGACAGCAATCGGGCCCCGGCGGAGGACTCGGGCCGCCGATTGACGCTCCCGATCCCCTGCAGAAGTATCGCTGGTGGATTATCGGCGGATTTGTCGTGGCCCTGGCGGGCGGAGCCTATTATGTAACGACTCGACAGAAAGCTGCCTTCACGCCTGCCGCCGGAACCGGCGAAGTGGAATACGAAGAGCCGGTGCGTCCGCGCGTTACATCGTCAATCCCGAGACCCGCTCCGACATCTCCTGTACAAAGCCAGCGTGCTTCAACGGCGACGGCGGTCGCCGCGGCTCAGCCCTCGATGCTGCTCGAAGCGCTCAAGGAAGAGCTATTCCAGCTTGAGGTCGAACACAAGCAAGGCAAAATTACTCAGGAGGAATACGAAAAGGCGAAAGCCGCGCTGGACGGGACCTTGGAACGAGCCATCAAGCGCGAATCGCAAAAGGTCTGATTTCCGAATTGGCGTCTGCAAGCGGCGCTCTCCGCTCGCTGGGATGGAACGCCATGGGTAGCAACATCTCTCTGATTTCGTGAGACTTATCCCTCGTCATACAGGGCTGCTTCGTTCTTTGCGTCGCCAAAGCATCCCAACCCTTTCCGCAACATCCAATGAATACAGGAATCACTTTATGGGAAACACATTTAAGACCGCCTTCCTACTCACCGGCCTGACGCTGTTGCTGATGTTCATTGGCAGCTACTTTGGAGGCCAGCGAGGAATGCTGACCGCCCTGCTGATCGCGGGCGTGATGAACTTCGTCTCCTATTTCTTCTCCGACAAAATCGCCCTGGCTACGTATGGCGCGCGGGCGGCTACGCGCGAGCAGTTGCCCCGCGTGTACCAGGTCGTTGAGCGGCTGACGCAGAAGGCCGGGCTGCCCATGCCGAAGATTTATGTACTCCCGACCGACTCGCCGAATGCCTTTGCCACGGGCCGCAACCCGCGTCATGCTTCGGTCGCCGTGACCCAGGGCATCCTGAACCTGCTCAATGACGAAGAACTCGAGGGCGTGCTGGCGCATGAACTCGGGCACGTAAATAACCGTGACATCCTGATCAGCTCGATCGCCGCAACCCTGGCGGGAGCGATCACGTACGCGGCACGGTTTGCGATGTTCTTCGGCGGCGGCGATCGCGACGAGCGGCGCGGCGGAGGCTTGGCAGCGCTGGCGATGATGATCCTGGCACCGCTGGCAGCTATGCTCATTCAGCTCGCTGTGTCCCGTTCGCGCGAGTACCAGGCGGATGAATCCGGGGCGCATTTGACCGGCAATCCTTATGCATTGGCCAGTGCGCTGGGCAAGCTCGACGCATATTCGAAGCGAGTGCCGATGGTTGCAAGTCCCTCGACGGCGCACCTCTTTATCATCCAGCCGCTGCTGGGAATGAATATTGGGAACCTGTTCTCGACGCATCCGCCGATCGCGAAGCGGATCGAGCGGCTGACGGGACGGCCGGCCGAATTTCAGAGGGTTGGCTAACAAAAAATCACCACGAAGGCCACGAAGGAAGCACGAAGGGCCACGAAGAGTTTGGCAAAGTCCTTCGTGCTACCTTCGTGTCCTTTGTGTTTTTGAAAGCAGTGGACGAGGTCAGAAATACCGCAAGAAATCCTGGCCAATGCGTTCGAGATGGAGAGCTGAGAGCTGAGAGCCAAGAGCTAAAAGCCAAAAGCTAGAGGCTGCCTTACGTTCGTAACCGACCATGCCCTCCCTCACATAGTAAAATCGCCTTTCGATGTCTCCAGAGACCGCTACCGCCGCCACCCATCGGGCCGCCCAGCTCGAAAACACTCTGCGCAAAGTCATTCGCGGCAAGGATGAGGTCATCCGCCTGGCCCTGGTGTCGATCTTCGCCCGTGGCCACCTGCTGATCGAGGGCGTGCCGGGTGTTGGAAAGACGACCCTAGGGCATGCACTCGCGCGGGCACTCGACTGCAGCTTCCAGCGCATTCAGTTCACCAGTGACATGTTGCCTTCGGACGTGCTGGGCATCTCCATCTATTCGGCGATCGAGCAACAATTTGAATTCAAGCGCGGGCCGGTGTTCACCAATATTTTGCTGGCGGACGAGATCAATCGCACCACTCCGAAAACACAATCCGCGCTCCTGGAAGCCATGAATGACGGCCAGGTCACGATCGACGTTCACTCTTATCCGCTGCCGCAACCGTTTCTGGTGATCGCGACACAGAACCCGGTAGAACACCATGGAACCTATCCCTTGCCTGAGTCTCAGCTGGACCGGTTCTTGATGCGGGTTCACATGGGATATCCCGACGCGGAAGCGGAACGAGAAATTCTGCGCTCAGAAGCGGGCGCAGCGCAGCTTGATACGCTGAAACCCGTTCTGACTGGCGCCGAAGTGCTCGAGATGCAGGAAGCCGTGACCAAGATCCGGGTGGACGATTCGCTGGTGAATTATGCGCTGAAGATTGTGCGCAAGACGCGGGAAACGGAGTTTCTATCCTTGGGCGTGTCTCCCCGCGGCTCGCAAATGCTCTATCGAGCGGCCCAGGCCATGGCGTTCCTCGAAGGCCGCACCTATTGCACCCCCGAGGATTTCAAGCCGCTGGTGGTTCCTGTGTTCTCGCACCGGGTCGTGGTGAGTGGTTCCTATTCCTCGACACTGAAGAAGTCGGACCAGGCTGAGCAGGTGATGCGCGAGATCGCCGATAGCGTCGCGGTGCCGGTCTAGGGGTCGGTTCTCAGTTCTCAGTTCTCAGTTCTCAGT
>OEKN01000285.1_pt1 | contig 11846 bp, 4 predicted proteins | sample 1503361 | NCBI WGS metagenome assembly OEKN01 (sample SAMEA104379592, study PRJEB20068) | metagenome | biome: 1000743; feature: 77; material: 1998 | place: USA | collected 2012 | depth 25 m
CTAGAAGCCTCTCGACCGTCAGCGGCTTACTGAAGTAGTAACCTTGAATTTCGTCGCATCGATGAGACCGCAAGAAGGACATCTGATCCTCATTTTCGACTCCTTCTGCGATAACCTTCAAAGATAGGCTCTTTGCCATGCTGATGATGGCGGCTGCGATGGCGGCATCGTCTGGATTGACGGCAACATCGCGTATAAACGATCGATCAATCTTCAACTTGCTGACCGGAAATTGTTTCAGGTAGCTGAGACTGGAATAACCTGTTCCAAAGTCATCCACGGCCAATTTTAGCCCCATGGCTTTCAGTTCTTTCAGCACCCGAAGTGTCACATCCGCATTGGACATCAAAAGGCTCTCAGTAAGCTCCAGTTCAAGACATCCCGGAGCGAGCCGTGCTTCCTCCAGAATCTCTCGTACCAGCTTGCCGAAACCATCTTGGCGAAACTGCACCGCTGAGACGTTCACGGCTACGGGCAGCTGCTGCAACCCTTGTTCCTGCCAATTGCGAGCCATGTCACACGCGGTTCTTAGAACCCACTCTCCGATAGGAATGATCAACCCAGTATTCTCAGCTACTCGAATGAATTTGTCTGGCGGTACGAGGCCCAGAGCCGGGTGTTGCCACCGAAGAAGTGCCTCTACCCCGACAGTGCGTCCTGTTGTGATTTCCATCTGCGGTTGGTAGAGGAGGAACAGCTGCTCCCGTTCAAGCGCTACGCGCAAACTATTTTCGAGCGTCAGGCGCTCCACGACCTCAACATTCATATCGGCGGAAAAGAATCGAAACGTATTGCGACCCCCTTCCTTGGCACAATACATCGCTGTCTCAGCATTCTTGATCAAGGATTCTTTATCCGTACCATGCTCGGGGAAAACACTGATCCCAACGCTACAGCTGGTCCGGAAGGAACGCCCGTCAACGACAAATTCCGCCATCATGCCATTCAGGATGCGCTCTGCGGCTACGCCTGCATCGGCCGCGTCTTTGATGCCCGACAGTACGACCAGGAACTCATCGCCGCTGACTCGAGCCACCGTATCCTCTTCTCGTGCCCATCTTTTGAGCCTTTGTGCCACCTCGCGCAGCAGTAGGTCACCGGTAGAGTGCCCGAGTGAGTCGTTAATATTCTTGAAACGGTCGAGATCAAGACACAAGAGTGCAACCCGGTTTCTTCCTCGACGAGCCGCAGCCAGCGCCTGGGCAATACGGTCTTGCAGCAAAGTCCGGTTGGGTAGTTCGGTGAGAGCATCGTAGTAGGCCAGAAATTCAACCCGCTCCTCTGCCGTTTTGCGTTCCGTGATGTCCTCAATGGTGCCCTCGTGAATCACTATTTTTCCCTGCGCGTCGCGCACGCCGCGCAGGTTTACCAGTACCCATTTCTTAGTTCCATTTTTGTGGTAGATCTGTACTTCGGCGCCCCGAACTATCCCGTCGGACTCCAACCTTCGTTGTAGCTCCTGCATTCGAAAGGGGTCGACGAGCAGCTGACCGTGCACGTTGGAAACTTCTGCCAGCAATTGTTCAGGGGAGTCATAGCCGTGCATTCGAGCTAGTGCCCGATTGATGCTGAGTGGCCGGCCGTCTGCCGTAGTCTGAAAAATGCCCACCACCGCGTCTTCGAAAATCGCACGATATTTCTCTTCGGCTTGCTGAAGGGCTTCTTCGGCCTGGCGGCGTGCCGTAATATCCTGCTTGATGGCAACGAAATGACTGATTCCACTCCCATCCAGTAAGACCGGGGTAATGGTCATTTCCTCTGTGTACAGGCTCCCATCTTTGCGCCGATTGACGATTTCCCCGTGCCAAACGTTTCCCGAAGTGATTGTGGTCCACATGCGTTCGTAAAACGTCCGGCTGGTCTTGCCCGATTGCAGCAGCCGTGGATTCTTCCCCAGCACCTCGCTGGCCGAGTAGCCAGACAATTTGGAGAGTGCGGGATTCGTCCATACAATGGTCCCGTTGAGGTCGGTAATAACAATCGAATTTGCGGCAGCTTCGAGCGCAGCAACCTGAAGTTTCAGTCGTGCATTTGCCATCGACAATTCGGAAGTACGTGACGTGACTTGTCCCTCGAGTTGACTGCGGTGAAGGCGTAGTTGCTGATCGCGTTGTTCAATCTGGTCCAGCATTTTATTGAACGCGGACACCAATAATCCCAATTCGTCGCGGTTCAGGAGCTTCGCGCGTATGGAGTAGTCCGGGACGCTGGAAATTGCCTTGGCGGTTTCCACCAGTCCTAGCAAAGGACGCGAGATTGGACGCTGGAGAAGCGAAGCGGCCCAAGTTGCCAGAAGCAGGGAAACCAGCAAGGTAGCCAAGGCGGCAGCCGTGTACTCGCGCAGGCGTGCATCTAGCCTCTGCAAATCTGATTCAATGTAAATCGTGCCCAAGGTCTCGTCCCTAAACACAATTTTTCGGAACTGGACAAGCCGCTTGCCTTCGAAACGTACTCCCTGTTCTTCCGGCCTGGGAGGGACAAATTCGGCTTCCCTGCCGTCGCGCCTGTATTTCGCTAAGGGATAACCGTCCTGGGTGTAGATACAAGCTGCGGTGATGCTTGGCTCCGCTCTTAACGCTTGCAGGACGTCCCCGGCCGCAGCCGCATCGCGGAAAATGAGGGTAGCACTGCTGTTTCGAGCTAAGACATCCGCCAAAGTTTCCAACTCGTGGCTCATCGCTCGCTTGAGTCCCCAGAGGTCAAAGATGCCCATAGGCAGAGAGATTGCAACCGCCGTGATAGAGGCCATCGCGATCAGCAGGCCCGACAGCTTATGACGGATTGACCAATCTCGAAATGATTTCAGCCGGGCCAATTGCGATACTGGTCCTTTCTTCCAACTCTATCGGTCTTAAGGAAGTGTTTCTTGAGCCAACGCGATGCAAGGGAAGCGGAACACACCAGTTTTGCCGGGTGAAGCACAACCGCTCCAACCGATTACGAGCGGTCACCACACGAAGGGCTATGCACCAAAGATCTCGCACGTAGCGTTGCACGCACCACCCACTAATCGAGCCTTAAGGTCCCGCCAGCCATAGCCGATAAAACATTGCAGGAGTTCTTGCGATCAGTTCACGGCCCGAACTCGTCTGTCATGTCCACGCGAACCCAGCGCATTGGATTGGCAAAACTGACGTGGAGGTTCTGAAATCGGCTTATGAAACAGCTGCGCATTTCCTCTCTGGCCATCACCGTAATTTTGGTCAGCTTTGTCTGTCCGGCCTGGAGTCAAAGGCGGCCCAACGACCTCGCCGAACGCAGTCTCGAAGACTTGATGAACATCGAGGTAACTTCGGTATCCAAGAAAGAGCAGAAGGCCTCGCATACCGCAGCTGCCATTTTTGTGATCAACCAGGAGGCCATCCGCCGCTCGGGCGCGAACAATATTCCCGACCTCCTGCGGATGGTGCCGGGGGTGAACGTGGCGCAGATCGGATCGGGCAGGTGGGCGGTCAGCGCGCGTGGCTTTAATGGCGAGTTCAGCAACAAACTGCTCGTTTTACTTGATGGTAGAAGCGTGTACCTTCCCACAACTTCTGGTGTGTTCTGGGATGTTTTGGATGTTCCGCTCGAAGACATCGAGAGGATTGAGGTGATCCGCGGGCCTGGCGGCACAAGTTGGGGTGCCAATGCGGTCAATGGCGTCATTAACATCATTACGAGTCACGCTTCTACGACGCAGGGCGGAATGATCACGGCTGGAACCGGCAACCTGGAACAGGGATTCGGAACAGTGCAATACGGTGGTCGACTCGGTAGAAGGACGCATTACCGAGCTTTTACAAGGTATTCGAATCACCATCATCTGCCCGATCGGTCGGGCGGCAACGCGCAGGACGTCTGGCACGTCTTGCGAGGAGGCTTCCGCACCGATACTGAACTGTCGGACAAGAACGCGCTCAGCTTTCAGGGAGATCTCTACGGTGGACGCGAAAGTTCGTTCTATAACTCTTTCCAGTCGTTCGCAATGCCATATCCCCAACCGGTGTTTCGAGCCTGGGGGCTGTCGGGAGGCTATATTCAGAGTCAGTGGAAACGCCGTCATTCAGAGCGGACAGAAACGACTTTATTAGTTTCCTTTGACCGCTACAAACGCTTAGACCCCCTTAGTGAGACGCGCGGGACCCTGAATTTCAATTTCGAAGAGCATTTTGCCTGGAATGCCCGTCAGGACCTCGTTTGGGGTCTGGGTTACCGCTATTCCAACTCCACCAGCACAGGCACCCAAGCGATTTGGCTCAACCCTGCCGACTCCGATGCGCATCTCGTTAGTGGGTTCGTGCAGGATGAGATTGCAATTCTTCCCGATCGGCTTTCTCTTACGCTCGGTACGAGACTGGAGCACAACCGATACACGGGACTGGGCATCATGCCCGGGGCACGCGTTGCCTGGAAGATGAGTGATCGCCGAATGGCCTGGGCGGCTGTTTCACGGGCGATTCGTACCCCTTCGGTCGCTGACGCATCCATGAACATCTACGCCGGAGGATTCCTCGGCCCCGGTGGGCTTCCCACAATGCTGCGCTTGGTGGGAAATCCAAAGCTTGAGAACGAGAATCTGACCGCATTCGACGTAGGATACCGAAGTCAAGTACGAGACTGGCTTTCAATCGATCTGGCTGCTTACTACAACTTCTACGATGACCTGAAGACGAATTCCCCATCCACACCGTTCCTGGAGAGCTCCCCTTTCCCGCCGCATCTGGTGATTCCGCTGGTGGGGTCCAACCTGATGACTGGAGAGACGCATGGCATCGAGGTCTTCGCAAATCTGAAATTGACTGGTCGCTGGTCGCTTACTCCTGCATACGCGTTCGAGCAAATTCATTTGCGCCAGCAGGATGGAAAACTGGATGTCCTCGGACAACAGCGAGGGGAAGGGACAACGCCGCGCCATTGGTCCCGGTTGGGATCCAGCCTGAGGATTTTTCGTGGGGTGCTTTAGGACAGCAGTGTCACCTTCACGGATCGGCTCAAGTATCAAAGCGTGCCGTCGTACACGCGGGTGGATACGCAACTCACCTGCTCCTTGAGCGAGAAGGTTTCCCTCAGCCTTGCAGGGCAGAACCTTCTGCGGGACCGGCACCTTGAATTCAGCAGTGATCAGGTTGCTGGCCCGTCCAGCATGATTAAGCGCAGCGTGTTTGCGAAATTGACGTGGTGGTTCTGATTTGGAGGCAGGTCGACTTGTTTCTATGGGAAGTAGCCTCTTGACAGCTCCAATCGACCATAGCTCGAAGAGACGCGACCAGGAATTTCACGCTCGAGATGGAAAACACCGCGTGTTTCTTCTGACATTTCTACTGGTAATCGGCGTCAGCGTCGCCAGCTCTCAATCCCCACAAAACGAATATCAGTTGAAAGCAGCTTTCATTTTTCATTTCGCGCAATTGGTGGAGTGGCCGCACGAAGCTGCACGCGAGAGCGGCAAGCTGCTGCTATGCACCCTCGGGGATGATCCGTTTCATGGCGAGTTGGAGGAAACCGTCAGCGGGAAACGGATCGGTTCCAGCATGCTTAAGGTCCGGCACGTGCGACTGCCCCAGGAATTGCACGGCTGCCAATTGCTATTCATCAGCAAAGCAGAGGCCAGGCGGATCCCGGCCGTGCTGTCGGAGATTCAGCGCTCACCCATCCTGACGGTAGGCGAGACCGAGGGGTTCCTCGACGCGGGCGGGATCATACGCTTCTGCCTGGAAGGGAACAAACTGCGCTTCGAGATCAACCGGTCAGCGGCCGACATGGCGGGATTGAAGGTCAGCTCTCGCTTGCTCGTCCTAGCCAAAAACGTGGTCGGAGACCATGGAGGGAAGTAGGCTCATGGCGTTCAGGGACCTTTCGATTCGACGAAAGCTCTCGTTGTTGGTTCTCTCCGCCACAGTCCTGGCGCTCGTGTTGGCGTGTGGGGGACTTGCGATCTACGAGCGAGCACGGTTTCGGGCGGATATCGTGGGTGAATTGACAACTCTCGCCGACACTCTGGGAGCCAATTCGGCCGCAGCGCTCGTATTTGACGACCAGAAGACAGCTTCCGAAATGTTGCATGCTCTTAAAGCTGAGCCGCATGTCATCGCAGCATGCCTGTATGATGAGGACGACTCCGGAAGAATTTTCGTTGAGTATCGTCGGTCCGATGTGGGGGCAGGTTTTCGCATGCCTGCATGGAGTCCGCCGGGGTATCAGTTTGATGCCCAATCCGTTGTCTTGCACCGCGATGTATTCCTGAATGGTGAGCGCAATGGCTCAATCGCTATCGTTTCTGATCTCGTCGGATTCGAGGAGCGGTTGGCGGGATACACCAAAGTCGCCGTTTTGTTGCTCATTGTCTCTCTTCTTCTGACCTCTCTGGTTTCCGCACGCCTGCTCCGAATTGTCAGCGACCCCATCCTGGAAATCTCCGGGGTTGCGAGCCGAATTACCCGGGAAGAAGACTACTCGCTCCGGGCGCTCGCCCGTAGCAACGATGAACTCGGAATCCTTGTAACCGCTTTTAACCAGATGCTCGAGCGAATTCAGCAGCGGGATCTGGCGCTGAAGAATGCAAATGAAGATCTGGAGACGCGCGTTCAACAACGGACTGCGGCCCTGGAGCAGGAAATCTCGGATCGCAAGCGTGTGGAGGATGAGCTGCGTTGGAAAACCGCCTTCCTCGAGGCCCAGGTGAACGCCACGGTAGACGGAATCCTCGTAGTAAACGCTGAAAATAAAAGACTCTTGCATAACCAGCAGTTGGTTAAACAGTGGAATGTCCCCCAAGAGATCATCGACGACACCGATGACGCCTCTCTGTTTAATTACGTCCTGAATCTGACGAAGGATCCCGAGCAATTCAAGGTCAGGGTTGGATACCTATACGAGCACCCTGATGAAATCAGCCGCGACGAGCTCGAGTTCAAGAACGGGTTAGTGCTTGACCGGTACTCGGCCCCGGTGCTGGGGAAGGAGGGGCAGTACTACGGGAGAGTCTGGACATTCCGCGACATTACGCAGCGCAAGCAAACCGAAGCTGCCCTGCTGCGCGCCAAGATCGCAGCCGAAGCCGCCAATCAAGCCAAGAGCGAGTTTCTGGCAAACATGAGCCATGAGATTCGCACACCGCTGAACGGTGTCATCGGCATGACCGAGTTGGCTCTCGATGCGAAACCCGACGCGGTACAACGTGAATATCTTGAGACCATCAAGTACTCGGCTGACACGCTTCTGACAGTGATCAACGATGTCCTTGACTTTTCGAAGATCGAAGCCGGGAAACTCGACCTAGAGGCATTCGACTTCAACCTGCGCGATTCGCTGGAAGAGACCCTGAAGCCGCTGGCCTTGCGCGCCGATGAGAAGGGTATTGAGCTTCTATGCGATATCGCTCCCGACGTTCCAGAAATGGTACAGGGCGATTCCAGTCGCCTCCGGCAGGTAGTTCTGAACCTCATAGGGAACGCCATCAAATTCACACATCAAGGAGAAGTGGCGCTCAAAGTAGAGATTGAGTCTCAAGAACAGGATTCTCACTTGATCCGCTTCACTATTCGTGACACTGGAATTGGCATTCCAGCCGAGAAACGGGAAGCAATTTTCCAGCCCTTCACACAGGCAGACACATCGACCACCCGAAAATATGGCGGAACAGGACTTGGCCTAACCATCTCGGCGCGACTGGTCTCGATGATGGGCGGAAAAATATGGTTCGAGAGCGAACCGGGCAAAGGAACCCAATTCCATTTCACGGCTCGATTGAAAGCTCTTCCGTGCCAAGACCGGACGGAAGTCGTTATCCCTACCGAGATATTGCGCGGAATGAATGTTTTGATCGTGGACGATAACGCGACCAATCGAAGAATTCTGCGGGAAATGCTGGTGTGCTGGGAAATGCAACCCCACGAGGCGGAAAGCGGAGCGCAAGCGTTGAAACAATTGATCTCAGCACAAGCAGCCGGTAATCCCTATCACTTGATCTTGACTGACATGCACATGCCCCATATGGACGGCTTCACGCTGGTCGAGCAACTCCGCCAAGTTCCGGGTCTGTCGACGATGGCCATCATGATGCTCACCTCCACGGGGTACCTCGGGGATGCGGAACGCTGTAAGAAGCTGGGCATCACTTCTTACCTTGTTAAGCCGGTGCGAAAGTGGGAGTTGCTGCACGCTATTTTGAAGCTACTTGGTCAGACCAATTCCATTCGAGTAAGTGAGGTGGCAGTTAGCGATCATGAAACCACCTTGAGCAAAGGTCTTTGCATTTTACTCGTGGAAGACAATCGTGTGAATCAAACGGTGGCTGTTCGCGTCCTTGAAAAGATGGGCCACTCAGTCGCGTTGGCCAATAACGGCAAAGAAGCTCTATCCATACTTACGAGGCAGCAGTTTGACCTTGTGCTGATGGACTTGCAGATGCCGGAGATGGATGGGCTCTCGGCAACCCGGAATATTCGTGAGCAGGAGAAACAAACCCACTCGCATCTGCCCATCATCGCCATGACAGCCCATGCGTTAAAGGGCGACCGCGAGCGGTGTCTTGAAGGCGGTATGGATGGATACGTTTCAAAGCCTATCAACATAAATGAACTTAAGGATGCGATTGCTGCTGTTCAAGGAGGAAGTGTGAGTAGTCTCGACAAGGAGCGAAAGATCGAGCCGGATGCTCCGCCAACAGAAGGTGCCGTTTGGAACTTCTCGGAAACCCTGGAGAGGCTGGGCGGCGATGAAACGCTTCTGGGAGAAGTCGTACAAATTTTCCTCACGGAGACACCGCGAAAACTGACTGAATTGCGGGAAGCCATCTCCCTGCCAGATCCAGAGACGGTGGAGAGAACAGCCCACAGCCTGAAAGGAGAGTTGGGGTATCTCGGTGTCACAAGCGCATCGCAACGGGCACGCGAACTCGAAGAGATGGGTAGAAAGACAGACTTGAAGGAAGCTGGGAGTGTGTTCACGGCACTGGAAGCCGAGCTCATGCAGGTCCTTGCTGCGATGAAGAACCAGATGCGCGCGAGTGCGGGGAAGCATTTTTCGGCTCAGGCGGGTGCACAGCAGTGAGTAGCACGCAAACAACGCCGGCACAAACCACGCAGCTTGAATGTCTTCATCGCGAGGTGCTAGTTGCCGAAGACGATCCGATGTTCCGCAAGATCCTGCAGAGCTGGCTGCAAAGCTGGGATTACAAAGTTGTGGTCGCCACCAATGGCACGGAGGCGTGGAATATTCTGCAACAAGAGCATCCTCCTGACCTGCTCATTCTTGACTGGGTGATGCCTGGCATCGATGGCATGGAACTCTGTCGCCGGATACGAGGAAAGAAGAGTGCATCGTATCAGTACATTCTGATTGTCACCGCGAACGACGCTCGCCAGGACGTGGTCCGAGGGCTTGAGGCTGGAGCGGACGACTACCTGACAAAGCCGTTCGACAAGGGCGAACTCCGGGCTCGCCTGCGAGTAGGGACGCGTATTCTGACTCTTCAGGAAGACCTGATTCGAACTCGCGAAGATCTTCGCTTCCAGGCGACCCACGATGTCCTAACGGGCATCTGGAATCGGCGGGCGGTTCTCGACTTATTGCACCGTGAGATTGAAAGAGCTAACCGACTCCGTGGGTCCGTCGGAGTCTTACTGTTAGACCTCGATCACTTCAAGAAGATCAATGACACGTACGGGCACTTGACCGGAGATGCGGTTCTAAAGGAAACAGCGCAACGTATTAGCCAGGTGGTGCGTTCTTATGATTTTGTAGGACGCTACGGCGGCGAGGAGTTTCTGGTGCTGCTCCCCGGATGCGATAAAGAGCAGGCTGAGCAGAGCGGAGAACGGATACGACTGGCAGTGCAAGCCAATCCAATCGTAGCGGGCGGTTTCGAGATTTCTGTAACTGCCAGCATTGGCGCGACCGCGACCGAGGGTGGAGCGGAAACGGAAGTACTGGCGATCGCTGATGCTGCTCTGTATGAAGCGAAGAGCGCGGGCCGTAATCGGACCGTAGTCCGCTGAATCCTACCTTCTTTTGGATCGTGAATCGAAACGGTAACCGAATGTGAATAGCCATTGATCGTAGTTCTGACCCGCACCCCGATTCCAGGTGTATCCCGTCTGCACGAAGTAGTGCAGTCCGAGGGAAGCCTCAAAATTTCCCGTCACGAAATGGGAGATGTCGTTGGTTGTCGGCGAGACGAAAGCCTGGCGTCCGCCAAGCACTTCCCAACGCAAGTTCTCATTGAGGTTGCGCGAAAGCGAGATCGATTCGTATGAGCCGCTTCCGAAAGAGCTGTTGAACTTCGAATAGTGCACGTCAGTGCGCATCCCAATCCAGGGCATGCGTCCAACCGTGATTCCGTATAGCTGATTCCAGGAGGACTTCGCGTCTCCGGAGCGATTGCTGCGGCCCAGCAGAGTGTAAGCCCAGATGTCTTTGACAACCTGAACTCTCGCTCCCCCGCTAAAGCCCTGGAATAGATATTTATCCAGGAGTCCGGTTCCAATCAGTTGAGGATCGTAGGTGGGAATGTCGCGGAAATAGGTTTGGTTTAAATCGAACTCCACCCTGGAAGTCGGTTGCAGCCGCACCGTCAAAAAGTTGCGGCTTACTCCGGCACCCGGCGCGGCCACTTGGGGATTGCCGCTCGGGCTGTCGACCTGGAGTGAGTCGTAGATAGAGAGATAACGTTTGTAGAAGATTCCATTCTCAAAGAAAACGAACGGGCGATCGATATTCCACTTAAGCAGAGCGATGCCCATACCGGACGTGCTGGTGTATCGCAAATTATCGAAGGAGCCGCCTTCAAAGTTGACAAACGCTCCGCCAATTCTGCGGTCCGGGTTGTAATTCCAGGATGTCGGGTCGGGGGTTGAACCTGCAAAGATGCCGGCGGTCACGCCCTGAGTCAACCGCCTGGCAAAGTAGCCGCCATCGATCGAGTCGAGACTGGTGGCCCAGGGCAAGTAAAGACGGCCGAAACCCGCCACATTCTTGGAATTTGGATTATCGTACGTCATCCCGATCGTATACGTTCGGTTGATCAGATCCTGCAGCGTAGCCTGGCCGCCATGGGATTGGTTGTTGATGCGCCCACGCCAGAATCCGGTCAGGTTCCAGTAGGTTCCGTTGATACGGGTGATATCGGTGCGAATCATGAGCCCCGCATTCGAGCTTAGACCGCCGCCGTTACCGTGACTTGCGATGCCGGAGTAGTCGAAGCCAATTCTTCCGCGGGCGCGATTGATCTCCGGCAGGGGCGGCCTCGGAACCACGACACGCGCCTCATCATCGAGCGTGTCGCCCTCGCTGAACGAGACTACGACCGGATATTTTCTGGTCGCGCTCAGGGAACGTTGCGCAATCAGAGTCTGCGTGTCTTCTGAAGAAAGGTACGCCCAATCGCCCACTTTTACCGGGCGCGTTGGATTGTGAATCTCGCCTACTGCCGAAGACAATGCAGCCGAAGCTACCTCCAATTCAGCGATCGGCTGCGCTTCCAGGTCGCCGGCGGCGGTGGGTTTCTGGGAAGGTTCGATAACCTTCACTTCCAGTTTCATGCCTTGCGTAAGCCCATCGTTGCGGCCGCCCTCGAGATAAGCGACTCCTTCCGCAACATACTTCACGCGGAAAGCAACCCGAACATCCGGATTTGCCTGCGTCGGCACAATCGCCTCATTCGGCCCGGCGGGTCCGGTCTCCGTCGTAGGCCCCCCCGCAACGGCTGAACCTGAGCCGCTCTGAACTCCCCGCGAGGTGTTGTCTGTCGAAGTTCCCAGGGGCGTGTTCGATCCGCTCTCTATCGACGGCGTGGATTGACCTACATGATTGCCAGCACCCGAAGGAGCGGAAGCACCCGTGTCGGCAGTGGGTTGTTGCGGCGG
>OEKN01000591.1_pt2 | contig 11721 bp, 11 predicted proteins | sample 1503361 | NCBI WGS metagenome assembly OEKN01 (sample SAMEA104379592, study PRJEB20068) | metagenome | biome: 1000743; feature: 77; material: 1998 | place: USA | collected 2012 | depth 25 m
GGCAGACAACACGAAAATGGTGGCGATCAAAGAACGGATTCTCACGCAATTCTCCTGTAACAAGAAAGGAGGGCGAGTGCCCTCCTGATGGCTAACTGCATCCTGCACACAAGACTAATCGGCGGCAGCGGCGGTGCGTCCCAAGCCGCCCTTGAGATCGGCAGCCAGTAGGCGATGGAACAACTGCTCGCCGGCTTCCCTGCGCACCGACAACCGGCCCGCGCCATAGGCTCGCGACTTCAATCCGCGCTGCACATCCTCGCAAATGCCCAGATCCTCCGACTGAACCCGGTCGCCCACTGCGATGCTTTGCGCGTTGTGCTCGCGGCGGGACTCGCTGACATCGCTGAAATAGAAATCGAAGATCACGCGGCAGTGATCGACATCCACGGGGACGACAAGATTCGTGTCCATGTAGCCTTCGTAGCAATTGATCATGAAGTTTGGATATTGCCAGAAGTACCAGGCGCGATCGCCTTTGCGGGTTGATCCGGTCGCCGCGTCCTCGTTGGAGGCCACCATCGGGCTGGACTGCAGGCAGTATCGATCCTCGTTCTCGATGGTGTACTGCTTGTAGTCGAGCACGCTATTGAGCCCCTTGTGCAAGTGGGGCACGTGATAGCCGCCATCGAGGTAATTATCGACAAAGACCTTCCAGTTGCAGGCAATGTCGTAGACGCGAGTGTCGAAGTAGTGCAGTTTTGCGAGGCCGAGAGGAGCGCAGCGTTTCACCAATCCGCCCAGGAAATTTTGGAGGGGCTGAGCTTTTGGATCGAGAGAGACGAAGACGAATGCTTCCCAGATGTCGGCCTTCACCGGCACGAGGCCGTTGTCCTGGCGCTCGAAATTCTTGACGCCGTCGAATTCGGGCATCCCCTTCAGCGAGCCGTCGAGCCCGTAATTCCAGCCATGGTAGGGACAATGCAGGATGGATGCGCTGCCGCAAGGTTCGGTAACCACTTTGGCAGCGTGATGGCGGCATACATTGTAGAAGGCGCGCAACTGGCTATCGGTCCCGCGAACTGCAACGATCGGCTCGCCGGCGATGGTCGAGGTGACGAACTGCCCCGGCCGCGCCACCTGGTCAGCGCGTCCGACAACCTGCCAGCTATTGGTGAATACGGTTTGGGCTTCAAGATCGGCGATACGTCGATCCACGTACCAGGGGGCAGGAATCGTAGAAGCTTCCGAGAGCGGCGCTTTGTCGTTGTAGCTGGCCAGAATCTCTTCGATGGAGGTCGGTCGAATCATTCTTGCGTGGCTCCGTGGTCTGCTAGGCGCATTTGCTCCGAAGCGAATCGTCTCCAATCGCCCGGGTCAGTACGTCGAGGAACTGATTGATGCGGGCTTCCTTGCGCTCGCCGATTTCACCCTGGCGCCGGAACAGTCCGGGATCGAGTTCTTCCGTCAGCAAGGCGTCCTGGAAGCGTTCGATGGTCCAATCGAGAATCGACACAATCATTTCCAGGTCGAGATCCTGGCGGAGTTCGCCTCGCTGCAGGCCGAATTTTACGAATGCAACCGTGCCGTAGGGGTCTTCTGTCATGAGAAAGCGATTGATCTCGCGCTTGAGCGTCAGGTCGGTCCCATAGTTCGCGAGCAGGGAGATGCGATAGGGAATCCAGTCTTCGTGGAGCAGATGCTCGGTGCGGGCCAGCCAATAGCGCAGAACTTCGAAGAATCCTTGGTCACGGACTTCTTTTGGGGCGTCGAGATAGGCGGCAAAGGTGCGGACTGCCTTTTTGTAGACTTCAAAAAACAAACCATCTTTGCTGACGAAGTGCTGGAAGACGGAGCCTTTGGCGATGCCGAGTTCGGCTGCGATGTCGGCCACGCGGACGGCATGATATCCCTGTTCCGCGAAATGGCGCATGGCCACATCGATGATGCGCGCGCGTTTTGCCTCGGAGCGCGGACGGGGCGGGACATTGTTGCGGTAGCGTGGGGGGCTAACCAAACTGCTGCCAATTCCACTCATCAAATTGACCTCAAGTCACGGAACAATATCGAAAAATAGTTTCGAATTCAATTCCAATTTTTCGGGCCTTTGCGGTAATGTATTGGCCCTCCCAAACGGTCATCGAATGACTGTCAGTCATCGAATGCGCATGATCGGGGCTAGCGAGCAAATCTACGATGCGATCGTGGTTGGCGGGGGCCACAATGGGCTCACCGCGGCGGCCTATCTCGCGCGCGCGGGATTGCGAGCGCTAGTTCTCGAACGCAGGGACATTCTCGGCGGCTGCTGCGTCACGGAGGAAATCGCACCCGGATGTAGAGCGTCCACGACATCTTACATCGCCAGCATGCTCCGGCCGGAGGTGATCCGAGATCTGAAGCTGGCAGAATTTGGATTGCGAATGGTGGCATGCGATCCGGCCGTCCAGGTTGCGTTCCCCGACGGCCGAGTCGTCCCCTGGTGGGCGAACCGCGGGCGTGCTGTCGAAGAATTCCGGAAGTACTCGCTCAAAGATGCAGAGAGGTTTGTAAGCGTTGATGAGCAACTCAAAAAGCTCGCACGGTATCTGCAGCCATTTTTTCTGGAACCTCCGCCCGAGATCGGCGCGCACAGTATGTCGGGACTTGGTGAGCTTCTGCGAGTGGGCAACCGGTTCCGAAATATTTCAAACGGCGAAATTGCGCAACTGGTGTCGTTCCTGACCGGGAGCCTGGGCGAATTTCTCGATCGCAATTACGAGTCGGACACGGTCAAGACGATGTTCCTCGCCAATAACGTGTACGGAAAGCACGGCGGTCCCTACCAGCCAGGCACTGCAATTGGACTGCTTTTCCATTTGCTCAGCGGCGGAGAACACGAACTACAGGGCTTTCAAGGGCACGTGATGGGTGGGATGGGAGCGATCTCGAATGCCTTGGCGGGATCCGCGCGCAGATTTGGGGCGGAGATTCGAACTTCGGCGCCAGTGGCACAGATTGACGCGCGCAGCGGCCGCGTGCACGGCGTAGTTCTCGAAGACGGGACGGAAATTGCTGGACGCATCGTGTTGTCGAATGCGGACCCGAAGCGCACATTCCTGAAACTGATCCCGAAGAGTGAATTGCCGGGAGAGTTTTTGCAGGCGATTCGCGGCATCCGGATGGCCGGCCCGTGCGCGAAAGTGAACCTTGCGCTCTCGGAGGAGCCGCGGTTCACGGGCACGCCATCGAGTCATACGGCCTTGGAGCGGACGTTCTACACCCTTGTGCCTTCGCTCGAATTCGCCGAGCGCTGCTACGACCTTGCGAAGTTCGGAGAGATTCCCGAGGATCTGTGGGTAGATTGCGTAGTCGCGTCCAACGCCGACGATACGTTGGCTCCCGCGGGCACACACATCATGACCTGCTTCGTGCAGTACGTTCCTTACCACCTGCGGCAGGGGACGTGGGATGAGAAGAGCGAACTCCTGGGGGACCGCGTCGTTCGCACAATTGCCGAATACGCGCCGAATGTACCGAACTCGATTATCGCGCGCGAGGTATTAACGCCGCTTGATCTGGAACGCACATATGGGCTCACGGAAGGCAACATTTTTCACGGCGATCTGAGCCTGGACCAGCTCTTTTTCATGCGGCCTGTGCCGGGCTGGTCGCAGTATCAGACCCCGATTGAAGGTCTTTATTTATGTGGGGCGGGAGCACACCCCGGGGGTGGAGTGACGGGCGCGCCCGGTCACAACGCGGCGCATCAGGTTTTGCGCGATTGGAAGAAAGGACGATTCAAAGCAGGTGCCGCCTGATCCGCGGAGCCATCATCAAGCTTCGCAGGGAGATTTCATGAAGAAGAAAGGAATTCTGGAGCGCTTAAAAGAAGGACCCGTGCTCGGTGATGGTGGATACCTGCTTGAGTTAGAGAAGCGTGGCTGGGTGCGTCCCGGCCCGTTCACTCCTGAGGTAGCGATCGTGTATCCGGATGCTCTTCGCGAGTTGCACGTCGAATTCCGTGAGGCGGGTGCAGAAGTTTTGCAGGCGTTGACCTTCTACGCGAGTCGCGACAAGCTCGCGACGGTCGGTCTGGAGGATAGAGTCGAAGACATCAATCGCGCGGCAGTGCGCATCGCCAAGGAAGTGGCTGGTGATGACTGCCTGGTGGCGGGCAATCTCAGCCTTACGTGGATGTATGAGCCCGATAGCCCGGCCGCCTCGGATCGTGTCCGCGAGACTTTTGACGAACAGTTGCGAGTACAGATGGACGAGGGCGTGGATTTCATCATAGGGGAGACTTTTTCCTGGCTGGGTGAGGCGTTGTTGGCAGTGGAACGCGCAAAGCGAACTGGCTTGCCGGTAATGGTTACCATCTGCTTCGAAAACAAAGATGAGACTACGGAGGGTGCGAGTGCCGCAGAGGCGGCTAAGACTCTGCTGGATGCCGGCGCCGACATCGTGGGAATGAACTGCCTGCGGCCGCCCGAGCACATGCTGCCCGCGATGGAGCAGATGCGAGCGGCTGTGTCAGGTTATCTCGCCTGCCAGCCGGTTGGATTTCGGACTCCGAAGGAGAGGCCGGATTTCACCAGCTTGCCCGAGTTCCCGTATGCGCTCGACCCACTGCAATTGACTCGCAAAGAAATGGGCGTGTATGCGGCGCAGGCGCGAGACATAGGGATCAACTACATTGGATCCTGCTGCGGTTGCGTGGCCTCGCACGTACGGGAAATGGCTCAGGTGCTCGGCAAATTGCGTCCTGATACACGAATCTGGAAGAAGGGCGGAGCCAAGCCGATGTCGGCGTTCGAATATTACGAACACGATAAAGCAGGAGGTAAAGAACTAGCGTAGTTGAAGCGGTAGAGAGCAGTTTGGTTTTCGATTCTCGCGTGCCATGCCGTCGCAGATTCCTCCGCCGCGTTCGGCGTCGGAATGACAAGAGTTGGATAGTGCGGCTCGGCGTCGGAATGACAAGGCTTCCAAAAATAAAGCAGGCCCGTTTCAAAGACGGGCCTGCCGCGTTGATGTCTTCTTTGGGGCAGAACCTAGGCAGCAACTCCTCGATCTTCCGCAATTACCAGCGGCACATTCACGAGGTGCTCGTTCAAGAACCACTGCTGTAATTCGTTTGTCCGCAGCACATCGCTGATAACCAGGTCGTTCGTGCCGTCGTCGCCGATGGTTTGAGCGCGCTTGGCCAGCTTGCGGCATTGGCCGATGATGATCTGATGGGCATCCAGCAAGCGTGAAATCTGGACGGGGACTTCTTCCCGGCCGCGCGGTGGGCGTTCGATCTGCGTGGTTTCGGCGACGTCGGCCGCCATCGCCAGGCTGATGCCGCCGAGAAGTTGGATGCGCTCGGCGATTTTGTCGACGATGTCGTTCTGCTCTTCGTAATGTTTGTCGTAAAGCAAATGAAGCTGATAAAAGGTAGGTCCGGCGACCTGCCAGTGCGATTTCTTGTAAAGATCACGCAGCGTGATGGTATCGGCGAGAAGCTGGTTGAGCTGCTCGGTCATTTCGAGGCGAACCGGCTCTTCCAGTTCGAGAGGAAGCAGGTTCTCGACCGTGCCGTACTTTTGAATCTCGGGCGCCCTCTGATGCAGACGCGGTTGAGCGCTTACTTTGCCGCGATTGGCGGAGACTGGGTCCTTCTTAGCCATAGCGAAGCTCCTTGCGATGCGAAAGGATGGGGGCTGCTGGCAGCCAGAATTGAAATTGTAGTCCTTAGTAGCTGCCGGACTACTGAGAGGTTGGATGAGGGAGAGTCGTCATCCGACGCGAAACGATTTCCTTGGCTTATACTGGACTAGCTAATCCATTTAGTTTTAGCGGATTACGTTACAAACCTACGAAGTCACTTGAGGCGGCGAGGTCGCCGGGCACAAGCATTCTGCAATGATCGGTCCTTGCCCATAGCATGGTCAAATCGCGGATCCCAGCAGGCTGTAGAACAACACGAGCAGAACGAAAGTGGCGACGATGACGTACAGCCAGTCGCGTTCCAGAACGAATGCAAACACTGAGAAAGCGACGCGCGCCACCGGCGTCGCAATCAGCATCAACAAACCGAGTTGAACAATTCCACGTCCTCGGAACGCGAATGCAGCGTGCAGAATTCCCCTCCAATTGCGGAGATCGGACGGCTCTCCGGCGAACACGTGGTATCCAGCGGGCTCATTGCCGTGCCGCACCAGGAATATGACGCCACCAGTGAGGACCATCAGTGCGGACAATGTGACCCCCGCCCGCAGTAAGTTCGCGATGATCACTTCGATTTTCTGATCGGTCCAATCGGACTTTCTGAACATTAGAGCTTTCCCGTAAATGCGCCGTACATCATTTCCACTCCCAGCGCGACGATGACCGCTCCGAAGACCCAGCGGAGCTGCTTGGTTTTAGTGCGAGCCAGAACACGCGCACCGGAAAGCGATCCCACGAGAACGCCAAGCATTACCGGCATCGCAAGACCGGGATCGACGTAGCCACGACTCAGATAGACACCTGCACTCGCCGCAGCGGTCACGCCGATCATGAAGTTGCTGGTCGTAGTCGAGACTTTGAAGGGAATGCCCATGGCCTGATCCATGGCGAGGACCTTGACCGCTCCTGATCCGATGCCGAGCAGGCCCGAGAGTCCTCCTGCTCCAAACATCAATCCAAATCCCAGAGGCACCCGGTGCACGAAATATGATTTCGGACCATTCAATGAGGGATACACGCCGTTCATGCCGAGCCGCGTTGCCAGAGGGTCCGGCTGCTTGTCAGGGGGAGGATCGACTGGAGTGCGACTGGAAAGATATCCGGAGTAAATCAGAACCACGCCGAACACCGCGCCGATCGCGGAAGTGGAAACCTTTGTGGCGATGAAGGCGCCGAACAGCGCCCCCACCGTGGTCGCAACCTCAAGAAACATCCCGATGCGAATGTTCGAGAAACCATCTTTCAGATAGGCGACTGCCGCGCCGGAAGACGTCGCGATCACGGAGACGAGCGATGCGCCCACGGCATAGCGGATGTCCACCTTGAATACGAGTGCGAGCAGAGGCACAAGGACGACGCCGCCGCCCAATCCGGTGAGAGCGCCCAGAAAACCCGCCATGAACGATCCCAGTCCGACCAGAGCGGTGAACTCGAGGTTGTTCAAATTGCCTCCGAAACCAGTGTGCCACAGACACCTCGGTCTGGTCTTCGGACGGCTCGCTATATGAGATTCACGTTTTGATTCCTGTTGAGCTGCAAGAGGGGGATCGGGTGCTTCGTGGGGCAGACGAGGGCGTCTGCCCCTAGGTGAGCGATGCTTCTATCCCTGCGCGCAGGGCTCTCCGCCTAAATTCAGTTGAACCAGAGGCGAGGGCGCAATCGCTGGGTCGGTAATGTGGAGTCCGCACTCTGTCTTCTGGAATCCGGACCAGCGCCCGGCGCGCGGATCTTCGCCGGGACGAATGGCGCGGGTGCAGTGCGTGCAACCGATGCTGGTGAAGCTCTGATCGTGAAGCGGATTGTAGGGCACGTCGTGCTCGTGCAGGTAGTTCCAAACGTCTTTGGTGGTCCAGTCTGCGATCGGGTTGATTTTTACCAGTTGAAATTTCTGGTCCCACTCAACTTTGCGCGCGCTGGCGCGAGCCGAGGTCTGATCGCGCCGGATTGCTGTGATCCAGGCACGCAAGCCAGCCAGCTTTTCTTTAAGAGGTTCAACTTTCCGCAGGGCGCAGCATTGATCAGGATTGATCGACCACAAAGCCGGCCCGTGGACTTCTTCCTGCGCCTCTGGCGTCAAGCGAGGGCGTACTCTCTCCACCTTGAGACCATAGCGTTTCTCGACTCTGTCGATCAGCTGGTAGGTCTCCGGAAAAAGGAACTCCGTATCGATGGTAAATACGCGCAGTTCAGGATTGAGCCGCGCCGCGATGTCAATCAATGCCATGCCTTCCGCGCCGAAGCCCGAAGCCATCTCCACCCGCTTGCCAAATCTACGAAATGCCCATTGCAGAACCTCGGTTGCGGTCCATGTTTCAGCCAGTATCTGCGTGTTTTCCAGGTTCTCGATCACTGTCCAATCTCCTAGTCGCCCGTGAGCGCCCGCTCGATCAAGAGCTCATGTTCGACGGGCGCTTGTGGCAATGGTTCGGTTGCCAGGTTCCATGGTTCGAAGGACGTTGCAGCGAGTTGTTCCGCGCGAACAACATCGCCGACCAGGAGCAGTGTTGGCGCGGGGAGAACAGGTGCGCCGGGCAAGTCGCGCACGGTGGTGCGGTGAACCTGCTGATCCCGCGAACTCGCACGCGAAATGATCGCGCACGCGGTCTCGCCCCTCAGCCCGGCCGCCATGAGTTGGCTGGCGGTATGCTCGTAATTGAAGCCGGGCATGTAGATCGCGAGAGTCGCGCCGGAGGAAACGAATGCTTGCCATGAGACAGTCTCCTTAGGATTGGCATGATGGCTGGTGAGGAAAATCACAGCCGAAGCCTTGTCGCGTTGTGTAAGGGAAATCTGAGCGGCGGCGGCTGAGGCCAGCGCCGAGGTGACGCCGGGCACCACTTCGAATTCGACACCGGCCTTGCGCAGGGCTTCCATCTCTTCGCCGGCGCGGCCAAAAACCGAAGGATCGCCTCCCTTTAACCGGACGACTTTGAGTCCGAACGAGGCAAAGGTGATGAGAAGCGAGTTGATTTCGTCTTGCGGTGTGCTGTTGCGGCCGCAACGTTTGCCGACGTTGCGCACTTCCGCAGAACTGGGGATCAGTGCCAGAATTTCCGAGCTGATCAAGTCATCGTGCAATACAACCTGGGCTGCCTGCAGGAGGCGGAGTGCTTTCACCGTGAGTAGTTCGGGATCTCCGGGACCGGCTCCGACCAGAAAGACTTTTCCCTTCATGAGCGGCTCCCGGGAATGGACGTTGAGGAATGCGCTTGGAAGGATTCGCGGCTGGCGAGTTCATGCAACAGCTTGCGGCGATGCTCTGCCTTGAGTGGACGGCCGAAGAGCTGCTTGCGAACTCGGCCAAGATGTTCGATCCAGCCCGCGTAAATGGGCGCGAGTTGTGATTCGAATTCGCGACGCAATCTCTGCGCGAGCGCAGGACTCTTCCCCGCGGTGGAAATGGCGACCTGCAGATCGCCACGGCGGACGACCGCGGGATAGTAAAAGTCGCAGCGATCGGGGTCATCGACCACGTTGCAGAGAATCTCGCGACGCCTCGCCTCGCGATAAACGGCATCGTTAACCTCGACGGATGAGGTAGCCGCTACAACGAGGAAAGTCGAGTCAAGATCTGTGCTCTCGAATTCGCGCGTGTGCCATGCGAGCACGCCGGCACGTTCCCAGGCAACGACGGCCGGCGTCGCCTGCGGCGCGACGACGCGCACCTTCGCGCCGGCGATCAGCAGACTGCGGATCTTTGACTCGCCGATCTTCCCAGCTCCGAGCACCAGGCACGAACGCCCTTCGAGCTTCAGAAACATTGGAAACAGACTCATTCGATTACCCACCTCACCTTATTCACTAGCCCTCCAGACCATGCGGCACACGCCCGGGCGATGGGTCTCGCAAAACCGCCGGGATAAACTCGCCCGCCAAAAATTCGCGGAGTTCTTCCTGGTTGTGCCGAGCAAAAAACTGCCGGAGATTTTCGTTGGGGCGCCGGTCATCGAGATAACGGTGAAGCAAGCGCTCGATGGCATCCGGAACTTCGGTCGCCAGGCACCGATATCCGACCGGACGCGCAATCGACTGATGGAGCCCGACCGCGCCGCCCACGCAGAAGTAGTAGGCATCTTCCATACGGTCCCCGACCTTGATCTTTTTGCCTTCGATCCCGATGTCGGCGATCCAATGCTGGCCGCAACTGTTTGGGCAGCCCGTCACATGCAATTTCAGGTGCTGCTCGAAGCCGGGCAGACGGTCTTCCAACTCCTCGACCAACCAGCGGGAAAATGCTTTCGTCTCGGTAATAGCCAGCTTGCAGAACTCGGACCCGCTGCAGGCGACCGTGCCACGCCAGAAGGCCGAGCCCTGGACAGGCAGGCCGATGGTGTTCAGTTCCTTCGCCAGCGTTTCCACGTTCTGACGGGGAACGTTCACGATCAGCAGATTCTGCATGTTGGTGGTGCGAATGTGGCCGTCGGCAAGGCGGTCAGAAAGATCAGCCGCGGCGCGCATCTGGTCCGCAGAAATGCGTCCGCGCAGAACCGCAGATCCCACATAGAACAAGCCAGATTGCTTCTGAGGATGAATGCCGACGTGATCGCGATAGAGGTCGCTGGGAGGTTGCTCGTCCGCAGCGGGTTCGAGGCGGAAGCCTAAGCGTTGTTCGAGTTCCCGCTGGAAAATTTCTGCTGTCCAGCCCTGCCGCAAGAAGAGGAACTTCAAGCGGGCGCGCTCGCGGTTTTCGCGCAGCACGTCGCTGTCGCGGAAAATCTCCGCGATGCCTCGCAGCACGGGAATAACCTGATCCCGCTTTACGAACGCATTGAGCCGCTTCGCCAGGTGCGGATCGGCCGAGAGGCCACCGGCAATACGCAGTGAAAACCCAATCTCCTCCTCGCCGCGCAGGCGACGGGTTACCGCAGTCAAGCCAATGTCATTGATTTCGGGATAGGCGCACCAGGAGCGGCACCCAGTGATGCAGATCTTGAATTTGCGAGGCAGGTTATAGAACTCGGCGTTGCCGACGAAGAAGCGATTGGCTTCGAGGGTTAGGGGCGATGCGTCAAAAATCTCCTCGGCATCGACGCCGGCTAGCGGGCAACCAGTGATGTTGCGGGTATCGTCGCCGCAAGCTCCCATGGTGGTCAGGCCGGCGCGCCAAAGGGCGTCTAGTACTTCGGGGAGGGCTTCAATCGAGACCCAGTGCAACTGGATGTTTTGCCGCACGGTCAGATCAGCGGAGCCGCGTGCGTATTGCTGGGTCACGTCGGCAATCGTGCGCAACTGGTGGGACTGAAGAAGGCCGTTTGGAATACGAATGCGCACCATGAAATACGGGAGCGCCTTCCCTTCCCCGTTCTTGCCGCCAATGACTCCGGCGCCATCTCCTTGGGTGTACACCCCCCACCAGCGGAAATAGGTGCCAATCCATTCGGGCGGAATCGAGGCGAAACCTTCCCGGGCAAACCGGCGGATTTCGTCAAGACCCTCCCAGGGGTTCTTCTCGCGTTTCAGCCGCTCGACGCGTTGCGCTTTCGTTTCTTTCACTGGATTTGTCATAAATGTAAAAAACCCACCGCCAGGTATGTCTCCTGGCGGTGGGCTGAACATTGCTGATTATTAAGGACTTACTAAGTCAGCCGCCTCCCTGTGCCAGAAGACACGCGTGCGCAACAACAAGTACAACAACACAGCGTGAATGTCTGGCGGCAAGCCAACATGATCGACCGATCCTAGTGCCAATAGACGATCCTGTCAACTAAGAGTGAGCAGGCTGCCATGCAAAATTTGAATTGTGACAATCGAAAAATCGGCGGCGCGGATGTGATCGCGCCCATTGACGGGTTCGTGCGCGTGCCCTAGCCTACCTAAGTTGTCATGCTGAACCATCGCCACCACCGCCATCATCACCACGCGCACAGCGCGTCGGCGGGGGTGCATTTCTGAAGTAAGCCAGCACTCATCGAACTTCCGGCCCGCTGATGCATCCATCAGCGGGCTTTTTGTTTTGCGGCGAGAGGACGGAATGAAACCACAAATTGACTTCAAGAAAATGCAGGGCCTGGTGCCGGCGATCGTGCAGGACGCCGATACGGATGAAATCCTGATGCTCGGGTTTATGAACGAAGAAGCCTTTGAGCGCACGCT
>OEKN01000437.1_pt3 | contig 11695 bp, 9 predicted proteins | sample 1503361 | NCBI WGS metagenome assembly OEKN01 (sample SAMEA104379592, study PRJEB20068) | metagenome | biome: 1000743; feature: 77; material: 1998 | place: USA | collected 2012 | depth 25 m
TCGACTTCTCCGTGCAGCCCCGGATGTCCGACCGGAACCGTGGCGAACACGAGCACGGACTTCACGAACAACTCTTTTCTGTTCGACACGGAAGATGGCATCGTGGCCGGCTGGAATGGAGTTGGGAATGCGGTGACCGTGGTCGACAACTCGGGTGCGAACGCGGTGTACAAGGGGCTGGCACTGGTGAGCAACAACGAAGGCAATTTTCTGCTGGCGGCTAATTTCCGCACAGGCGCCATTGATGTTTTCGACAAGAACTTCAAGCCCGCGACGCTGGCGGGCGGGACCTTCATGGATCCCAGTCTCCCGGCAGGCTACGCCCCGCACGGCGTGCACGTGATCGGGAACCAGATTTTCGTCGCGTATGCGGGGCAGGATGCTCCCAAGCACGATCCCATGATCGGCGCGGGGTTGGGCCTGGTGGACATCTTCACCAATGAAGGTGTGTTCGTGAAGCGCTTCGCCACAGGAGGCACGCTGAATGCTCCCTGGGGCGTGGTGCAGGCATCGGCGAATTTTGGAGCCTTCTCCAACGATCTGCTGGTCGGCAACTTTGGCGACGGCACGATCAACGTTTTCGATTCTTCCGGCAACTTTCTCGGTCAGCTGTCCGACACCAATAACAAAGTAATCACGAATCCCGGTTTGTGGGACTTGGTGTTTGGCGCGGGTGGCACGGGAGATCCAAATACTTTGTATTTCACGGCTGGCAGCGCTACACAAAATCACGGCTTGTTTGGAACTTTGGTCCCGGCGGCAGCGGCCGCAAGCGATTTTTCGCTGACGCTTTCCGCGATGTCGGCCACAGTGACACGGGGAGGTTCGACCAAGCTGACGATTGATGCCGCGGCAGCTGGCGGTTTCAACACTCCGATCAATCTTTCCTGCACGGGCTTGCCTACAGGGGTTACTTGCGCATTCTCGCCTTCGACGATTACGCCTGGGGGGACGGCCGCAGCGTCGAACCTGACGATTGCGGTCGGAAGCAGCTACGTCCCGCCCACCGGTTACATGATGCCAGCGTCGATTTTGGGAATGGGCTTGCTCGGTCTGGTCTTCGGTGTTGACCGGAACCAGAAGAGCATGTTGCGGCGGACTAGACTATGGGCACTGGGTTCCGCCGTACTGTTGCTCGGGTTGCTGCTGGGGGCAGTCGGATGCAGCAACTCGAGCAACCACAGCGCTCCGCCGGGAACGACCGTGATGGTGGTGGGAACTGCGGGAGGAATCTCGCACTCGGCGCCGCTGGCGTTAACCATTCAGTAGCAACGATGTTCGTTGGGGGCACTCTCTCCTGAGGCCCGGGCGCGTGCCCGGGCCATTTTTCCCCAGGCAACGGTCGCCAGCGAGCCGCGAGCTGCGGAGAGGTCCCTCTGTCCCATGAACGAGTGTTTACCTAAGCTGAGTTGGATCCCTTCCATTTGATGATCGAGCGCGGCGCGCCTCAGCCGGCTGAAACCTTGAAGTCCTTCCGTGAACTGCAACCACTCCAACCGGCTTACGACTCCGCGGCTGCCCGCTTTGCACTGGCCGGCACCGGCGCCTGATTGACCACCAACCAGTAGAAGCCGGCATGCTTGACCGTGTCACGAAATTTATTGAATTCCACCGGCTTCTGGATGTAACTGTTGGCTCCCAAACCGTACCCCTGAACCAGGTCGCGCTCTTCTTTCGAGGAAGTAAGAATCACGACCGGAATCGTGCAGGTTCTCCGATCGGCTTTCAGGCGTTTTAAGACTTCCATTCCGTCGAGTTTGGGAAGCTTCAAGTCCAGCAACACGAGTTTGGGAGGATGCTCGAAGCTCCGGTCCTGGTGCCGCCCCGTGCAAAACAGAAATTCGAGCGCGTCTTCGCCGTCGCGAACGACATGAATCCGATTTGCGAGATTCTCTTTGCGTAAAGCATGAACGGTAAGTTCGACATCGTCGGGATTATCTTCTACAAGCAATATTTCAACCTGCTGATTCATGAGTGAGCTCCTGCCCCAAGTGCTTGTGGTCGCATTTCAGCTTTTTCGGATTGTCCGAGAGTGAAATAGAAAGAAGCGCCTTTGTCGAGTTCGGCTTCTGCCCAGACGCGACCGCCGTGCTTCTGAATGATGCGTTGTACAGTGGCCAGACCGACTCCCGTGCCCTCAAAGTCTTCGGCCCGGTGCAGGCGCTGGAAAACGCCGAAGAGCTTGTCGGCGTATTTCATGCTGAACCCGACACCGTTGTCGCGCACATAAATGACGGGAGCATCGCCCTCGACCTTCTGTCCGACTTCAATCACCGCCTGGGCACGCGGCCGGGTGAACTTTACGGCGTTGAAAAGCAAGTTCTGAAAGACCTGTCTGATCAATGTGGGGTCGCATTCCACGAAGGGCAGCGCTCCAATTTTCCATTCGACCTGGCGATCGCCGATGTCCGGCTTAAGTCCGGAGATGACTTCCTCCACGACCGAACCCAATCCGGTTACCTGCAGCGCGATATCACTACGCCCAACGCGGGAGAGGTTGAGCAAATCGTCGACCAGGTGTCCCATTCGGATGGTGCCCTGGTCAATGCGCTGGAGGTAATGCGTTGCTTCCGGGGAAAGCTGAGGCGCGAACTCTTCCAATAGAATCTGTGAAAAGCCGCTGATATGCCGCAGAGGAGCTCGCAGGTCATGCGATACGGAATACGAAAAAGCCTCCAATTCTTTTACGGCTGTCGTCAGCTCGGTATTGACGCGAGTCAGTTCGGCCGTGCGCTGCTCCACACGCATTTCCAGGTCGCGATTGAGGGCCAGAATCTCCGCCTCTGCCCTTTTGCGGCTGGTGATATCGGTGCAGGTGCCAATCCATTCCCGGATGCTGCCATCGGTCTCGATGACAGGCACGCCGCGAACGGAAAAATCGCGGTACTCGCCATCATGGCGCCTGATCCGGTATTCAACATCGTAGAGACTGCGAAGGCGCACAGCCTCGCGCCAGACCTCCGCGATTCGCGGACGATCGTCGGGGTGAAGCGAATGGATCCAGCCGGACCCTTTGATCTCATCAACCGTCATGCCGGTGTACTTCCGCCATAAGGGCATATCTTCGACCACGTCGCCCTGAGCGTTGGTTGACCACACGATCTGCGAGGTAGCTGTGACCAACGAGCGATACCGCCTTTCGCTGCGGTCGATTGCGGCTACCGCTTGCTTTCGGTCCGTGATGTCCCGAGTGATCGTCGAAGCGCCGACAATGTCCCCCTTCTCGTTCCGGATTGGGTTGGTCGAAAGCGAGACCCAGATCCTTGTTCCATCTTTTCGCGTGCGCTCGGTCTCGTAATGGCGAATCTTCTCCCCCTGCTGCAATCGTTTCAGGAAAGAATGGAATTCCTCGAGCCGATCTTGAGGAATGAGGCGGGTCGTGGGTTGCCCAATCATCTCTGCAGCCGAATATCCATAGGTGGCTTCTGCTCCAGGATTCCAGCTGGTGACGATCCCATCGATCGTCTTGCCGATAATCCCGTCGCTTGAGGCATGGACGATTGCCGCCAAATTGCGCAACGATTCTTCCGCTTTCCTACGCTCCGCATCAACGCGGTTCAGGGCGAAAGCGGTCCAAAGGGTAAGGGCCGAGAGCGAGACTGCGGCGCTTACGCTCATAATGACGATGCCGCTCCACTCGGAAAAGAGCTGCAGCTGCTCTCCTTTCCAGCCCAACCATGCAATTGCAATGGGAACCAGAATCGCCGCCGGCAGCAAGCGGCGCGTCAGTTCTCCCCCTGAAGTCGAGCTGATCAACAGCGCGCCAAGCCCTGATTGGATTCGGACGCACAATACCGCAAAAGAAAACAGGAACAGGATCAGCGCAGTCGCGGGTGCAATATGGGTGTGTGTGCTTTGAGGATCAAGAACAAAGTCCAAGATTCCAAAGACCGAGGCAACGGCCGCAATGCTCGCGAATAGATTCCGCAGCCAAACCGACAGGAGGCTGCGAGCGTCGAGCAACACGATGCAGATTCCCAGTAAGAAGAAATCAGCCGCCGCAATCGGCGACATCAATCCCGGTCTCACGCTTCCGGGTATGTCTTCCATTCCGGCCCGGAACAGGAGTTGATCAATACCTAAATCCCAGCCGTAAAGATATTCCAGAAAAGAAAGGAACCCGATCACACTGGCGGTTAACGCCGTGGCCGCCGAGAGCAGCTTCGGGATGCGCTTTCCGTCGGGTTGGCGCGACAACCAAAGGGCCAGGCCGATCAGGAAAAAGCAGATTGCGGTATTCGCCTTTACTGCAACTTGCCCGGGAATGAGCGCTCTGAGTCGGTGAATATGGAATGCCCATCCGGTGAATACAACCACGCCAAAGACAGTTGCCAAGAGGCTGATGCATTTTGCAAATTGGGAAAGGAAGCGAACAGCTCTCGTGTTCATACCATTCGCCGCTCAGGACTGTGCGATCCGCCATTGCGGTTTATGTCAGTATCGTCAGGGTGAGAAGAAGAACCTTGTGACGATGCGCACACCCACACAACACAGAGAGCCGTAGGTTCCCGAATCCGGAACGGCGTCACGCCTCGCCCACAATCTCGCCGATCTGTCGGCGCTCTTCCTGCGTAAGCCCCAGAAACTCAAAGCCGGAACGCGTGCTGGAGGTGTGTCGAACGATCGCCACTGCATTCAGTTTCTGTGACGGTAATTGCAGATCCACCTCCAGGACGTCTCCCGACTTCAGTTCGTTTTCGACCAGCACTCCCATTCCTCCTTCACTGATGTCCAGACTGATTCCGTGGGTCAGGCCTACGCCGCCGGGCATTAACCTACGGATGCGGATGGGAACGCTGAAGACGGCACGCGGATATCGACGCTGACATGGATCGGGAGACTTGTGCGCTGCAATCTCGTCCCATTGAACCTGCATCGCCGCCTCCCCGGGGCATGAAGAAGTCCTGCAGACCCGGCGCCGTGTGCCAGAGCGAGAACCATCGGAAAGCTTGAGTCCTTGTCTCCGACTATGCCGGCAGGCCTGCTTTTTCCCCAGCCTGTGAGAGAGTCGCCCGGATCACATTCAGCAGCTCCGCATTGTCGGCAGGCTTCTGAAAGAACGCAGCGGCTCCCGACTGCAAAACCAGACGCTCGGCGCTTTGCGCGTCCCGCGCCGTCAGCACAATGACGGGAATGGTCGACAGCTTGTCATCCTTCTGCAAACGGTCGAGCACGACGAAACCGTCACCCGCCGGCAAGCCCAGGTCCAGGATTACGAGGTTGGGATGTTCCTTGTACGCCTGCGAAATTGCGGAATAGCCATCGCTGGCACTCACAGTATCGTAATGATTCGCGCGCAGGCGGACCCTCAACGCTTGCCTCAAGTCAGGATCATCGTCGACGATCAATATTTTTGGTTGTGGCATGACTTTGTTCTCCTCTAGTTCACTGCGTTTGGATGTTTTGGGTATGTAGAGTTCTTGGATGGGTGGCAGCCCGGATCATCGCGGTTGCACGTTCGGCTACGGCCTTCACCTGCTTTTCCAGAGGTGTTTCGGGCGCATGATCGGGGAGCGGAATTTCCAAGGCTGAAATTTCAAATGTGCCGTTCGCCTTCAGTTCCTCCAGCTTTTCCATCTGTTCCCGGATGCGCGTCATCATGATCGGCGCGCGCTCCATGTCTGTCGATGCAACGACGAACAGCCTCTGCTCCGGGCCCGAGGAGGTCATCGGAGGCAGGACAAGGTCCTTGTCGAGGTAGACGCAGCGTTCCAGCAACTCCCGGGAACGCTTGCAGATTTCTTTCCAGTTGCCTCGGGGGGGTGTGACCTGCGGCCGCAGGTCGAACCGGATCAGCACGATGGCGGGCCGCAACTGATCCTTATACGTGATCACCGGGAAGAGCAGTTTGGGCATGCTGTAGAGTGGCAGAGTAAACGAGAAGGTGCTGCCGCTGGCACCGTCACTGGCCACCCAAATGCGCCCGCCATGCAGGTGAACGAGTTCCTTGGCAATGAACAGGCCGAGCCCAAGCCCCTTGCGGTTGTTGTCGACCGCATTTGGGTCCTGGTACAAGCGTTCAAAGATCAGGGACCGGACCTCCGGCTTGATTCCCGAACCCGTATCGGCCACGGAGATACAGACGAAGTCGGGGTCGGTGGGAATCCGCGAGGCCTGTACCATGACCGCGCCGTCGGCAGGTGTGAACTTGATTCCGTTGTCGATCAGATTGATCAATACCTCGAGGATCCGGTCGGGATCCCCGAGCAGATAAGGAATCGAGCACTCCACTGCGGCCTCGAGTCCCACGCCTTTTTGGCGCGCAATCGGCTTCATCATGGTGACCGCAAGTCGAACGATTTCTTCGATGGACACGCAGCGGAGCTCCAGCGTGATCTTTCCCGACTCGGCGCGCGTGGCCTCGAGCAGATCCCGGACCATGGCCGTCAGCTGATTGACGCTCTTCAAAATCGTGTTCAGATGGTCGCGCTGCTGTCCGGCGATCTCGCCTGCCAAGCCGTCAAGCAGGATGGTCACATACTGGTGAATGCAGGTCAGCGGCGTGCGCAGCTCATGCGAGACATGCGAGAGAAACTGGTTCTTGAACTCCAGTTGTTGCTTCCGGCTCATCTCCAGCGAGCGAAGCAATGCCTGCCGCTCCATGGCGTAGCGCATGGACCGGTCGAGAGCTGCGCTGGTGACGCCGCCTTTTACCAGGTAATCCTGTGCTCCTTGTTGCAGGGCTTTAATCGCCAGAGCCTGGTCATCTTGCCCCGACAACACGACCACCGGCACCTCGGGCGCCTTTTCCAGCAACCGGCGGAAGGTCTCCGCTCCCTGGCTGTCCGGGAGATTCAGATCAAGCAGCACGAGAGAAGGCGGCTTTTCCTTCAGGGAAGCGATTCCGTCGGCCAGTCGGCTGACGCAGCTGACGTCCAGCAGGGGATTGCTTTCCACGAGCCGCAAGCGGACCAGGTCTGCATCTCCCGGATTATCTTCAATTAGCAATACGTGCGAGGAATTCATCGTTTCTCCTTTTGCGGCAGGCTGGCAAAGCCGAGCCAGAAGTCGGCCATGGATTGCACCACGGCACGGTAGTCGTGCAGGTTTCCGGGCTTTCGCAAATAGCAATTCGCACCCAGTTGATAGCTCCGCATGACATCCGAGTTCGCCTGCGACGTCGTGAAAACCACAACCGGTATCTTCGACAGTTTCGGATCAGACTTGATTTCCTTCAGCACGGACCGGCCATCTTTTCGGGGAAGATTTAAGTCCAGGATCAGCAGGTCGGGAGTCGGTGTTTCGGCATACTCGCCCTCACGTTTCAACAGGGAAAGAGCTTCGACCCCATCTTTAACCGAGGTCACATGAAAACGCTGCTTGCACTGGCTCAGAATCTCCCGGGTCAAGTCGATATCGGCGGGGTTGTCGTCGACCAGCAGGACTTCAGCCTCGGCTTTGATGGGCGTGATCGTAAGATCTCCGTTCTTCTTTCTTTACCGGCCAGGTAAACCTGAAGGTGGAACCCTGCCCGGGTTGTGATTCGACCCAGATGCGGCCGCCATTTTGCTCGACAATCTTCTTGCAGATGGCGAGGCCGATGCCGCTGCCCGGATATTCCGTATGGGTATGAAGTCGCTTGAAGATGCCGAATATGAGCTCGGCGTGCTCGGGCGCGATTCCGATCCCGTTGTCAGTTACAGAAAAGGCGTAGTTCGCGCCCTGAAGTTCGACAGCGACGCGCACCTCGGGAGTTGCCGTACTGCGGAACTTGATGGCGTTGCCAATGAGGTTCTGGAAGAGCTGCACGAGCTCGGGGCGATCCGCCGTGATCGTAGGGAGATTCTGGACGATGACTCGCGTCCCGGTTTCCTGAATGACCGCCTGCAGGTTTGCGATGGCGCTCTGAACGGCTAGCTTGCAGTCGACGGCTTTCGGCTCGTGGCCCATTCGGCCGACGCGGGAAAAAGCCAGTAAGTCCTGCACCAGGGTTTGCATGCGGAGCGCGCCATCGACGACGTAGTGAATGTACTTGTCGGAGTTCTCGTCCAGTTTGCCCTGATAGCGTTCCTCGAGCAGTTGCGCGTACGTCGCCACCATGCGCAGCGGCTCCTGCAGGTCGTGGGAAGCCGCATAGGCGAACTGCTCCAGATCGCGGTTGGAGCGAGCCAATTCCGCCTGATCGCGGCGAAGCTCGTCGCGCAGCTTCTTCTCCCGGAGCGCGCGCCGCACCGATGCCGGCAGACGGGGCAGATGGTCCTTGAGCACGTAGTCGGCTGCGCCTTGCTTGATGCACTCCACGGCTCGCAAATCGCCGAGAGCGCCAGAGACGACGATGACAGGAATGTCGAGCCCTTCCTGGCGGAGAATCTGGACGCTCTCCATGCCATTCCACCCGGGCACGCTGTAGTCCGCCAGGACCACCTCATAGCTGTGATTACGAACTTGACTGGTGAAGTCGGCAGCGGTTTTGACCACGTCATACTCGGGCGCAAAACCGTCGCGGCGCAGAGAGCGTAGCGCGAGTTCGACATCCGAATCATTGTCTTCCACGATCAAAACGTGCAATTTACGGTTGCTGCAGGCTTTCTCTTTGGTGCTGTGAGGGGCAACATCAGGGAGACATTCGATGAAAATCCCGGAGCCGGAAGCAGCGGGTTCAGCTATATGACTGTTTAAATTCGAATGCTCCGGATCACTGCCCTCCAGGCTCGGCATACGCATAGCACGGCACTCCCGCCTTGCTCTTTACTGGTTCATCGGCCTTCCTGCTCGACGCTTGAGGCAAAATGAGGGAAGGGTTGCACGGAAGGTCGTGTCTTGCTTCCGCCAACACCGCCAGGACATTGGCGAGTGGGACATGTACCCCGCGCCTGTAACCTCAGGCATGGAAAATCGACCGAAGATGGATGGCCGACGACTGAAGGTGGTTTGTTGCGGAAGGCTGCTTTTATCGTCTGCGGCCGCGAGTGATGGCTTCCCGTGCTTCCTTGTCGGCGGTGCGCCGCCGTTCGGTTTCGCGCTTGTCCCAGAGTTGTTTGCCCTTGGCGAGCGCCAGTTCCACTTTCACTTTGCCATTCTTGAAGTACATGCGGGTAGGGATCAGGGTGAGTCCGCGTTGCTGGGTCTTGCCGATCAGCTTGCGGACTTCGTCTTTATGCACAAGGAGCTTGCGGGTGCGCAGGGGAGCGTGGTTGAAGATGTTGCCGTGATCGTAAGGGCCAATGTGCGCGTTCAGGAGCCAGAGTTCGCCATCCTTGACTAAGCCATAGGAGTCCTTCAGGTTAGCGTGGCCGGCGCGGATCGATTTCACTTCTGTGCCGGTCAGCACAATGCCCGTTTCAAATTTTTCCAGCAAGAAGTAGTTATGCGAAGCGATCCTATTGACAGCGGCATCGCGTTGCCCGGCGGCGGTCGGGTCGCGGCGTGGACTCTTCTCCGGATTGGGTTTGGTCTGGTGTGTGGATTGGCGGGCCATTCTAAAGAAAAACGTTACCACATTGGTCGTTGGTGGGCTGATGGCGAATGGTCGTTAGCTGATGGCTGGAGGTCGTTGGCGAGACCTCAGTCGTCGGCCTTCGGTCGTCGGTCGGAAAAACCATGAGTCGCCGCATGTTCAGAGGGTTGGTTGTGGCTGGCTGCTGAATGTCCCCCCGTGTGAGCCCGGGCGTGCGGAGCGCACGGTTCGCGTATCGACGTGAACAGAATGGGAGGCGTGACGAAAACGGCCCCAATGCGGCTCCGGTGGCCGGATCCGGGAGCCGTTCCGGAGCCGGCAGGGACTACGACCAAAGAGTGTAACTGCCGATGAAACAGTAACTTCGGAACTGGTGAGGGGCGATGCTATAATCACGCTGCTTCCCGTGCATTTCTGGCCTACAAAGGCGACGAACTCCCCCCAGGGGCGAAGGTCACCCCGATCCAGCTTGCACATGCGAGGAATGACTGAATGAGACGTTTTGTTAGCCTGACGACAATCGTGCTTGTCGTCCTGGCTGTAACCATGCCCTTGGGTGCCGAAAGCGCACACTCCGCCTACAACAAAGGAGTGGATGCGGAAAAGCGGCAAGACTACGAGCGCGCCTTCGAATACTACCAGGAAGCTTATCGCCAGAAGCCAAAGGACTTGCGCTACCGGACCGCCTACGAGCACACAAAGTTTCTGGCCGGGGCGGCGCACGTGCACCGGGGCCAGCTTCTGCGAGATGGCGGAAAACTGGATGAGGCGCTAGCGGAATTTCAGAAAGCCAGCACGATCGATCCCTCGAGCTTCATCGCGCAGCAGGAATTGCGCCGCACGCAGGACATGATCAATAAGGCCACCAATCCACAGCAAGCGGTGGCGCCGATGCCGGACAGTTTGCGCAGACGGCTGGCGGAGGCGCAGGGGCCGGTGGAGTTGTCGGCGATCTCCAACGTGCCGATCACGTTGAAGTTAACCGAAGACACGAAAGTGATTTATGAGACGGTGGGCAAGCTGGCGGGCATCAATGTGCTGTTTGATCCCGACTACACTTCGCGCAAGATCCGCATCGAATTGAACGGAGTGACCCTGGAAGAAGCCCTGGGGATTATTGCGCTGGAGTCAAAAACCTTCTGGCGTCCGGTCACCCCGAACACCGTGTTTGTGGCAACCGACAATCCGGCCAAGCGCAAGGAACTGGATCAAAGCGTTATCAAGACTTTTTATCTGTCGAATTTATCGCAGGCGACCGAACTCCAGGATGTTGTCAACGCCGTGCGTACATTGCTGGAAGTGCAGCGCATCCAGCAACTGCAATCGCAGAACGCCATCATCGTACGGGGAACGCCGGACCAGATTGCCCTGGCGCAAAAGTTGGTTGATGATCTCGACAAGGCGAAATCGGAAGTGGTGATTGACGTGGTGGTGATGCAGGTGAGCCGCGACAAGAGCCGGACGCTGGGTATCACGCCGCCGACCAGCACGAGCATTTCGCTAAATAACAACATCAACACCACGCCAACCACGACCACGAATGGCGTTACGACGACGCCGACGAGTACCGGAACGAGTTCTTCGAACGGTGGCATCAACCTGAACCGCATCGGTAACTTGAATGCGACTGATTTCACCATCACGATTCCGGGCATCACGGCCTCGGCCATCATCGGGGACAGCAGCACCAAGATCATCCAGAATCCGCAGATTCGCGCACTCGATGGACAAAAGGCTACGCTGAAGATTGGCGACCGCGTGCCCGTGGCAACAGGTTCGTTCCAGCCCGGCATCGGCGGCGTGGGCATCAATCCGCTGGTTAATACCCAATTCCAATATCTCGATGTCGGCGTCAATATCGACATCACGCCGCGGGTGCATGCCGGGCGCGAAGTCAGCTTGAAAGTCAGCCTCGACATTTCTTCGGTGACGGGCCAGTCAAATATCGGCGGCATCAGCCAGCCGGTGATCGGGCAGCGCAAGATTGAGCATGAAATCCGTTTGAAAGAAGGCGAAGTCAACCTGCTGGGGGGAATGATCGAAGAAGATCAGACGCAGTCGCTGAGCGGGTTGCCGATCCTGGCGCAGATTCCGTTCCTGAAATACTTCTTCGGGCAGGATGTAAGGGATCACCGGGAGAACGAACTGGTGTTCGCGCTGATTCCGCACATCGTGCGCGGGCCGGATGTGACCGACTCGAACCAGCGCCTGATCGACGTGGGAACGGCGAACGCTCTACAGCTGCGTCACATTTCGAAAGTCGAGACCGTGCCGGCAGGGCAGAGTGCGGCTGCGGCG
>OEKN01000612.1_pt2 | contig 11506 bp, 15 predicted proteins | sample 1503361 | NCBI WGS metagenome assembly OEKN01 (sample SAMEA104379592, study PRJEB20068) | metagenome | biome: 1000743; feature: 77; material: 1998 | place: USA | collected 2012 | depth 25 m
ACCCTGGGATTCGGAAGCAGACTCCTCGGCAGGAGGCTACCTGCCAACCGTTTCGGAAGCAGTCGAGCTAGAGCACATCACGGTTAGCATGGTCTTGAGCCGGTCCACCGATTCCTTCTCCCGCTCGCCCTCCGCCACGAATTCCATGCCGTAGCGATAGCCCGCCCGGTTCCGCACGATGCCACGAATCCGGATCGGTCCCCCGGAGTACGGCGGTGTGAATTCGATCTCCGCCTCATCCCCGTTTTTCAGTTCCACTCCGGCGGTAACCGCCATCCCACCTTCGCTGAGTTCGTTGCCACGGCCCACGAACACGCTTGTTTTGCTCGGACTGTGTACAATGACGCGAATTGGCACGTCCAGGGGATGACGCCGCCACCGCCGCCGTCGCGTTTCCACCTCAACCGTCATGGCTGCATCCCGCGGGAATTTTTCTTCCTCGATTTAGGCTGTAGGTGATCACTTCTGGAGCAGAGCTTCTTCCCGATCGACAATGGATCTCTCGTCGTCCCGGATGGAAACTTTCTGGTGCAACGCAGCTTCCCAAGGGCAGAGTGAGCTGGGCGTGCGATGCACGGCGACCTCAAATCCGTCGCGCGCTCCGCGATCCAGTACCCAGATAATCCGGAACTGGCCTTGCCGCTCGCCATACTTGATCGCCAGTGGGTCGCCACATCGTAAAGCTGCGGTTACGCCTCTCAGCAGGGCCCCACTCCGGCTCAGGTTCCTTGCCTTGGCAGTTTGCCTGAAGGTTTCGCAAGCAGCATCCATGCCCGAAATCTCCACGCGCAGTTCTACCCGTACACGAGACTCTTTTCGCTCGATCATTTCCAACCTCAATCTCTAACTTCGGCAAATCGCGGGCACACTTGAGCCGTAACCTGGTTGCCTTCAGTAACCCTCATCTGGATGTTCTCGAGTGTGTAACTTGCTGATTTTAAACCGCAGTACCGAGGGAGAGGCGCACGCGCCGAGAAAAGAGGAAAAGCTCTTGAGGAAAACTCCCTCGCCCGGGATGCTCTGCAAATCTCGCACCTTCGTGTACCCTTAGTGTCCTTTGTGGTTGATTTTTCCTGCAGCAGACACTCATGCGCCTAAAGAACCAAGTCGCACTGATCACCGGAGGAACCTCCGGCATTGGGGAAGCGACCGCCCTGCTCTTCGCCCGGGAAGGCGCGACGGTAGCCATTACCGGACGCAACGAGAAACGCGGCCACGCCGTCACCACGGCGATTCTTGAAGCGGGTGGCCATGCGATCTTTCTCCGCACCGACGTCCGCAAGGCCGCTGAATGCGAACGCGCCGTCCGCGAAACCGTCCAGACCTTTGGCCGCCTCGATATCCTCTTCAACAATGCCGGAGTCTTCTACCCGCACGACACGCTGGAATGTTCCGAAGAAGAATGGGACGAGCAGATCGACATCAATCTGAAAGGCGCTTTTCTGATGTCCAAAGCCGCGCTGCCCGGGATGATCGCGCAACGCCGGGGCGTGATTATCCATAACAGTTCCGGCTGGGGCATTGTGGGCGGAGACAAGGCGGTCGCTTATTGCGCCGCGAAGGGCGGGTTGGTGTTGATGACGAAAGCGATGGCGATTGACCACGGCCGCCAGGGGGTCCGCGTAAACTGCATCTGCCCAGGCGACGTCGAAACGCCTATGCTTCCGCTGGACGCGAAGATGCGCGGCCAGAAGTGGGAAGACTATCTCGCCGGCTGCGCCAACCGCCCGTTAGGCCGCATCGGCACGGCGGAGGAGATCGCGAAGGCCGTGCTGTTTCTGGCCAGTGAAGACTCCTCGTTCATGACCGGGGCGGCGCTGGTGGTGGATGGAGGAGGAACGGCGGATTGATTCGTCACATTGGAGAACTTGGATTTCAGATTTCAGATTTTAGATTTTAGATTTCAGATTTCAGATTTCAGATTTCCAAATTACGGCTGCACACGAAGTACTGCTCAAAAATCTGCAATCTAGAATGTGAAATCGACAATCTGCAATCTGAAATCTGAAAAGGCTGACTCGCAGTTGGATACGAATACGACAACCCGCGCCCGATCCCGCGAATACTTCGCACGCGCCCAGCAGTCCCTTGTCGAAGGCGTGAACTCGCCTTCGCGCGGCGCCGCAGTCTACTCGCCTGGGCCCATCGTCTTAGAACGTGGACACGGCTCGCATGTTTGGGACGTTGATGGCAACGAGTACATCGACTTCATGATGTCATTTGGCGCTCTGATTCACGGCCACGCGCATCCCAGGATCGTCGAAGTCGTTTCCAGGTCGATCGCCGAAGGCTCGCATTTCGCCGCCACCACGCCCGCCGAGACGGAAGCCGCCGAGCGCTTCCGCCGCATGGTTCCCTCCGCCGAAGTCGTGCGTTTTGCCAACACCGGCAGCGAAGCCACCATGCTCGCGCTCCGCCTCGCACGCGCCTACACCGGACGCACGAAATTCCTCAAGTTCGAAGGCCACTACCACGGCTGGTACGATCCTTATTGCCTCAACGGCCACAGCCATCCCATCGAGCAACTCGGTCCGCGAGAAAATCCCGCAAAGATTCCCGATTCGGAGGGCATTCCTCGATCCGTTTTTGACGACGTAATCGTTGCGCCCTGGAACGATCTGCCAACACTCGAGACCATCCTGCGCAAGCACGGCCGCGAACTCGCAGCCATCATCACCGAGCCGATCATGGCCAACATGGGCTGCATTCCGCCGCGCGACGGTTATCTGCACACTGTCTGCGACCTCGCCCATCAGTACGGCGCGCTTTTCATTCTCGATGAAGTTGTGACCGGATTCCGCTACGCTCCCGGGGGCTGCCAGCAACTCTACAATCTCAACCCCGACCTCTCCACCTTCGGAAAAGCGCTGGGGGCGGGATTCCCCATCGGAGCGGTTGCCGGCCCGCGCGCTATCCTCGATCGCATGCGCTGGTCCGAGCACATGGTATTGCACTATGGAACCTTCAACGGTCATCGACTGACGATGAACGTCGTTGTCGCCAATCTCGATCTGCTCAGCCGGGAAGGTGTCCACCGTAAGCTGTTTGCCACCGGCGATGCGGTGATCGCGGGTTTGCGCGACGTTTTTCGTAAGCGGAAAATCGCCGCCATTGTGCAAGGCTTCGGCCCCATGTTCCAGATTTACTTCACCGATCGCGAGGCTATCCATGACTATCGCGATTACTGCCAGTATGTTGATGCGGGAAAATATTCCCGATTTGTTCATCACCTGCTTGACCATGGCATCTACATGACGCCGTCGAACGGCCTGCACTGGATTATCTCGACCGCGCACAGCGGGCAAGATGTTGCCACACTGATCGAGGCGGCCGACCGGGCCTGCGCGGAGCTTTCGTGATCGTCTTTCTAGGCGGAGGCCGCATCACGGCTGCACTCCTTGCGGGACTGCGCCTGGGGAACTATCGACGGCCGATCCTGGTGCACGACCGCAATCTAGATAAGCTGAGGGCCCTGCAAAAGCAATTTGGCGTAATGGTCGAGCCCGATCTCATGCGTGCGGTTGCGCGTGCGCGATTGTTGATCATCGCCGTCCGACCGCTCGATGTGGCCGCGATCCTGACCGAAGTGAGCCAGGCCGAATTTAAAACGAGGGGGAAGAGCGCGCCCATGGCTTGCAGCCTGGCTGCGGGAATTCCCTTGGCAAAGCTCCGGGCAAAGCTGGGCGCGCCGATGCGCTGGTCCCGAGCGATGCCCAGCCCGGCCGCCCGTACCGGAAACGGACTGACTGCCCTGACTTTCGACCCGGGGTTCCCACAATCGGCCCGGAAACTCGTCCGCGACTTTTTTTCCAGCGTTGGGGCGGTGGTCGAGATTCCCGAGCGACAGATGGATGCTTTCATGGTTACTTTTTCCCCGAGCCATGGGTATCACGCGCTCGCCGCCCTCGCGCAATCTGCTCAGAAGTTAGGTCTCGATCGCAAGACAGCATTCGCAGCGGCCTCCCATGCTCTGGCCGATGGAATCGTTTCGTGGCGGCAAGGAACAGAATCGCTCGAAGCCTTGCTGCACGAAGCCGCTACCCCTGGAGGTATCGCGGCCGCGGTCATGAACGCGATGGACGAAAAGGGATATTCGAAAACAATCGCGCGTGCCCTGCGCGCGGGGCTTGCCCGTGCGCACAAGAATGCGAAATTGTGATTGAGATCTGAGGCTCTTTGTGATCCTCTGTGTCCCTCTGTGGTCATCTAGGCTGTTTCATGACGAGCGCGCGACGGGCGAAATACTCTCGCGAGCAGCCGAGCAACCCGAACGATCCGATAAAGAAAGAATAAAGATTCAGGCAAACGCACGAGCCGCCATTCGCCAAGGCTCGGAGTGAAGGTTAGCCGATAGGCGAAGCGCAACTTGTCGCGAACGTTCTCGCGCAATCGCAACATCAGCCAGAAATATGCCAGGGACTCGGGGTTGAACTCCTCCCCGGCCACAAGTCGTTGGGTGACTTCGTTGCACAAGCGCTCGACCACACCGTCTTGCGATTTTTCGCGCATCGAATCAGGCACGTCCGCGCCCAGAAGCCGGTGCGCCAGCACCAAGCTGACTTCAAGCATCCGCTTGATCCCAAGTTCGGCTGCCTGCCGCTCGATCGTGCTCCAGTCCGCGACTTGCGACTGCAGCACGCCCGCGATGTCCCGCAACCAGCACAGGCGAATCCAGGCGTGTTTCGCAGCATGCACGCACAGGCTCAGCAACAGGTCTTCCGGGCAAAGAGCGCGCACGGTTCTGCCACTTACGTTCGCGCTCACTGCGCGTTCGAGCAATTCGCCGCAATCGAAATCTACCGCATAGAACCTGGGCACGATGTTCCACTGAAGTTCGAGCAGGTTGCGACCGGCAGGACCGTCGAAGCTGTATTCGTATCCCGTCGCGAGATAGGCTCGCTCTTCTAAGCTGCTCAGCGAGAGAGTAGGAGCGTAGCCGAGTTCCTGCACGACTGTCCGCACGCGCAGTACGTCGGACGGACTCACAAGAATGTCGAGATCCGAGAAAGACCGCAGCGCGAGGTCGCCATAAATGCTCTCCGCCAGCACGGGGCCTTTCTGCGGAATCGAAATGATACCGTGGGCTTCCAGAGAATCCAGAATCCGGAACAGTTCAGCCGTAAACTTCAGATTCCGGCGCGCGTTGTGCTCATACGACTTGCGTAAGTCGTCCACAATCCCGGGAGGCACATTAGCTGTCAGCTCGCGCAGAGATTGGTAAAGCACCGGCAGCATGCCATGGTGTTCGGCAAGGCGGAGAACCATGATCCAATCCACCCCATCCTCCATGCACGCAGCCACCTCCCGACCATGTGACTGCTCGTGATTCACAGAGCAGCAAGTCAGTAGCAGTGCGAATTCTCTGCTGAAGTGAAGAGGCTCGAGCTGTCGAGATCGAACTGCCGGAGAGGAGGCAAGGGAAGGCATGAATGATCATTTACCTGCGCAGAACGCTTGAGGTGAATTTGTAATTTGGTAATCGGGTAATTTGTAATTTGGCGGCGTGCGCAGATCGCGATTTTCAGCTACAAAATTACAAATTACAAAATTACTAAATTTGGCGCTTTCTCCCGGCCACTATAATACAGAGACTTTCGTTGAAGTCCCTTCATCATGCCTGCGGTGATATTGGAATCCGTCAGCAAAATCTTTCGCCACCGGCCGGCGCTAGGCAATTGGCTGGGCCGCGAACGCACCGGTGAGACTGTCGCTCTCGATCATGTCTCGCTGGAGGTTTCTGGCGGAAGCGTGCTGGTGCTGCTTGGTCCCAACGGCAGCGGCAAGACAACCACTCTCAAGCTCATCTCCACGGTGCTGCTGCCCGACCACGGCCAGGTGGTAGTCGAAGGCTTCGATACCCAAAGAGACGCATGCGCTGTCCGAAAGAGAGTGGGTTTCGCGGTTGCCACGGAGCGGTCGTTCTTCCCGCGTCTTTCCGCGCGCGAGAACCTGGATTTCTTTGCGGCTCTCGACGACGTTCCCAGGAGGCTGCGGCCGGAGCGTGTGGACGAGCTCTTGTCCCGTACCGGGCTCCACGATGCCGCCGATACGCTGGTCATGAAATTTTCCAGCGGCATGTACCAGCGGCTGGGCATTGCCCGCGCTCTCATCAAAAAGCCCTCCGTGGTTTTACTCGACGAGCCCACCCGCAGTCTGGATCCAAGTTCAGCGGCACAGTTCTGGACCCTGGTCCGCGAATTGCCTGCGCAGGGAGCGAGCGTCCTGTTGGCGACCCACAATTTCAACGAGGCGGCAGCGGTCGGAAATGTTGTCGCAGTTCTTTTCAAGGGGTCGGTCGCGGCCGAGCGTCATCTCTCCGGCACGGTGAGCGTCGACGAACTTCGCTCTTTCTATTTTCAAAGCACGGGAGAGCCGGAGGAAGTGGAACCAGTCCCGGTCAGGGCTATCCGATGAGTGTCGCTTCGCTGGTCGACAAATCCGCCGTGATCGCGCGCCGCGATCTCTTGACAGCAGTTCGCTATCGCACCGGTTTTCTGCTGAGCGCAGCCGGCGCGCTTACAGAACTCGCGGCCTTCTACTATCTGTCGCGCGCGGTCGGCCCCGCGTTTCGGCCCGAAGGCCTGGAATATTTTTCGTTCTTGCTGGTGGGTACAGGGTTCTACACGTTCCTGTTAATGGGCGTGCACGCGTTTCTGCAGACCGTGCAGGAAGCGCAGCAAACCGGGACCCTGGAAGTCCTGATGACCACCTCGACTTCGCCGCCGGTGCTGGTCTTTCTCAGCGCGATATCGGCCTTCGCCGCGAACACGATCACACTGCTGTTCTACTTGGCCGCTGGCTTGCTCTTCGGTGCTCCCTTGCATCCCAATCTGCCGGCAGCGATCGCGGTGTTCCTGCTTTCCGTAATCATCGCGGCGGCGATTGGTCTCATCGCGGCCGCCGTCCAACTAGCCATTCAAAAAGGATCCGCGGTGGTCTGGGCACTCGGTTCTATCTGGTTTCTAACCGGAACGATGTTTCCGGTTCAGACGCTTCCGAAAGTGCTGCGTGACCTGGCCCAACTGATTCCGATCACGCATTCTCTGGAAGGCATGCGGCTGGCCCTGCTGGAGGGTGCTTCCCTGGCGCAGATTCGCGGCGAAATCGCGGTGCTGGCAGGATTTGCAGCGCTTCTGCTTCCCACCAGTTTGCTGTTTTTTTCCTGGACATTGCGACGCGCCCGCATGCAGGGAACGCTTTCGTTTTATTGAGTTGTTTTATAATTTTGACCACTTTTGCCCCAGCGATTGTGCATCTTCGAAATGCCCTGAGAACGTTAGCAAATCGCCGCGACTCTGTTGTACACTTCCGGCACCGTCTTTTCACCCAGGTTATGGGTGTTGTTCCAGCAAGAGAATAAAGGCCCTGTGGAATGCCTATGACTCAGAAGAACCGTCCACCTGCTGACGAACAAAAGAACGCGCTTGATGGTCAGCAATCCGCTAAGAAGCCGTATACAAAGCCGGCGTTCCGCTCTGAGAAAGTATTTGAGACCATGGCTTTAGCCTGTGGCAAAATCGCTACGCAGTTTCAATGCCGACGCCGTCGCCGGAGTTCATGATCTCTTTGTAGCCCATGCGACCCACGGAGTCACAGGAACAAATCAAGCACAATCTGGCCGCCGAAGCTTTGCGGACTGCCGGCAAGTTCCGGTTGGCGGCTTTTGGCTACAGCATGTTGCCTACGTTGTGGCCGGGCGAAGTACTGACCATCCACGGGCACTCGCTCGAGCAGGTGCAGCCTTCAGAGGTTGTGCTGTTTAGCCGCGAAGGCCGTTTTTTCATTCACCGCGTGGTGCGCAAGTTTACGATGGGTCTGGAAACACGCCTGATCACACGAGGCGACGCGCTGCCCTCAGTGGATGCTACTGTCCTCCCCATCGAATTCCTGGGAAAGATCGTGAGTGTGCGCCGCGGCGACCGGGAAATCCCCGTGCCGGCATGCTCCCCATGGCGTCGCTTCATGGGATTGGCGCTGACCTACTCTGTTCACTTGCGTAGCTTAGGCATACGATGGCATGCCCGGTGGTCGAGTGGCAGCCGTTCGAAGTCAGGGTTGGCAACAGAACAGCGACCTGCAATGTAGGCCTGCCTGCAGAGCGAAACTGGGGGTCGTTCGCCTGCGCGCGAGAAGTTCATGGTTCCGACAGAACAATCCGTGTGCGCCCATGAGGTTGCCGTGGTGATTGGCGGCATGCCGATCCTTTTGCGTACGGAGGATAGCGAATTTCGAGCTTTGCTGGAGAAGCGCTACGCCGGCTTCGTGTGCGCTGTCGTTCACCCTCCTTTCGCTTTGGATGTGGATGTCGAGCGACCCGAGCGTGAGTTTTCCACCGCAGAAGAACTGCGGATCTGGCGCGAGCAAGAGCTTTGGCGCCTGGAGCGCGGCGATTTTTGCGCCGAGTGGAACTCACGCGAAGGTCGCGGCAAGATCCTTCAATCGCTCAGTCCCTACGCTATCGATTCTGTCTTGCGCATTGTGCACACGCTGATTCAGGCGCCCGAAGGCGGCTTCCTGCTGCACGGCGCGAGCGCGATCCGCAATGGCCGCGCCTTCCTGTTCTCTGGCGTGTCGGGCGCGGGCAAGACCACAATTTCGAGGCTGGCGCCCGCGGACTCGGTTCTGCTTACTGACGAGATTTCTTATGTTCGCCGCGAGGGTGAACGATACCTGGCCTGCGGCACACCTTTTGCCGGTGAACTCGCGCGCCTTGGCGAGAATGCGGCGGCGCCGATCGAGCGCCTCTTTTTTCTTGCGAAAGGGCCTGAAAATCTCATCGAGCCGATCGAAACTGCCGACGCTTTGCGAATGCTGTTGCGCAATATCCTGTTTTTCGTGGACGATACCGAGTTGATCCAGATGGTGTTCCGATCCGCTTGCGAATTCCTGGCGCGGGTCCCGGCTTTCCGCTTGACGTTTTTTCCCGATGAACGGGTTTGGGATTTAATCGGGTGAGTGGGGAAAATAAGAGCGCATGACTCAGACTTACGTAGCACGTAGTTCGGCGATTGCCGCCCGCATGCTGGGCGGAGAGATGATGATCATGTCTACGGTCGACTCGACGTTCTTCACCCTCAACGAAGTGGCCACGGTGATCTGGCAGGCAGCCGATGGCCGGACCCCGCTTACTGAGATCGTCGAACGCACCGTTTGCCGCGAATTCGCGGTGGAACCCGACGAGGCGCGCCGGGATGCTGAACAGTTCGTGACGGAACTTTCGCAGCATGGTATTTTGCTGGTCTCGGATCAGCCGATTCCGGAGACGCGGCCCGGATCGGCGGAGGCGCAATGAGCCTGCTTGTGGAAATGAACGACAGGGCGATGGCGCTCGGCATTCCGCTTAGCGTTCATCTCGACGTTACCTATCGCTGCAATGAACGCTGCGTCCATTGCTATCTCGACCACGACGACAAGGGTGAGATGAGCACGGCCGAGATCAAGGGCGTCCTCGATCAGTTGGCGGAAGCCGGCGTGTTCTTCCTTACGCTCAGCGGCGGTGAAGTTTTCATGCGGCAGGATTTTCTCGAGATCGTGGAGTATGCGCGCCGCCTGACCTTCAACGTGAAGGTAAAGACGAATGGCGTGATGATCCACGAACAAGAAGCAAGGCGGCTCCGGGAACTGGGCGTCGAGCAGGTGCAACTCAGCGTCTACTCGCATCGGCCCGAAGTGCACGACGCCATCACTAAGCTCCCCGGCTCGCTCAGGCGCACCATCGACTCGATCCGCTTCCTGAAGTCGCAGGGATTGAAGGTCACCATGTCGAACGTGATGATGACCGTCAACCGCCAGGATCAGGCCGGTACCCACGCGCTCGCGAAGAAACTGCAAGTCGCTTACACACTCGATCCGACAGTCACGCCCAAACTCGATGGCGATACCTCGGTAGTCCGCTTTCGGGTCAAGGAAGACAATCTTGACGAAATGTTCAACGATCCCGACCTGGTGGGCGACGTGGAGGAGTTTTGCGCTGCGCCGGAAGCCCCTGACGAAGACATCATGGAAGGCTACTCCTGCAGCGCCGGCCACACCGCGTGCTACATCAATCCCTACGGGGAAGTGTTTCCATGCGTGCAGTTCCCGCTGCCAACCGGCAACCTGCGCCGGCAGAAGTTCAAGGATATCTGGTACCGCTCACCCCAGATGAACGAGGTCCGATCCATCCGGGTGAAGGATTTGACAGTCTGCTCATCGTGCACCCACGCGGGCACGTGCACGCGTTGTCCCGGGCTCGCCTATATGGAGGGCAGCATGCGTGGGCCGTCGAGTTCCGATTGCGAGAAATCCTTCCACCGCACTGGGATTCCTTCGGCCAATATGCTGCGCAAGGCCAACGCTGCTGCCCATGGGCCCCTCGTGCAGATCTTGCCCATGGTGGTGTAGTGGGCCTCGCCGTGGCGCTGTAGGTTACTTTCGTGACCTCGGTCGGACGGATATCCTCTCGAAACTCGCCACGAATTTGGCACACTTGGTAGTTGGACGAGCAGTACCATCCTGCACGGTTGATCATGGGCCCCGCCTCGAAGCAATCCGAATCACCACGGCGCATCACCCGGGTGCGCGTCGAGATCCCGGTGCGCCTGGCCACGCTCGCCCCGGCCCCCGTCTTTGCCGAACAGACGCATACGCTGGTGGTGAATCCGCAAGGCTGTGGGGTGAAGTTGTCGCGCGCGCTCGATCCTGGCACGCGGGTGCTGCTCGATGGTCTGCCTGGCGGCGCGCAGGTAAACGCTCGTGTGGCGAACTGCCTGCCGCTCGGAACGGACGGAAGGTTTTTCTTGCTGGGCCTCGCGCTGGAGAGTCCAGGCAATGTCTGGGGAATTCAAAAGCCCCCCGCCGATTGGAGTGACGCGGCGGAGGGCATCACTCCCGCAGCGCCCGTCGAAGACCCAGTCAAAAAGAAGAACTGGCCTTACTCGATGTTTTCCCAAAAAGGCGAAGCCCATCCTGGCCGCCGGTAGACCGGCGTTTCGGAAAACCAAAAGCCTTGAACCGCAAAGTTCGCGAAGGACCGCGAAGCTCGCGAAGAAGTACGAGGTTCAATCAACAAACCGCAATACTCTGCAATCGGCCATCCGAGATCGAAAATCTAAATTCTGCAATCTAAATCTGGCCCCTAACTCCTGAGCCCTGATACCTGATACCTGACACCTGGACCCTGAGCCTACTTTCTCCCCAACCGCGCCAAGTACTCGTTGTCGTACATGCGGGTGGAGCGCTCCACGAATTCCAGAATTTTCTGCAGGTGCGCGCGGGTATCGCGGTTGCCCTCTTTGAACTTGATGGCGAGTCCCATGCCGGGATCGGCCCGAACCACGCTACCCTCCGCTTGCAGTGCGCCTCCGTCGATGGAAAAGTTGAGCAGTAACCGGCTTTCCGGCGCGAGGATGACGCTGGTCTCGATGTAGCATCCGCCCAGGCTGATGTTGGTGAGATTGCCAAGCACCGGAATGTCGCTGCCTTCCGGACGAAATTCAATCGTGATGCGACCTTTCATGCGCGGATA
>OEKN01000181.1_pt1 | contig 11482 bp, 6 predicted proteins | sample 1503361 | NCBI WGS metagenome assembly OEKN01 (sample SAMEA104379592, study PRJEB20068) | metagenome | biome: 1000743; feature: 77; material: 1998 | place: USA | collected 2012 | depth 25 m
AGGAGTGTTTTTTCAGCATCCTGCTAGAGCGCTTTCGAGCGTCGCAACTGCGTACCTTGGCGACCCACGGATCGTGAGGGCGAGCGAAACTCTCTTCGGTTGACTTAATCATCGAGGCGATGGCCGACACCCGAATCAGTCTGGATGTGGAGCAGCACAGAGGACCCGTGCGGGTGAGACCCCGGTGGGGTCAGGACGAATTGCCGATATCCCAGTGACCTACGGATAACTGATGCGAAGGCCTCCGCTTTGCAACACGAGGCACCATCGGGAAAAAGCACAGTTAGCAGCCCGCCATTTCCTCTCTCGCAACTCATTGAGAGCCAAAGTGTTTGGCTCAGACGCCTGCTCGTCTTGAGCCCGCTTCGCTTAATTAGTACCAAAATAGTACCTTCCTCCCACTCCTAATGAGTACTCGTGGCCGCCCCGAATAGAGCCTTCTTATTTGTCCTTTAACGCTGAATACTCGCCCTTCCGGAGGTCCGGACTGTGGAGAAGATCAGGGTTCTGGTTGCCGCGCGCCCTCGTTTAATGCGGGAACTCGTCATCGAGTTGATATCCGGCCAGCCGGACATCGAAGTCATGGCTGAGGTACAAGACGACAGTAAGATTGCGGACCTCGTGCAGGAAATGCAGGCCGACTGCGTCATCATTGGTCTCGAGTCCTCCGATAGCCGTCCCGATCTCTGTGATTCGTTATTCGAGCGGTACCCGCATCTCAAAATTCTCGCCCTCGCATCGGAGCGCAATAGTTGTATCTACTACTGGGCGACCATCAACATTCGCTCGAGCAGAGTGGAAACGTCGGAGAAGGGAATTCTTGATGCGCTGCGGGGTCGGCGACCAGTAGGTGCCACGGTATTGCTGTCAGAAGGCAGCAAGAAAGTTAATTAGATTTTAGCTACTTTGTTGTGTAAGTAATCTGTTTTGATGGGCTTATCTCACAAATGCCTCTGTAAGTGAGGGGGCGAAGCTATGGGATCATTGGAAGTATGCAACCTAGCGACAACAAGTTAACAGCACGGCACGGTTCGGCTGCCGTGCTTCCGCTACTTCCCGCGGAGTTCCTGGAGACGCGGTGGTATGCGGCTTGTACCAATCCACGACACGAAAAGCACGTGGCCGTTCAGATGGATAGAAGGTCCATTGAATGCTTTGTACCAGTCTACCGATCGGTGCGGCGGTGGAAAGATCGGCGAAAAGAATTGGAACTCCCGCTGTTCCCTGGTTATGTCTTTGTCCACATGGCCCTGCGTGATCGTCTCCAAGTCCTGCAATTACCGGGTGTGGCGCACTTCGTCAGCTTTCATGGAAAACCGGCGCCACTCCCGACTGTCGAGATCGAGGCGCTGCGTAATGGGCTGGCCCGGAACGCGCTGGCTCAACCCCATCCATATCTCAAAGTCGGACGACGCGTGAGAATTCATAGCGGCCCCATGGCGGGCATGGAAGGGGTTCTGGTGCGACGAAAAGACAAATTCAGGGTTGTCCTCTCGATTCATCTCATCCAGCGTTCGGTAGCGGTGGAAGTGGATGAAGCTGAGATTGAGCTAGTCCGATGAGAACCGAGGGTCCCGAATACCGGCCGGGATCGAATCGTGCTCGGTAACTTTCAAGTCACAAATTTATTCAGTGCCGCACTTCGCTTCGAAGTGAGGCACGATCAGCACCTCAGAGGTGTTATGAGGACCAATTTGAAGTTTAGCGCTATCCCGAATCGCATAATTTGGATGTGTCTTACGTTGGCGGCACTTTCCGCGATTGGGACTGCTCAGAGCGGTTCTTACGCTCGCCGTAGCAGTGCCCTTGACCAGGCCAGTTCCCGTGCGGAAAAGGAAGCAGAACAGATGGTTTCGCTTTCCGCAGACAAGATCATTGTGCTGCTTCAAGGTGAGCCAGGATTACTGTTGCAAGTCAAGAAAATGTTGGTGCGCAAAGCCTTTGAGCAAGGCCGACTTCTCGATGCGCACGACCTCACCGATGAAGCACTTTATCGCCTGATTGCGAACGACGAAAAGGTGCGTGTGCTCGTAACCAGAGAGATTGAAGATCGAGAATATGTACGAGTCAAGCCGAGCAAGGAAGAATTGGCACGCGAGGAACAGCTGAAGACTGCACAAGCAGCTGCCATCGAAGCCGCGCAAGATGAAGCAGACATCAAGGCCGGCAAGAGCCAGGAAGAAATATACTGGTCGCGACGCCAAAAGGAGTTGCTCAACGCAACCCCAACGCCCGGTGCAAATCCATCTCAGCCGCAGACTCCTTCCCAGCAGACATTGCCCTCGACCAATCAACGCCGTGCGATCGAACGCGCCCAAGCCCAGAATTACGAGGGTGACTACGCTACGGGACTGCCTCTTGATGTATTCGGAATGCAGCGCATCGGCCCTGATCAGCTCTCGTCCGTTTTGAGCGCCCAATCCTCCGGACGCTCTCCAAGCAGTCCGGCCTCACAACTTGATCTCACGAGCCTATCAGGCACAACAAACAGTATCGGTGCGATGAGCGGCGGAATGCCTGGCGCGGCGGTTGCCGGGGCGGGTAGTCCTTATGGCGCTGGCTTCTCCAATGGGTTAACCCCGGGATATGGCCCTTCACAGGATCAGTATCCGTACGTCGCTGGCCTTGAGAGTCAACGTCGTCCGGTTCTTCCACCTCTTGCCAGACACGATCAGCCAGTACTCAACCACCGGCCCAATCCATATGCGGATGTGCCGTCGCTGTATGACCTCTATTCCCAGTACTCGGGCGGTGCGCGCGTTCTGGAGCGCTTTGGCATGGATGTGTTTCAAAATGGCACCGGGAACTTCGACCAGTTGCCGATGGACGTTCCGGCAGGACCCGAATACGTGCTTGGCCCGGGCGATGGCGTGAGTGTCGACTTGTGGGGAGGAATTTCTCAGCGGCTGCGCCGAGTCGTAGACCGCGAAGGCAAACTTGCGTTGCCGGAGGTGGGCACAATCCAAGTCGCGGGTCGCACGTTGGGCGACGTTCAGCACCTGGTGCAGGCAGCGCTTCGTAGCCAGTTCCGCAACGTGGAAGCTGATGTCTCGCTCTCCCGCTTGCGTACCGTCCGAATTTATGTTGTCGGGGATGTGCAATATCCCGGCGCATATGATGTCAGCTCCCTCTCGACGCCGTTGAACGCACTGTACGAAGCTGGCGGCCCGACCTCTGGCGGGTCGTTGCGAATCCTGAAGCATTACCGTGGTAAGCAGTTGATCGAGGATGTTGATGTTTACGACTTGCTTTTGCATGGTGTCCGCGCTGGCTCGCAGAGACTGGAGGCAGGCGACACGGTTCTCGTACCTCCGCTGAGCGGAGAAGTGACGATCCAGGGTATGGTTCGCCGCCCAGCTATTTATGAGCTGAACGGCGAGAAAAATCTAGCTCAGGTGCTGGAGCTGGCGGGTGGAGTCTTACCCTCTGGCACTCTGCGGCACGTCGATGTGGAACGCCTCGAATCTCACGAGAGCCGCGCCATGTTGGCGGTCGATATACCCGAAAACAACAACCAGGATTCTGTTCGACAGGCCTTGGAAGACTTCAAAATACAGGATGGCGACAAGATCAAAATCTCGCCCATCGTCGCCTTCGCCGATAAAACCGTCTATCTCGACGGGCACGTCTTCCGACCGGGCAAATATGCCTACCGTGACGGAATGAAGATTAGTGATCTGGTGAAGTCGTACAAAGATGTCCTCCCCGAACCTTACAAGCAGCATGCCGAAGTTATTCGCCTGAAAACACCGGATTACACGCCGGAAGTTCTGGCTTTTAATCTGGATGACGCCTTCGCCGGAAAAGAGCAGGATCTTGTGTTGAAGCCTTTTGACACAGTACGGGTGTTCGGGCGCTATGATTTCGAAGATCCGCCGGTGATTTCCGTCAGTGGAGCCGTGAGGGATCCGGGCGATCACGTCACCAACGGCACCACGTATCTTCGCGATGCCATCTTCTTGGCTGGAAACGCAACCCCTGATGCCAAGCTGGACGATGTTCAAGTGTTCCGCAAGACCGATGACGGGAAGCTTAAAGTTCTCAGTGTGAACCTGGGCAAGGCGCTGGAAGGAGATCAAAGCGCAAACATCCTTCTGCAGCCAAAGGACCGGGTATTCGTCCACAAGAACCTTGGGCGAAGCGACCCACCAGCCGTCTCGGTGGAAGGAGAGGTTGAGCGCCCAGGAAAGTATCCTCTGGGCGACAACATGAGTGCTGCTGACCTGGTTCGACTCGCCGGTGGTCTAAAACGGAGCGCCTTCACCGAACAGGCAGATCTCACCCGTTTCATGGTGGAGCACGACGAGAAGGTCATTGGAGACCATCAAACTGTACAAATCGCCGCCGCCCTCGCTGGTGAACCTGATACCGACGTTCGTCTCCACGATGGCGATGTGCTCACCATCCGCCAATTAGCCGGCTGGAACGACATGGGCGCAACCATTACAGTCAAAGGAGAGGTGTTGCACCCCGGCACATTCGGCATCACTGAAGGTGAAAGGTTGAGTTCAATCCTGGAGCGTGCTGGAGGGCTCCGGTTGGATGCGTACCCGTACGGCGCCATTTTCGAGCGAACTCAGGTGCGCGACTTAGAGGAAAAGAATAGGTCGCAATTGATCCGGCAGGTCCAGGACGAAGGTGCAGGCCTGAAAGCAGTGGATGATCCGCTGTCAAAAGAGTCGGCCGCCCTGCAGTGGAAGAACACGCTGGAGAAGCTGCAGAACACGCCTCCGACGGGGCGCATGGTGATTCACATCTCCACTGACATGAAGCGCTGGGCCAACACACCCGCGGATATTCAAGTTCGAGCTGGCGATGTGATTTACATTCCCAAGAAACCAAACTTTGTGAGCGTTGATGGAGCCGTTTACAACCCGACCGCCGTCACCTTCAAGCCCGGAAAGAGCGCTGGCTGGTATTTGAACCAGGCAGGCGGGCCAACGACTATGGCGAATAAGAAAGCCATTTTCGTGGTCCGCGCAGATGGTTCAGTGGTGGGCGGAAAGGGAGGAGTGTTCAGCGGTGGCGCCGTGGATGCGGCGCTGCAGCCGGGTGACATGGTGGTTGTGCCCGACAAAGCCTTTGGCGGCGGCCTCACGTGGAAGAACACCCTGCAAGTCGCTCAGTTGGTATCCGCTATCGGCATCGCCGTACAAGTGGCTAAGGGCTTTTAAGGGGAATTGGGACGCATGACGTGGAGCGTCACCAGAGGCCTCATGACAGTTTGCTTGTTTGCGAGCGTCACACTCATCGCGAGCGCTCAGCAATCACCGACAACTGGTGTTCCATCTGCTAGTCGAACGCAGGATGGCACCTCGTCGATGTCACCAAAACCAGAGAAGACGTTCGAACTCCTTCCGGGCGAAGATCCGCAAAATCGGCTCGTCTCGCCATTCTTGAGTCATTTGGCCGGAGATCAAAAGCAGTTTTGGACGAGTCCCACACGGTTGCGTAAGAAAGATCTGCGCTGGATCGTTCCATTTGGGGGAATGACAGCTGGGCTCATCGCGGGCGACAGTTGGTTATCCAAGCAGGTTCCGGACAAGCCGAATCAGCTCGACCGAAGTTTGAAGATCTCTGACTATACAACCTATGCTCTCATCGGCGCTGGCGGCGGAGCGTTTCTCCTGGGCCACATGACGCACAATGACCACATGGGCGAAACGGGATTATTAGCCGGTGAGGCGGCCATCAACAGCACGGCAGTAACCTATTTGTTTAAAGCTGCCACCCAGCGCCCCAGGCCGCAGCAGGACAACGGAAGTGGCACGTTTTTCCAGGGAGGCGCTTCTTTTACTTCCGAGCATTCTGCAATTGCCTGGTCTATCGCCAGCGTCTTGGCACATGAATATCCGGGTCCGCTCACCAAGTTGCTGGCATACGGCATGGCTTCGGCGGTGACTATCACCCGCGTGACAGCGAAGCAGCACTTCCCTTCTGATGCCGTAATCGGAAGTGCGCTCGGCTGGTATTTTGGACGCCAGGTATATCGTGCGCATCATGATCACGAGTTGGGCGGTACTGCTTGGGGCAATTTCTATGATGCTGAGAAACCGGAGTCCCCGCGCAACCCCAATTACATGGCATCTCCGTATGTTCCATTAGATAGCTGGATTTATGCCAGCTTCGAGCGGCTCATAGGGCTGGGGTATGTGAAGAGCGCCCACCTTGGAGTTCGCCCCTGGACTCGAATGGAATGCGCTCGACTCGTGCAAGAAGCTGGAGAGCAGCTTGTCGATCAGGATTCCTCCGATGCTGGCTATTTGATCTTTAGCGAGTTGTCAAAGGAGTTCGCCGAGGAAAGTGCCCGGCTCAACGGAGCAGCCAACGTCGGCGTCACATTCAATTCTGCCTATACACGCGCAACCGGGATCTCCGGTAGGCCTTTGCGCGATGCTTATCATTTTGGTCAAACCATTATTAACGACAATGGCCGCCCCTATGGCGAGGGATTCAACTCGATTGCGGGCTTCACTGGTCATGCCGTGGCAGGCCCCATGTCGTTCGATATTCAAGGCGAATACCAGAGTGCGCCGGGTACGCCATCCGACGGCCCAAGTGTTCTCCAGACAATCGCGGCAGCTGATTTGACCCTGCCCGTGTCGAATGCCCTTAGCCGCGTTAAACGGTTTGATGTAGTTCAAGGAACGGTCGCGCTTAATCTCAACAATCTTCAAATCTCATTCGGCAAGCAAAGCCAATGGCTCGGGGTAGGCGAGAGTGGCTCCTTGCTTTTGAGTGATAACGCCGAGCCGATGTTGATGCTCAAGATCGATAACGTTTCTCCTTCGAAAATCCCATTGCTGTCTCGAATTTTCGGACCAGTACACTCGGAATTTTTCATGGGACAACTCGCTGGCCATCTGTTTGAGCAAAACGGCAATACGTTGCTCGGACCGGGGAGTATAACCCCCCAGCCGTATTTGCACGGCTTCAAGTTCAGCTTTAAGCCGACCGATAACTTGGAATTCGGGATGGGGGTCACCGCCCAGTTCGTGGGGCCGGGACTGCCCTTCACCTGGCATAACTTTCTCAGAACTTACTATGCCCACACGTCGGGGACCAACAATCCTGGAAAGCGTATTTCGGAGTTCGACTTCAGTTACCGTATTCCGTACCTGAGAAGGTGGCTCACGGTATATGCAGATACAATGGTAGTAGATGAGTTCTCTCCGCTTGGTTCCACGCGGCCCACCTTGAATCCCGGAATTTATCTACCCCAAATACCGAAAATTCCGAAGCTGGAGCTACGTGCCGAGGGACTGCACGAATCGCTTACCGATGAGTTTGCCCCAGGATTCATCTACTATGGTATAAGGCGCTATCGTTCTGGTTACACCAATGACGGAACCTTGATGGGAAGCTGGATCGGGCGGGCAGGTAGAGGCGGACAAGGTTGGTTAACTTACTCGTTCACTTCTCGGAGCAAATTCCAGCTTGAATATCGTCATCAGGAAGTTTCGAGACTCTTTATCGGTGGAGGTCGACTGGTGGACTATTCGGCGCATGGAGATTTCATGCTGTCCTCAAAGATCGCGCTTTCGGGTCTCTTGCAATACGAGCAATGGAAATTCCCCGTTTTGGCTTCCACCGGGCAATCGAATATCGTGGCTTCCGTTCAACTGACCTTTTATCCCAAATGGCAGATTCACAAGTAACCCATCGTCTTGAGAAAAACGATAGGGGCTAACGGAACCAAGATCCCGAGGCTAGAGTTAAGGGCGGAAGGTACCCATGAGCCAACCACGACCGAGTTTGTCCCGGGGTTTTGTTTACCAGAGCCAACGCCGCTATCGGGACGGTTATACGAATAATGGCAACTTCCTCGGAAGCTGGATTGGGCGCAGCGGATGAGGCGGACAGGGCTGGCTGACTTACTCGTTCTCGCCCCGCAACAAGATACAGTTCAACTACCGCCACAAGGACGTCTCAAAAGCATTTGTTGGAGGCGGACGTCTCGCCGATTACTCACTGGGAGGGGATATCCTCGCGAACCGTAACTTAGCACTTTCGGGTTACCTGAAATACGAGCAATGGCTCTTTCCTGTTATCAATCCGAATCGCCAATCAAATATCACAACGACCATGCAGTTGACCGTCTACCCGCACTTGCGTGCCGGAAAGTAAGCACGAAGTAGAACACTACACGAGCGACTTCATCTTGACAGAACAATCGCGGCAATCCGTAAGGGCACCGGTTGAGATACCTGACGATGTTGAGTCTCCGAACGGGTTTGAGGTCCAGCAATCGCCACGTCAGGAACAAACGATCCAGTACCTCTGGCGTCTTTGGGAACGTCGCCGTTTCCTGGGTAGGGCCGCCGTGTCGGGACTCATCGCGTTCACGATCGTTGCTTTTCTCATACCAACGCGGTACGAATCGACAGTGCGCCTGATGCCCCCAGACCAAAAGTCAGGATCAGGACTTGCAATGCTGGCTGCTCTCGCGGGTTTTAGCGCTGGGCCAACCTCCGGTGGTGGGGGTTCGGGGCTGAGCGCCTTTGCTGGCGACCTCTTAGGGATGAAGTCTTCTGGCGCGCTGTTTATCGATATCCTTTCTGGTCCGACTGTGCAGGACCGAATCATTAGTCGATTCGATCTCCGCAAGGTTTATTGGGACAAATACTGGGTTGATGCTCGCAAGGACTTATCCAAGCACACATCGATCTCGGAAGAACGGAAGAGCGGCGTACTAGCCATTACTGTAACCGACCACGATCGAAATCGTGCAGCTCAAATTGCTCAGGCTTACGTGGAAGAACTGGATCGCATCGTTGCGCAGGTCTCAACTTCCTCCGCACGCCGTGAGCGGATCTTTATTGAACAAAGACTGCAAACTGTCAAACATGAACTCGAGATCGCATCCGTCCAGTTCAGCGAATATGCTAGTAATAACACGGCTATTGATATTACCGCACAAAGCAAAGCCATGGTTGAGGCGGCTGCGAGGTTGGAAGGCGAAAGAATAGCCGCCCAATCCGAACTGGAAGGACTTCAACAGATCTATTCAGACAATAACGTTCGCGTGCGTGCGTTGCGCGCCCGGACTGACGAGCTTCAAAAACAACTCGATAAGTTCGGAGGCCTCGATACTAAGCCCGAACTCTCCGGCCCTGACTCGCAACCACAGTTCCCGACGATTCGTCAGCTGCCCTTGTTGGGGGTTCGTTGGGCTGATCTCTATAGGCAGACCAAAATTCAGGAGCACGTCTTTGAACTTCTGACTCAGCAGTACGAATTGGCTAAGATTCAGGAGGCAAAAGAGATTCCTGTAGTCAGTGTACTCGACCCAGCGAAAATACCTGAGAAGAAATCCTTCCCCCCTCGTCTACTCATCGGAGTACTCGGAATGTTGATGTCGTTTGCGTTGGCCTGCGTGTGGATTCTCGCTAACCACCAGTGGGAGAGTATTGATCCCTTAAACCCCCAGAAGGCTTTGGCACAAGAAGTATTCGCTACCCTCAATTCCGATGGCCAACGGTTGTGGACAAACCGGCGTCACTTGCCGAAGGACGTTGTAGTCGGCACGTTGGATTGGCTGCGTTCTTCCAAGGGCCCGAATGGGACTGGTCAGTGAAGGCCGACTTGGCTGACGTCGCAGCAAAGTCGACCCGGTTCCTGACGATTTACATAAGCAAGTCCGTCGAATCTCCTACTTTTTAGAGAGAAAAGACGATCGGAGAGTACCAGAAAGGCGTTGCTTGCTTCGTCCCGGGCGGTTCAACCCAAAGAAATTCGAAGATCAGCTTGGATTCAATCTGCATCGTCTGAAGTCGCATATTTTTCCTGTTGACGGTCGTAGGCGATACGCCAGTCTTACCTGTCGTATCGGCGGATTCAACTCCAGGAGTACCTTTGCGGAGGTCTTCCGCATTGCGCGCTTCCTGAAGGCTGGGGACCGAAGCTGGATGAACGAGTGGTAAAGTATCCCTGGTTTTTCTCGCGCCTCCCACGTGCACCTGGGAAGCTGTTCGATGAGCGTACCGTTCTTAACTATGACTATCATCTCTCTTTCCGAGAAGCGTACTTCTGCTACCTCCTATTCGGGCTGCAGTATTTGTCGCCAGGCAAATGGAGTGATACTCGCTACTTCGATTTTTCGAAAGCCAGAACCATGAGAACAGATTTCGCTGCCGCCGAAGCGGTTGTTTACCTGGAGCTGGTCAAGTGAGCCAAACCATGCAAAGAGTCGACACAGGAACGTCACGAGTGCGTGCTCCACGTCGGACAGGCGTGGCTCTAAACAGCTTTTGGAACCTTGCTGGCCAGACCTTCCCCCTGTTGTTAGCCGTCGTTGCGATCCCAATTCTAATTCGTCAGTTGGGCGTCGATCGTTTTGGCCTTCTAATGCTTGCTTGGATTCTTGTGGGCTATTTCAGCTTGTTTGATCTTGGAATAGGCCGCGCGACAACGAAGCTGTTGGCGGAAAAGATAGCATTGGGTGATTCCGAGTCCGCTGCGAGACTGATCTGGACAGCAATGTTTTCCATGGTGCTCTTGGGTATATGTTTTGGTGGCGTGCTGTTCGCCCTGGCGCCCTGGCTGTCGCATTCGGCGCTGAAGATTCCGCCCCCGTTGCAAAGTGAGACGCTGCGCAGTTTTTGCTGGCTAGCCGTCGCGGTCCCATGTGTGACATTGACTTGCGGGTTGAGGGGCATGCTTGAGGCGCAACAGAGTTTTGGAGCCGTGAACGCTCTGCGGGTCGGCTTGGGAGGTCTCACATTCCTCGGCCCGCTTGTTGTCTTACCGTTTTCGCGAAGTCTCGTTTCAGTCGTACTGATGTTGGTAGTAGCACGTTTTGTCAGTTGTGGCTTACATTTTTGGCTGTGCAAGCAGCTCATACCGTTGTTCTCCCAGGGTATGGCGTGGGATCGGAAGTCGCTTACTGAACTGCTTGGGTTTGGAAGTTGGCTCACGTTGAGCAACATCATCAGTCCTGGCCTAGTGTACCTGGACCGTTTTCTTATTGGTTCGCTCATTTCCGTCTCCGCGGTCGCGTACTACACTACGCCATCTGAGATCGTTACCAAGCTCTGGGTAGTACCGTCTGCACTGGCTGGTGTCCTGTTCCCTGCGTTTTCGGAAGCTCTAGCTGTTGACAACCAGGATCGTGCAACGTCGCTATACGAGAGCGGGGTTGCCAGCACTTTTGGAATTCTCTTCCCGTTGATACTTGTTATCATCCTTTTTGCTCCCGAGGGGCTTCGGTTCTGGCTTGGTGCGGACTTCGCCAGACGGAGCGCTGCGATCCTGCAGATTCTAGCGATCGGAGCGTTCGTTGGCAGTCTGGGGAACATCCCGTATGCGCTGTTGCAGGCTTCGGGGCGGCCCGACTTGACAGCGAAGCTGCACCTCATCGAGGTACCCTGCTACGTTGGACTGCTGTATTGGGCTATTCGAATGGGAGGTATCGAAGGCGCAGCGGTGGCTTGGACGTTTCGCGTTTGCGCGGACGCCGCTATTCTGTTCTTCTTCTCTAGGT
>OEKN01000572.1_pt2 | contig 11451 bp, 10 predicted proteins | sample 1503361 | NCBI WGS metagenome assembly OEKN01 (sample SAMEA104379592, study PRJEB20068) | metagenome | biome: 1000743; feature: 77; material: 1998 | place: USA | collected 2012 | depth 25 m
ACAAGCTGTTCGCCAGCATGGTTCCCAGCGACAGCCCCCAGGGCGTGGCCGCGCTGGTGCGGTATCGTCAGAGTTCGATTGAGGAGATTCTCGCACGGGTCGCGATCGGCCCTTTAGTCATCGTGTCTGGCTTGCAAGATCCCGGCAATCTGGGAACGATTCTGCGTTCGGCCGAAGCTTTCGGCTCCCCCGGAGTGTTGCTGGGAGAAGGTACGGTGAGCCCGTTCAACTCGAAGGTGGTGCGCGGATCGGCCGGATCGATTTTTCGGTTGCCGGTGCTTCGCGTGAAACTCGCAGAGGTTTTTCCGCAGCTTCGGGAAAAATTGGTGCGTCTCGTGGCCACGTCCTCGCATAAAGGAGTGCCCCTGCCAGATGCCAACCTTGCCACTCCGATTGCAATCTTAATGGGTGGCGAAGGCGGCGGCGTGTCACGGGATTTGCTCGCGAGAGCCGACGAGGTCGTAGCCATCCCGCACGCGCCCCAAGTGGAATCGCTGAATGCAGGGGTAGCCGCGAGTATTGTGCTGTATGAAATTGCAAGGAAGAGAACATAGGGCGTGCTCACCACCGAGACACAGAGACACAGAGACACAGAGAAGAAAAAGAAGAGGCATGTCCAGAATAGGTATGTAAGTTTCCTCTGTGTCTCTGTGACTCTGTGGTGAAAATGAAACTCGAATGAGCCTATTCCAAACAATTCCGGGCGGTGCGAATCCCTCCGACGGCAGCCGTCCGCTGGCGGATCGCATGCGTCCGCGCACGCTCGATGAGTTTGTGGGGCAGGAGCATCTGGTGGGCCTAGGCAAGCCCCTGCGTACCCAGATCGAGCGCGACGATCCCGGTTCACTCATATTCTGGGGACCACCCGGAACGGGCAAGACTACGCTGGCCAAAATCCTCGCGGCCATGACCAAGGCGGATTTCATCGAGTTCTCCGCGGTGCTGGCCGGCATTAAAGAAATCAAGCAGGTCATGGCGGACGCCGAACGCGCTCGGCAATACGGCACGCGCACCATCGTCTTCATCGACGAGATTCATCGCTTCAACAAAGCGCAACAGGATGCATTTCTGCCGCACGTCGAGAAGGGCAACATCCGTCTGATTGGCGCGACCACCGAAAATCCGTCATTCGAGATCAACTCCGCCTTGCTGTCTCGGACGCGGGTATATGTGCTACAGCCGCTCACCGAAGAGCAGATCGTCCTGCTGCTCGAAAACGCGCTCTCCGACGAAGAGCGCGGCCTGGGGAAGATGATGCTGCGCGCGTCCGCCGAAACTCTGAAAAAAATCGCCAGTTACTCCAGCGGCGATGCCCGAAGCGCTTACAACGTGCTCGAGGTCGCGGCTGCTCTCGCCAGGCAGAATTCGGGGAAAGAGACGGGCGCGGAGATCACTGACGAGATCGTGCACGACGCGCTCCAGAAAAGAATCCTGCTCTACGATAAGGCGGGTGAAGAGCATTACAACCTGATCTCCGCCTTGCACAAATCCGTCCGCAACAGCGATCCTGATGCGGCGTTGTATTGGCTGGGACGCATGCTGGAAGCCGGCGAAGATCCGCTCTACATCGCCAGACGTGTGGTGCGAATGTCAGTAGAGGACATCGGGCTGGCGGACCCGACGGCTCTGGGACTCTGCATGGCGGCGCGCGATGCCGTCGATTTCATCGGGATGCCCGAAGGCAGCCTAGCCCTGGCACAGGCTGTCGTGTATTTGTCCGTGGCGCCCAAGTCAAACGCGCTCTATACCGCCTACTCCACAGTGCAGATCGATGTCGAACGAACTGCGGCGCAGCCGGTGCCCCTCCATTTGCGGAACGCGCCGACGCCATTAATGAAGAAGGTCGGCTATGGACAGGGATATCAGTACGCTCACGACCTTGAAGGTAAGGTTGCCGACATGCAATGCCTGCCGGACAATCTGCGCGACCGCGAATATTACGCGCCCACGAACGAAGGCGTAGAGCGGCGCATCCGCGAGCGTCTGGAAGAGATCAAACGGGTGCGGCGAGGACTCCCCAAAGAGCCAGATAAGGAGCCTCCGCCAGCCTCGCAAGCCATCAAGCGAGCCTCGAAAAAAGAGTCTTAGGTGTACTTGCGTTCATCTCATATGCAGCGATAAGCTGCCCTGTTCCAACAGCTTACCTGCCTTCCTTCGGAGGTTACGGCCATGGCGACCAGCCCCGGTGCGACTTTTGCGAATTCCGGCGCGGACCTGATCGGCACGCTGCCCAGCGACCGCGTGCAGGAATTGCTGAAGCTGCAGAAAGCGGCGCAGAAGATCAGTTCGATTCTCGACCTCGATCAACTCATCGACAAAATTGTCAACGACATCGCTTGCTCGTTCGGATGCGCGGAGATCAACGTCTTTCTGCACGAACCGGAACGCGGCGAGATGGTGCTGGCCGGTGTGCACGGCTGCAGCGTGCACCACAAGGGTCACCGGCTCAAGGTTGGCAAAGAGGGACTGGTTGGCTATGTCGCGGCTACCGGTCAGACGCGCTACGCACCGGACGTCACCGTGGATCCGTACTACATCGCCTGCGAGAAGGACACGCGCTCCGAGGTGGCCATACCTCTCGTGGTCGAAGGGGAACTCGTAGGCGTCTTTACCGCCTCGCACCATGAATTGGATGCCTTCGACGCGGACCAGTTGTGGCTTTTCCAGGGACTGTGCAGCCACATCGGAGTCGCAGTCCAGAATGCTCGCCGCTTTCAGCAAGAGCGAAGCGAGCGCGAGAAGATGAGCCGCGAGGCGCAGGAAGCGCGCTCCATTCAGCAGGCGCTGCTTCCCAAGAGCTCTCCCTTCATTCCGGGATTTGCGGTTTCGGGACTCTCCATTCCCGCCGGTGCGATTGGCGGCGACTGGTACGATTTCATTGATCTGGGCGATGGGTGTTGGGGACTGGTTCTTGCTGATGTTTCGGGAAAGGGGACGGCGGCGGCGCTTCTGATGTCGGGGACCCGCGCGATGTTGCGCTCGCTGGCAGAGAACTCCTGCACTCCCTCGGAAGTGCTCACGAAATTAAACAAGCTGCTGGTGGAGGACTTCCCATCAGGACGCTTCGTCACCATGGTATATGCCGTGCTTGATCCGGCGCGAGGTACGCTGACCTATGCGAATGCCGGTCACCTGCCGCCGCTGCTGGTCGACGGCGCGGGCGCAAAGTTTCTCCAGACCGAGATGGGCTTGCCTTTAGGCATTCGCCACGGTTCGTTTTCCGAGACGACCGTCCAGTTGCCGGAGAAGTTCCGGATCGCTCTCTATAGCGATGGCATCACGGAGGCAGTCGGACCGGACGACGAAGAATACGGTCTCGCCCGCCTGGCCGCGTACGTGCAGCGTCCGGACAGTTGTCCCGAGACCCTGCTGGAAGATGTGCGGGCATTTGCGAATGGAGCCGGCTTGCGGGATGACGCAACCGTGATCATGCTGCGCCGCTAATCGTCAGCGGAAGCGGGCACGGTGTTCCAACAGAATACAGCGATCCATCACCACGAAAATTCCAGCCTGCCGCGCCTTCTGCGCGGCTTTTTCGTGAATGATTTCTTCCTGCATCCAAACGGTGGGGATTTTCAGCTGAATGGCCTGATCCACCACTTCCTCCACAAACTCCGGACGGCGGAAGATATCGACGATGTCAATCTTCTCCGGCACATCCAGCAGGGAGGGATATGCCTTTTCTCCCAACGATATTTGAATCTGAGGATTGACCGGAATGATCCGATAACCCTGGGTTTGGAGGTACGCGGCAACCCCGTGGCTGGGCCGCAAGGGGTTGTCCGACAGCCCTACCACTGCAATCGTCTTCGCGTTCTTCAGAATCTCGGTGATCGGATCAGTAGCCACTCCCAGGGTCATAGGGAATTCCTCAATCAAAGAAACCAGGCCCAACTCGCCCGATATCGGGCTTCTTCCATTCTAATGCAACTTGTACTAATGCGATTTCCTGGTCGGATCGCTCTTGGTCTTGAACATTTTCAGCGCGAGCTTGCGAATGGTCTCTGACACTTCTTTGTTGGACGAGAGGTTTTTGAGATCGGAGATCAGCAGGTTCTTGATCAATGCCAGCGACACATCGAGCGGGGTGCGCGGATTCGCCACCAGGTTGCGAATCACGTTGTAATTTTTGGCAAAGCGCCGCTTCATGGGAATCTGGCGCAGCACGGCCTCCAGCACATTCTTCTGGCTGGCAAATTTCTCCACTTCACCATCGGTGATCTTGCCTGACTCCAGCACCGCCAGCGCGACCAGCTTGGTTCCATCGCGGACCAGGATGGATCGCTCTTCCTTCGTCCCTTTCATCGCGAGCTGAATGCGGCCCTTGATGTCAAGCCTGGAGATTTTCTGCAACGCGCTGCCGCGCTCGGCTTCCGGATTGACGTGAGACTTCTTTGCAGTCGGAGCCTTGCGGGCAGCTGTAGCTGCTGCAGGGGCAGAACCGGGCGTTCCGGCGGCGGTTGAAGGTGGTGCTTCGCTGTGACTTTCGGCCGGATTGGCCGTCACTTCTGCTATTTCTGCGGTTTCCTCGCCGGAATGCAACTCGAACTCATAAATGCCACCCATAGGCTGAAAGGGTTTTTCCCCTTCCATGGCGAGTTCCTTGGAGTGTTCGGCCAGGTAGGCGTCGATGGCTGCGTTCTCTTCTGGAGAAGAAGGCGAGTCGCTTTCGTTCGCCTGTGGGGCCGCCAGCTGCGAAGCTTGCTCCAGCAGGTGAGAACTTTCTCGTTCAGCCGAATTCGCGTTTTCCGCCAACGCTTGTAAAATCGTCGGCGACTTCTGCACCCGCGCGCTCTGCTGCATCGCCACCACCACTTCCCGCGACCCATCCGCGGCAAGGGTGACGAGCGTGCCATCGCCGATCGAGGGATTTTCCAGCAAAGCGGGAAGCAGTCGTGGCCGCAAGTTTTCGTGGGCGATCATGTAATCGAGAACTTCCTGCGGAGTGTTGGGATTCGCGGCAGCCTCGAGCGATGATTTCTCTTCCCACGAAGCCAGGGTCATGCGCGCCTGCTGGCCGAAGACTTTGTTGTGATTGGCGAGATGAACCAGGATCTCGATCATCTCGGCGGGCGGTACCGACAGGGCTCCGCGCGCCGTTGCCTGCATCAGGGTGGCGGGCACCGAGGACGAACGTATCAGCTCGATCATGCGCGGCATAGCGGTGAATCCTGATTATGACAACGAAGCCGATCGCGCGCTGCCCTTCGTCGCCAGGGTTTCCAGCTCAGTAACTACACGTTCCAGTTCGTCCACCAGGCGGTTGGCTCTGCCTTGGCGAAGCACTTCGAGCACAGCGCGGTAGTACCATAGCGTCCCGTCGCGCTGGCCGCTGAAGCGATCCCAGACCGAATCGCCGTCCCGGCGATAATCCGCGAGGATGCTGCGCGCGTTGTGCAATTTGTCGGCTGCGCTCACCAGCCGGACATCATCATCCGCCCGGCGCAACACCTCGAGATACTCTAGCTTGCGCTGCTTCCAGGGCGGCTTGGGAATCGTGTAAGCATCGGTGCAGCCCTCGACGATCGTGGCCACCCGGTTTCCAAACCGCTGCCGGATCTCTTCTAGAACCGGCCGCCCTCCGCAGTCTTCGACCACATCATGCAGAAGGGCTGCCACGCCTTCGTCCTCTCCGCCTCCCGCTTCCAGCACCAGGCCGGCCACGCTCATCAGGTGTGAGATATAAGGCACATCGGTCTCTTTGCGGGTCTGCGAGGCATGCTTCTCCGCGGCAAACAAAAATGCTTCGTTGAAGCGTGGCCCAAGCTTTGCAGAGGACGAGTAAGCGCTCACGATCTTTCTCCTCGCCGCATTCGCAGATAGGCCTGAATGAAGGGCTGAAGATCGCCATCGAGTACGCGATCCACGTCCCCGACCTCTTCCTTGGTCCGGTGATCCTTCACCATGCGGTACGGCTGCAGCACATAGGACCGGATCTGCGATCCGAAATCGATGTCGAGCTTCGAGTCCTCGATTTTTTTCGTGGCTTCGCGCTTCTTCTCGAGTTCCAGCTCATACAGCTTGGAGCGCAGCATGCTCATGGCACGGTCCCGGTTCTTATGCTGGGAGCGTTCGTTTTGACAGCTTGCCACCAGGCCAGTCGGAATATGCGTGATGCGCACTGCCGAATCGGTGGTGTTGACGTGCTGCCCGCCTTTGCCGCTGGAGCGGTAGGTATCGACCCGGATGTCCTCAGGCTTGATCACGACCTCAATGCTTTCGTCGATTTCCGGCGAAACGAAGACGCTCGCGAACGATGTATGCCGCCGCTTTGCCTGGTCAAATGGAGAAATGCGCACGAGCCGATGCACGCCGATTTCGCTGGTCAGGAGACCAAAGGCATACTGTCCGTTGACGCCGAAGGTCGCGGATTTTATGCCGGCTTCCTCGGCTGGTTGGTAGTCGTACAGCACCGTCTGGAAACGCTGCCGCTCAGCCCAGCGCAAATACATGCGCAACAGCATGTCCGCCCAGTCCTGCGAGTCGACGCCTCCTGCTCCCGCGTGAATGGTGACAATGGCGTTCCGGGCGTCGTTTTCGCCGGAAAGAAGCGTCTCCGTTTCCAGACGGTCTACCAGTTTCTGCAGGCTGCTGATCTCGCGCTGCAGGTCGCTATCGACATTTTCGCCTTCATGCGCCAGTTCGAAGTAGGCCGCAATGTCGCCGTTGCGGCGGACGAGTTCCGCGTCCGTCGCAAGCGCATCCTCCACGCGCCTTTTCTCGCGCATCACCTGCTGCGACCGCTCTGGATTGGACCAAAGATTCGGGTCGGAAGCTTGCTTATCGATTTCGGTCAGCTGTTGGCGCAGTTTGTCTGCGTCAAAGGTACTCCTGGAGGGTGCGGACTTTGTCTTTCAGCGCAGTGTACTGCTGTTCGAGTTCTTCAACCATTGGGCTCTATCTTTCGCTGGAGTGTGAAACGCGCGACCAGTGCGCCTAGTGAAATTATCGCACACAGGTAGGCGAACCAGTCCCCGTGACGGGAGTAAAACGTAGTTACCTTGGTGAGGGCAAACGGAGCTGCCAAAGCCGCGCGCGTCTTGCGTTCCAGGTGAGCCACCACCCGGCCGTAAGGATCGATCGAGGCGGTCAGGCCGGTGTTGGTGTCGCGCAGCAGCCAGCGATTGTTTTCCACTGCGCGCATGCGGGTCTGATTCAGATGCTGGGACCAAGCGCCGGAATCGCCGTACCATCCGTCGTTGGAGATATTCACCAGCACGTCGGCACCCTGGTCCACTAGCTGTCGAACCTCATTGGGGAAGATCGACTCGTAGCAGATGAAGATCCCAAGTTTCTGGTCGCCTGCCTGGAGTGGCGCGCGTGAGGCTCCTCGAGTGAAGTTACCGACGGCCTGCGTAAGCCCGCCGGCGAATGAGAAGAGTTTCGGGAACGGCACGTATTCGCCGAAAGGCACGAGATGAATCTTGCTGTAGCGGCCTTCCCAGTCGCCAGCAGGACTTACCACGGATGCCGAATTGAAATAAGTTTGCGGATTGTCTACGCCAATTGATCCGATCACCAGCCAAGCGTTCGATTGCCGCGCCAGGTTGCTGATCGGCTCGTGAAAAGCTGAATCGTTGGTTTGGAACGGCGCTGGCGATTCCGGCCAGATGATCAAATCCGGATGTGGCTTGGAATTTGCGGCCGCATTCAGGCTAAGCGTGGAAAATTCTCGCAGTATGGCTTGCGTGTGAGCGTCAGTCCAAGCCTCGTCCGCCTCAGGAAGGTTCTGCTGCAGGAGCACGGCAACGCGATCCGCCGGCATGGGAGGCAGAGCAATCCAGCGGCCAGCCTGCAGAAGAACAACGGCTCCCAGAGATGCGAGCAACAAAGTCTTTCGCCGGCTGCGGTGCAGGACGAATGCAGCAGCGAAAGCCACGTTCACTAGCAGGATCTCGAAGGACAACCCGTAAACGCCCGTTATCGTAGCAATCCGAGTTAGCGGGATGTTGTCGATCTGCGTAATCCCCAGCAGGTCCCAGGGAAAGCCGCTGACGCGTGTGCGCGCCAGCTCCACCGCAACCCACAAACAGGGCGCGCAGACCAGGGCCATGCGGCTAAAAGAATCCCGTCGCGCGAGCGTGCTGACCAGCAGGCCAAAGGCTCCATGATAAAGGCCGAGGTACAACGCGAACAGAAGAAGAACGAAGAGCGCGACCGGCACGCTCAGCCCGCCGTACTGGTGCATGGTGTCGAACACCCAATAACAGGTTCCCAGGTACCAAAGCACACCGCAGGTATAGCCCAGCAGAAATCCCTGCCATGGCGTGGCCGGAATCAATTTCTGTGACTCGTCCAGTTGAATGGTATCGGGATAGCGCGCGTGCAAAAGGGCGACCAGCAGCGGCGTAAGGGCAATCCAGGACAGAACGTACAGGCCGGGAAGCGGGAAGCTCAGAATCTGCAATGCCGCCGACAGCAGCACCAGCAGCCAGGCCTTCTTGCGAATCTGTCGCACGTCGGAAGAATAGCAAATGGGGACTGGCTAGTAGCTGATCGCGGGTGGCTGATGGCTAGTATCGAGTACCGAGTATTCGAGTTACGAGTTGTGGAAGCCGCTCTTCGCGCTCTCTGCGATTCCTTTGCGCCCTTTGCGGTTAAATGCTTTTCCCCTCCTGAGCTCGAACCAGGCTCTCGCGCACAAACGCCACGATTTCACTCGTCACATAAGGCGGCGGAGTGATGCGGAAGATTGGCTTGCCGGACACAGGTTTCAAGGAAATATCCTTCCACGCGGTTCTGTCATCCCTTGCTTCGTGCAGAATGACCGCGCTTGCCCGGTCCAGGAATTCGCGGGCGGAGGTCTTGAAATCGACAGTAGAGGGATCCAGCACGGTCAGATAAACGTCGGGACGAACGAACTTCAAGACGCTATTCGATTCCACGATCACGTTTTCGGCGTGCGCCAATTTTTCGCGAACTGCAGGCATGGCCTCAGCCAGCCTGCCCTGCTCGGTTCGAACCCACCACACCCGCGTGGCGCCAGCCGCTAGAAAACGCGAGGTGTCGGAATCTCCGGCACGATTCTTCTCCTCGGTGATTGCCCACGAATGATCGCCGGTGGCGCAGTCGCACGCCTGCCCGTCGGCCGAGCAGATGCCGTGGCCATATTGCGTGATCTTCAGGGCAGTCCAGTGAAATTCCGGCAAGGCCGCGATGAGGCCCGCGACCACGCTGGTCTTGCCCACGCTTCGCGAGTGTCCGCCGATGACAATGATGGCCATGCTTGGCTGGTAGCTATTAGCTGATAGTCGTTGGCTACGGTCGTCGGTTCGAGGTCGTCCGCTAAGCCCCTCGGTCGGACGGCTTCTTTTTTGCCAATCTTGCGAGGACCGCCAGTTCTTTCAAGTACTCCTTAATCGGGCGCGCCGGAGTTCCCCAGAACACGACGCCCCTTCCGCGAATCACTTTTTTGCTGGGAATGCCGCTTTGCGCTCCGAGAATCGCTCCGTTCTCGATGCGCACGTGATCGGCGATGCCTACCTGCCCGCCGATGATGACATTCTTTTCCACGACAGCACTGCCCGACAGACCCGTCTGCGCCGCGATCACTACATCCTCGCCAATCTCGACGTTGTGCCCGACATGCACGAGGTTATCGATTTTCGTGCCACGGCGAATGCGGGTGACATCCAGGGCTCCGCGATCGATGGTCGAGTTGGCACCAATCTCCACGTCATCTTCGATGATAAGCCGTCCGATCTGCGGAAATTTCTCGTAGCGTCCGGTTTTCGCTTCCCGGACATAACCGAAGCCATCGCTGCCAAGCACCGCTCCCGCGTGAACTACAACTCTGTCGCCGATTTCCGCGCTGGGATAAATGGTCACGTTGGGATAGAGATGACAATCCCTTCCGATCTCGACATCCGGACCCACGACCGCACCCGCCTCAACGATCGTTCTTTCTCCGATGACCACGTTCTCCCGGATAACGGCTCGTTCTGCGATCGTGACATCATGTTCCAGCTTCGCGGACGGATGAACGACCGCGCTGGAATGGATCCCGAGCGTTGCGTGGGCTTCAGAGCGAAGCCAGGCCGCTGCCCGCGCAAACGCGAGTCGCGGTTGCTCCGCAACCAGCACCGGCTTCGCATGCGCGCCATTGGCGACGAATTCTCCGGCGATCACCGCGCTGGCTGACGATGCCATCGCTGATGGCAGGTGCTTTGCGTCTTCGACGAAGACCAGATCCCCGGACTTTGCCGATTGCAGGCTTGCGACACCGCTCACCAAGGCCTGCCCATCCCCTTTCAGCGATGCACCCAGGAACTCCGCGACGTCTTTCAGCGAGCGCTGCATGGCTCTTGTATAGCAGCCACGGGGAAGGAAGGAAAGTTTCCCAACCGGGACCGCACCTCCATACAATCCGTGCATGCAACGAAAGGTCTTCTGGCTGGTGGTCATCGGGCTCGAAGTCGCCGCCTTCTGGCTGCCGTTCTGGTGGCAGGTTTTCGCGATCGTTCCGATTGTGTGGATTGCCTGGTGGGTGGCCTATCGCAGCGACTGGTTCTAGTACAAGGGAGGCTGGCCAGGCGGCCGCGTTTTCCAGCGCCGGTGAACCCACAGCCACTGGTCCGGATAACGCCGCACCACATCCTCAATCACCTTGGTGAAGAGCTGCGTATTCGCCATGGTGTCGGCTTCGTTGTTTCCGGTGCGAATCAGTTGCAGAGCGGGCTCGAATCGTAAGCGGTATTTGCGGAGAATCGGATCCCAGATGGTGAATCCCGGGACGACGGCCGCATCAGTGCGCAGGGCGATCCGTGCCAGCCCGCTCGCCGTGCACGCTGGAATCCCGAAGAACTCCACGAACACTCCCTCAGGCTGGGTCATGTTCGTATCCATGAGGATTCCCACGGTCGCGCCCGCCTTCATGGCGCGCAGCAATTCACGCACCGGGTCGTCCTTCAGGATGGGAATATTGCCGTGCATCGTTCGATAGCGCCGCACCAATGCATCGAGATAGGGATTGTCGAGCGGCCGCATAACAAAGTGCAGGGGATGTCCGTAAAGGGAATGGGAGAAGGCGGATAGCTCCCAACCGCCCACATGTCCGGTCAGAAACAGAACGCCCTTGCCTCGCTCGGACGCGCGCTCAAAATTCTCAAACCCGTCATAGGCGACGATTTTGCTGACATTCTCGCGAGTGTAACGCGGAAAAAGGCAGATCTCCCCAAATTGGCGGCCCAGGGAAGTGAACACGCCGCGCACGATCCTGCGGCGCGCGCGCAGGCTTTTCTCGGGGAAGGCCATCTCCAGATTGCGCAAGCCGACGCGGCGCAGCTTGCCGTGGAGAAGATAGACAAGCCCTCCAATGGCAATGCCGACTGCCCTCGCCAGTGGCCGCGGAAGAATGCCCACCGCTTTGACCACCGACCACACCAGCGCGTACTCGAGCCGAAAACGCATCAGGGCGAAGCGGTGTAGCGCCGCCGTCCCGGCGGCTGTCCG
>OEKN01000121.1_pt1 | contig 11434 bp, 13 predicted proteins | sample 1503361 | NCBI WGS metagenome assembly OEKN01 (sample SAMEA104379592, study PRJEB20068) | metagenome | biome: 1000743; feature: 77; material: 1998 | place: USA | collected 2012 | depth 25 m
TCACCACAGAGTCACAGAGACACAGAGAAATACTCTTTGCATTATTGGTTTCTTTCCTCTGTGCCTCTGTGTCTCTGTGGTAAAAGGCCGTTCCCCCCGGCACACCTTTTGGGCCCCTTAATGCATCCAATCTCCATTCGGCGCAAATCCGTTCCTTGGCCTGTAGAAGCTTGGTAGCCTTACACTTAAGGAAACTTCTGCCGGGGCGCCACACAGGGCCTGGGAACGCATCCCATCCGAGGCCGAATCCAGGGATACAACCGGGAATTTTGCGAGAGGATGTTAGAATAACGCATTCACCCATATGCCATTGAAAACACTGTTTTTGAATCCGCCCTCGTTTGAAAACTTCGATGGAGGGGCAGGATCGCGCTGGCCCGCCACGCGCGAAATCGAATCGTACTGGTATCCGGTATGGCTCGCTTACCCCGCCGGCATGCTGGAAGGCGCGCGCTTGCTCGATGCGCCCCCGCACCATATCAGCGGCGAGGAGACCATCCAGATTGCCAAGGAATACGAGTTCCTGGTGCTGTTTACGAGCACCCCGGGCTTCCCCGGCGACATCCGCCTGGCCCGTGCGATCAAGGACGCCAATCCGAACATCAAAATCTGCTTTGTGGGGCCGCATGTCAGTGTGTTGCCCGAAAAGTCCCTTCGCGATTGCCCAGTCATTGATTTCGTGGCGCGCAAGGAGTTCGACTACACCGTGGTCGAGTACGCCCAGGGCAAGCCGCTGGAGGAAATTCTCGGCATCTCGTATTTGAAAGACGGTCAGATCGTGCACAATGCCGACCGGCCGCAGATCCAGGACCTTGATCCCCTGCCGCATGTGACCGATGTCTACAAGCGCGATCTGGACGTCACGCGCTACAACGTCCCGTTTCTGCTGAATCCCTACGTCTCGCTCTACACCACACGCGGCTGTCCGGCGCAGTGCACATTCTGCCTGTGGCCGCAAACGTTAAGTGGACATCCGTGGCGGAAGCGCTCCACGGACGATGTGGCCCGCGAGATGGCGGCGGCGAAAAACTACTGGCCGAACGTCAAGGAGTTTTTCTTCGACGACGATACGTTCAACATTCAGAAAGCACGCACCATTGAGCTGTGCGCAAAATTAAAACCGCTGGGCCTGACCTGGTCTTGTACTTCGCGCGTCACCACCGATTACGAAACCCTGAAAGCGATGAAGGAAGCCGGATGCCGGCTGCTGATCGTGGGCTACGAGTCGGGCGATGCGCAGATTCTCAAGAACATCAAGAAGGGCGCGACGGTCGAACGGGCGCGCCAATTCACCAAGGATTGCCACAAGCTCGGCCTCGTCATCCACGGCGATTTCATTCTGGGCTTGCCCGGCGAAACCCGCGAGACCATTCGCAACACCATCAACTTCGCTAAAGAACTCGACGTCGAAACCATCCAGGTGTCGGTGGCCCACGCCTATCCCGGCACCGAACTCTACGATTACGCGGTGAAAAACGGCTTCATGGTGGCCGACACGAAGATGGTGGATGAAGGCGGACACCAACTGGCGCACATCCAATATCCGGGGCTGCCCGCAGAAGAGATCCTGGAATCCGTGCACCGCTTCTATGACGAATATTATTTCCGGCCCAAAGCTGCATTCCGGATCCTCAAGAAAGCCGCCTTCGACAGCGGCGATCGCAAGCGGCTGTACAAAGAAGCGAAAGCCTTCCTGAAGACCCGCGCGATGCGCCATAAATGGGTGCGCGAAAAGCAGGAATCCGCGGCAACGGCGGAACCGGCCAAAGCTTGAGGAACAGGCTCTGGGCTTTGGGCTCTAGCTAACCTCAATCTTGGCAGCGCCGCTTTAAGCTAGAGCCCAGAGCCCAAAGCCTAGAGCCTGCTTTATGATGGGGCATCCGGCGTGACTTTTCGCAAATACCTGGTGTTGGCCGGAGTGGCCGTCTTCGCCTCCGTGGGAGACTCGATGCTCTCGCGCGGCATGAAGGACATCGGGCATATCTCGATCTCTCACCTCTCCGATCTCATCCTTGCGCTCGGCAACGGGTGGATCGCGGGTGGGATTCTTTTTCTGCTGGCGTTTTTCGCAGCCTACATGACCGCCCTCTCCTGGGCCGATCTCACCTACGTTCTGCCCGCAACTTCGCTGGGCTACGTGCTGCTGGCTCTGATTGCGAAGTTTGTCTTGCATGAGCAGGTGAGCGCACTGCGCTGGGTGGGGATCGGGCTGATCGCGGTGGGCGTGAGCTTCGTCGCCAGCGGGCCGGAGCTGACCCACACGCATCCTCGGATCGAAGATCGTGTCAACGAGCCGGAACTCGCGGCTTCCCGGGGGGAGCGATGAGACACGCCTATACCTGGGCCGCAATCGCCTTCATCGTGACCGCCTCCGTTACCGGCGACGTTTTGCTTTCGCGCGCCATGAAGCAGACTGGCGACGTGGGCGAACTGCGCCGTCGTTCCAGCCTGTTGACCGTGATTGCACGCGTCCTGCGGAATCCTTACTTCATGCTGGGAATCGTGGCCATGGCGGTCGCCTTCTTCAGCTTGCTGTTCGGACTGTCTTGGGGAGATGTCAGCCTGGTCGCGCCTGCATCCGCCTCCTTAACTTTCGTGGGCAATGCCGCCGCCGCCAAGCTCTTTCTGCACGAGCATGTTGGCCGCCGCCGGTGGATTGCGGCCGCCCTGGTAGCCTGCGGCGTTGCTTTCCTGGCGGGTTAGCCGCCCCTGACTCACATTGTCCCTAGCCAACCGGAAACATTTTCGCTATCCTCAATCCTCTTCCAGAACCCGGTGCTTTCGCTCTCATCCCGTTCCATGCAGTAACAGAGATCAACATGTTCCATGAATCGTTAAGGGAGACAATCATGACCCGTTCGAAAGTGTTTTCCAGGTTGTTGATGGCGGCATCGGTGGCCGCGCTGCTGACATCTGCCTTCGCGCAGGATGTGATCCACGCAGTCGAAGGCGCTGTGACTCAAGTGGACAAGAAGGCAAAAACCATTGCCATTAAGACGACAGACGGAACCGAAGACGTTTTCAAGTACACCGAGCATACGGCGATTCATGACAGCCACGAGGCCGCGCATGGCGCCAAGATGGGCGTCGTGGACAGCTATTTCAAAGGGAAAGAAGGTTCGCACGTTGTCGTCCGTTACATGGGCACTGGAGCCGAGAAGACCGCCACGATGTTGGACGACTTCGGAAAGGACAGCCTCAAAGTTGGCCGCGGCACCGTGACGCATGTCGACCGTGCCGCCCGCACGGTGGCCATCAAGACGGAAAACGGCGCCGAGGTTACCTACAAACTGGGCTCGGAAGGTGTTGTCGAAACCGAGCATGGCGTAGTCAGGGCGAACCGCTATGTCGCGAAAGAGGGCGACAAGGTCGTGGTTCACTACACTGAAGATGCGGGGGGAAAACTGGTTCGCTTCATCAAGAAGATCTAGCTGCTTGGCTGGCTATGTTACCGGCGCATCCGGCGTCGAATTCTCGGCTGGATGCGCTTCGTTTTTTGGAGGTGACGTGTGACTCGGCGCCGCCCAGCGGCGGCAGACATTAGCCCGGGCGTGAGCCCGGGGTAAGCGCACGAACCCATAGAAGCCCCGGAAGGTGCGGCAGCAATTACAAGCCGAATGTTCGGAGTAGACTCTGGTTCTGACGGAACGCCCGCATCACTCCACGGGGTGTCCCGGGCGACTCAGACCGAAGATGTCACCGTCTCATCCGCGGCCTTCACCTCCCGCGCACGATCGCCGCCGACCGTCGCGATCAGCAACAGCGTGGCATCATCATGGAGCTGTGAATTGCAGAACTCATTGACCGCGGCAAGCAATCGTTCCTTGACCTCGACAGGCGAACACTCATCGCCGGCGATTGCGGCCTGAAGCACGCCCGCTTCGCCGAACTCTTCTCCATCCGCCCGCATCGCCTCCGTGATGCCATCCGTAAACAGGAACACCCGGTCGCCCGGGCGCAGTTGCGCGAGCCCCTCCTGAAAACTCCAATCACGGAATACACCCAGAACCGCGCCCCCCGCAACCAGCGCTTCGTGCCCCCGATCGCGGTGCACCAGCAACGGCGGAAGATGCCCAGCCGTGGTGTAGCGGAGGGTGCTAGCTTCCGCATCGAGGATGCCGTAAAAGAGCGTGACGAATTTATCGGCGGCCATGTTGCTGCACAGCACTTCGTTCACCCGCGTGCATAGCCAGGAAGGCGCGGCCTGTTCTGAGGCATATGCGCGCACGGTGGCTTGCACGTTCGCCATCAACAGCGCAGCGGAAACGCCTTTCCCCACCACGTCGGCAATGCAGACGCCGAGCTTGGTCTCGCTCAGGCGAATTACATCGTAGTAATCGCCACCGACCACGCGCGCCGGTTCCCATGCCGCGACCACTTCAAAACCAGGGACCTGCGCGATCTCCTTCGGAAGAAGCGCCTGCTGAATCTCGCGTGCCCGCCCCAGATCCTGCTCCTGCAACTGGCGGCCCGCGACTTCCCTTTTTACCTCGTGTTCCAGTTCGCGATTGCGCCGCTCCAGCCGTTCGCTCGCCTGCCGGTAAAAGTTGTAGGCCACGCCGAAGACGAACGTCATCAGCAGCGGAATTTTCCACCCTGTCGAAACGTAGTGCCACACGGGTCCGGTCATGTGCTGCGTTCCGAGTAGAGGAATTCCAATCGCAACGACCGCCAGAAAGAACAGCGGGATCAGAACCATCTCGGCGCCGGTAAACATGGCCCACGCGAGGATGGGCTTTTGCCTCGATAGCCGGAGTCGCAGCAGGTCAATCGCGATCGTATTCAGGTTCCCCAAGCCAAAGGCAAAAAGAAGCCCGCTGGAAAAGTCCGGCTGCTGCCCCACGGCCCACAGCATCCCGAAGGCCGTCAGCAGAAGCGCGGCATAGAACAACTGATAGAACCACCAGCGGGTGAGCGATGGAAATGCGCCGGACAAGGATCCTCCCCGGATTTCTCCCTGCCCATGCTACTGAGATTCGACACAAGCGACAGTGATTGGGGTCACATGCTCCCGTTTTGTGGTCGGAGGGCTTGCAGATTCCCACCGAAAAGCTTTTAACCGCAAAGAACGCAAAGATCACGCAAAGGACGCGAAGAAAACCGTTCAGCATTTCTTTGCGTCCTTCGCGCTACCTTTGCGATCTTCGCGGTTAAAGGCTTGTTTGCACAATTTCCGCTCCGCCGGTGTTGTTTCCAGTGGTCCCGACACGCGAGAGATGAGCGAAGTGGCCCTATACTTCTTCGCAGGAGATCCCTACATGAGACTCGCCGGGATTTGCATGGTAGTGCTATGTGCTGCTGGCTTAGCCATGGCCCAGGAAAGCGATGCGAGTATTCAGGGCAAAATCATCGCCCTCGAAAAGCTCTGGAACCAGGCCTACAAGAGTGTTGACACCAAGGCGCTCGACTCCATCCTCGACGATTCCATTGTCCTGATCAATGACGACGGCAGCATCCAAACCAAGAAAGAATTCCTGGCCAGCGTGAAAGCCAGCAATGCGCAAGAGCAGCAGGTCGCCCCCGAAGCCCTGAAAGTGAATGTCCACGGAAACGTCGCCATCGCCAGCGGAGTGCTGCGCGTCAAGGGAGTGGAAGCCGGCAAGCCCTACACGCGGCGCGAGCGCTTTGTCGACACCTGGCTGCACAAAGGCGAGAACTGGGTATGCATCGCCACCAATGCCACGCCCATTAAATAATCGGACGATCGGGTCATCGGGTCATCGGGTGATTGATCGGGCCAACATTAAACAATCGGGGAGTCGAGGGATCGGGCCAAGCGTTCCGACGTATCTGGTACTCGGGAATCGAGCGCGAGGGCCCAAATCTTACAGCGACCGGCGTGCAGTTCGCTGAGAAGCTGCGAAGATTGCGAGCAGTTCGTTCGCCTCGGCCAGCAGGCTCGTCAACAAATCCGGTTTCACAATTCCCGATTCCATCAGGCATTCCAGCCAAAAAACAACTTCATCGGCTTCTTCCACGACCACGCCGATCTTCGAAACAAATTCCGCTTTGGATCGAGCGCGACCGGCCGCACGATAATTGGCGCCAACCGATGTTCCGGCCCGCAGTAATTGCTTTCCGAGTACTTGTGCATCGGGTGAATGGGGAAGGTGCTGGAATAACCGAATAATGCGCAAAGCAAACCGCTTCGTACGGGTTCGAAGCTCCTCGGGCTTGCTCAATCCTTCACTCACACTGGGTTCCTTTACCAACCTGTCAACCGATTCGCCAGATGACCCGATCACCCGATCACCCGATCCCTAGCCACCCGCAGATCGTGACCCGTCATCTCTTTGGGCTCGGCCAGGTTCAGCATGCCAAGGATGGTCGGAGATATGTCGCGCAACGATCCATTGGGCTTGAGGGTGAATTGCTTGGAGTTTTCGCTGACCACGATGAAAGGCACCGGATTCGTGGTGTGCGCGGTGTGAGGGCCACCGGTCGCCGGGTCGATCATTTGCTCGGCGTTGCCGTGATCGGCCGTGACCAGCATCGCCCCGCCTCGCGCACGAACCGCTTTTTCGATTTCCCCCAGGCAGGCATCCACGGTTTCGACGGCCTTGACGGTCGGCTCGATCTTCCCGGAGTGCCCCACCATGTCCGCGTTCGCGAAGTTCACGATCATCACGTCGAACGTCCCTTCCTCGACCGCTTTCACGACGGCCTGCGCGATCCCGGCAGCCGACATCTCGGGCTTCAGGTCGTAGGTCGCCACCTTAGGCGAGGGCACCAGCACGCGGTCTTCTCCCGGAAACGGCTGCTCCACGCCGCCGTTGAAGAAATAGGTCACGTGGGCATATTTTTCTGTTTCGGCCACGCGCAGATTGCGGAGATTGGTTTGTCCCATCACGTTGGCCAGAATGTTGGCCAGAGACTCCGGGCGAATCACGGCCGGCAACGAGAAATTCTTGTCGTATTGTGTCATGCAGACGTAGTGCAGATTCTTCGGCACGCGATCCCGCGGAATCGTCTTGTCGAGATCCTCCGCGCCGGGAAGATCACGGCCCTCCTGCGCATTCAGCCCGCTGTTGCGTGCGAGCGCGCGCGTGATCTGCCGCACGCGATCCGCGCGAAAATTGAAGCAGATACAGGAATCCTCGTCGCGAATGGTGGCCAGCGGCTCGCCCCGGTTGTCGATGCACACGAACGGAACCACGAACTCGTCGGTCACACCCTTGTTGTAGGACTCTCTCATGCCCTGCACCGGATCGACGTAGCGGCCGCCTTCCCCCTCCCCTAACACCATAGCGTTAAACGCTTTGGCAATGCGCTCCCAGCGGCGGTCGCGGTCCATGGCGTAATAGCGGCCGTTCACGCTGGCAATCTTCCCGGAGTTGTACTCGCGCATCTTCTGCTGGAGTTGTTCCAGATATCCCGCGCCGTTCGTGGGCAGAGTGTCGCGCCCGTCCATGAACGCATGCACAAACACACGGTCCATGCCCTGCTGCTTCGCCATCTTGAGCAGCGCGTAAAGATGCTGCTGCTGAGAATGCACGCCGCCATCGGATACGAGCCCGAACAAATGCAGACGCCGCCCACCGGTGCGCGCATGCTTCATAGCCGCGGTCAGGGTCGGATCGGAAAAGAACTCGCCGTTCTGGATCATCAGATCGATACGCGTGATGTCCATGTGGACGATGCGGCCCGCGCCGATATTCAGGTGCCCGACTTCACTGTTTCCCATCTGCCCTTCAGGCAAACCGACAAACGGACCGCTGGTATGAATCAGGGTATTGGGATACTCGCGCAGCAGGCGGTCGTAGGTCGGCTTGCGCGCCAGCGCGATGGCGTTGGCTTCGGTTTTGGGGCTATAGCCCCATCCGTCGAGGATAATGAGGACGAGAGGTTTGGGACGTGACATGAGTAGCTGCTAGCTCCTGGCTCTTAGCTTTTATTTTTTCTCGGGAACGGTGCTCGTTTTTCCCTGCCGCTCGTCGGCCATCGCCTGCGCCCGCTCCATGACCTTATCCATGAAGGCTTGAAGGCGCGGAGAAGCTGCCTGCATCGACTCAATCGTCATGGCGGGCATCTCACGGACCAGCTTCTGCCCAGCCGGAGAGGAATAAAAAGCGCTCAGCGCCGCCACGTCTGATTTATTTAAGTGCTTCTGATAAACCGGCACCATGTCCTCGAGCATGTCCTGCACCGGCAACTCGTTCATGATATCGGCTGTAAATTTGTCCACGCGAATCAGGTCATTCGCGCTGACGTGTGGGTTCTGCCGTTTCAGATTGTCAAGAATAATGGCGCGCTGTTGTTTGGCGATCGATTCCATCACCGTCGCTACTTGCTGCTGGACATTCATCAGGCTGAATAGATGCAGCACGTCCTCCCGGCTGGGAGGCCCTTCGTACTGTGCCAACGGCCTCAACGAACTCGCCAAGAACACGCAGGCGACGAGCAGGTATCGCAGTTTCACCGAACGCTCCCGTTAGTGGTTTCGAACCAGCCGTCAACCCTTGTAATTCAGCGCTCCCAGCCCGAGAAAGCGCGCATTACTCCCCAGCTCTTCTTCAATCCGCAGCAGTTGGTTGTACTTCGCAATACGATCCGTGCGCGACGCGGAACCGGTTTTGATCTGGCCCGCGCCTGTCGCCACCGCGAGGTCCGCAATGAACGTATCTTCGCTTTCGCCGGAACGATGCGAGATGACCGAGGTGTACCCATTGCGCCGCGCCAGATCAATCGCGTCCAGCGTCTCGCTGACCGTGCCGATCTGGTTGACCTTGATTAGGATGGAATTCGCCACGCGTTTGTCGATGCCTTCCTGCAGCCGCTCGGTGTTGGTCACGAACAGATCGTCGCCGACCAGTTGAATCTTCTTGCCCACCAACTCCGTCAGTTTCTTCCAGCCCTCCCAGTCATCTTCGGCGAGACCATCCTCGATCGAGACAATCGGGTAATCATTCGCCCACTTGGCCCAAAACCGCGCCATGTCTTCTGACGACTTGGCCGACTTGTCGGATTTCTTAAATACGTACTTGCCGTCCTGATAAAACTCGCTGGATGCGGGATCGAGCGCGATCGCGATATCGCCGCCTGGCTTGTATCCTGCCTGTCCAATCGCCTCCAGCACGACCTCGATCGCCTCTACATTCGATTTCAGCGAAGGTGCAAAACCGCCCTCATCGCCGACAGCCGTGTTGTACCCGCGTTTCTTCAGGACCGCTTTCAATTTGTGAAACACCTCGACGCCCCAGCGCAGCGCTTCGGAGAAACTCGACGCACCCACCGGCATGACCATGAACTCCTGGAAGTCCACATTGTTATCGGCGTGCGCGCCGCCGTTGAGAATATTCATCATAGGCGTCGGCAGAACGTTCGCGCCCGCTCCTCCGAGATAGCGATAAAGCGGGAGGCCAAACGAATTCCCGGCTGCGCGGGCCGCCGCCATCGATACCGCCAGGATCGCATTCGCTCCCAACCGCCCCTTGTTTTCGGTGCCATCGAGCTCAATCATCTTCGCGTCCAGGGCGCGCTGGTCGGCGGCGTCGAGGTTCGCCAGCGCGTCGGCGATCTCCCCATTCACGTTTTCGACTGCTTTCAGAACGCCCTTGCCCAGATAACGGTTTTCGTCGCCATCGCGCAATTCCACAGCCTCATGCTCGCCGGTGGAAGCGCCGCTGGGCACGATCGCGCGGCCAGTGGTTCCGTCGGCCAGCAGGACTTCGGCCTCAACAGTAGGGTTTCCTCGAGAATCCAGCACTTCGCGAGCATGAATTTCAGAAATATTAGTCATGTGTCTCTGCCTATCTTTGAGTCTGGTTGAATTGCGACGGATCCCGTCATTTTCCCCTGAATGGATGAATTGAAGGAGATTTTCTGTCCCGTGACATAGCCCACGCCGGCATAGGTCTTGCCCATTCCCTGTCCTTGAGAAGGGCGATTATAACGGATCAAGCTGTCCACGATTGTGACACTTGACGCAGGTAACTATGACCATGGACAAGCTGTCGCGCCCCTGATTCGCGCCGCACCGTGTCACCTCTGGTTCGTTTTGCCCTTTCGTTGGTTGTCGGTGCATATCCGTTGGGTTACATTCGATTTACAGATGCTCGATCACACCGAAACCCTCAAAGTGGGCTCGCGTGCCTCGGAGTTTGCTCTGGAAGCGGCCAACCGCGAGGGGGTGTTGACGCTCTCCGGTTTTCTGCGTCGTGGCACGTTGATCACGGATTTCCTGCGGGGTACCTGGTGACCAAATTGCGTGCAGCGCATGGCTCAGGTCGAGTCGATCAAGGACGAGATTGCCCAATCGGGTGCAGAGTTGACCTATATCGCAGCGGAGAAGCGGGATGGATTCTTCAAGCCAACCAAATTCCTGGAGAAACACCCCATCTCGTTTCCCTTTCTTTTGGACGAGGACCGAGTGGTTACCAAGAGTTACGGGTTGTATCACCTGATTGGCATGGACGCGCTCAACATCGCGCACCCGGCAACCCTGGTCATCGACCGCGAAAGAACTGTTCGTTACATCTATCGCGGCGACAGCCAGCATGATCGCGCGCCGCTGGCCGAGGTCCTGGCCGCCGTGAAAAAGATTGCGGGTTCAATCGAAAGCAGCAAGGGATCTTGAAGAAAATTGCAGGAGGAGTCATGAGGAAGTTTTGGGGAAGCGTGAGTGTACTGCTCTTGGCGGTGTCTGCCTGGGCACAGACAGCAACCTCGGTGCCGGAAGGAACGCCGCTCAAGGTCAAACTGCAAACCACCATTTCCACCTTCAGCAGCAAGGTTGGAGATCCATTCCAGGGCAAAACCATCGATCCCGTGGTGATCGACGGCAAGACTGTGATTCCGGCAGGTTCCACCATCGAAGGCCGCATTACCAAGCTGAGTGAACCACGCCGGATCCAAGGCAAGCCCAGCATTGGAATTTTTCCCGAGCACGTTGTCCTGCCTGACGGCCAGCGCTTCATGCTGAACGCGGTTCTGGTCGACACCAACATCCCGGGGACCGATGTGAACGAGGAAGGCCTCTTCAAGGGAACCGGGCATGAGCGTCGCGATCAGATTGAAGTGGCCGGCGGCACAGGCGCAGGCATGCTAATCGGTGGATTAATCGGCGGCGGTCCCGGAGTCCTCGTCGGCGGAGCCGTGGGTGCTGGTGCCACCACGACGCACTGGCTCGTGCAACATCGGTCCGCAATACTTCCCTCGGGAACCCAGTTGATGATGGAGTTGAGCCGGCCGCTGACGATGTCGGGGAGTACGAACGCTGGGGCGGGAAATTAGAAGGCTCTAGGCTCTAGGCTCTGGGCTCTCGCCTCTGGGCTTTAGCGATCAGGCTCGCAAAACAAAACAGCACGCGCCCGGAGCTTCGGCTCCGGGTTTTTTTTCAAAGGGATCCGACAGGAACAAAGGAACCGCGAGAATTGATCGCTAGAGCCTGAAGGCTAGAGCGTGATCGCTAGAGCCTAGAGCCCAGAGCCTAGAG
>OEKN01000230.1_pt1 | contig 11370 bp, 10 predicted proteins | sample 1503361 | NCBI WGS metagenome assembly OEKN01 (sample SAMEA104379592, study PRJEB20068) | metagenome | biome: 1000743; feature: 77; material: 1998 | place: USA | collected 2012 | depth 25 m
GCCAGGACCCGTCCCAGGCGAAGTTGCAGCCAGGGAATCGCAGAAAGGGAAGGCGCTGCTATCAGGAAAGAAGCTTCTCCACCGCCCAAGCCGCACTCTCCGCGATTACGGGATCCTCGTCTGCGCGCAACTTTTCGAGTGCTGGAATAAGCTCCCGATTTCCGCTGTTCCCCATGGCGATCACCGCATTTCGGCGTAGGCCGTTCAGCTTCGTGCGGAGGATGGGCGAACCTCGAAAATGCTTCCGAAATTCGTCTAATGTCATTTCCGCGACCCAGTCCAGCGCGGGATTGACGAGCCCCTCGCGTGGCTGAAACTCAGGAGCCTCGCTAGCCGGAGCTTTCCGGTTCCACGGGCAGACGTCCTGGCAGATGTCGCAGCCGAATACGTGCCTGCCCATTCCGTTGCGCAGTCCCTCGGCAATTCCGCCGCGCTTCTCGATGGTGAGATACGAGATGCATTTGTTCGCGTCAAGCCGGTAGGGACCAAGAAAGGCGTTGGTCGGGCAAGCATCCAGACAGCGGGTGCAGGTTCCGCAGCGATCGGGCGATGGGAGATCGGGCACAAGTTTCAGTGATGTGAGAATCACTCCCAGAAACAGCCACGAGCCAAGCTTCTGATTCAGAATGCATGTGTTCTTTCCGATCCAGCCCACGCCCGCATACTTCGCGTACACGCGCTCCACGACGGGCCCCGTATCGACGTAGCACCAGGTTCGTAGCGCCGGCGTCCCACCGGCTGTCGCGAGGGCGCCCTCGCACAATCGCTTCTCCACTTCTCGCAGCCGCCGCAGCACGGCATCGTGATAATCCTCCTGCCCCCAGGCATAGCGCGAGATCCACCCGCGCTTCGGGTCGTGTACCTGGGTGGAGTAAGGCTGAGTCGTGTTGTAGTTGATCGCACAAACGATCACGCTCTCGGCCCAGGGCGCAGCGACGCGTAACGATTCGCGCTTCAGTCGTCCTGCTGCGTCGCGGGCCTCGAGATACTTCATCTCGCCCGCGTTGCCGCCGGCGATCCACTGCGGAAAGTAAGCCAGTTCGTCGAAATCGCGAATCGGCGCTATGCCCGTCAACTCAAATCCGGCCTCCTGGGCTGCACGCTTCACCAGCAACGTGATTTCATTGATTCCCGACAAGGCAAAAACACCGCCTGAAAACAAGCCTACAACAGAAAAGGTGGCCAAAGGCCACCTTACGAGATTTTGCTTTTAGCTGACGACTGACGACTGACGACTGGCGACTGACGACTGACGACTAAATACCCAGCTTCTTCACTTCCTCGTTGTAGTATTTCCGGTAAAGGATGTCCCACTCCTGGCTGCCTTCCAGGATGGTGCGCTTCTGGCTTTCGATTTTTTGGCGCGCCGACTGGTCGATGCGGGCTTCCTGGTTCAGCAATTCTTCGAGGACCTTGCGCGCTTCCAGACGGATGGTGTTGCGGTCTTCGAGGAACTCCACCTGCGGAGTGTCCGCAAGCGCATCACTCACCACGTGAGCAAGCTTGTTTACTTTGTCTCGGCTGAGTCTCACTACCCGTCCTTCAGTAACTCGTTGTCTTTCACCACAGAATCACAGAGTCACAGAGGAAACTTAGCCCTTTTTTGTTTTTCTCTGTGACTCTGTGTCTCTGTGGTGAGTATTTTCACAAAACAGCCTTGTACTTTTTGACCAACTCGCTCTTTACTTTCCGAAACATTTCCTGGTAATTGGCTCCGCTGCGGCGCATCTCGTCGGAGTACGCCTCCAGGATCACGCGCACCTCATCGTTGATGCGGTCTTCGAGCGACATCTCCTCCAACAACGCCGCATGCACGCGCTCGGTGACCGCGGCGACGTTCTCGGTCTCGATAAACTCGCCAGAAATCAGCTTTTTTGTGAGTTCGCGGGCCAGATAGCCCACATATTCTTTGGAAAAAAGCATTGTGTCGGTCGGAGGCTCGTTGTGAAACCAAATAGTTTAGCACAGCAGCCGCCGTTCGCTCTTCGCAGGAGGCGATTAGACACACTCTGACCTGCCTTACTGAAAGACTCGCTTCCTGCGAACTCCTGAGTGCTGCCGGTCCTGTTCCTACCTGCCGAAAAAGGCATACAATGCTCAGTCAATGAGAGCCTCGCCATGACCCCTGACGATCTTTCTGGTCTGAAGGACGACATGATCGCCTTCATCGAAGGCCATGGACTGCGCCGCTACCATGGCTACGTCGACTATGAAGAAGTCCAGGCCATCATGTGGAAAACCGAAGAAAACGTGGATGGCTGGAAGGATTTCGTAGAGCTGGCCAAATCGTCGGGCGTACCCTTCCTGACCATGGATTCCTGGACGCTGAAACGTGACGAATTGGAGGACCTGATCCAGCGCCTCAGCAATGCCGAATACACGAATGACGAGGATCTGGAGGACGCGCGCTGGTTGCGTACCTATGTGGGCAAGACCGGTTTCGTGCAACTCGGATGGGCCTATCAGGGCAGCATGTTTCTCTATGAAACCAGCGCCGACTGGTACGACCGTTACCAGAGGCTCGTCGAACTCGCCGAAGACTTCGGCGGTATTCCCATCGACGAGCCTGGTCCCGATGAAGAAGACTGAGACTCTGAAGTCGCACGAATGAGATGGATCCCCAAATCTGCCGACGAAACGCGGGTCTCCTCCCTGGCTGAGCAACTCCGATCGATCTCCGCGCTGAGCTTGAAGCGTGAGCCTCGGCAACTCTCCACGCTGGCCCGCCTCTTAGTGATGCGCGGCATTGAGGGCGCTGAGACTGCCGAGCGATATCTCGCGCCTTCGTTGCGTGATCTGCATTCTCCCTACCTGATGGAAGGAATGAGGCAGGCGATCGAGCGCCTGGACGCGGCGATTGAGCGAAAGGAAAAGATCCTCATCTACGGCGACTACGATGTCGATGGCACGACCGCGATTGTCATCCTGAAGACAGCTATCGAACTCTCGGGCGGTACCGCCGATTTTTACGTGCCGCATCGCCTCAAAGAAGGCTACGGCATGAAAGACGATGTCATCGAGCGAGCCGCGGAAAGCGGAGTTCGCCTGATCATCAGCGTTGATACCGGAATTCGGGCGTTCGCTGCCGCCAGCACTGCAGAGCGGCTTGGGGTAGATCTGATCGTCACCGATCACCATCTTCCCGGAAGCGATGGAGTGCCGAAAGCGATTGCCGTGTTGAATCCGAATCAACTGGGTTGCGAGTATCCCTGCAAGGCGCTGTGTGGTGCTGGCGTCGCGTTCAAGCTGGCGCAGGCACTTATGGAGAAGCGGCTGACCGACAAAGATCAGTCCCGCCTCCTGACCTCATTCTTGAAGGTGGTCGCGATCGCCACCATCGCGGACGCCGTACCCCTCTGTGGCGAGAACCGGGTTTTCACGAAGCTCGGTCTGGACGCGCTTCGTCGAGCCATCAACCCCGGATTGAAAGCCTTGCTGGAGATGGCGCAGGTTCCCGCGACTCGTCCGCCCACCTCGGGTGAGATCGCATTTCGAATTGCCCCCAGGTTGAATGCTGCCGGTCGTATGGACGTTGCCCGCGACGTGGTCGATCTCTTCAGCGTCAAGGACCCTGAGCGCGCCCGTGAAATTGCGGCGCGCCTCGACCAGCTCAATGCCGACCGCCAGGAGGAAGAGCGGCGCATTTTGCAGGACATCGACAGCCGTTTCGAGCAGCAACCTGCCTTGCGCGATGCGCATTGCCTGGTAATCGATGGCGAGGGCTGGCACCGCGGTGTCATTGGAATTACCGCCACCCGCGTGGTGGAGCGCTACGGCCGTCCTACGCTCGTTTTGTCTTACGACAACGGGGAGGCTTACGGATCGGGCCGTTCCATTCGCGCTTTTCATTTGCTGGATGCGCTCGAGTCCTGCCGTGAGCTCTTCACGCGTTATGGGGGACATGCGCATGCCGTCGGCTTTTCCCTGCCATCTGAACGCGTATCAGAACTGCGGACTCACCTGGAGGATTACGCACGACAGCGATTGACGCCTGAGGATTTCGAGCCGGTACTGGAAGTTGACGCCGAACTCGATCTGGAACAAGTGACGCCGGAGCTGTTTCAGGCACTGGAGCAGTTGGAACCTTTCGGGCAAGCGAACCCAGAGCCGGTGTTCACGGCGCAGGCGGTCCGGCTGATGGGTCCGCCGAAGATCCTCAAGGATAAACATGTAAAGTTGAAACTGGCGGCAGGGATCAGGGATCCCGAACCCGCAGTCATGAGCGCGGCGGCAGTCTCCGCGACACCGCGTTGCCATCCCGATGCCGCAGTAACTAGCCGCCGGGAAGGGAGCTCGGGTTGGCGCCGCAATATCACCTTTGACGCCCTCGGCTGGCATATGGCCGAGCGCCTTCAGGCGGCGAAACTTCTCGCTGGCGACAAGTTGGATGTCGCTTTCACAGTCGGGCATAACGACCATCCTGAGTACGGAGGATTGGAACTTTCATTGCGCGACTTCCGCGCCCGGCCTTAACATTTCTTCCCAATCCCCGATTTTTTGAGTCCAGCAACAAACCTCGGCATCTTTTTTCGATGAGCAGGAGGGATGCATGGCCGACCCCGGTATGACCACCGAGGAAATGAAGCGTTTCGTCCGCAACCACTTCGAACAATTCGTGAATCGCAAAAATATTGCCATCGGCGACGTAAACTTCGCGCGGGAATTCGTCGATCATGGCGCCGATGTCCCTCCGGGCCTCCCTCCTGGGCCGGAAGGTGCCAAGCAGTACGTGGGTGGAGCGCTCAAGCGTGTGCCTGACATGCGCGTAACCATCGACGACATCATCGCCGAGGGTGACCGCGTCGTGGTGCGAAACACGTGGACCGGAACCGACCGTGAAACTGGGAGAAAGATACGTTTCTCCGGCATTGTGATCTGGAGAATCGAAGACCGAAAGCTGATCGAGCGCTGGGCCTACTTGGAGACCCCCAAGGCCGCATAACTGCAGTCGTTAGTTATCAGTCGTCCGCTAAACCAGTTGGTCGTGAATCGTTGGAAAAGGCTGGGTGCGCATCCTAACCTCGCGTTTTGTGCGAGGTTGGGTGGGGATTTTCTTTGCGATCTTGGCGTTCCCCTTGCGATCTTCGCGGTTAAAAGCTTTTGCTTTGACCGCGCTCGCGGAAAACAGGAGAAGCTTGTAACCGCAAAGTTCGCAAAGAAGGGCCGCCAAGGACGCAAAGAGAGCCAACTCAAACCTATTTCGCTACTTCGGGAAGCCCCAGTCCGTTTCCCGGCATCAAGTAAACTGAACCGGCATGCCGCTCCAGATACCCCGACTTCGGCGTTGGTTGGTCGCCACCGCACTCGTACTGAGTGCCGTGGTACTGGGGATCTATGTTCACCGGCGGCACCAGTCTCGCGATGTACTCAAGCAGCTTCCCGGCAAGATGAATCTCGACATTCAGCAGACCGCCGAGGGCTTCAAGGTCTCCAAGTCGGAACAAGGGCACACGCTGTTCACCATTCAGGCCAGCAAGGCGGTTCAGTTCAAGCTGGGCGGCCGCGCCGAGCTGCACAATGTCAGGATCACGCTGTACGGACGCGATACCAGCCGCTATGACCAGATTTATGGCGATGATTTCGCCTACGATCCCCAGAGCGGAGACGTAACCGCGAAAGGCGAGGTGCGCATCGACCTGGAGGCGAATCCGGAGGGCTTACTCAAGCCGGACCAATCGAAGCCGGCTGTGATGAAGAATCCGATTCACCTCGTGACCCGCGACGTGGTCTTCAATCAGAAGACCGGCGATGCATTCACGCCCGCTCTCGTGCAATTGCAGATGCCTCAAGTGGGTGGCTCTGCCAAGGGTTTGCACTACACCGCCAATGACAACGTTCTGACGCTCGACTCGCAGATTGATCTCGCGACGATTGGTTCGCGGACTATGAAGCTGAAAGCCGAGCGCGGCATAATCTCAAAGTCGCCACGCCAGGTGGTTCTGGAGAGTCCTCGTCTTACCCACGGATCTCAACAGATGCAGGCTCGTAAGGCGACGCTTTTTCTACGGCAAGACAATAGCGTGGACCACGTAATCGCCAATGATGAAGTCGAGGCCGAAATCGCCGGTGAATCCGCGATTCATGCCCATGCCGCACAGGCCGAGTTCGCCATGAACAAAGCCCAGGACGGTATTTCCAGCGCGCTTTTGAGCGGAGACGTTCAGGTGGATGCGGCCGGCGAGCATCCCAGACGGCTGAATGCCGGCCGCGTCCTGGTCGATTTTTCCGGCAGAACGCTGGTAAGCAAAATTCGGGCTGAGGACAATGTGAGGCTCGCAGAGCTTTCCTCTGTAGAGAAAGAAGCCGGTGACCCCATTCCTAAACAGGCCGGCGTCCCGCCCGCGTCTTCCTCGAGTACGCAGCAAGTCGAAATCGCTGCCCCCGCCATGGAATTCTTCATGGCTGGGAACAAGCATCTGGACCGTGCCGAGACCTCGGCGGGGGGGCGCATCACGATATCTCCTCCTGGCCAGGACTCCACGACACGCGTTACGGCAGGGAAATTCCAGGCGCGATTCGATGACCAGAATCGCCTTACATCCATGCATGGGGCGCCCGAAGCAAAGATTGTGAGCACCACAGCAGGCCAGCCCGACCGCACCAGCACGGGTGAGACGGTCGACGCTGTCTTCCGTCCCACGGGCGGCATCGAGGCTTTGATTCAGCAGGGGAACGTCAACTATCGGGACGGCGAACGATTTGTCCGCGCCGATCGAGCCCGCTACACGCCCGGAGATCAGATTCTGGAGCTAACGGGATCGCCGCAGATTACTGACAAAGGTCTTCTCACTACAGCGAAGACGTTTCGCATGAACCGCGCCAGCGGAGACGCTGTTGCCGAAGGCAGTGTCAAAAGCACTTACAGCGATGTGCATGAGCAGCCGACAGGTGCGCTGCTGGCGGGCGGGTCGCCGATCCATGTCACCGCCCATCGCATGAGCGTGCAGCGAAGCTCCGCCATCGCCACCTACAGCGGTGACGCCCGCATTTGGCAAGACGCCAATGTCGTCGACGCTTCAACGATACAGTTTGATCGGGATCGCCGCTCCGTGGTGGCGCAGAGCGACGGAAAGCCCGTTTCTACGGTGCTGGTGGAGGTTGACAAACAGGGCAATGTCACGCCGGTCTCAATCACTTCTGGAAGGCTGACATACACGGATGATCAGCATCATGCCCATTTTGACGGTGGCGTCAGGGCTCGTGGTAAGGACATCGCCATCACCGCCGACCACCTCGATGCGTTCCTGGTCCCCAGAACGCAAACGATGCAAAATCAGGCAATTAAGGGTCAAGGGCAGTTGCAGCGGATGGTGGCGGAGGGCAATGTAATCGTTCAGGCGCCCACTCGGAGGGCTACCGGTGACAAACTGGTCTACACCGTCGAGGACGATAAGTTCGTCCTGAGCGGTGGATCTCCTAGCATTTTTGATGCCGAACGGGGCAAAATCAGGGGGGATTCGTTGACTTTCTTTAGACGCGATGATAGGGTGCTCGTGGAAGGTAGGGACACTTCCCCCACCGTTACGCAGACGCGAGTGGCACGTTAAATGCACTCATTGGCCACCGACGAAATCGGCAAGACTTACCGCGGCCGGCGAGTTGTGAAAGGCGTCAGTTTGCGGCTCGACCAGGGCGAAGTTGTTGGTTTACTTGGCCCTAACGGCGCCGGCAAGACGACTTCCTTCTATGCCATCGTCGGTCTGGTGCCCCCCGATACAGGCCGGGTGCTCTACGACGACGAGGACATCACTGACGTCCCCATGTACCTGCGGGCACGCCAGTTTGGCATCAGCTACCTTCCCCAGGAGCCTTCGGTCTTTCGAAAGCTGACGGTCGAGGAGAACATCCTGGCCGTTCTGGAAGCTCAGCCGATCGCTTGGCACGAGCGCCGGGAGCGGATGGAGAAGCTGATTGAGCAATTGGGTTTGGATCATATCCGGCAGAACCGCGGGTACGCGTTGTCTGGCGGAGAGCGGCGACGCGTGGAAATCGCGCGCTGCCTCTGCATCAATCCCACGTTCATTCTTCTGGATGAGCCATTTTCGGGAATTGATCCGATTGCTGTGCTCGATTTGCAAAAAATCATTTCCGACTTGAAGGCGTCTGGCATCGGAATCTTGATCACTGATCACAACGTCCGCGAGACGCTTTCAGTGACCGATCGTGCCTACATCATTAATGAAGGGCGCATTTTTCGGGCAGGCACGCCTGAAGCCCTCGGCAGCGACCCTGAGGTACGCCGTGTGTACCTGGGGGACAGTTTTTCCCTGGTCTGATCGTTGGCGGGGAACCCCGGAGCACACTCTCCCGGGTCGAAACAACATTACGGCTGTAATGTAGCCGCAATGAAACTTTGCTTTGATACTGAAGGCAGGGATTAGGTGATCGGAATCAGCTTCGGCTGCTTCCTGAGCCCTAAGAACTGAGAAGCTGTCATAAATCGGTTTTGAAAGGGCGCGGCTTCAGCCGCGCCGTCCAGAACCGCATAGAAACTGGCGCTTTAGCCCCTGAGGGAGCCGAAGCTTACACGTTTGGTTCATGAAGAGATAGCTACTGAGAACCCAGAACTGAGAACTGAGAGCTGAGAACCGAGAACTGAGAACCGAGAACTAGGAGACCCCACCGAGCCCCATGGTAATGCTGCAGCACAAACTGAATGTAAAGCTGTCGCAGCGGCAGATCCTGACCCCGGGCCTGGTCCAGATGGTGTCCGTCCTTGCTCTCAATAAGATTGAGCTCAAGGACATGATCAATGCGGAGATGGTCGAGAACCCGGTTCTCGAGGAGCTCGAAGATTCCGTCCCCTTGATCGACGATGTAGGCCGCCGCGAGGAAGAGCGCGACCGCGCCACCTCCGCCACCGCGGTCGAAGAGCCTCCCGTACCAGCCGAAGAAAAGAAAGATCCCTTTGACGAGATCGATTTTGGCTCGTTCTTCCAGGAATATCTCGACCCGGGCTATCGCAGCCAGGGAGAGATGGAAGACATCGAGCGGCCTTCGTTTGAGAATTTCCTCTCGAAGCCCACAAACCTGACGGACCACCTGATGTGGCAATTGGGCGCTCTGTCGGTAAGCCGCGCCGTGCGCGAAGCAGGCGAGTTGATTATCGGAAACCTGAACGAAGACGGTTACCTGATCGCGAGCGACGACGAATTGATGGGTGTGACAGCTCCGGCAGCTCCGGAAATTGATGCCGCGGTTCAGGAAAATCTGCTGAAAGAAGCGGAGGCGCTGGGAATGGCCGCTTCCGTCGAGGATGAAATGGAGGCGCCTTCGCATTTGTCCTCCGGATGGGATGCATCCTCGAACGGATTCTCGGATGCGAGCGGAGTTTCGACTGCTACGGCTGTCGCTCCCGCGCAGGCGACTGCGGTTGAGGCGGCTACGCCCAGTGTGGCTGCGACGGCAGCTCCTGCCGCAGCGCCTGCAACTCGGCCCACCTATAGGCCGGGTTTCACGCTGGACCAACTCCACGAAGCGCTCGAGCTGGTCCGCCAGCTGGATCCACCGGGCGTAGCATGCCGCGATCTGCGCGAGTGCCTGCTCTATCAGTTGCGCTACATCCAGCAACAGCATGCGCACCAAAAGAACGGTAATGGCACGGCGCAGGTGCTCGCTGATGCCATCGCCATCGTCGACCAGCATCTGCGCGCGGTGCAGATGAAGCAACATAAGGAAATTGCCAAGGCGATCGGCCGTCCGCTGGAAGCGATTCCTGCCGCGCTGGAGTTCATCAAGACGCTCGATCCTCGTCCGGGACTTCGCTATAACAAGAGCACCACGCGGCTCATCGAGCCCGACGTCGCCTTCATCAAGCACGGCGATGAGTGGCTTTGCCTGATGAACGATGAGGATGTGCCGCAGCTTCGCCTGAATCCGGCTTACAAGCGCTTGCTCTCCAAGGACGCCAACGACAAAGACACGCGAAACTACGTCAAAGAGCGCTACAAGAGCGCCATCCAGCTCATCAAGAACATCGAGCAGCGTAAGCAGACCATTATGAAAGTCTGCTATTCCATCGTTGCGCGCCAGCAGGATTTCCTGGAAAAGGGCATCGATCAGTTGAAGCCCATGATGATCAAGGAGGTGGCCGAAGAAATCGGCGTGCATCCGTCCACCGTCAGCCGCGCGGTGGCGAATAAATATGCCCACACTCCGCAGGGCGTATTCGAATTGCGGTACTTCTTCTCCGAAAGCGTGCAAGGCCCCGAGGGCGGCAACACGTCGTTGCTGATCCTGAAGCGCCGCGTGAAGAAGCTGATCGAGGAAGAAGATCCAGCCCGGCCGTTGACCGACGAGCAGATCACCCGCATCCTCCAGTCGCAGGGTATCCAGGTCACTCGCCGCACGGTTGCGAAATACCGGGAGGACATGCGCATCCCGAGTACCCACCAGCGCAGAGTGAAGAAGTAGCCGGTGGGTAGCGCCGGCGTCTCGCCGGCAAACCTCGGCCGGCCTCGATACCTGCATTTACGGTTGTTTGAGCCCAGATCGTGGAGTCAAGAATCCCAGGAGGGTGCTCAATGAACGTGGAATATACCGGCAGGCAATACGAAATCACCCCCGCCATCCGCAAGGAAGTTGAAACTGGCCTCGCAAAAATCCGCAAAATCTTAGGCGACAAGTTCGAAACCAAGGTCATCCTCGCTGTTGAGAAACACCGTCATAAAGCAGAAATTACGATCAGCCCGCGCAACGGCCCGATTGTCGGCCTGGCCCAGTCCACCGACATGAAACTCGCCGTCAGCGAGGCTCTGGGTCATATCGAAAAGCAGGCTCTCAAATACAAAACTCGCATCATCTCGAAGAAACGCAAGTCGCACAAAAAATGGAATGGCGAGGCCAAGGTGGATGGAGGCGAACCTCAAACCGCCGTCGGGCTTACCGAAACCACGGCCGTTCCGGTGGTCGTCCATAAGTACCCGGCCGTCGCCAAAACGACCGAAGTGCATCTGACGCACTCCTCTGAAGCGGTTGCCCTGCGTCCCATGACGCTCGAGGAAGCCATCAAGGAATGCCATTTCCGCGATCGCGACGTGTTCGTATTTCGCGATCCGAAAGGCAAGGTGATGGTCTTGCACCGCACCCGCGACGGAAAAATGGAATTGATCGAGGCGCCGTAAGAGCAGTCGTCAGTCGCCAGTCTTCAGTCATCAGCAAAGGGCACGCGGGATGCGTGCCCTTTCATTTCTCATCGAGAGTGAGAGTATTTCGCACATCATGATGCTACAAGATAGGCATCTTGATGTCAGCCAAGTAGACATCGTGATGCCAAGCGAACATTCAGCGATTTCCATCCTGCCAGCTCTTGCTGACGGCCGACGACCGACGACTTGCCTAAGAACTTCCAATCAAGATCCCGGTCACAAA
>OEKN01000193.1_pt3 | contig 11330 bp, 12 predicted proteins | sample 1503361 | NCBI WGS metagenome assembly OEKN01 (sample SAMEA104379592, study PRJEB20068) | metagenome | biome: 1000743; feature: 77; material: 1998 | place: USA | collected 2012 | depth 25 m
ATGGTTTATTGCGTCCAAGTCGTCGAAGAAGTCACCGTATCGGAACTGGTACGTGTGGCGCAACGGCAAGGGTCCGAACCAGCCCCCGAATAACTGGGTCTCCGAATTCGGGGGCTCGGCGTGGAAGTTTGATCCGACGACCGGGCAGTACTACTACCACTATTTCTACGCTGAACAGCCGGACCTGAACTGGAACAATCCCGCGGTCGAGAAGGCGATGTTCGACGTCACGCGCTGGTGGTACAAGCGCGGTGTCGCAGGATTCCGGCTGGATGCGGTGGACACGCTCTTCGAAGATCCCGATCTCCGCGACAACCCTGTGCTGCCGGGAAAGAACAAATACGGCGATCCCAATACTCAGGAGATCTACAACAAGAAACTGCCCGGTGTTCACGAGGTGCTGCAGAACCTGCGCAAGGTCGCGGACGAAAACGATGCGGTGCTGATCGGCGAGACCTGGACCAAGAACATCGACGAGTTGAAGAAATATTACGGCGAGCACAACAACGAACTGCAGTTGCCGATGGACTTCATGTTCACGCGGGTCGACAACCTGTCGCCACCGGAATTCCGCCGGCAGATCTCAGCCGCAGATACCGCGGGCGGCTGGCCGACATGGGTGATCAGCAATCACGACATCGACCGGTCCTATAACCGCTACGGCGATGGCGCACACAACGACGACATCGCTAAGCTGATGGCTGCGTTGTATCTCACATTGCGCGGCACACCCATCCTGTACTACGGCGAAGAGCTTGGCATGGAAAACAACGATCCCAAGCGCAAGGAGGACGTAAAAGACCCCAAAGGCAGAACCGGCTGGCCCGAGGACAAAGGACGAGACGGCGAGCGAACCCCCATGCAGTGGAGCGATGCGGTGAATGCAGGCTTCAGCACGCATGATCCGTGGTTGCCGGTGCCGCCGAGCTACAAGACCCATAACGTTGCAACCGAGTCGAAGGATCCCAATTCCGTGCTGGAGTTCTACCGGAAAGTTTTGGCCTTGCGGCATACCAATTCGGTATTGCTCGAGGGAAACTATGCGGCGCTGAATGAGGATGATCCCAACGTGCTCTCTTACCTGCGCTCGTACAAGGGGAAATCCGTTTTGGTGGCGCTGAACATGTCGGGATCCGCGCAGAAAGCGAGCCTCCATCTGACCGGCTCTTCGTCGCAGATACTGAGTCGGCTACTAGCAACGCCCGGAGCCGAGGCAAGCGGATCCGAGGTGAGCCTGCCTGCCTTCGGTGTTTTCATCGGGGAGGTTGCAGAGAAGTAGCACGATTCCGGAAGCAGCCTCGGTCTTAAATCTGGCGGAGGGAGAGGGATTCGAACTTGAGGCGTTCAGCGGGCACGAAGTGGTCGTGGAACACGCCCGCAACGCCCGGCTGATCGGAGAGAACCAAATGACCGACCCCTCGATCTTGGAGCGGCCTGCCAGGCAGGCAAACAAGAGTGCCTAAAATAGAGAAGAAAATTTAGTAGGCCGACTTGCGACGGTAGCCACTTCATCTGGCTAAGATCATCACCGGTTTGTTCGAAGCATTTGCGCTTCGGCGAAATAGCCAAACTGTGATCCCTTTGGGATTGCCTAGCGGCGACGACTCAAAACCGCGTTTGGACGCCTCTTCCACCAACCATCTCAAAACCTCGGGCTGATCGTCGCGCGCCATCACCGCAAATTCAGTGCTGGGCTCTACTACCGTTGTAACAAGTTCGTTCAAGTAAGCGAGAACGTCGGCATTGAACCGGTAAGGAAGGAGGAAGATGCGGCCAGGAACTGGATATTTCGAAAGCGGGCAGAGGAGCGGACTGTCGGGAGAGATATTTAGCCCCCAATTGGCCTTGCTTGTCTCCACCAAGCCGACACGAACTAATACCGGAGTATCGATTGGCAGACGGGCAACCCTAACGGCCTGCGCCGCCCCCCTCCAGTCCTCGGCGTGTGGCGCCACACGTGCATGCAGGCCAGTGAAGCTAAACATGGCCGCCAGCACCACCCCTGCGCTCACGGTAACGCGTATGCCTTCGGAAAGTGTCCGAATCAGCCAACCGATCAGCAAGGCCAATGCGGGGAACGCCGCCATGTAGTACCTGGGAATGAAGGATTTGAAAGGCGTGAACTCGGAAGCCAGGAACAAAGCAACAATCGGCACAGTGAGCCAGGCGAGCAACAATACCTTTGTCGCAGTAGTTATCGGCGAGACTTGGCTGTCGCAAGTCGTTTCGGAGAACGCACATCCCACCACGAATCCCAAAAATAATCCGCCGGCAAGTACGGGAGGGACAAAGGCGATAATGAAGTCTTCCAAACGCGGAGTGCCGGTCCACACTGACAGCGACTGCGGCGACAGGTGCTTTCCATAGACGGCATTCCACAGCAGTGGCGACAGCAGCAAAAAGATGATCGCCGAGACCGCCATCACTCTGACCCAGTCCACAGCGCTGGTCCTTCGCAGTCGGTAAAGAACATAAATCGCTTGCGCCAGATAAATGGTCGCGAACGCATAGTGGAAATATGGGATAAGAGCGGCCGTCACGGCATAGCCGGCAGCGTTCAGGTTCCCACCACGATCCAGCCATCGAACCAAATAGAACATGCTCGCCAACGAGACCAGGGAAGCGATAGCGTACGGACGAGCTGTGGGTACCGTCCGCCACACTTCGTGCAACGATACAAACACGGTGGCAGCCAAGAGACCCGATTCGTTATCGAAAAGATGAGTTCCCAACCGGAAGATGAACCATACCACCGCAATTCCAGCCAATAGTGAGGGCAGACGAAGCACAATTTCACTTTGTCCGGCGACCCGCACAACCGATGCCGTGATTGCCATGAACATTGCGTTTTGACCCGGCCAGAACTGACTGCGGGAAATGGCCGCCCCGACTCCTTTGGAAACAGTCCAGTAAGTAATGGTCTCATCCACCCAGAGGCTTGCGGGCATCGCCATAATCCAAAGCCGGAAGATGGCCAACGAGATTAGAAAAATATACCAACCATTGCGCTGGCCTGTTTTTAGTGCGATCCTCATTTCATTGAACTCCCGCTCGGACGGGTGGCCTATGTCTGCCGGCCCATATTATTTCCATGAGTTTTGAGACAATGGCGGAATATCAAAGCGCAGTTGTTGATATCCTCAGGGACTCTAACACTGTTTACAGCGGAAAGATTGTTCTGATCTCGGATGCTGGACCATGAGATCAAGGTTGTTCTCCTTCTTGGGGAAGTTGGATCCCAGCCGCCATCCCGGTGTCGTGATCGAACGTCTCATGTGCCGGCCAGGTTACCCCAAAGAATACCCGTTGTGAGGCAGCGTGCCCGTGTGGCATTGTTGTTTCGGACTATCCACACTACATAGCCTACGCCGTCATATTGGGCAGATATGCGCCCCGACTCAATGCGGGCTTAGGAAGCAATCTCTCACATCTGTATCTGTTCAGGAACCTGTGCGAGGTGATTCGAATGGCGTGGTATTTCCTGTTCTTTCTTGTTTCCGGATTTTGCAGCATCTTGTACGAGCTTGTCTGGCTGCGGTTGGCGATGGCGCAGTTCAGTGTCACTACTGCGTTTGTATCTATCGTTCTCTCAATGTTCATGGCCGGCCTCGGCATCGGCTCTGTAGTGGCCGGGACATGGATTCGCCGTCACGGGGATGGGATCCGTTTTCCGCCGCTCCGGCTGTATGCGTTAACAGAATTTTTGATCGGGGTTTCGGCCCTCGCGGTTCCAATCGAACTGGCCTGGGGACACCGCGTTCTTGACGCAGCTTCGGCCCATGCCACCATCTCCCCTGTTGTTTCTTCCCTGATTTCGGGTGCTTGGATGGCGCTGACGTTGGTGCCATGGTGCGCCTGCATGGGAGCCACGATACCAGTGGCAATGTTTGCCATCGGCAGCGACACGCGTTACCGCTCGCGTCGCTCGTTCAGTTTTCTGTATTTGGCAAATGTGCTGGGGGCAGTTGCTGGAGCAGTTCTGCCGCTGTTTCTCATTGAGCTTTACGGCTTTCACAGCACGCTGCGGGTAGGCGGGCTGCTGAACGCCACCATTGCCGCCTCGGCGTTCCTCGTGACCCTGGCTTCCCCGGCCCGCATTGCGCCCACTGAGTCGCAAGCGCCCGCTCTCGTTTCCGCAGAGTTCGACCAGCGGAAGAGCATCCGGGTGCTCTTGTTTATGACCGGCCTAGTCACTATGGGGATGGAAGTCGTCTGGATCCGCCTGTTCACTCCATACCTTGGCGCTGTTGTTTACTCCTTTGCTGCCATTCTAGCCTCTTACCTATTGGCCACGTTTGCCGGGTCAAGAGCGTATCGTTTGTGGAGCCGCAGCCATGGCCGCGAGAGCAGGCTCGCCTGGATTTCACTGGCATTGCTTGGGTTGTTGCCGCTCTTGACGGCTGATAGCCGCCTCCATCTAATGGGTTCCCTTCGCGTCGTCCTTGGCGTGATGCCGATCTCGGCCGTCATCGGATTTCTCACCCCGATGCTGGTGGACCGTTGGTCGGGGGGCGATCCGGACCGCGCTGGTCGCGCCTATGCGATCAACGTTGTGGGTTGCATCGTGGGACCGCTCGTCTCCGGTTTCATCCTTCTGCCACTGGTCGGCGAACATCTCTCCATGCTGGTATTTGTGCTGCCCTGGTTTGCAATGGCTCTCCCCAGCCGTAGCACGCGTGCAACGGCCTTGGTGCCCCACGCGGCCACTGCCATCATTCTCTTAGCGGCAATTGCAATCTTCTTTCTGACGAAGGACTACGAGAACCAATTCTCAAAGCGCGAGGTGCTACGCGACAGTACCGCCACCGTGATCGCCGCCGAGGTCCCCATCGACTCAGGGACAGTGACCAGGAAGCGGCTTCTGGTCAACGGTGTCGGCATGACCAGTCTGACGCCGATTACTAAAATGATGGCACACTTCCCTTTGGCGTCGCTCGATCATTCGCCCCGCGGGGCGCTGGTGATTTGTTTCGGCATGGGCACGACGTTCCGATCTGCCCTCTCCTGGGGAATTCCGGTTACCGCGGTCGATCTGGTTCCCAGCGTCCCCAAGCTTTTCCACTTCTTCCATGCCGATGCGGAGCAAGTGCTTGCGTCGCCGCTGGCGCACATTGTGGTGGACGATGGACGCCATTATTTGGAGCGCAACCCTGCTCGCTACGACGTCATCCTGATCGATCCGCCACCACCCGTCGAGGCGGCTGGTTCAAGCTTGCTGTATTCACAGGACTTCTACGCGGTAGTTAAGGAGCGGCTGCAGCCGGGGGGAATTCTCGCCCAGTGGCTGCCGCGCGGCGACGCCGTCGTGCAAGCCTCGGTGGCTAGGGCGCTGAAAAACTCCTTCTCCTATGTCCGCGTTTTTCCTTCGGTCGAACATTCGGGGTGGCACTTTCTTGCGTGTGATCGCCCCATCCCAAACCGCAGTGCAGCGGAACTTGTAGAGCGTATGCCCGCAAAGGCCGTCACCGATATGATGGAATGGGGACCAGCGAAGACAGCGGATGAGCAGTTTGATCTCATGCTCTCAGCGGAAATGACCACGGAACGAATGACTGCGTCGGCATCTAAGATCCCCGCTCTTCAGGATGACCGGCCCATCAACGAATATTATCTTCTTCGCACGCCGGCGGCTGACCGGAGATGGGCAGTTAGGAAACTCCTCTACGGACCTTTTTGAAGAGCGCGCCTTTCGCGGCCGCGCCACAGGATGCGCTTCCCACTGCGGGGCAGAACGCGCTCGATTTTGAGGCACGAGTGAGGTGCCCGGGTTTTCGGCCGTCGTTATCTGGACGCCGGCTTGAGAAGGGAACCCCTCGCCTGATCGTCAGTTCGTGGACAGCACAAGGTAGGCAGTCATTCTGAGCAGCACGACGATCCAAAACAACCCAACGAAAGTCTCAGCGGATCATCTTGTTAAATGGCGGAGGGAGAGGGATTCGAACCCCCGGTACGGTTTCCCGTACAGCGGTTTTCAAGACCGCCTGTTTCAACCACTCACACATCCCTCCGCATCCAACAAAGGCGCGGCCAATAGCGCAGTTTTGGCTTCCGCGCTACTCCTTACCCGCTCCTTATAGGCCGGCTCCCGCCATGCTATTCCTTCCCGCCCATAGCGTCCTCAAGCCGTTTCATCGCGTCTATCATACGTGAATCCTTCTTCCGGATGTAGTGTTCGCGGGTGACCTGGACTCCTCCGTGGCGTAGTATCCGGCTGACCGTTAGGTCGTCTACACCCAACTCGAACAGGTTCGACGCGAGACTTCGGCGGAACGCGTGCCAGCCACGCCACTTCGCTCCTCCGATACGCACCGTTGGCTTGATAACCCGGTCGCCAAGGTCACCGAGTGATACGTGGAAGATGGCGTTAGGCTCGTAATCGGTGGTTGCTGCTCGCCCATTCTTCGGTCCCACTTTCTTCGCTCGACTCTTCTGGTAGTGTTCGAGCGTAGCAGCCAACCGTGGAAGCATCGGCACCCAACTCCGGCTGGCTTTACTCTTCGGCTCCGATACGTGCGAACGCCAGCGCGTCGAGCGCACCTCAAGCGTTCCCTCCGCGAAGTCTACAGCGTCCCAAGTCAGACCCTGAATTTCTGCAAGTCGAAGCCCAGCGAACGCAGCTATCGAAACAGCCACCAAGCCAGCCTTCACCAGTTCGTCTTTTCGCTTCCCCAAAGCAGCCAGAATCCCCTCCACTTCCTCCAGCGTATAGATTCCCGGCTCCCGCTCTGGCTTCCCCGACTTCGGGACAATCGAGTCACGCACAGGGTTTGTCTCCCGGAAGCCAGCAATCACTGCCGCTCGGAATACTCCGCTCAGGAACGCCTTGATATGGCGCAGAGTCGCCTTGCTCAGCTTGTACTTCCCGTTTACCTCCCGCAGGAAGTCCTGAACATGCCTCGTCTGGTACTCCCACATCGGCCGGGAAGCCCACCTCTCTCCTTGTAGGTAGCGGCCATACAGCTTCCGGTAGCCAGCCTTCGTCGAGGGACGCCAATCGCCAGTCGCGAGGTACCACTTGTCAATGAATCCATCCAGCGGTATCCGGGCCATGCTTCCCGAAGTGACCTGGCGCAGTTCGAGTAGCTTCCGGTCGGCAGCCGCGTTGATCTCGTCCTTCGAGATGAAGTCGCGCCGATGACCGAGCCGATACGACCGTTGCTTCCCGTTGATGTAGACGCGAAGGAACCATGAGTCATGATCGAGCCGTAGGGAGCCTTTCCGTTTCGCCATAGCCGGACGAGTTTACTATCTTGCCAACTCGCCGGGGAAGTCGGATGTTTTATCAGCTATTCGCTGGGAAAAGCGACCTAAACTTCACCGAGGATCACTCTGAACTCGTTCTCCAACTGTTCCTTGATCTCGGGAATGCTTTTCTGGACTGATTGATAGGCCGTGTTAAACGCGTTGAAGATATCCATCTGCTCCCGTTCGTCTGACGGGAACTTCATACCCCCGTACATCTTGATCTCCAGCGCGGTCTGACTCAACGTCGTTCCGAATTCGTCCAACATCACACCGACTGGAATAGGTATGTAAATGCGGTGAATTTCGAAGAACGGCACGAGTTCACGTAAGCTTTTGTCGGCATTAGCATACAGTTCGTTTTGAACCTCTTCGGTAGCTCCTCCGCTAGCGAGAACAAAGGACTGTACGGCGTCGGAAGCCTCCACCAGTCGCTTGTACAGCTCCGCAATCACCTCGGCACGCTTTTCATGAAGCTTCGAAAATCGTACCTGATGCTCCAGCGCGGTCATCTGAAGGGAGTTCTTTAGCCGCTCGATTTCGGCATCAGAACTGGCCTTCAGTTGAGCCTTGAATGTTTCAGCCTCCTGCTTTAGACGATGGGTAAGGGCCGTCTTGATTAAGTAGGCCGCAGATCCCAGGAGGATTCCCCCTCCGCCCACCGTCGTGAACACGGTCACGATCACGTCTTGCCAGTTGATGGTCATGACTCTCCCGCTCCAGCAGTATCTTCACTTCTTTGAACTAAATCCACCGACGACCCATAGTCCCATCGCAAGAACGCCGAACCATAGTATGTGAGCGGTTCCGACGACCAGCAGGAACCGATCCCACGGTGCGCCCAGTGGAATACCAGACTCCAGGCTGGTGCCCAGCGAGAATGCTAAATACAAGTCAACGACGACAGCGATCGCAATCCATAGTCGTATCAAGCCGCGCTTAACAGTCATGCTGACACTCTCTCCGAAGTCATTACTTCAGTCATCTTCCGCGTGTAACTCGTACCACGATACGATTCGAGCGCGAAGGAGATACGATGCCGAGTTCAAAGTACAAGTTCTCAGAGCCTATCAGCTACGACCACGTCATCACGGATGCTAACGGAGCCGGAAAAATCGGCGAACTTCGAATCAAGCCCTCAAGCATTCTATGGAAATCGAAAGGCTCCCACAAATACCACTCGAAATCTCTGGATGACTTTGTCGCATGGATCCAAGCCAACGGAAACGAAGTAGATAAGTAGGTAAATGAAGTCCCCGGACACACTCTCCGTTTCGCAACTCAAGTCCGCACTGAAGCATTGCGTCCGCGTCACCAAAGAGCGCATGGCTCCGCTCCTTTACTATCTCCGCCAGAGGCTTAAGAAACAAGGCTCCCGGAGCGGAGAAGGCTTTGGCGCGTGGGTCTCGGCGAATCTCCCGTTTACGCGGCGCACTGCGGACCTCTGGGCGAATGAGTGGGCGGAGGCGAAAGGCCTGCGGACACCAACCTTTAGAAATATTTCTAAAAGTGCCCTGGTTCCCAGTCGCCGTCTCTCCCCGGACGATCCGTACCCATTGTCTCTGTCCTTCTCCCCGGATCGCAGACAGGAGTTCGAGGAAGCGGCTTTGGCGCTCGATCCGGAGGAATTGGAACAAGTCATTTTCGACGCAGTAACGGAGGCGGCCCATCGGAAGCGTAAGGGTAAAGCGCGTAAAGCTGCAGCCGGACGTTAGCCGGGAAGAGGCGCGAAAGAAATGGGGTGGACAACGTCTCGCCCGTGGCGACTACGACCGAATTGTTGAGCGGTCGGAGCGCGGCGAGGTAGAAGGCTCGACCGCGTATTTATTCCTTCGAGGAGTGCTGAGTGAACGTGTCGTAACCCAAACCACTGCCATTCTCCGCCACGTTCCCGTCGCCGAAACGAACCACAATCGAAAATCAATCGTACCCGGAGACAAGCGTGCGGGCGGGACGATGCTTGGCTGGAAGGACGGTGTACGACTCGCGCCTAGCGCGAAATACGAGATGCTGGACACGTGGTTGTTCATGCCAGTTCTTTGGGAGATGGGCAACCAATTTTCCAAGCACCTTCCGGACGAGTGGAGCCAACAAGCGAAGATCACCCGACGTTCCGGCAATCGCGTCCTCGGAGGACTAACGGGAAACCCGGACCTACCGCGCCTCGGAGTCGTGAATCCGCTATTCAACGGCATCACGATCAATCGGAATCTACCCTTTATCTCCCACGAAGACAAAGGGAACTCGGAAAGTACGTTGTCCTGTCTCGCGACGTTTGGACGATTCTCTGGTGGACTGCTTTGTCTCCCAAGGCTCCGAGTAGCGTTCGACGTTCGGCCTGGTGATCTTTTGATTGCTGCGACCGGGAGAGAGCAGCACGGTTCGGTCGGAGGACGGGCAGGAGAGAGATGGAGCGTGGTTGCTTACTTGCGAATATGACTTAACCTGTCGGAGAAGGGGGAAACAGTGCCTTCTGCTGAGAAAGCGGCTCCCTTTCCAAGAGATACTTGATCTGCGCCGAGAGAGTCCACCACTTGTTTCGAACGCTCTGGACGTCCACCCACTCTTTAAGGACGAAGAAAATTGTCCACAGAGACGCGGGGAGGATACACCACCAGTGCCTCACCGCAGGTACCCATATAGCACTAATAAGAACGTAGAGTGCGGTTGCCTTGAAATTGAACTCAAGTCCGTGCCTCATTTGTGTTGTCCAATCAACCGGAGTTTTCTCCTGCCTAACCAATCGGTCGAAGTGATCGTACCAACGCTCCCAGTGTGAGTCATTCATCTCCGACTCTATTTGTTCCACTCTCAACGCCGCTAGTGCACTGCCTTGCTGATCCTCCGGGAGGAGACTGATCATGTTCTCTTTCTTCCACTCGTAGTAATCTGCTTTTATCAATACTTTATCTTCAGGAGCATCGGCACCTAGATATCGTTTAACGGCGCTGCGCCATTTGGGATCACGCCAAGGAGCCCACGGAACCAAATGGGATGCCTCGTACGGCATCAGTGCCCCGACCATCCCACCCACTGACGTTAGGAAGTAGCCTAAGAGAGTGATTATGCTATAGCCACCGACGAAGGCAGCTGCCAAGACGAGTACTATTTTCGTGCGATAGCCCGCAAACGGGAGCGCAAAGAACCAATTGAAACAACCTGGATGCGCCAACTCAAATATCAGGAGAGCGGTGAAACCGGGAATTAGTGCCGCTAGGAAATAGATGAGTTTTTCGAGCGGGTACTTCGACATATCCATACCAACATAAGCTACGACCGTTCAGACTCGGTATCAAGTTACCGTTCAGGATCGGCCCACCACCGACCGTTGAGCAACGCTCCGGGGAATGCCCAGTATGGCCGCAACCTTGTGGCTTGCCAGCCTTCAATTAGACCAACCACTGTGTAGTGACCTCGATCACTGATCTTTTGCAATTCTCAGCTGACAATTGACGGTCCCGCTACTTCGGTCACCTCGTCTCCCCATCAGCTTCAGCATAAGATCGCGGGATAAAAGGAGTCTTGCTATGAGTTCAACAGTAGTCGTCCCCCCGATAACATCACAGGACGTCTGGGATAAGCGTTTCCTGTCTATGGCCAAGTTTGTCTCCGAGTGGTCCAAGGATCCATCAACCAAGGTCGGAGCCGTGATTGTCACACCGGAGAATGTCGTCGTCAGCATCGGTTATAACGGTTTCGCACAGTCCATGCCGGACGTTATGAGGCACTACTCAAATCGGGAGGAGAAATACAGCCGAATTGTTCACTCTGAGACGAACGCCATCGTGCTGGCACGCAAAGACCTCAGAGATCACACGATATATGTGACCCTACCGCCGTGCGACCGTTGCGCGGTGACGATCATTCAAGCCGGGATTATCCGCGTTGTCTGTCCAGACGCACTCGATGCTGGCGTGGCGAGTCGTTGGCAGAAGGACTTCGAGAAAGCAAGTCAGTACTTCGAGGAGTCGGGCGTGATCTTTGACAAGATAGGACTCTAGCTCAGATTAAACGCCCAGACAAAATAGCCGAGGACGAAACAAGTCAGAGTCGAGAACCCTAGCAGGATGCTGAAAAAACACTCCTAA
>OEKN01000260.1_pt1 | contig 11328 bp, 15 predicted proteins | sample 1503361 | NCBI WGS metagenome assembly OEKN01 (sample SAMEA104379592, study PRJEB20068) | metagenome | biome: 1000743; feature: 77; material: 1998 | place: USA | collected 2012 | depth 25 m
TAATTTTGTAATCGGGTAATTTGTAATTTCTTGCCATCAAGTACTTCGCGCCGTGTGGCGAGACGCTGTAAAGATCGCGCTAAGTTCGTGTCCTTCCTTGATAAGTGCCTGCAATTTGCCGGGGGGCAACGATCTCGCAGTCCATTAGCATTTCGAGCCAAAACAGCGTTTCGTCGGCTTCCTCCACTACAACGCCGATCTTTGCAACCCATTCGGCCTTCGAGCGAGGCTCGGCAGGCTGCTCGGTAGTTGGCCGCCACTGCCGTGCCCGACCGAATGAGTTGTTTACCCAAGACCTGCGCATCCGTCCGATAAGGCAACGAACGGTAGAGTCGGACAATTCTCACCGCGAAAGCCTTTGTCCGATCCCGAAGTTCTTGTGGTGACGACATCAGGTTGTCATAAATTACAAATTAACCGATTACCAAATTACAAATTCCCTACGAGGCCAGAACCGGCAATTGTTCAATCGCGCCCTCTTGTTCGAATGGGCACGGTTTGCCTTCCAGATGTGCCTCGAATTCTGCTCGAAATTTTTTCACAAACGCGATCGTTGGCATGGCCGCGGCATCACCGAGTGGGCAGAACGTCCGCCCCAACATGTTTTCCGACAAGTACTGGATATTGTCGATGTCCTTCTTCACGCCGCCGCCGGCATGGAAGCGTGTCAGTGTTTTCTTGAGCCAATCGGTGCCTTCGCGGCAGGGGATACACCAGCCACAGCTTTCGTGCTGGTAGAACTTCATCGTGCGCAGCGCAAACTTTACGATGCATGTGGTGTCATCGAGCACTACCACGCCACCCGAGCCCAGCATCGATCCTGCCTTCATGAGTGAATCGAAATCCATCGCAACATCGATTTCGTCGGGAGTAAGGACAGGAGTCGAAGATCCCCCGGGCACCACCGCCTTGAGTTCCCGCCCGTTCGGGATGCCGCCGCCCACGTCGTAAATCATTTTTCGGAGGTTATAGCCCATCGGCAACTCGTAAACGCCGGGCTTCTCCAGATTTCCACTGAGGCAAAACAGGCGCGTGCCGCCATTTTTCGGCGTACCGATCTTCGCGTACCACTCGGCGCCGCCAAGAATAATGTGCGGAACGCTCGCCAGCGTCTCGGCGTTATTGATGACGGTCGGCCCGCCCCAAAGCCCGACCACCGCCGGGAAGGGAGGCCGGATGCGCGGAATGCCGCGTTTTCCTTCCAGCGACTCCATCAGCGCCGATTCTTCGCCCACTTCATACGCGCCTGCGCCGCCGTGCCAATAAATATCAAGGTCCTTGCCGCTGCCGAAAATGTTCTTGCCCAGAAATCCCCGCGCGTAGGCGTCGGCGATCGCTTTCTGCATGATGATCGACAGGTATCGATACTCGCCCCGAATGTAGATGTAGCCGGTCTGCGATCCCACCGCGAGTGCGGCAATCATCACGCCCTCAATTACGGCGTGAGGATCATGCTCGAAGATGAGGCGATCCTTGCACGTCCCGGGTTCGCTCTCGTCGCCGTTGCACAATACGTACTTTGGCTTGGCAGATTGTTTGGGCACGAACGACCATTTCATTCCGGTCGAGAATCCCGCGCCGCCGCGCCCGCGCAAACCCGAGTTCTTTACCTCGTTGATGATCGTGTCGGGCTCCATGGCGAGCGCCTTCTGCACCGCCTTGTAGCCGTCGAGTTCGAGGTAGCGGTCGATGTTGGTCGCCCCCTGGCCAAAACGCCTGGAGACAACCTTTAGCTCGTCGGGATGGCTTACGAGATTTGCCATGTCTGAGTGCTTCTGCAAAATTGAGTAAGTGGGAAATTTATTAATTGAGTAATGGAAAACCGATAACGGATGCAGTTATGAGTTCTTCAATTTCCCAATTTCTCAATTCCCCAATGACGCAATCATTTCTTGTATCCCTCCAGAACCTTATCCAGCTTTTCCACCGTGAGGTTCTCGTGAAAGTCGTAGTTCACCTGAACCGCCGGCGCCCAACTGCACGCCCCGATGCATTCGACCTCTTCCAGCGTGAACCGGCCGTCTTCCGTCGTCTGCTTGTGGCCGATGCCGAGTTTCTTGCGGCAGTGCGAGAACAGTTCCTCTCCTCCTCGCAGCATGCAGGCAATGTTCGTGCAAACCTGCACGTTGTATTTTCCGCGAGGCTTTGTGGTCAGCATCGAGTAATAGCTGATCACATTTCGCACATCGAGTTCGGTCAGCTCAAGACGCCGGGCAATCTCCTGGATCACCTCATCGCTCAAGTACCCGGTCTCATCCTGCGCGTAAAGAAGCGTTGGAACGAGGACGGAACGTTTGGTCGGATAATGCCCCAGCATTTCGCTAAACCGCTGCTCGAATTCTGCCGAGAATTGCATGATGTCTTATCGCACCAAGGCACCCGATGACCGGATCGCCAGATCACCCGATGTCCTACCGATCAATCTCTCCCAGCACAATATCAATCGACCCGATGGCCGCCACCACATCGGCAATCAGCCGCCCTTCGCACATTTTCGGAAGCGTCTGAAGATTTGCCAGGCAGGCCGCGCGCATGTGCACGCGATACGGTTTTGCCGTGCCGTCGCTCACCACGTAATAGCCCATCTCGCCGCGGGGTGATTCCACAGCCTGGTATACCTCTCCCGCCGGAACCGAGAAACCCTCGGTGATGATCTTGAAGTGGTAGATGAGCGCTTCCATCTCCGTCTTCATCTTCTCGCGGTCCGGAAGCACGACCTTGGGCGCACTGGCCTTGATCGGACCTTCCGGCATGCCATCGAGCGCCTGTTTCACGATTTCGTTCGATTCGCGCAATTCCGCCACCCGGCACATATAGCGCTCGAATACATCCCCTTCCTTACCTACCGGCACCTTGAACTTGAAATTCTCGTAACCCGAGTAAGGCATGTCGCGCCGGAGATCGAGGTCCACACCACTGCCGCGCAGGGTTGGCCCGCTCGCACCGAGAGCAAGCGCATCCTCGGCGCTGATTTTGGCAACACCCTTCGTGCGCATCATCCAGATCGGATTGCCCGTCAGCAGGTTCTCGTATTCGTCGACCCGGGCAGGAAAGCGGTTGGCGAAGTCACGAACCTTCTCGAAAAATCCAATCGGAGGTTCGAGTGCAATGCCGCCGATCCGGAAATATGAGGTCATCATGCGCTGACCACTGACCATCTCGAAAATGCGCAGGATATCCTCGCGCTCGCGGAAGCAGTAGAGGAATACCGTCATTGCGCCGATGTCGAGGGCGTGCGTACCGAGCCAGACCAGGTGCGAGTTGATGCGCGTCAGCTCGTTCAGCAGGACACGCAGCCACTGTGCTTTTGGCGGAATCTCCAGACCCAACAACTTCTCCACCGCCAGCGCGTAGCAAAGATTATTGGTCAGAGGACAGAGGTAGTCGATGCGGTCGGTAAGCGGCACCACCTGCTGGTAAAACTTGGCCTCGCACGTCTTCTCGATGCCGGTGTGCAGGTAGCCGATGTCCGGCATCATGCGCACAACCGTCTCACCGTCAATCTCCAGGATCACGCGCAGAACGCCGTGAGTCGAGGGATGTTGCGGCCCCATATTCAGGATCATGGTTCGATCCTGATTGGGTTCGAGAACTGGAGTGGGGGTAAGGTGCGCCATCAGCGGTAGCCCTCGACCGGATAGTCTTTGCGGAGAGGGTTCCCTTCCCAGTCCTCCGGCATCATGATGCGCCGCAGGTAGGGATGGCCAGTGAAGCGGATACCAAAAAGGTCGAAGACCTCGCGCTCGAAGTAATTCGCAGCCGGCCAGACCGGGGTAATCGATTCGACTACCGGGCTCGAACCATCGAGCCGCACTTTCAGCCTGACCCGCTCCTTGTTGGAGATCGACAGCAGGTGATAGATGACCTCAAACCGCGGTTCGGAGGGATACCAGTCGACGCACGTCACGTCCGAGAGGAACTCGAAGGGAAACTCCGCGTGGTCCCTCAGCACGGCGCAAGCTTCACGGATGTGCGTCCGATCCACGATGATCGTCATCTCATCACGGTCGAACTTCACGCCCTGAACGGCTGCGGAATTCCAATCCAGGAGCGCGGCCAGCGCCGGGTGAGTCTTCAGCTGTTCAAGATCGGTGATCGGGGGAGGGAGCGCCATCAGACCTGCCCTCGCCTCAGCGGCGACGAACGGCTCCAGTCCAGCACTCCCTTCTTCCATACATAAAAGAAGCCGACCAGAACGATGGCGATATACACCAGCATCTCCCAGAACCCGAACATCTTCAGGTCGCGCAGAATGACCGCCCAGGGATATAGAAAGACGGCCTCTACATCGAATAAAATGAAAAGCATCGCCACCAGGTAAAACTTCACCGAGAATCGCTCGCGGGCATCGCCTACCGGGGCCATGCCGCATTCATAAGGAGATAATTTCGCGCGTGTCGGCCGCCGCTTGCCCAGGATCCACGACAAGATCACGATCGCGCTCGCCACGATGGCAGCCGCAAGAATATGCAGAAGCAACGGCAGGTAACGGGCGAAATAATTGTCGGGCATAGGAGAGCTATATATAATTCGCGCGAAGAGTCACGTAAACGTTCTAGATTAGAATTCGCAGGGAGTAGTGTCAAGCGATGGAGGCCGCTGGCGCGCGTCTTTTGAGCAGCACTCCATTTCTCCTCACGGTCTGAGTCGAACCCGCATGATTTTTGGCTTTAACACGGATGTGAAGCAGGGCGATACGGTCTATCACGTACAGAGCGAAGCTCGCGAAAACGAGCTGATTCTGCAGACGCAGGTGTTTGTGCGCGGACGCTGTATCGGGAAACGAGCTACTTCCTACGCCGAACAGATCGCGCAAGGCGACTTCACGGATCAGCAGAAGGAACAGATCTTGCGCGACCAGCATCGCCTCGTGCTCGATTCGATCCGCGAGGGCCGCATCGAAAATGTTCTCGATCGCAAAGATAGCCCCGAAATGCTGGCCGCGGTGAAGGAGTTCGACCTGCAATGGGTCAACGCCGATTCCGTTCACTCCGACAACAGCCTGATCATGAACCTGCGCGTGACCGAAGGGGGAGCGGCCGTCGAAGGTGCCCGGCTCACCTTCCGGTTCGCGCGTCCCGACGCAGCGCCCTTCTATACCCAGGTCGCTACCAATTCCGGCGGCTACGCCGAGATGAAAGTGGAAATGCAGGAAGCGAACCTGCCCGACGCCTCGGTGCTGGTACAGGCCAGCTTCGGTGGCCGAACTGCTACGCGAAAATTCCGCCTGCGCAAACTGGACTGACCAATTCTGGTACATCCGTGATTTTCCGGACTGTGAGGCGTCCGTCGACAAACTCTTCCGTTTCGAACTTTCCCCGACTTGCGCGAACCGCCCTCCCCTTGCGAAGATCAGCAGGGATGAAACTCGTCATCAACGGGGAAGACCGTACCGTCGAAGGTCCTCTCACCCTCGGCAAGCTGGTCGAGCAGCTGGGGATGAAGTCGGACCGGGTGGCGGTGGAGTTGAATCTTGATATTGTGCCCCGCGAGCAATGGGTGGGAACTCAGCTCGCGGAAGGAGACCGCCTCGAAATCGTGCATTTCGTTGGTGGCGGCGTGCCTCGTCCAGCCGGAGGTGGAGTATGAAAAGGATCACAGTATCGGCGATAGTCGCGATCTTGATGGCCGCCTTGGTATGGGCCCAGGGACCCACCCAATTCCATCCGGGCTTCAACCTGTTCACCAAGGCGCAGGACGTACAGGTCGGTCAGGAGAACGCTGCCCAGGTACGCAAGCAGATGGTCATGGTTCATGATCCGTTTCTCAACGAATACGTCACACGGGTGGGGAAGCGCCTGGTCAGCGCGCGGGAAGCACAAGAGAGCGGGTTCCCCTTCACCTTTGAAGTTGTTGCCGATCCTTCCATCAACGCCTTCGCCTTGCCGGGAGGGCCCATGTTCATCAATACCGGCCTGCTTCGTGCTGTCGACAATGAGGCCCAACTGGCCGGAGTCATGGGTCATGAGATGTCGCACGTGATCCTGCGCCACGGTACCAATCAGGCTTCCAAGAGTAAGTTGATCGAGTTGCCGGCGGTTCTCGGATCGGAAATGGCAGGCAGTTCGATGATGGGAAGACTGGCTGCCTTGGGTATCGGCTTGGGCGCCAACAGTGTGTTGCTCAAGTTTTCGCGCTCCGCCGAAAGCCAGGCCGACCTGATGGGTTCTCACCTGATGGCCGAAGCCGGCTACAACCCGATGGAGATGGCCCGCTTCTTTGAAAAACTGAATGCGCAGGGCAGTCACGGCCTCCAGTTCCTGTCCGATCACCCCAATCCCGACAATCGCGAAAAAGCTATCGAAGCGGAAGCCCACCGGCTCCCGCAGCAAAACTATGGCTATGACACCGGGGAATTCCAGCGTATGAAGCAGGTAATCGCGGGCATTCACGAACCCAAGCCGAAAGTTCAAGCGCAATAAAACCGTCCGTATATTCCTGATTACTCCCTGTGCAAGACTCTTCCTTGACAGCAACCAAAGTGGACCTAAAATGTTTCAAACATTTCTGCTCTCGAATGTTTCGGGATTGCGTACACGTATTTTGAAGACTGAATTCACATCCCGCGAGGTGGTGCAGCTTACCGGCATCAGCGCCCGGCAGTTGCAGTGGTGGGATGAGCGCGCCATTGTCGTGCCTGCGCGGCAAGGAAGACGGCGGCTCTACTCGCTGGAAGACCTTTCCGAGGTGGCGGTGATCTGCGAGTTGCGCGACCGCGGGTTTTCTCTCCAGCGCGTGCGCAAGGTCGTTCGCTTTCTCCAGCGCGAATTGGGCAAGCGCCTCGCCGAAACGGTCAGCGGATCCTCCGACTATCACCTGCTCACCGACGGCGACAGCCTTTATCTGGAGACTTCAGCCCAGCAGATTGTGGACATCCTGAAAAACGCCCGGCAACCGATGCTGGCGATTTGCCTGAGCGATACCGTTCGCCGGGTGCGCGCCAACATCCAGGGTGGCAAGAAGCGCTCTCGGCCGGCGGAGCGCGATGCAGTCCGCAGGAAACATGCTTCGTAACGTAGGGGGAGGACGCATGAATGGCGAACTGGATTTCTTGAATGAGTGGATCCCGGAGCAAATGGTGCCGGGCACCCTGTTCGTGCTGGAAAACGCCGGTGAAATCGGCGAGAAAGAGGATCCCTATTGGGCCGTGCTTTCCTGCCCTTCTTGCGGGACTCTGGGGCTGGTCACGCGCAAACAGATTGCTGGCTTATTGCCGGTAATTTGCGGCTCAGACCAATGCTCGGCACAGTTCTTTATCGAAGACAACCAGATCGTGCCCCGGAAGCCAATCTGACTGTGTAGCGGACACTCCGTTCTCGACGCGAGCGCGGACGACCGCGCCTTTGAATCAACGGCCTGCCTTCACTCTCTCCAGCGGCACCGGTACCTGCTCGACAATCTCGATATCAAATCCTTCCAGCGCGGCCACCCGTCGCGGATGATTCGTAAGCAGCCGGATCCGGCGCAAATTCAAGTCGGAGAGAATCTGTGCTCCAATGCCGATTTCGCGCTGGGTTTTGCGCTCGCTTTCCGGCAGCGTCGGAAGAGCCCGGTCGCGATGAAAGCTCAGGACGGTTCGTTCGCCAATCTTATCGACCGAGAACCCCTTTGAGGTCTGGTGCAGGTAGATGATCGCGCCCTGTCCGGCCTCTGCAATGGCCCGCATCGAACCTTCGAGGGTGGCCCGGCAATCGCACGCGGTCGATCCGAAAACATCGCCCATCACGCAGTGCGAGTGCATGCGCACCAGAACCGGCTCGGTGGCGTGTTCGACGTCGCCGCGAATCAGCGCCACATGCGACTCTCCACCTTCCACTTCGCTCTCATAAGCAATCAGCCGGAACTCTCCTTGCCGCGTGCTCACCAGCGCCTCTCCGACGCGGTGGACATAGCGCTCGTGCGCCATCCGGTAGCGGATTACCTCCGCCACCGTGAGCATTTTCATGCTATGGGTTTTGCAGAATTCGATCAGATCCGGAACCCGCGCCATGGTCCCGTCGTCCCGCATGATTTCGCAAATAATCCCAGCCGGAATCAAGCCGGCAAGCCGCGCCAGGTCCACGGAGGCCTCGGTCTGCCCGGCGCGCACCAGCACGCCGCCTTTCCTGGCGCGAAGAGGGAACACGTGCCCGGGCCGCGCCAGATCGGAAGGGCGGGTGGCCGGGTCGATCGCAACCTGGATGGTGCGCGCCCGATCATAGGCTGAAATGCCCGTGCTTACGCCATCCCGCGCGTCGATGGCCTCGCAGAACGCCGTCCCGTAATTTGAGGTGTTTTCCGCGGTCATCGGCCCGATGCGCAGGTGCTCGAGCCGCTCCTCGGTCATGGCCAGGCAGACCAATCCCCGGCCATACTTCGCCATGAAGTTGATGGTCTCGGGGGTGACCTTCTCGGCAGCCAGCGTCAGGTCGCCTTCGTTCTCGCGGTCTTCGTCATCAACGACCACGATCATGCGCCCGGCACGGATTTCTTCGATTGCGGTGGGAACGTCGGTAAATGGAGGCTGGGGACTCATATCAGTGCGATTCTAGCAAACAGTGTGGTTCAACTCGTTCTTCCCTGGTGCGGCAGTCCGCCTTCCAGCCCCCGGAATAGCGCCTTTACCGCTTTCACCACCCAGCGCAGCAGAATCACAATCACCGCCAGGAAGCACACGGCCAGGGTTGCGGCTATGTAAGGATGCTGGGTTGCAAACCACGTCAGAAAGATCGCCAAAGCATCCTCTCCCAGGCTGAGACCGATGTTCGAAAGCGGCTCGGGCGACGGTGTCACAGCGGCTCGTACGGCTGTCTTTCCTCCATGAGCAGCCAAAGCAATTGCGCCTCCGAGCAGAGTGGCAATCAACTGCTTTTCCGGGGAAAGCTGGGCAGTAGCGCCGTAAGCAAGCAGCGCCGCGACCGGCACCCGGACGAACGTGTGTAAGGCATTCCAAAACAGATCGAAGGCGGGAACCTTATCGGCGAAAAATTCAATCAGGAATAGCGCGAGGCTTGTCCCAATCACCCACCAGTTCGTAATCAGATGGAGAGCGGGCGGAAGCGGCAAAACTCCCGCATGAGCCAGCAGGCCCAGGGTCGCAAGGGTCGCATATACGTTCAAGCCTGCCGCAAAACTAATTGCCACCAGGGCAGCGGCAATCTCGTTTGGCGGAAGTTTGACTGCCTCCAGCATGGCTAGAAACCTCAACCCGCGATTGCCGCGGATACTCGCCCAGAATAATCCTTATCGCACCCAGCAGAAAGGGCCGCTCGCGGCGGCCCTTTCTCTTTACAGCTCGACTTTTTGCTCTTAGAGGGTGGACTCGATCTCGAATCCCCAAGCCTCGAGCAGAGGCTCCGGGATGTACTTCGAGTTCTTGTTTCGCCGTGCCCACTCCCGCAAACGCGTCGACCGCAAGTACTGGTCGGGGGAGAGCTTGTATTCACGAACAACTTGTTCGAACTCGGTGATCGTGGGGGTGATCGGCCCAATGGGTTCCGGCTTACCCCAGTTTGGGTTTCCGCGTCGCTTTGCCATGAAAATTACGCCTCGTACGTTGGGATAAATTCGCCCGCCTGAAGAGCTATCTCTAAATCTTAGATTCACTGGCTCTTAGGTAAGATGCAAACCAATTTCGATAGGGCAGCAAAAGGTAAAGATCCAGTTGGCAGCAGCCTATGGGATATTGGAGACGTAAGAATATAAGCCAGTTTTCCGCTTAAGTCAATCAAATTCTGCCCTTAGCATCGTGTCCCGTCTCATATTAAGACCAACAGAATGAACAGTATGCAATCGAAATGATCACCATGACCCGAAGTGTGTACTCCCCGTCCGACTATCCGATTTTTGGAACCACCGCGGCTTATCACGGCGTTTGCGGTTACGCCCGTAACCGCAAGCATGCCAGTCTCATTGACGATGTAGTACTGGGACCGTACAGTGCCAACAGGAGGCAGTTTCGTGAGAGATATTTACGAAGTGCTCCGCAAGAAGCAGGCCGAACAGGCCCAATTAGGCAAGCAGATTGAGGCACTTCAAGTCGCAGCGGAACAGTTGCGCAATGTGGCTCACCTCCTGAATTCGGAGGAGGAAGAAGAGAAAGGCGCACAGCAAAGCTAGCGCCGTTTGGCGTCCGAAAACCCCGGGGATCTGAAGCGTCCGTATGAGTCTGAAATCACTGGTGCTGTGTTCCGATGAGAAGATTGTACGCGTCCTTCGGCGCGTGCTAAGCGACCTTGAGATCGGCATCGAACACTGCTCGGACCCGGACGGAGCCATCCGCAAGCTTACCCGCCAGCGATTTGAAGCCGTCATCATCGATTGTACGGATCTCAAAACGGCGAGCTCGGTCCTGAAGAGTGCGCGCTCGGCCCCATGCAACAAGCGTGCTATCGCTGTCGCCATCATGGACGGCCACAGCGGCCTGCGCTCCGCGTTCGACATGGGTGCCCACTTTGTCCTCTATAAGCCGCTGGTTACAGAACGAGCCAAGTCCAGTTTCCGAGCCGCCCGCGCCCTGATGAAGCGCGAGCGACGCCGCAACACTCGTGTCGCCATTCAGGTTCCCGTCACCCTCAGCAATGGCGCGACGGGTTTCCGGCAAAACATGGCCACCACCGACCTGAGCGAGGGGGGTATTGCGGTCCAATTCGCCAAAAAACAAAAAGATCCGGGACCTTGGCAGCTGAGTTTCACGCTCCCAGATTCGGAGAAGGTCATCGAGGTGAGTGGTCAAGCCGCTTGGCAAAACGCGGGCGGTCACGTGGGCATCCGCTTCATCAACCTCGAGGTCGATGTTGCCCACGAGCTTCGCTCCTGGTTGAACCAGCACTCGCCTGAGAGCGAAAAGGATGATCCGCCGGTCCGCTGCAAGTTGACGGACTTAAGCCTGGGCGGCTGTTACCTCGAAATCCCTTCACCCTTCCCACCCCGAACCAGGATCGTGCTCTCCATGCGGGCGGGCCATCACGAGCTGCGGGTAGAAGGTGTCGTCCGCGTGATGCATCCGGATATCGGGATGGGAGTGGAATTTACGCAGGCTACGGCCGAGCAGCGCAATCATGTTGAAAAGTTCATACACACCTTGATGAGCGCCGGCGATCTTCTTCCCGAACTGCTCGTCGAGCCAGAAGGGCTGGAAAGCTCGAAATCGGAAGCGCCTGCCCCTTCAACGGCGAGCGAAATTGAGGATCCCCTGCTGGAACTGTTCCACCACAAGTCCTCGCTTCCGGCAGAGCAATTTCTGAACGAGTTGCGCAAGCAGCGCACCACGCACCGGCCAGACACCGCCGAAGAAACCATCCTCCCGGTATAAAAAATCATGCGTAGGGACAGGCGCCCTCGCCTGTC
>OEKN01000070.1_pt1 | contig 11245 bp, 1 predicted proteins | sample 1503361 | NCBI WGS metagenome assembly OEKN01 (sample SAMEA104379592, study PRJEB20068) | metagenome | biome: 1000743; feature: 77; material: 1998 | place: USA | collected 2012 | depth 25 m
CGAGCAGCACACGGTTCACTTCCACGGATATCCGAATGCGTCTGCGTTTTATGACGGCGTGCCCGACGCATCAGTCGCGATCAATATCGGTGGAAGCTTCACGTATTACTATCTCGCGCCCGATGCCGGCACGTACTTCTGGCACTGCCACATCACTCCACCAGAACACCTGCAAATGGGGATGGTGGGACAGATCTACGTGCGCCCGCGACAAAATCGGGTGCCAGTAGGAAATGGTCTCTATGCCGCTCTACAGCAGCAGCAGGGCGACCCGCGCACCGCTTGTAACTCCTCAGCAGACGTCCTGTGCAGCAATCCGGTGCCTGCGGTTTCGAATGTAGTCACGCGGGCGGCCACCGGCAAGTATGCCTACAACGACGGTGACGGATCGACCTACTACGACGTGGAGTATCCGCTTCAGATTCACGGCTTCGATCCCAATTTCCATTTTGTCGGTATGACCTTCAACCCGGAAAACTTCACCGACATGAAGGACAAGTATTTCCTGCTGAATGGCCGCAGTTATCCCGATACCGTGATGCCCGGCCCGTTGCGTACACAGACAAGCGACGGCTCGAATCACTTCGCGCAGCCCCTCCCATCCATCATCAACATTCCAGCCGGCGGTAAGGCGTTGCTGCGGATCGCCGACCTGGACGTCACCGAGTATCAGACGCTGGCGTCTCTCGGCATTCCGATGCGGGTGATCGGAATCAACGCCAAGCTGTTGCGGGACCAGGCGGGAAATAACCTTTACTACACCACAAACTCAATCACCCTGGCCGGTGGCGAATCGCTCGACGTAATTCTCGATGCCAGCGACACCACGAAATATCCGTCGGGCAGCGTGTTCTTTCTCTACACCCCCAATCTTGATCACCTTTCGAATGACGCGGAGAACTTCGGCGGGCTGATGACCGAAGTGCGAATCAACTAGGAGAGCCATGATTATGTCCAACAATACGAGAATAGCGAAAACACAACTCATCCTGGCCCTGTTAGTGATGATCGCGCTCTCGGTGACGCCAGTCGCTTACGCGGCTGCTCCCGGGATCACCGGTCCGACCTTCAATTTGACCGCCCAGTCAGCCTTTGTCACCCAGCCCGACGGAGCCATGGTTTATTCGTGGGGGTATGGATGCAACGGCGCGGCCGCCGGCTTTGCCCCGGCAGGGATTTCCAATGCGTCTTGCAGCAACATGCAGGTGCCCGGCCCCACCCTGATCGTTACGCAGGGTCAGACCGTCACGGTCACGTTGAGCAACAATCTTCCGGCGGCGGCAGGCAACACCTCGATCCTGTTTCCCGGCTTTCAGGTGAGCTCCCCCGGCGGCAGCGGCGTACCGGGGTTGCTGGCACAAGAGGCGGTACCGGGCGGCACTGTCACGTACACCTTCACAGCGTCTTCGCCTGGAACACGGGCTTACTACAGCGGAACCCAGAGCGATCTGCAAGTCGAAATGGGGCTGTACGGCGCAATTATCGTATTGCCGAGCAGCATTCCCTCAGAATGCACCAGCGGTTTGCACACGTCCAATCTGTCGGCACAAGCCCGTTGGGGCGAGAACAATTTCCGGCTCGCGGCCGCGGCCTATAACCATCCCGGGGCATGCTATGACCGGGAATACCTGTTCCAGTTCTCTGAGATCGATCCCCGGATTCACCGTCAGGCCGAAGAGCAGATCGCAATCATCAATTCGTGCATCCCCACAGCCGCTGTGCCGTGTCCAACGACGCTCAGTGTTGCGACAGAGCCCTATGTTCCCGCGTACTTCATGGTGAACGGGCGCTCGATGCCGGATCTCATGGATCCGAACTACGCTCCGGAATATCCGCACCAACCCTACAACGGCAACCCGCACATTCATCCCGGGGAACTCGTGCTGCTGCGGATCGTTGGTCAGGGGCGCTGGCAACACCCCTTTCACGAGCACGGGAATCACGTGCGCGTCCTGGCGCGTGATGGCAACTTGATTCTCAGCTCCACTCGTCCCGAAGCAAACCTGGCTGGGCCGGTGCTCTTCACGACCACAACCACTCCAGGACAGTCGATTGATGGAATCTACTACTGGACAGGCAAGGGCCTGAACTGGGATCCATTCGGGCACAGTTCGACTGCCACGCCTTCCGCAAGCTGCTCGCCCGACGCCAACGGCTATAACACCTCAGACCCATCCGCAAGCAACTATTTCGAGTGGTGCCAGGATCACAACAAGCCGTTGCAAGCTACACCGTTAGGTGCAGTGGCGGGCGGCGGTCCTGCAACCCTGCCTGATCCGAACATCTTCGCCAACGGCGCATGGTTCGGCGGCAGCCCTTACCTCGGCCCGGACGCCACAGCGCGTGCTGTGGGTTCCACCGGCACCACGCCTCCCTCAGGCACGATCGCAAACTCTCCCACCGAAGAGGCCGGCTTTGCCTTCATGTGGCACTCGCACAACGAGCGCGAGATCACCACCAACAACATTTTCCCGGGCGGAATGATGATGATGATGCTGGTCGATTCCCGGGAATTCGTTATCGATGAGTCGAATTAATTGAGGAGAAGAGCGATGCGATCCAACTATCTCAAACATTTGAAGACAGCGGTCCTGGCGGTCACGATTCTCCTCATCTCTGGGAGCTTGTCGTTCGGACAACAGCAGATCAATTTGACAGCGGGCCCAAGCACCGTGACCCTGCCCGATGGCACGGCGGTACCGATGTGGGGCTACAGCTGCGGCAGCATCGTGAGTGGCTCGACCGCGACCTGCGGCAAATTGAATCCGGCAGCGGTGGGCTGGTCACCTGTCGTGATCACGGTCCCAACAGGGCAAGGACTGACCATTAACCTCACCAATAGCCTGTCCTTTCCTGGGTCAGGGGTGAACATTCCCACGTCTCTGACGATTGTGGGGCAAGTTGGTGGAGGTCTTGGAGCGCCGGGCAGCTATACGAACAGCCCGAACCACCCCACCCAGACACTCACGTGGCCGGCGGCTGGCAATGATGCAACCAATACTCCGCCAGCTCAAGGGCCGCGGGTGCAATCTTTCTCTACAGAAGTGGCCGCGGGAGCAACCATTCCTCTGACTTGGGCGGCTGCAAATCTCAACCCCGGTACTTATCTACTTGAGTCCGGCACTCACCCTTCGATTCAGGGACCCATGGGACTGTATGGCATGGTGGTCGTGACCCAAGCTCCCTCTGGCGCGACACCGGGAACGGCGTATCCTGGCGTGGCCTACAGCGCGGAACTTCCGCTTCTGTTCGGCGAGATTGATCCGGTCCAAAACATTTCGGTCAGTACTGCCGTGAACACTCCGGGGTTTGACGAAACACGAGTGTGGTCCGGACAGCCCAACCAGTGTGGGAATCCCAGTTCGTCCAACTACAACACCTGTTATCCCGCCGCCGTGAACTACGCGCCGCGTTATTACCTCATCAACGGGGTTGCGTTTGATCGCGCGAACGCTACGGCTTCCTTGTTTGCCGCAACACCGGCAACCGTTCCGGCAAACGCGAGTGTGTTGGTGCGCCTGGTGAACGCGGGCCTGCGCATGCATGTGCCTTCGATCATTGGAGTACAAACGGGCTCTTCCGGCGTCTCCGGATTTTCTCTGGTCGCCGAAGACGGCAACAAACTGCCAGGCGTTGCCCGCGTACAAAGTGAAATTTTCCTGGCCGCAGGCAAAACTTACGACGTGATGATCAACGCGCCTGCTGCTGGTGGACCGCCGGTTCCAATTTTCGCGCGCGACTTGAGCCTCTCAGGAAATGCAACCGCGCGAGATGCGGGAATGCTCGCGTACATCGGCATCAATGGCTCCTCGGTTCCAGCCGCTCCAGTGCTCGGAAGCGCCGCCGCGAATCCCGATACATACAATTCCGTTATCTCGGGTAAAACTTTTAAGGTTTCCGATCCCGCCCAGGGCGTGATCGCCAACGACGTGAATATTTCCGGGGTTAAGGTCCTGGCGGGTAGCGTGGTCGGAGGCACTCTCACTCTCAATACCGACGGCACGTTCACGTTCGCTGCTACCGCAGGCTCCGGCTCTTTCCAGTACTGCGGCAACGGCGCGACTTCCGGGCCCGCGTGCGCCACTGTGACTTTGGCCGCCGCAACCGTAGAGGCGGGCACCGGCATCACCTGCAACGTTCCAACGCCCACCTACACGTCTAACGTGGCAAACGCGTTGAGCGTCAAGCCTCCGGGAATTTTGTCGTTCTGTAAAGATGCGGCCGGCTATCCTCTGACCGTCAATGCGGCGTCAGTCTCCGGAAGCATGAGTCCGTCCGGCACAGTGAGTGTGGATCCAAACGGCGGATTCAACGCATCGGTCAGCTCGCCCGGCGACTACACCTTCAGTTTCCGCGCCGAAAATTCGCAGGGGACACCGAGCGCCAATGCCGCGACCGTCACCCTTCATTTCCCGGCAGCCAGCCATTTGTCGGTCACCTTGGTGGACGGCAAGACCAAAGCCGCCCTGACTCCGCAGGACTATCGTTGGATCATCGAGGAGGATCGCACTTTCTACATCAATCCGAACTGCACCACGAATCCTCCGGCGGCAGGCTGTCCGACCGGAACCAATGGGGTCCTGCCTGCATTCGGAACGAATTTCCATACCAGCTACATGCCCGTGATTGCGCAGGGTTGCGTGGGAACCATCTCGTGCGAATCGGGTCAAAGTGTTCTGGGTACAGCATCGGTGTGCGATGTAGGCAATGGTGGATGCCGACCCGGCACAACGAAACCCGCGCTCGATCCCAGCCAGGTAGCTCTGGATCCCACCAAGCGCTACTACATCTCCGTGCTGCCGGGTGACGCGATGGATCCCGGCCACCAGATGGGCGGAGCCCAGGTTGTTTACGACACTGCTACCGCCTCCTGGCGCCCGCTCAACATCATCGTGGAATCGATGCCGCTTCCCCCAGCGAAACTCTCGGTGTTTGTCTTCGAGGATGATCACCCGCTGAACGGTGAGCATGACGCCGGCGGCGGAATCGATACTCTTTCACCCAACGAGCCCGGGCTCGGTGGATTCAACATCACCATCTTCGACCTGGTCGGCGGAACGGGTGACTCCGCGGGGCAGTTGACCTATGACGAGTTCGGTCAGCCGCTCTCGAACAGCCTGGCGGGAACACCGGATCCGACCAACCCGGGCGTGGATGCGTGTCCCGTCACGGCGAATCCAACGGCCGGATTTGATGGCACCCCGAGCCCGACCGGCATCACCGGCGTCATTCCAGTCTGTCCCAAGTACGAATCCGATGGTGTGACGCTCTCACCTCTGGCGGGCCAGGCCGTGGTTGTGAATCTGCCTCCCGGTCGCTACGGCATCGTGGCCACCCCTGCCGCGGATCGGATTGCGCGCGGCGAAGAATGGCTCCAGACCAACACGCTGGATGGAGGCAAGGACCTCGAATCATTCCTCCGCGTCGCCGAGCCGAGTTACTTCCAGGAATTCGGTCCTGCCGGATATCACGTCTCCATGGGCTTCGCCAATCCGCAGTGGATCAATGATTCAGGACGCACACTGTGCACTGGTGCCGGCGCTCCAGCCTGCTCGTATTCCGTGACTGGTAAGGTCACAGGCGTGCACATGAGCCGACCGGCGGACGAGAGGCTCTACAGTAGCGGCAGCCGCGACACGTTTTCTTACACGCAGTGCTACATCAGCCTCGGGAGTCCGGACGGCGCGGATATCAGCTTCACCAAGTGCGCTGATGACGGCACGTTCACCCTGACCGGAGTTCCCGCGGGCGATTGGCGAATCACGGTTTTTGACCAATGGAACGATCAGATCGTGGACGGCATCACCACGCCGGTCAGGGTGGGCACAGGCACAGGCAACACCAATTGTTCCGGCTCAACCTGCAATATGGGCGAAATCGCGGTGCATGCGTGGAAGAACAATCTCTATACCAGAACATTCATCGACCTCAACGGCGACGGAGTATCCCAGCCGAACGAGCCTGGACTCTCCCTGGTGCCGACCAACATTCGATATCGCGACGGCAGTATTTCCAACCTGAACAGTACCGATCTGCAAGGCTTCGCCGGATTCAACGAGGTCTTCCCGCTGTTTAACTGGTACGTGATGGAAACGGATTCGACCCGTTACAAGAACACGGGAACGCATGTGATCAACGACGCAGGTGGACCGGTGGATGGTTCTTCCTCATGCGGAGTTGCCGGCTTTCCAGCCTGCGGAACTTCGGCTTTGCTTCAGAATCTCGGCCGAACTCACGAAGATAATTTCCTGCCCACGAATCTGCGGTTCCCGGGATCTGTCTACTGCGACAACGGGGATTGCACAGGCTTCTCGATCGCAAATGGACCCGGCAGCAGTGCAACGAACAACATTTCGACGGGCCGAATTGATCCCTCGTGGGTCACCAGTTATGGTTGGCAGAGTTTTGCCGGACAGAACCAATTTCTCGAGTTTGGCAAGAAGCCTTTCGCACCTGCCACTGCCACAGCACCAGCTGAGAACGGCGGCATCCGGGGGCACGTCGTGTATGCCTCGACGCGGCCTTTTGACGACCCGGCTCTGCTGCTGCAACTGACCTGGGAGCCATTGGTTCCGCACGTCACGATCAACCTCTACAAGGTCGGAACAGCGCCCGACGGCAGCCGCTCCCTCACCATGGTGGATACAACCCAGACCAGCAGTTGGGACAACTGGGCACAGGGGTTCCGTTCCGACGGCATCCCCAACATGAACTGCCCCGGTCAGGACCCAGGCGGCCTGTACATGTTCACTCTGAATAACCAGCTCTCTTACCTGGACTGGTACAACTCCCAACACGGAGGGCCGGCTCCTACTCCGCTGCCGAACAACTCCCAGTTCAAGTGCTATGACGGCATGCACAACTGGAATCAGCTGCAACCGGCGCCCTACGACGGCATGTATCAGTTCCCCAGCATTGTCAACCGGGATCCGGCAACGGGCGTGCCGACGGGCACCGGCTCGACCAACGGAACAGCAGGTTCACTTGCCGGAACGAATTGCACGATTTGCATTGGAAATCCAGTTGACGGGACGCCCATGCTGCCGGCAGGCAAGTACGTGGTCGAAATGATTGTTCCTCCCGGCTATGAACTGGTGAAAGAAGAAGATAAGAACATTCTGCTCGGCGACACGTACGAAGCTCCGGTCACCACGCAGTTCGCCGGCTTCGGCAACATCTTCATCATGCCCGACCAGGCCACTATTGCTGCGAGCTATAATGCCAACAACCCGCTGAACCCAACCACCGATCTGGGCGCAGCGCCACGCCACGAGGGTGACACCGGTAGTGTCGAAACCTTCTGGCCGTGTGTGGGCGCAGCCCGCATCGTTCCTGACTACATGAGCTTATTCCCGCAGTCGGGGCAGAACGCTCCCTTTGCCGGCGCGACCCGCAATCTCTGCGATCGTAAGGAGGTGATCCTGGAAGATCAGATGTCGGTCCTGGCGAAGTTCTACGTCTTCACCTCGACCCATGTCGCCGGTCACTTCACCGGCATCATCACGGATGACTTCACCTCCGAATTCGATCCGTTCTCGCCGCATTTCGGCGAGAAGTTCTCACCAGCGAACCTGCCTGTCTCGATCAAGGACTGGGCCGGGAACGAGATCTCCCGCGTGTATTCGGATCAGTGGGGTATTTACAACGGCCTGAATTACTCGAGCTTCTCCGTGAACCCGCCCGATCCGAGCGGATACATTCCAAACATGATGGTCATGTGCATGAACGATCGCGGTAACGCGGTCGCGGTGGATCCCCTGTACCAGGCAAGCTATAGCCAATTCTGTTATGAGCTGCCCTTCATGCCGGGTCAGACCGGGTACTTCGACACGCCGGTGATACCGACGACCGCCTTCGCCGAGGGCTACAACCATCCAGACTGCGCCTACCCGGATTTCACCCCGGCGGTCGCAGAGGTGGACGGCGATGGCGTCGGTCCCTGGGTAAGCGCGGCTGGCAATACCCTGACGATCCACGCGCTGGGTGATCAGAACGTGAATAATTACGGCTATTCCGGTCCCCGCTCGTCTGCTGCGCCCTGGAATCAAAAGGCGGTCACTCGGCACTACGGCTTTGGCAGCCAATGTACGAGCATCGGCGGAGCCTGCACCGCGCTTTCGGGTGTCACCATAGGTGGACAACCCGCAACCGTCACCAGTTGGAGCGACAGTCAAATCACCGTAAGGGTGCCCAGCCTCACTCCTGCACAGTCGAGTTGCCAGATCGCACAGCGAACGAGCCCCCAGAGCGTCGGGAACTCGGCGCGGTGTGGCCAGTTGGTGATCACCGCGGGCAATGGCAAGAAATCGATTGATAGCGTCACGGTCACGATCGCGGGCAAATCTCCGACTCGGCTCACTCCTGGACAGACGATTCAGTCGGCGATCGATGCTGCCCAGCCGGGCGACCTGATCATCGTTCCACCGGGTACCTACAGCGAACTGCTGCTGATGTGGAAGCCCGTCCGGCTGCAAGGTGTCGGAGCAGCTTCCAGCATCATCGACGCGAATGCGCATCCAGCCGGCAAGCTGAATGACTGGCGGCAGCGGGTGGTTTGCCTGTTCGGACTGGGTGTTGATGGAGTGCACGGCTCGTGGACTCCCGCATGCGGTTCCGGTTGGACGGGGTGGACGGCGACTGTCTCCAATCCCCAGGTCGACCGCTTACCGCTCGAGGCTACAGTCGGCTGGACAGCCACACTGAACGGCAATCTGGCGGAACAACTGCAAGAGCCAACCCTGATGGGTGCGTATGAAGGCGCCGGAATTACTGTCCTGTCCAAGGGCGTGAGATTCCCGAACAACAACACGGAGTTTGATGCCGATACCTTCCCCGCCGGCACAACCCTTCTGACCGCGAACAATGCCAACAATAACAACTGCACGGCCTTCCCCAGCGACTTCTACTGCAACCCGTCGCGGATTGACGGCTTGAGCGTTACCAACAGTTCTCAGGGTGGCGGTGGCATCTTTGTTCACGGATGGGCCCACAACCTTGAGATCTCGAACAACCGCGTCAACAACAACCAGGGAACGCTGGCGGGCGGCATCACGGTGGGACAGGGAGAACATCCCGACGCCTACCTCCAGGGCACGGTGAATCCCGACCCGGGTTCCTGTATCTCGGGCGGCGTTCCGTCAGATACGCAGCTCCCTTATTGCTTCGATCGGTTTGTGAACGTCCATAACAACTCGGTGACAACAAACTCTTCCGAAGGGGATGAGCTGTTCTCGGCTACTCCGTCGGGAGCGGGTGGGGTCGCGTTCTGCACCGGAGCTGATAACTACCAGTTCAACAACAACTGGGTTTGCGGAAACCTGAGCACGGGCGACGGCGCTGGAGTCTCCCAACTCGGATTCATTTGGGACGGCAGCATCCAGCACAACGCGATCCTGTTCAACCAGAGCACGAATCCCACAACGCCCAGCAACGGTGGCGGTCTCCTCATCATGAGTGCTCCGGATACAGATCCGATCTGTCCCGGGGAGCCCGACGTCGATTGCAGTCATGCCTTCGGTACGGTGGGCGATGGCATCGGTCGAAACCTCGCCATCAATGCCAACCTGATCATGGGCAACGCGGCAGAAGCCGGCTCTGGCGGCGGAATCCGCTTCCAGGGAGTCAACGGGTCGGAGGTATCCCGATTCCCGCGCAATCCGGATCGTTGGTATTCCGTCAAGGTGACCAACAACATCATCGCAAACAACGTCGCAGGCTGGGATGGCGGTGGCGTTTCTCTCCAGGACTCGATCGGGGTGAACCTGATCAATAATACGATCATCTCCAATGACAGCACCGCATCTTCAGGCGCGCTGTTCGGGGCTTTCTTCGCCACCCAGGCCAGCGCTCCAACTCCCTGCCCGCCTGATTTCGTAAATCAGAATGGCGGCAGTGGAAGCTGCGTGCCGCTGTCGACTCCGCAACCCGCAGGGCTCTCGAGTGCTGGACACAGCGCCGAGTTCCTGGCGTCCCTGCCGGCTACTATCACCTGCCCAGCGGGTCATTTCTCGACGGCCAATGGCGGCACCGCCACGAATGGAACTTGCCGCTCGGTCTCCTACCCGATTCTCTATAACGATGTGTTTTGGCAGAACCGGGCCTTCAACATCCTGGTGGCCAATCCGAGTCCGGGTTCGGGAGCGCAGCAGGCTACCGTCACGCTCGTACCCGCGCTGAATCAGTCCAGCACCGGCCAATGCGTGACTCCGTTGGCTGCATCCCCCTATTGGGACATTGGTCTGCGTGGTGATCATGGAGCGGGCGACCACTCCTCCGGCGTCACCTTCGCGCCGCAGGCCTCGGTGCTCACCAGCACCGCGGGCTATGCCGGCGGAGGTGCGGGTTTCCGTGGCAACACACTCTTCACAACCGCAGGGGTAGTCCGACAGTATTGCAATGGTTCACGCATACCGCCAGAGGCTCCGGGTGCGGGCGGATTGTGGTACCAGGTGCCCCCGGGCACGAACGAAGGCAATGTGCCGGTGCCCATCTTCAACTTGACAGCGGGCGCGACTGTTGACGAGGGCAACAACTGGATCAACATCAACTGGGGTCCATTGTCCCTGGTGAACCCAAGCAATCAAAACGTTCTTGCCGATTACTCACTGGCGGCGGGTTCGAACGCAATTGGCTACATTACCCCGTCTAACTCCAGTGTCACCTTTGCTGCTGCACCGGCTAATGACTACTTCGAAAATCCGAGGAAGACCAACGGATCGGTCGACATCGGCGCGGTAGAGTTCTTCGGACCGTCAGTGGCAGTCCTTGAAGTCACCGGCGGACCGCTGGCATTCGGTAATGTCCCAACTGGAACTACCAGTTCGGCGCGGACATTGACACTCCAGAACACGGGAACCGCGGGCGCAACCGGCATCGCGCTGGCCTTCTCGTCTCCGCGCTTCACGCGTCCAGCAGGAGCGGCAGGCGGCACTTGCGGGACCACGCTGGCTGCGGGCGCAAACTGCACGATCAACGTGGTCTTCTCGCCGACCGTTGCTGGCGATGTGAACGCAACTCTGACCATCAGCGCCAACGTTGCGGTCACCGGGTCTCCGGTGAGCCTCAGTGGCACGGGTATCGCCGCAGTAGTCAGTGCGGCGCTTACACCGTCCGCTTGGAATGCTTCCTGTACTGGATCGGCGGGCTGCACTGGTTTGCTGGCACCCGCTCAGTTGTTCACGCTTACCAATACAGGCAACGTCACTCTGACGGGAATAGCGCAGGCGGTGCTGGGAGGGACCAACAG
>OEKN01000312.1_pt2 | contig 11185 bp, 8 predicted proteins | sample 1503361 | NCBI WGS metagenome assembly OEKN01 (sample SAMEA104379592, study PRJEB20068) | metagenome | biome: 1000743; feature: 77; material: 1998 | place: USA | collected 2012 | depth 25 m
CGACGGCGCCCTGGGTCTTGGCACGCCTCTCAGCCAGAACTTTCGACAAGGGCTTGTGGACGATCACCGCATAGGCTCCATAAAGGACCAGAAGCAAGATAATGGTGGGTATGGACCCGAGCAGTAATCCGCCTAGTTGTCGAAGCGTCTCATCCATGGCTTAGTTGAAGAACCGGAAGTAAGAGGGCTACAAAACCCCTAAAGTTAACATCCTAGGGAGCTTGTGTCAACGGAAGCGCTGGGGCGAAGGGGAGCGAGGCAGTCCAGAATGGAATTTTTTCCGGCCTGTCCCGATTTCTTGTCCCTTTTTCGAACTAGTTCTTGACTTCCCACGAAAGCGGACTACCATAAATACATCACCTCCGATCCAATTCAGGATCGAATGGGCCGGTAGCCAAGAAAAGTCACCGCTTTTTGGCTCTCGGCCCATTTAAATTCTAGCTGTTAGCTTTTCGCCGATAGCTCCTTGGCTCCTTAGTCTCCCGCCGGTACTTCTTCGATGCGTTTGAGCTTTTTGTTCCATGACAGCAGGACCTTCCCCTTTTCAAAGTAGATGACCTGAACGCCGACTGACGTCGAGCCTATTCTCGAAGGCCTGAGATAGACTACGCCCGCATCCGAACTCACATCGAGTCGATAGATGCTGCGGCACTGCTTGTCAGGTCCACATAAGGCAACCACGACCTTGGTCAATCCGGATTTGTTGTTCTTGAGTAGAAGGGCGTAGTCGTCGACACCGTCCCCATCAAAATCACCACGCATGACACTCGGACTATCTTTCGGAAAGTGGCTGACGAGGAATGCCCGAGTGTCCGCGTCACGCTCTGCCAGTTTCAAGATATGGAAGCCCGGAAAGAGGCTAAGGACGTTTTCGAGGTCAGTTTTCTGTTGCTGCGCCGCGACAGGATGAAGAGAAGCAGCGGTCAACACAAACAAGAGCAGGACGTCGCATGACGAATCCTCGCAACCAGCCGACTTTTGAGCCAAAAGCTAACGGCTAAAAGCTAAGAGCTGCTTTTGACCACAAATTCCCGCACCCTCCGCACTACCGACTCTGGCGCTTCCGCCTCCATTTCAACTAGGCCGTCCCGATATTGCCGCGAATAGATCCTCGACTGCGCCGCCAGCATGGCCAGCACCTTCCCTTCTTTTTGAGGGACGCTCAGCCGCACGCGGCTGACCGGATCTTCCTCGAGCACTTGATCAATGCGCTCCAGCAAGGTCGAGATTCCGAGGTCACGCACCGCCGAAACATGCACTGTGCGTGCATCATCGCGCAAGGCTTCGCGCTGCTTGGGCTCGAGCAGGTCGATTTTGTTCATCACGTGCAGGCGCGGTTTCTTCTCCGCCTCGAGTTCTTTCAGCACCAGCTCCACCTGGGCATCCTGCTCGGCCGTGAGTGGACTGCTGGCGTCCGACACGTGGAGCACGAGGGCCGCACGTTGCACTTCCTCGAGCGTCGCCCGAAATGCCGAAACCAGCGTGTGTGGCAGGTTGCGGATGAATCCTACCGTGTCCGACAGCAGCACTCTCCGCCGCGATGGCAACTCCACCCCGCGAATCGTGGGATCAAGAGTGGCAAACATCTGTGGCGATGCCAGCACTTCGGCCTTGGTCATCGCATTGAACAGTGTTGATTTTCCAGCATTCGTATAGCCAACCAACGCGACGGTGGCCACCGGCACCGACTCGCGCCGCTGCCGTTGCTGGGCGCGAATGCGGCGAACATTTTCAATCTGCTCTTTGACGTGGCGGATGCGCCGGTAGATTTTACGCCGATCCGTTTCAAGCTGCGTTTCGCCGGGCCCCCTGGTGCCGATGCCGCCGCCCAACTGTGACATCTCCACGCCGCGCCCAGCGAGACGCGGCAGCATGTACTCGAGCTGCGCCAGCTCCACTTGCAGCTGGCCTTCGCGAGTTTTCGCGTGCCGGGCGAATATGTCGAGGATCAGCTGGGTGCGATCGATGACGCGCTTATGCAGGATGCGCTCGATGTTTCGTTGCTGAGAAGGCGACAGATCGTGGTCGAACAGAATCAGGTCGGCATTCGCCGAGGCAGCCGCGCCCTGAATTTCTTCCAACTTGCCGCTGCCAATCAGGGTCGCCGGATCGGGCCGGTCCTTATGCTGCAGAACTTCCCCGACCACCACTGCCCCCGCGCTGGTCGCCAGCGAGCGCAGCTCATCGAGGGATTCTTCCGCGCTGAATTCCGGAATGCTGGGAGCTTTTGTGCCGGCGGCCACACTGGTGACGGCATCGCGCGCAGCTTGCGCTCCGGCCGTGAGCGAGCGCTTGCCGGCCGTGCGCAATCGCACGCGCGAGTCCAGGCCAACCAGGAATGCGCGTTCGCCCGAGTCGCGTGGATCGTGCGACACGGGTTCGCCTCTGAGCGCGCGGCGCACCTTGCGGGAGTTCTTGGAATCTGCAGTGCGCAACTGGGACGCGCCTTATCCTTCGGTGCCGGAAGCACTCGGTGGAGGTACCGGCGTCGGTACCGACGTGACTGCAGTCGGCTTGCCTTCCCCATGCGCCCCAAAGGACGCATGCGGCACTCGTCCCATGACCACCGTGGAGATGGCGTGCTTGAAGATCAACTGCTCCTGATTGTTGGTCTCCAGCACCACCGAATATTTATCGAAGGAACGGATTCGGCCCGTCAGCTTGACCCCACTCAGCAAGTAGATCGTGATATTGAGTTTTTCCTTGCGGGCCGTGTTGAGGAATGAATCCTGGATATTTTGCGCCGGCTTGTTTTCCATCTGCCGATCTCCTTGCCAAATTGGACTTAAAGCAGCTGTCCTCGCAGCCCGTGGCGCGAACCGGCCGCAAAGCACAGGGGGGACAACCCGCAACCGCACGGCCGTTACAGCTGAGGGTGCCTGGCCGTACAGTCTTGGTCAGCACTCCGTACAATACGGCCTCAGGCGTGACTTTTCAACCCAATCTGTCGCGCATATTTGCAAAAAGTTCGCCTACACCTGACACGCGATTTTGCGCCCCAAAATCAAGGTAACCATACAGATTGGTTACCCCGCGCGTGGTGAATTTCCTCCTCCTGCCACGCCTCGTCCCAACACCCGGAATGGCCTGTTCCCCACAATGCGAAGATGCTGAACGCTGCGCTCTCGGCGACATCTGCGATTTAAGATTTTCTTTGGCAAATCTGCAGCCATCCAGACTCTGCCGCTGATATACAATCCGCCCTTACTCTCAGGGAGGAACTTTCATGCTTCATGTCGCGGCATCTCTGTTCAGTCCCAACATTCACATTCCTACCGATTTCAATTCGAATTTCCTGATGATCATGCGCTGGATCCATTTCCTCGCGGGTATCACCTGGATTGGCCTGCTCTACTTCTTCAACCTCGTGAATGTTCCCTTCCAGAAAGAACTCGACGCTGCCACGAAAGGCAAAGTCGTCCCGGTGCTGATGCCACGAGCGCTCTTCTGGTTTCGCCACGCTTCGGTGGCGACCGTACTGGCTGGCCTCGCCTACTTTGGCAACATCGTCGGCACCGATGCACGGAATGGCGGCGGCTCCGCCGGCAAGGTCATGCTCAGCTTTTTTGTGATCTGGACGATCGTATGGGGAATTCTCTACGCCGTGCTGATCCCCGGAAAAGGCGCTCTTGACAAGGGGCCTGTCATCGGTGCCATCTATGCGATCGTGGTCATCGCAGCCACGTGGATTTTTCTCAGCATCAACGACCAGGGCTGGCAGAGCAATCGTCTGCTCTCCATCGGCATCGGCGGAGGCATTGGCTGGGTCATGATGCTCAATGTCTGGGGCGTGATCTGGCGTATCCAGAAGCGACTCATTGCCTGGACCAAGGAGAACGCGGAGAAAGGCACACCCGTCCCCGAGCAGGCCAAGCGCATGGCGCGCATGGCATTCCTCACCTCGCGCGCCAATGCCTACTTGAGCATCCCCTTACTATTTTTTATGGGAGCGGCCAGCCACTATCCGCTGTTTGGAAAGTAGAATCGCAGGATTAGCGGATCTCTTCGATACGAACGCAGGCAAACTGTGATTCTCAGCTCTTAGCCTTTAGCCATTAGCCTAAACCGCGGGGTTCAAGCTAAAAGCTAAAGGCTAGGAGCTAACAGCCGCTTCTAGAACTGCAGCTTCAACCCAAACTGCATCTGCCGTGCCGACGTCGTCCCGTCCGCCCGGCTGATGGTCTGGGTGGAGAAGCCGAACGTGCCCGGATCCCGCAGCAGGTTTCCCGGCTGATCGAATTGGGTGCGGTTGAACACGTTAAACACTTCTGTACGGAACTGCAGATGCATGCGCTCGCCGATCGACGTATCCTTCGACATCACCATGTCCCAGTTGTTGTAGCCAGGACCAAAGAAGCGGTTTCTGCTCACATTCCCCGCCTGGCCATACGGCGCAAGATCGAACCCTGCTAAGTTCACGCCGGTTTCATTCTTGGGATGGCCCGCCGGAAGCGATGGATCCCCGATCAGATCGAGGCGCGCCGACAGACCCGTGTGTTCGGAGTCACGGTTGCCGAACAGATCAAATGGGTGCCCACTCTGGATGGTGGTGATGCCGGCCAGCTGCCAGCCTTCCAGAACCCGGCCCAGAAATCCGGCACTCAGATACGCGCGGCTCTTGCCCACCGGCAAATCCCACGCATAGTTCAACACCAGGCGATGCCGGATATCGAACCCGGAATTCCCGCGCTCGTTGAAGAGCTCAAAGCTGTCCCGCGGGAACGAGCGGTTGGTTTTTTCGCCGGCCACCAGCGGATCGTTGGCATCATCGATCGCATGCGAGTAGGTGTAGGCAGCCTGGAACTGGAAGCCCTTGGAGAAACGCTTGGTCAGATTCGCCTGCAATCCGTCGTACCAGGAGTTGCCCGAAGCCTGGTTGAGCGCCGCGGAGAGGAAGGCGGAGTTGTATACCGACGTCACGCCCGGCCCGCCAAACCACAAACTGTTGAAGGTCAGTGCGTCGGGCGGTGTCCCGGAAGCAAGATTCGCAGCCACCAGTGCAGGTTGCGGAGGATTGCCATCCACCACGCGGAACTCGTGGAAGCCGCGGTTTCCTACATAGTTCAGATCGAGGACCAGGTCCCGGCGGAGTTCGCGCTGAATGCCAAAGTTCCAGCTCGAGGTATACGGCAAGGGAAAGTGCTTGGCCATGATGGTCGGAAAGAATCCCGCCCCATCGACCGTGTAAAAACTGGTCGGAACCGTAGTGGGCAAGGGCACATTTTCCGGTTGATCGAACGGCTCAAAGAAAGGCGTCTGCTGGAACGGCGGGTTGCCAGTCGCGTTGCCAAACAGATTGCCAAACACGCGGTCGTGGAAAATTCCGAAAGCGGCGCGAACGGCAGTCTTTCCATCCCGGAATGGATCCCATGCCAGTCCCAGGCGCGGTTCAAAATTATTGAAGTTGTTGTCGAAGAGAAGATGTCCCGTGCCTGGGCCAACATTGGTGAAGGTGAAGCCCGAACAGGTGGGCAGCGTGGGATCGCAACCCGGAGTCGTCAAGGGATTCAGAGCATCCGGAGCCGGCGCTGACGGGTTCTCGAACAGGTTGGACAAGTTATTGTTCACTTCGTATGGCACGCCGTTGAATTGATAACGAACCCCAAAGTTCAAAGTCAGATTCGACCGAATCTTCCAGCTGTCCTGCACATAAAAATCGTATTCATGCTGGCGGAAGCGGCGCAGATCGTTAGCCGTGCGATTTCCACTTTTGTCGAAGAACTGGCTCTGCTGCTCGGTGTCCATGACGCCGATCAGCGTGTTGGCCATATCCTGGAACACGAAATCCGGATTGCCCGATGCATCGGTGCCGCAATTCTGGAATGGGTCGCTGCTGTTGGTCGGTCCTCCGAAATATCCGAACGGGTCACAAGGGCCAAGGAGCGGATTCGACGGATTCGCCTCTATTGTGGAGTATCCAAAGTTGCTGAACGGCGCCAGCGTCACCAGGCTTCGCGAGGTAAACGAATTGAATCCGTCCTCATAGACAAAACGCGCATCTCCGCCGAGCTTCACCGTGTGCGCACCGCGCACCCAGCTCACGCTGTCGCCCCAGCTCCAGGTGCCGGTCTTGCGCCACTGGCCGTTGCTGTCGAACAGCCCAAGACAACCGAAGCCCGCCACATCCGGAAGGGAAAAGTCGCGCGGTCGCCCATACTGATCGGTCGCGCCGACATTGAGCGTGCTCAGACCGCCGCAATTGAACGGAATATCGGCCTTGTTGTAGGCGAATTTGGCCTGGTTCACCAGTCGCGAAGTCAGTGTCGAGGTCAGTGATGCTCCCCCAACCAGGGTGTGCGCCTCGAACCCGCTTGCACCAATCCCGCCGGGGAGAAAATCATCATGACTTCCATTTGGATCCTGGCTCCAGTCATACGCGCCGTGAACCGACAGCAGGTGCTTATCGCCGATGTGCTGATCGATTTTCGCGGTCAAATTGCGCGCATCAAATCTCGAAGACGAGGGGAAGAACAAAGTTCCGCGGAACTGATCTACCGCCGGCCCATTCGGGTCGGGATAGAGACTTAAAATCTGCTTAATTGTTGGAGAGATTCCAGTGCCCATCCAGCTGTTTGCACCGCCCGCGTTGATGGGCAAGATGCAGGGAGCGGCCGCCGGAGCACAGTCGTTGGCATCATAATCGGTGTAGTTGAACGTGCCACCGTTCAACATGCTCTTGAATGCGGCGTTTGGCACCGAGGAGTGATTGGTCAGCGTGGTGCGGAAGCGCTGCCAGTCCGCGTCGACAAAGAAAAATGTCTTGTTCTTGATGATCGGGCCGCCGAAGTTGAATCCGAATTGATTGCGAACGTACGGGTTCTGCGCTTCGATGTTCCCGGTATTCGGATCGAGGTTGTGATTGAAATAGTCGCGCGCGCCTAACGCGTTGTAGCGGCCAAACCAGCGCGCTCCGCCATGCCAGTCGTTACCGCCGCTCTTGGTCACCACATCGATAATCGCACCGTTGTTGCGGCCATATTCGGGCATGAAATTGTTGGTGATCACGCGGAACTCTTCAGTCGCGTCCGGATTCAGAGCGGCCAAGCCACCGGCGATGCCGGGTACCGACGTGTCGTTATTGTCGGCTCCATCCAGAAGAAAATTGTTGTTTCGTTCGCGTGCGCCGTTCACGGAGAATCCGCCCAGGTCGCTGTCGGATTGAATGGTCCCGGGGGAAAGCAGAACCAACTCGTAAGGATCACGCGTGGCGAGCGGCAAGCTCGTGATGCGCTTGGAATCGACGATGTTGCTGACCTGTGCACTCTCCAGGTCGACGGCCGGCACGTCGCTGGCCCGCACCATCACCTCTTCTGAAACCATGCCCGGCTCCAGCGTGATCTCGATCCCCAAGGTCTGCGCCACGGTCAGTTCGATCTTGTCGAGGTGAAACGCCTTGAAGCTGTCCTTCTTCGCCGTGATCTCGTAGTGGCCGACGGAAAGATTCGGAACGCTGTACACGCCCGTGGCGCTGGTCGACACGGAGCGATGCGCGTTAGTTTCGATATTTCTCACGATTACATCGGCGCCCTGAATCACGGCGCCAGAGTTGTCTTTCACGGTTCCCTGGATCGAGCCGGTCTGCGCCCAGGCACCGGTCAGGCTCAACGTCGCCAGCATTCCGACAACAAACAATTTCAACTTCAACATGGATCCTCCAACCCTCACGGCCAGGGCTTACGCCGTGCACATCTGCAATTGAATTTTTCTTAGGCCCGGGACGAACCGAACAGAACGAACCGAAAAGAGTGCAACTGACTAAATAGTGATATGTCATCTTTGGTTTTCAAGGAAGGTTACGATGGTCACTTTGGGGGTCTGTACCGGTCGAAAGCCCCGCTGAGACACGGGCAGGGGCAGCTTCGAGGCCTCAGGGAAGGCTTGGATCTGAGGTAAGAGGGGATGACGAGGGTGTTCCTGGAAAGCGGCCCTCTGGCGCCTCAGGGCGCGCTCAGAAAGGCATCTGCGCAGCGCGCCGCCCCTCTCTGTTGTATTTGCACCGGGGGCGGACACGCCCCTCAGGACCAGAGAGTTTCTACTTCTTCTGACTCGCCTCGATCTTCTGGATCATCTGCGTGACGCCGCCCGCCATGGGCCCGTTGGGATCGAGGCGTAGATATTCTTTGAATTCTTTCAGGGCATCTAGAGTGTCTTGCTTGCGCAAAGCAATATTTCCCAGGAGAACATGAACCGGCGCCATGCTGGCATCGAGTGTCGCGGCCTTTTGGGCATGAGGCTCGGCATCCTGCCACCTGCCCATGGCCCAATAGGTTTTGGAGAGTTCGTACTGTCCTTGGGGAACATCAGGGTTCAGTTGCAGCCCCTTCGTCAGGGCCTTCTCCGCCTCGTCATACTTCTTTTGCACGTTGTACATGGTTCCCAGCGCCATATACGCTCCCGGCGCGTTGGGATTGATTTCATTCGCGACCTTGAGGGCGCCCTGCGCATCCTCGAATTTCTGCAGGTCCAGGTAGAGCAAACCGAGCGCCAGATACGCATCGGAGTACTTGTCATAAAGCTGAATCGCCTTGCGATAGTGCTTGATCCCGCCCTCTGCATCATGTTTCTCGTTTACCGACTTCTGTCCAGCCTCATACTCCTTGCGGGCGGCAGCGGGAACTTCAGCCTGCTCCGCGTTTACGCTCGCACTGGAGCCTTCCGGCGGAACTCCTTTCGCGTCGTGCGGGCGATCCGGCTGCAACGTAATGCGATCGTTCCACACCTTCGAGATGCTGAGGTCAATGAAGGCGCTGTAAGGCTTGAAGCCCTGGCCTTCAATGGTGAGTACATAGATGCTTGGGGTCAAACCGTCGAAGTTGAACTTGCCCATGGGATCGGTAGTTTGTTCGTCCATGTATGTGATCTTGTCGCTGCGCAGACGAACCACGATGTGATCAGCCATACGTCCGTCGGTAAAGAACACCTGCCCACGGATGAAGGCAGCCCAGGCGCCCGTAGAGAAGAGAATGATGAAGAAAACGAGAAGAAATCTGCGTAGGAGATGAAGCATCGCGGAGACCTCCTTTCGAAAGCGTATTTCGGCCGCTCCACAGCATGAACCCGCTGCCGCTGTAGATCAACGGTAAAAATGAAAAAGGGGAGGGCAACTAGCCCTCCCCTCGAAGAACTCCAGCGGAGCGCTAGAATTCAAATTTCGCGCTGAACCGGGCATAGAACGGACGCAGATACCCGGGGTTCGTGTTGCCATTCACCGCGGAGGGCCCGATACCAAACGGCTTCAGGAAGTCAGCATTCGGAACACCCGCCGAGCGCTGCGCATTCTGATCGACCCTCAGCAAGGTACGGTTGTTGGTGATGTTGAACAGGTCAACTCCGATACGGAAACGGCTGTTTTCCGTGATCTTGAACGGATAGTCGCCGTGGAAGTCGACGGTGCCAAAGTCCTTTTCCCGACCCAGCGCTCCGCGGGCCGAAGTACAGTTGGTCGTATTGTCTGCGCAGAACGGAATTTCGCCCGCGTTCTGATACGCCGGGTGCGCAAACAGGTTGTTGATAGGTACGCCCGTCTGGAAGTGGACCGAGGTTCCCATGGTGAGCCCGCTCGCGTGGTTCCCGTGGAACGTGTAGCTCAGAAAACCATTCGTGAGATACCGCACATCGGTGTTCAACACGCCCGGGATGAACTGCTGTCCAAGCAGGTTGAACCTGCCCGTTGTGAAGTCGAACAGCGAGCTGATGTTGGGATCGTTCTGCCCATTGTCGTTGCGGAACGAACCTTCGTAATTGCCGAACAGCTTGGCGATGCGGAAGTTGGCCCGCGCTTGCCAGCCCTTCGACATGGCCTTGTTGACTTCGAACTCAACCGCCCGATAGGTACGTACCGGGTCAACGAAGCCATCGGGAACACCGTCAGAGCCCGGCGTAGCTGTGATTTGAGCGCCGGAAGCGTCGAATGCGTTTGGAATGCAGAACGCATTGTTGCCATTGGCCAGAGACACCAGGTTTCCGTTGCTGTCATAGGGAGGCCGGGTCCCGGCGAATTTGGGCGCCTGTGTCGAATACAGAGTGGTATTCGTACCCGTTGAATTGCAACCCGCCGGAGCATCGCCGATCGCATTTGCACTGGTGTAGTCGTGCTTCCAGGTAATCTCAACCGGGTTCAGGAACAGGTCCTGGTTTTTGTTTACGTTGCTGATGAAGTAGTACTGGTTCAGGCCTGCCTGAAACGCTTCTGGCGACAACGCAGCATTGTCTTCGATAATTCGCTTGATACGACGATCGGTATAGCGAGCGCTGAAGACGATGCCGGAGTTGAATTCGTGTTCAAACCCGATCACGTATTCATCCAGGTACTCGCTGCGAGTTCCGGGCCCGAATGCCTCGCCAGTCTGCGCCGAGGCGCCACCCAATGGGAACATATGGTTCGCATCGGGAATCAGGGGAGCGGTAATCGTTCCATCCGGATTCTCTACTACGTGGCCATTCGCGTCGCCTTGCGGCAGCCATTCCGTGGTCGGGAAATCCAGTTCTGTGCTGAGCGAGCGGATCGCGATATCCAAAGGCAGAGCCTCGGTGTAGCGACCAAAGTTCACGTACGCTTTACTCTTGCGGTTGCCCCACGGATCCACGCTGAGGCCGATGCGAGGCGACCAGTTATCTGCAAAGGTGTACTTCGCGGTCAAGCCTTCGACATGCTGCTGTTCCCAGCGCAGGCCGGCATTGATCGTGATGTACTTGTTGGGACTCCACGCATCCTGTGCGAAGACCGTGTGATAGAACGACTTCGTCTTAAAGGTAAGGTCGCCAAACTCTCCACGAGTCTGCAACAGGAAGACAGAGGTTAGGCCATCGTTGCACTCAGCGATACCGGGGATGAGCATCTCCGTTGCTAAGGTAGGATTGCCTACATTGTTTTCGAGGCAATTTCCGGCACCTGCGCGAAGCTGGAATGCAGCGTTGGTGCCATTGTTAATGAGGTCAGTTGTCAAGGTCGGGTCGGAAGTAACCAGGGCGGCTGCGGCAGCATCGAATGGGATGCTTCCGCCAGAGCGGAACTTCGAGCCGTCATAGTGATTGATGTCGTAACGGTAGCCAAAGCTGAATGCATGTTCTCCCAGGAAGTTGAACGTCTTCTGGGTATCGAAGTTCAAACCGTAATTATCCCCTTGTGAGTTCTCGTAGTATCCCAGACCCTGGCGAGTGTACTGACCGCGCAGCGTGTTGGTCG
>OEKN01000384.1_pt3 | contig 11185 bp, 13 predicted proteins | sample 1503361 | NCBI WGS metagenome assembly OEKN01 (sample SAMEA104379592, study PRJEB20068) | metagenome | biome: 1000743; feature: 77; material: 1998 | place: USA | collected 2012 | depth 25 m
CAATTCTGACGCCGAAGAGTTCGTAGCGCGGCGCTTTCCGCACAAAAAGATCAAGCGTGTGTCGAACGGGCTCGCGGGGCAAGGAACAATTCGCGCCTTTCTGCGAGGCTTGAACTTCGTTTTTCAGAAAGGTCAGTCAAAAGGCCTGAACGCTGTCTATCACTTCACGTTCACTGGTAACGAGGAAGTGAAAGCGACCGTCACCATTCGAGACGAAAAGTTGCAGGTTTCCGAGGGCCACAATGGAGAAGCCGATCTGCGACTTACTGCCGATAGCCAGACTTGGCTTCGTTTTCTGCGCAAAGAGGCCAATCTCGTATGGGCGCTGCTCCGGCGCAAGATTCGCATCTCAGGCTCGCCCAAGTTGCTGCTTGCATTCGGGCGATGCTTCCCCTCCTGAACGGGTATACAGATGTTTCTTGCAGTCACGTCTTGGACGTCCAGCCAGTTGGAGGGTTCGTGTGACTGAGTTCCGTGTGCTTGACGAATGGCGGGTTAAACGGAAGTTGACTGCTCAGATCGCCTGCGCCAAGCCAACCGACATGAAAGACCTACCTAGACGGTATCCATCCGATGGAATCTCATCAGCTCCACCCAGAGTTGCTGCGGCGCAAGGTTCGTGTTTTAGTTGTGGGCTGTGGCGGGAACGGCAGTGCCATTGCCGCCGGACTGCCGTATTTACACCAGGCATTGCTCGTGTACGGCCACCCGGAAGGCCTGCACGTCACATTATTGGATCCAGACATCATCTCTCCGGCGAACTGTGTGCGACAGCCGTTCAGTCGATCCGAAATCGGACTGTATAAATCGGTCGTTCTCGCAAACCGCGTTAACCTGTTTTGGGGACTGGACTGGGAAGGAATTCCGGAACGTCTCGACGGCAAACGGAAGCTAACCGGTGTCGATATCGTGATCGGCTGTGTCGACACGCGGGCCGCACGGGCGGCCATTGCAAAGTGCGTAGACGACCGGAGCGAGGTCGATTATTGGTTGGACGTCGGCAACAATGCCGACACCGGACAATTTGTGATGGGAGAGCCTTTGAACCGGAGAAACCGCCGAAAACAACTTCGATTACGGACAATCTCCGAGCTCTTCCCGGAAGTGATCCAAGGCGAGCTCGATCGAAATAACGAACCGAGCTGCAGCGCGGCCGAAGCTCTCGAACGACAAGAACCATTCGTCAATCCCACGCTAGCCAATCATGCACTGTCAATGCTCGCTCGTCTGTTCCGATACGGAACAATTTCCTATCACGGCGGTTTCCTCAGCCTGTCTTCCTTATCCGGTCTGCAGGCACTTCGTATTGATCCCAAATACTGGCAACGACTCCGCATGAAGGTGCGGCGTGGAGGAACGCGGAGGCACGGCCGTGCGGGATCAGCAGAAGTCTTCGTCCGCACGGAGCACGTCTAAGCTTTCCTTGATATTTCGACGAAAGAGGTCATGCGATGGAAGGCACAGCGCAGAACCATGGGCAAAACCTCGAACCAGAACAGGCGGCGGCCAAAGCAACGCTCCTGGCGGAATGCGACGAACTCGCCACTGCCGGAGTCACGTTTGTGGCAGTGCACTTCGATGCTACGGCGATGATGGTGCGACCGAAGAAGTGAAGTGTTATGACAGCACACGGTACGCCTGGGGCGAGCACGAGCCGGTCAATTACGACGCTTCACACCTGCAGGAACACCTCGAAGCTCTGGTGCCGTTCGGATATGAGAATGACTGCGGTGGTTTTGGAGATGTCGTTCTCGACGTTCACGCGAGGAAGATACCGCGTGCCACGCTCCGGCCCGTACCTCGGCGGTGTCGTCAACCCCGACACGGGCAAGCCAATCATCGTGGACGGCGGTCGCTTGACTGCCGCTGAGTTTGAGGAGCTCAAGATTGCAGAGACCGTCGAAACCCTGGAAGGGAAGTCCTGCCGGCCATTTCACAGCCCTTTGTGGCAGGCCGATGCCGACAAGATTCGCCGCATGGCCCCGATCGAGTTCATTGGCCGCTACATGCCGGGGTGGTTCGATTACGCGATTTGCGATGAGATCCACCAACTCGCAGGCGACACGGCGCAGGGCAATGCCCTCGGCACTTTGTCCTCGTCGACCGATCGGATCGTGGGGCTGACCGGGACCCTCCTCGGGGGTTATGCCGACGATCTGTTCAACACACTCTTTCGTCTCGAGGCAGCAAGGATGAAGGAGCACGCCTACGAGTGGGGCACGACCGGACGAAGTTCGTTCACCCAGGACTATGGCGTACTTGAAACCATCACCAGAGTGGAGCTGGCCGAGAATCGTTGCTCGAAATCGAGAACCACGAGCACGGTTCGCCGCAAACCTGGAGCATCACCGCTGCTCTTCGGCGAATTCCTGATGCAGTTATGCGCGTTTGTCTTCCTCGAAGACATCTCGGGAGAACTTCCACCGTACGAAGAGACGTATCTGAGTGTCCCAATGGACCCGATGCTAATGGCGGCGTACCGCGAACTGGAAGATGCCATCCGGAAAGCTCTCAAGGAGCATCGAGGCAACCGGTCGGTGTTGAGCACCATGCTCAATACCCTATTGCTCTACCCTGATCACCCGTATGGCTTGGGGACTTTATATGGTAAGGAATTCGACCAGGAACTGAAGCATAATGTTCGCTTCTTGATCGCGGAGACACGTGATCTCCCGGAAGAGCAGCTCTATTCGAAGGAGCGGAAACTGATTGAGGAGATTAAGAAGGAACTGGCCGAAGGTCGCCGCTGCCAGGTATTCGCGGTCTACACGGAAAAGCATGACGTTCCAGCACGGCTGGCGAGAATTCTGGGCCATGAAGGAATTCGCACGGCCGTTCTTCGCGCGAGCGTCGACACCTCGAAGCGTGAGGCGTGGTATGCGCGCCAAATCAAGGAAGGCGTCCAGGTCGTAATCTCCCATCCGAAGCTAGTGGAGACCGGGCTCGACCTGCTCGATTTTCCGACCATCTTCTTCTACGAGTCGGGATACTCGCTTCACACTTTGAGGCAAGCCAGCCGTCGATCCTGGCGCATCGGACAGAGGCGAGCGGTGCGCGTCAAGTTCCTTTGCTACGAGGGGACCATGCAGACCGCTTGTCTGCGTTTGATGGGGAAGAAGCTGTTGGTAGCCCTCACGATGGAAGGCAAGTTCGCGGGAGAAGGTCTACAGAATATCGACGAGGACGATGACATGCTCTCGGCGATGGCTCGAGAGCTGGTCGAGAGAAATGGCATCGGCGAATCGGCCGACGTCGTCTGGAGGGCGCTCAATGCCCAACATCAGAAGCTGTTTCCCTCGACCGCCCCGTCAAGCGACGATCCAGTGCTGGATGCAGCGGGGATCTTACCGGAAGCGACCGCTGACATGGTCCGTAAGGTTGAGGGATCCCTCGCAAGCAATTCGATCTTGATCTTCGGGCAACGGCCGGGTTCTTCATCCAGTAGAAGACCTCGGGGCAGGCCAGCGGTTCCGGAGCAGACTTCCTTGTTTGGATGAGATCCCTGCTGGATCGAATCCCTCCCGTTTCTTACACCGCAACAATCGCAATTCAACTGTGTCTGAAACCGGTGCGCCCATTGGGTACAACGGCCGGACCATCGGCCGTGAAGAACTGGTGGCCGCACCACCAGCGACCGAAACTTACCGTCCCATCCCACCTCACACTCATTGGAGCGGTGGTACCCATTTTCATGAGATAGTCTCAGCGTACCGTGAGCACTGGGCACGAGGCGCGACTGACCACTTCGTATGTCGTGCCGAATTTGGGAAGACGGGACGCCATGACCGGATCCAGGCGGCTTACAGACATTACGATCACGTCTACTGCAGCTCTTGCTGCGAAATCGAGAATAGCCGCCGGTGCCGGTCCAAATCCTCTCTCCCATCGAACCCGGTCGCGCAGATCTGAGCCCGGCGATACGTTGTCCTCGAGCCAGCGTTTAGCCGGTTGGGTGATCTGCTCTGCCTTAGTCGCGGAGGAGGGCATGTCCTCCCGCACGTTCATCACGGTCAGACTTGCGCCGTATTGCTCGGCCAAGGAAACTGCGTACTTCGCAGCCTCGCTTGAATCAGGCGCAAACTCGACCGGGTACAGAACGTGTCGCAGTTGCGCCTGGGCGGGCGCCGGAGCAGTCCGAGGGCCGATCAGCAGAACTGGACAGGAAGCCATTCTGAAAACCTCTTCGGCTACCGAACCCAACAACAGCTTCTTGAATGCACGGCGTCCACGCGTCCCCAGCACGGCCATATCAATTTTGTTTCGTTGGATAATGTCCAGGAGGAGCTCCGGCACCGCCCCCTCGGCAACAATGACCTGAAATCGATCGGCTTCGATTCGCCGTGTTCCAACTAGCTCGTCGATCTTCCGTCGGGCCTGTTCGCGGGCCTTCTTGATCATCCCTGGGCTGGATTCAGGAGCTACTAGGTCGAAGGGTTCGAGGTTGATTACATGTGCGATGTACAACTTCGCCTGGTAATGGTCGGCAATCGTGAGCGCGTAGGGAAAGGCCGCTTCCGACGCAGGTGAAAAATCGGTTCCGAACAAGATATTGGCGAGAATAATTCCAGTGTTTCGTTCCTGCCCATTCACTTTATGTACCCTCCTGCGCACGCATCCACAGAACCGGACACAGCGACCCAAGAAGCCTTCTCCGGCAGGCTCGCCGCACAGAATTGCGCTCGACATACAATTGTAGTGAGTCCCTCTCGCCCTTTCCTAATGCTGCCGCTGCCTGACGGGTCTTTTTCGTCTTTCCAGTGAACTCAAAGCTCTGACCACGGCCACCCGCGCCGCACCTGCAATGTCCCTGCTCACCACGCAAGAAAAACATTTCTAAATCAACTAGGAGGAAGAAGTATGTCTGAAACCAGTACGCTCATCGGTTATAACGGCCGGACCATCGGCCGCGAAGAACTGGCGCTGGTGCGCACACCGCCTGCGACCGAAACTCACCGCCCCATCCCCCATCAGGAGATCGTACGGGCACTGATCGAGACCCTCGGGTTTCGCCACATCGGGGTAGTCCACGACGAGTACGCGATCTCGCCGGATGGCATGAAGATGTTCGGTGTCCTCGATCTCGAAACCGAGATGGAAGGATGCCGCTTCTCCATCGGCTTGCGCAACTCCCACGACAAGAGCATGCGTTTGGCGATGACCTGCGGGTATCGGGTCTTCGTGTGCTCGAACATGGCGTTTTCGGGAGATTTCACTCCGGTGCTTGCCAAACACTCGAAGTCGTTCTCACTGATTGACTGCGTCTCGGTCGGGGTTGACCGAATGCAGCGCAACTTTGAGCCGATGCGGAAACAAGTCGAGGCGTGGCAGAAGTGCGAGCTTACCGATGTCACAGCCAAAGTGGTGATCTACGAGGCGTTCGTCGAGGCCAAGTTAGAGGCTCCCAAACACCTCGCCCGTACCGTGCACGATCTTTACTTCGAACCGAAGTGCGAGGAATTCCGGCCACGCACGATCTGGAGTCTCTCGAATGCATTTACCTCTGCATTCAAGGAACTGGAACCCATTCCACAATTCAAGGCGACGGCCAAGCTAGGCGAATTCCTGGAAACGCGGTTCTCACAGTCGTTCTAGGTGAAGGGCGGTATCGGCCGCCCTCTTTCACCAGAGACTCGCCTAGGCAAAATCGTGGTGCCACACTGGAAGAATGCCAGGTTCGGCACGGGGACCGGTGCGAAGCCATTTCCCAACCCGGTCGGTAAATGCATATGCTACAAGTGAGATGGGGTCTGGGTTGCCTCGATTAAGGACCATTGCCGTATCAGGCGGCGTGTGTCTAGTCGCAGGATTGTTGATAGCGTCAGGCTGGCTCATTTTTCGCACATGGCCGCGTCACATCGCCGTCGCTGTGGAACCGTTACCTCCGGTGCGGCTTGAGCACGAGAAGATGGTCGTTCCTTTTCCGACCAAGGTACTGCTGGCAGAGGTCGGCAGGTTTGAAGACGAAATGTCTGCATATTTGTGGTTTGATTACCTCCGCGGCCGACCCGGAATTGACGGGTCAAAGGTGCTGCTGGTGGTCGCAGACAACGGATCGGCGCCGGTTTATCGAATTGAGATTGAATTGCCCAATGACGCCCTCGCTGCGATTCCGTTCCTGGCGCGGATCCAGGCTAAAGGGCTGATTGAAGGATTCGATTTGGTGTTTACGGTGCCGGCACAGCTGGAATACAGAAGAGAACAGACGGGCATATTCGTCGCTGCGTACCAGAAGCCGGTGGAGAGAAAACTGGAGAAGCTGCCGCGGAAGCAGCTCTCCTCGTCGACGGCACGCTTTCTGGCATTCAAGTCGCATACCGACCCGCGGGTGCGAGGATCACAGGAGTCCCGACCTGCAAGCTTGAGCCAGGAGCAGGCATTGGAACTCGCGGCGGACATTATTGCTGTGGCAGACTTCTACGAACTGCCCCTGGATATTTTTCTCGGTATTGGCGCGATGGAAAACAACTACTTGAGTGTGCGCGGCGATCTGAATCACGCCATATGGAAAAGGAGGGCGGCGAAGGATGACATCATCCTGAAGCGCCGCCGTAACAAAGTGCTGGTAAGCAACTACTCGCAGGGAGTCTGGCAGATCACAAGAGAGACGTTGCGTTATGCGCACGCCCTTTATCTCAAGGACAAGCGGGACTATTCGCGTCTGCCAGAGCGGCTAAGACCTCCGAGAGTATTGAAACTAGATCTGACCGATTCCCACGTGCTGACAACGTACGCCGGCCTTCTCCTGCGGGACCTGCTCGACCGATTCAATGGCGATGTCGAGAAGGCTGTCGGAGCGTACAATGGCGGGCCGCGCAATCCAAACGCTCAGTATGCTGCGGGCGTTCAGATGGTGGCTGAATACGCTCGAAATATCCTGGAACGGGTGACAACCAACACCCAAGAAGTCGTGGCCGCAGACGTCGAGCATGCGATCGATGCGAGTGCGAAGTAATAGATGTAGCTTCCGGCTCTTCGACGGCACGCCGAAATTACGGTGCATGAGAGCCTACCAGTGGGGATGGCTAGGCCTTGATGATGAGTCGTCTCAGTTCGAGCACGGGGAACTCCACAAAGGGGTGTCACATCTTGGTCCAGCCGTCAACGACGTCGCAGGAGGTCGATAAATCGAGTCCCATGGTGGATGGAGAAATCGTGGCAAGGCATCGAAACCCCACTCAGGGCAATACTTAACATAGATGTATGTATCCCTTCATTGTTCTGTAGTTTTATTTACACTGGTCTTTCGTTAATCTGAGTCTTCAGGGGTAAGTGGACTGTCGACCTGTCGCGTACGTTCTGGCAGGAAGAGTTCGAGAATGGAGGCATTGTGGGGCTTGCAACCGCAGGAGGCCCATCACAAAGCCAAGGCTGGGTTGTTCTGATTTCGGAACAAACCTGACAAACTTACATGCAGAGGAATGGATTTACCGTAGCATGAAAGATTTCGATCACTGAGGCTATCGCCAGAGGGGGAGGTGTCAACGGGTGGCAAGACGGAACATTTCTTTGGAAGTCGCGCAGACCGAGCGTCAGTTGTCCGACTTTTTCAGTCGATCAAACGTTGGTCTGGCTGTCCTTGACGAATCGCTGTCCTATCAGATGGTCAATCCCTATTTAGCTGCCACGAATCGAACTTCGGTTGAGTCCCATCTAGGAAAACATGTGCGGGAGATTCTTGGAAGTGTTGGACTCCAAGTCGAGCCAGCGATCAAGCGGGCTTTCTCAACTGCAGAACCTGTTCTGAATTGCGAACTGGCGGGAGCATTGCCTGCTAGACCTGAGGGGGGACAGTGGATTGTCACCCTCTTTCCCATTGCCGACTCCAACGGCAAGATTAGGCAGGTCGGCGCCGTTGTTGTGGAGTTAGGCGAGAACGTTCAACTTGAAGCTCTGCAGTGTCATCCGTCCCATCGCGAAACGGTGCTACGGTCTTGGAAGGACATTGCCCATTACGTGGGAACCTCTGTCAAGACGGTCCAACGCTGGGAAAGGGCATACGAGTTTCCAGTTCGGAGGGTCGAACCGAATAAAGGATCAGTGGTATTCGCTTTCCAAAACGAAGTTGACCAGTGGCTGCATGGCAGAAAGCTTCACGCACAGTTTCCCTTGCGAGTGCCGCCCCACGAACGCCGCAAGCGCGACTGATTCCTCTCGGAATGCAGGTGTAAGCCTTTAAGCCTCGGAAACATCGCGTGACGACACAGGTAACCTTCGTTGCTCTATGTCGCTTCTCTACGTTTCTTACCAGACATATGCCTCGGATACCATCGTACCTAGAGGGGAGCCTCGATGTTGTCCAACCCACTCGCAGTTGTAGGGGTTTTCATAATGGGCGCGTCGGCAGGCGCATTCGTCACATATATCAAATACAAAAGCCTCCTGAAACAATTGCCTGGCCACCAGAAACAAAGGATGTGGCAGCCTTCCTATTCTGATTGTGCTGAAAACACCCATATCAGGCGTCATGGGAGGGCAGTTTGAGTGGGTCATTGGCGGCAGGGCTGCGGCAAGTATCTGCAGTCATGAATAGATGGTTTACCTCCAAGTTCCGTGAACAGGCTACAGCACGCGAATTCGAAGCGGAACAGATGCGTCTGGCCATCATTGCCGCCAACATGGGCTACTGGAACTGGGATGTGCTCAATGACAAACATGTGTGGTCAGATACTTGCAAGGCGTTGCTCGGATTGCCGCCCGAGTCCGGTGCCAACTTCGATCTGCTGATCAAGAGTGTACATCCCGATGACCGTAATCGCCTTTGGAGTGCAATCAACCGCGCTGTTCGGGACAAAACGAACTACCTGTGCGAATTTCGCGTGCTCTGGCCAGACGGGAGCACGCATTGGCGCGTGGGAAGAGGACGTGTCGTTCTGGACGACACGGGACGCGCAAATCGCATGATTGGAATCTTGGCAGACATCGACGAGCGGAAGGCTTCGGAGTCAAACCTGCGCTTGCAGACTGCTGCGCTTGAAGCTGCCGCCAACGCCATCGTAATTACCGATCAGAACGGAACGATGCTATGGGTGAATCAAGCTTTCACTGACCTTACTGGATACGGACGCGAGGAAAGCGTCGGACAGAATCCGAGAATGTTGAAGTCTTGGGAGCACGATCATTCCTTCTACGAAAATCTCTGGTCAACGATACAGTCAGGCCGAGTGTGGCGAGGGGAGATCAAAAACCGAAAGAAAGATGGCACATTGTACGACGAGGACATGACAATCACCCCTGTTCTTTCGGGGTCAGGGGAAATCACAAACTTCATCGCTATTAAGCAAGATGTCTCAGAAAAGAAAAAATTAGAAGCACAGTATCGTCAAGCGCAAAAAATGGAAGCTGTTGGAAGGTTGGCTGGCGGGATCGCGCACGATTTCAACAATGTTCTCAGCGTGATCGTCGGCTTTAGTGATCTCTCGCTGGAGAAACTAGAACCTGCTCACCCCGTGGTTGGGTATCTCCGAAACGTTAAGACCGCAGCCAACCGGGCTGCTTCACTTGTCACGCAACTGCTGGCATTCAGCAGGCAGCAGGTTGTATATCCGCGGATCATCGACCTGAATGTGCTAGTGAGGAACGTGGAAGACATGCTCCAGAGGCTCCTCGGTGAAGACATATCTATCACAGTGAAATCTACGATGCCGCTCGGAAGTATTAAGGCCGATATTGGACAGCTTGAGCAGGTTCTGATGAACCTTGTTGTCAATGCGCGGGACGCTATGGCCGACGGAGGCCAGATTACCATCGAGACGCGCAATGTAGATCTTGATGAGAAATATCAACGTGAACATGAGCCCGCCCAGCCAGGTCAGTATGTGATGTTGTCGGTGTCTGACACTGGCTCCGGCATGGATGAAAGAACAAAGACGCACATTTTCGAACCCTTCTTTACAACCAAAGGGCCGGGCAGAGGGACGGGGCTTGGACTTGCTACCGTCTACGGGATCGTCAAGCAGAGCGGCGGATACATATGGGTATATAGCGAGCCGGGAATAGGCACGACGTTCAAATTGTATTTCCCTCTTGTCGGCGGGGCTCCAGAAGCTTTCATCAAGCCCTGTGAACAGGCGGAGGTACGCGGCGGCTCCGCAACGATTCTACTGGTGGAAGACGATGAAGCTGTGCGTGAGTTGATAGTTGTGACGTTGCGGAATGCCGGATACACGGTCATTAACGCGGACAGTCCTGGGGCGGCACTTGAACTCGCGGCAAACCAGTCTGAGAAAATTGACTTGCTCTTGTCTGATATCGTGATGCCATCAATCAGCGGAAGTCGTTTGATGACGCTGCTGAGATTATCACGACCCTACCTCAAAGTGATCCTGATGTCTGGGTACGCTGCTGAGACACTTGCTCGGCACGCACCTGTGCCCCATGATGTGCTGTTCATCGAGAAGCCCTTCACCAGAAACTCATTACTTACGGCGATTCAAAAGGCTCTTCGCGGCGAAGGGGACGACAAGGGATTGGATCGAATCAACTGATTTCTGACTCTTCGAGTGGGATTCATTGGAGAATACCCAGTACCTGACATCGAACGATTGGGCCCTGCTGACGACTAAAGCAGCGTTTGTTCTTTGGTTTGGGGCATGAAATCGTTATTCAGGGTACTCCAATTAAATTCATCTAAACGGAATCGAAGAGAGCGTTGTAGCAAGGCGATAGGGCAAGACCATTGTAAGGGTCCACCCTCTCAGCGTTGTTCGAATCGCGCCACGGCTTGATATGCGATGCTCTGAGAAGACGTGGCACTGCAAGGCGAAGAACTGCACACTTATTGCCCCACTGCTCAAGAATATCGCGTCGATATTGTCCTTGGCCGATTCTGCTCTGTACCAAAATGGCACGCTCTGCCTGATCTGGAACAGCTTGTCGTAAAGCGTAGGAGAGTTGAGCAGACTGATCGACGTCATCGATGCCGGCTTGGTCCAATATGAGTAGCCCAGCGCGGGGCGGGATTTCAAAAAGATATCCCTGATTCCCGTGAAACTCGTAACGTGCCAAGTCACACGGGATTTTTTGTCAGCCATGCTAACCAATACGATTGCCTACCGCTTTTTCCAAGAGTCATTTTGGAAATGTGAGAACTCTGTCGAAGGTGGTTCGCAGTCGTATTGCGCGAATTCCTCCTGAGCATCCTCCAGTTCAAAGTGATCGGAAGTCTGGCCACACTTTGCGCAGAACC
>OEKN01000641.1_pt1 | contig 11170 bp, 10 predicted proteins | sample 1503361 | NCBI WGS metagenome assembly OEKN01 (sample SAMEA104379592, study PRJEB20068) | metagenome | biome: 1000743; feature: 77; material: 1998 | place: USA | collected 2012 | depth 25 m
TCGACGGGCGGGGACGCCCGTCGCTCCATTTACCCTAGAGGCCAGCTTCGATGCGCGAGCGGGGATCGAGCAGATCTCTCAGGGCGTCTCCGATGAAATTGAACGAAACCACCGCCAACATCACGGCGGCCGCGGGAAATAGCACGAGGTGCGGAGAATCGAAGAGGTGGGCGCGGGCATCGTTCAGCATGCTGCCCCAACTCGCTGCCGGCGGAGGCACGCCGAGTCCTAGAAAACTCATGGTCGCTTCCGCCAGGATTGCAGCAGCCATTCCGATTGCAGCCTGCACAATTACGGGCTGAATGATGTTCGGAAGAATGTGGCGAACGATCACGCGCAGATCGCTCGCACCGAGAGCACGCGCGGCCTCGACAAATTCTTGCTCGCGCGCCGCCAGAACCTGAGCGCGAACCAGGCGGGCATAGCCGACCCAGCCTCCCAGCGACAGCGCCAGCACCAGGTTAAAGATACCCGGCCCGCGAAACGCCACGAACGCGATCGCCAACAGAATTCCGGGGAATGAGAGAAAAGCGTTCATCAGCACCACGTTGACGAAGCGGTCGATGCGCCCGCCGTAATAGCCGGCGATGGAGCCGATGATGAGGCCTACGCCGAGAGAAGCCAGCACGACGCAGCTGCCGACGATCATCGAGATGCGCGCACCGTAGATCAGGCGGGAGCAGATGTCGCGGCCGAGTTCGTCGGTGCCGCACCAGTGGGCAGCCGACGGAGACATCAGGCGCGAGGGCAGCGTGATTTTCGCCGGATCGGAGGGTGCCAGCCAGGGAGCAAAAATCGCGCAGCCGACGAAGAGCACGACCAGCACCACGCCGACCGCCGCCAGTGGGTTGTGCCGGGCGACGCGTGGAAGCGAGATGGAAGCGGTGGACATATCTTCAGAAAACCTTTAACCGCAAAGGACGCGAAGTACAGTCGCAAAGATCGCAAAGGACCCCGTTTTCACGGCTTCGTGAATCGTTGCGATTCTTCAAGACCTTTGCGGTTACTCACTGTCGTATCCTCGGATTCAGCACCGAGTACGCCAGGTCCGTCAAAAAATTCACCGCGACATAGGTCAATCCAATCGCCAGAATGCAGCCCTGCACCACGAAATAATCGCGATTGGAAATTGCGTCGACGGTGAGCCGCCCCACGCCCGGCCAGGAAAAAATCTTCTCGGTCACGATGGTGCCCGCCAAGAGCGCGCCGAATTGCAGGCCCAGCACCGTAATCACCGGGATCATGGCGTTGCGCAGCGCGTGGTGGTAGACGACCCGTGTTTCCGATACACCTTTGGCGCGGGCAGTGCGGATATAGTCGTGCCCGAGTTCTTCGAGCATGGAGGTGCGCACCATGCGCGTGAGGATCGCGGCCAGCGCGCTGCCCATCGTGATCGCGGGCAGCACCAGGTTGGCGAACGTCCCCGAACCCGACACGGGCAACCAGCCGAACTTGATTGAGAACAACAAAATCAGAATGGGGCCGAGGGCAAAATTTGGGAACGAGAGCCCGAAGAGGCTGACCACACTGATGACGCGGTCGTCCCAATCATTGCGCCGCCGGGCCGAGTGAACTCCCGCCGGGACGGAGAGCAGAATCGCAACCAGTAATGCCGCAACTGTGAGTTGCAGGGTGTAAGGATAGCGCTGGCGCAGAAGCTTGCTGACACTCTGGTTATAGCGAAACGAGACTCCAAGATTGCCGTGAACCACTCCCTTCCAATAATTCAGATACTGCTGGCTCAGCGGGAGATCGAGACCGTAGGCGTGCCGCGCGGCCTGCAGATCGGAGGCCGGCGCGCCTTCCCCAAGCATCTGCTGAATCGGGTCGCCGGGCACAAGGTGGATCAGGAGAAAGACGAGTGAGACCACCAGCCAGATCACCGGCAGCGTGTAGAGGATGCGGTTTAGGAAGTAGCGGGGCAAGTGCAGGTCTCAGGGCTCAGGTGTCAGGTCTCAGGTCTCAGGTCTCAGGTCTCAGGGCTCTGAGCTCAGGCCCCAGGCTCAGTTTGTTTGCTCCCGTGTCAGTTAGCTACCTGCGCTGGCTTGGAAGTGTCCTGAAGCTCGCGCGCCCGCTTGACGAGTTTCTTGATCTTTCCTTCGATCGATGCGTCACCGATGTGCTGGTCCTGGAGCACGCCATCGGCATCGATGGTGAAGGTATTGGGAATGGCAGTCACGCCGAACAACTGGGCCACTGGTCCTTTGAATCCGCCAGCGCGGCACTGATGCCAAGTCATTTCATTTTTGCTAATGAAGTCCTTCCATTTCTGCTCGTCATCGTCCAGACTTACGCTGAGCACAACAAAAGGCTCGCCCTGGAATTTCCTGGTGAGGTCGCGGATGTGCGGCAAGGCTTCGCGGCAGGGAGCGCACCAGGTCGCCCAGAAGTCGATCAGCACGACTTTACCTTTGAGGTCATCCAAAGTGATGCGCTGACCATCGACCAGGGTGACGGCAAATGCAGGCGCCATGCGGGCGCGGGCGAGTTCGGGCTGATCGACATAGCGCAAGGCCCGCTGACGATCCGGATCATCTGCTGGCCGCATCTTGGCGAAGGCAGCAAAGCGTTCCTTTGCCTGGTCGTACTGCCCCATGTGAGCCAGAGACTGCCCGTCGCTGAAAATCGCGTCGGGAAAGTTGGCTGCCGCCGCGAGCGCCTTGATGAATTCTTCGTGAGCGCGAGCGAACAACTCATCCTTATTTTTCTTAATGCCCTGAGTGTATAAGACTACGCCGAGCTGGTAGTGTGCGATCGCAATATCTTTGTTGCCCTGGGCCTGAGCAATCACCTCTTCGGCAGCAGATTCGGCAATCTTCCATTCACCTATTTCGATGCCGTAGCGGATCATTTTCTGTTGACAAGCCCTGCAGTGACCATCGTCCTGCTTGTCGGCTTTCTTGAAGTCGTCGAGGGCGCTGCCGATCATGCGCCGATGCAGGTATTCCTCAGCCTCTTTGTACGTCTTCTGAGCTTTCTCGTTGCTTGGACCTTCGCTCTTATCCTGAGCAAGGACTGAAGGGCTGATGCACAACAGGACCAGTATTCCGATGATCTGCCACATACAGATCCTCCGCAGAAAACCAAGAAACTACCACGATGACAGGGATTTCGCGAGAACTGCTTTGGGTTCACCTGGCTGAACTGGCAACGCCGCACCAAAATGGGAGTGGTGCTAAGAGCTAAAGGCTAAGAGCTCACAGCTTGTTAATCACCGGCTTGCTGCAGCGGCGCCGACTGCAGCGTCTCAATCTTGACTTTGGCGATGCGGTGTCCTTCCATCTCTTCCACCGTGTAGCGACGGCCCTCGAATTCGAACGAGTCGCCCACCTTGGGAATCTTTTGCAAGCGCGCGAGAACGAAGCCAGCCAGCGTCTCAAAACCGGCATCGTTGGGAAGAACCAGCTGGTATTGCGACTCGAGGTCGCGGATGTTCACCGAACCTTCCAGGAGCAGGGCCGTGTCTTCATCGAGGGCAGGCTGGGTGGAGGGCGGGATGTCGAATTCGTCCTCAATCTCACCCACTACCTGCTCCAGGACATCTTCGACCGTGACGACTCCAGCGGTTGACCCAAACTCATCGACCACGACGGCCAGGTGACGCTTGCGGGTTTTGAACTCCGCCAGCAGATCGGTCAGCGCCATGGTCTCCGGAACGACCAGCACGTTACGCATGACCTGGCTGACCTGCATTTTCGAAATTCGCGAGGAGACGGCCGGGTTGGCGCCGAGCGTCATGCGCAAGCGCATCCAGCGCATGAGGTCCTTGGAGTAGAGCACGCCGATGATGTGTTCGCGACCGCGCTGGGGGTCATAGACCGGAACGCGCGAATGCTGCTCTTCGACTACGCGGGCGAGCGCTTCGTCCAAAGTTAGATCAGCCGGAAGAGAGAAAATGTCCGGCCGCGGCACCATGACCTGGCGGACGGTGATGCTGTCGAGTTCCAGGGCATTGTGGATCATCTCCTCTTGAAACTCGGGAATCTGGCCAAACTGGCGGCTGGCGGTGACGATCAGCTTGAGTTCATCCGGCGAGTGAATCGCGCCGCGCCGCATTTCCCGCGACCCAAACAGGCGCAGCACGAAGCCGCCCGATTTCCGCAAGAAATAAAGGAATGGCTTGGTGATGGTGAGGAAGACGTCCATCGGGGCCGCCACGGCGAGAGCGACCCGTTCCGCCTGCTGCAGCGCCAGGGTCTTTGGCACCAGTTCTCCCAGGATCACATGTAGATAGGTGATCAGAGTCAGGGTCAAGACGATGCCGATGCTATGTGCGTAGATCGACGCATGCGGCACGCGGCCCAGTATGGGCTCGATGATGCGGGCAAGGGTAGGTTCGCCGATCCAGCCGAGGGTCAGGCTGGTGAGGGTGATGCCAAGCTGCACACCGTTCACGACCTCATCGAGATGCTGGTGAAGACGGAGGACGGTGCGGGCGCCGATCCGGCGAGCCTCGATGAGTTGCTGAATGCGCGTGTCGCGCACGCTCACCAGGGCAAATTCGGCGGCGGCAAAGAAGGCGTTGGCTGCTACCAGGAGCAAAATCAAAAACACCCGGAGCAGCACAAATGCAATCATGGAAGTCTAATTCTAGCATTTTGAACTAGCTACGGGCCTTGAGATGAACTAGTGGCGGGTGGCGGGCGGCCTGATCGCTTGTGGCTTGTGGCTGGTGGCTTTTAGCTGGTGGCCGGTTGTAGCCTCTCGGGAATGCTGAGAAACTCTTGTGTGAGAGAGTGATCTGATTGTGCCTTCCGCTGATCTGGGACCACACCTTGTGATTTCTCGTGTCCGTACGGGCCATTTGCGATTTTGCTCGTATCAGGGCACGCCTTCAGAGCCTGCCCTGAGCGGAGTCGAAGGGCGTGCCGTAATGCGTATAGCTCTGAGGCGCCTTCAGGCGCGGTCCATCTGACACCAAATGTCGCTGCCTGCTGCAGTCGCCCACCTATCCACGAATGTAAGCGCAACTTTTAAATGTACTTAGGGTTCGAAAGACAGGCCTGTGAATACTCCCAAGTTCTCCGCTTTCTTTTCCTTGAGTGCGCAGGTCTAACGCCTGGAAGTTTCGTAGCAGGTTCATTCAGGGAACGAGTCGAGTCGAAACTTTTGAATTTCAAGGCTGTTTGGAACAAATCTCATAACAACTTCGTAAGATGGAGTGCAGGGCGACTTCCCCTTTCATAGCGTCAGGAGGCAGACGTGAACGGCAATGGTAACGGCAAGAAGAAGCGGAACCGGCGGATCATTTACACAGTCATCGGCGTAGCCGTAGTGCTAGTCACCGTCGGGGGCCTGATCGCTGCCACGCGCGGCGGCACAAAGATTGACCAATCCAAGCTGGCCAAGGTGGATCGCGGCGATCTTGCCAAAAGCGTGGTGGCGACCGGGAAGGTCGAGCCCATCACCAAGGTTGAGATCAAATCGAAGGCCAGCGGAATCGTGAAAAAGCTCTATGTGGACGCAGGCGACCGCGTGAAGCGCGGGCAGGTGCTGGCCGAACTCGACAAGGATGAGATCGAAGCCCATGTCGCGCAAGCCAAGGCACAGGAAGAAGCTGCCGAAGCAAGCTTGCGCGCAACCGAGGCCGACATGGAGCGCGCCAAAGTCGATGCTGAAGGCCCGGACGTGCCGACACTGAAGCGAGCCTACGAACGCGCCCAGGGGATGGCGAAAGCAGGTGTGGTGTCGGTATCCGCACTCGACGACGCGCAAAGAGCCTACGAACTGGCCGTGAACAAGCAAAACGTGGCCAAGGCCCAGTTGCAGGTTTTGCGGGCCAAGATCGGTCAGGCACAGGCGCAAGTCGCCCAGGATCGCGCGAACCTGAAGCAACTGGAAGAGCAGTACAGCTACACCACGGTTGAGTCACCCATCGATGGCGTGGTTCTGTCGCGCGACGTGGAGGTGGGCGATGCGGTCAGCTCGATTCTGGTGCTGGGATCGTCGGCCACGCTCATCATGACCTTGGGGGATATCAGCGAAGTTTACGTCAAAGGCAAGGTCGATGAGAGCGATATCGGTAAGGTGTATCTGGGGCAGCCTGCGCGCATCAAAGTCGAATCGTTCAAGGACAAAACGTTCAACGGTAAGGTGACGAAGATTTCCCCCATGGGCGTAGAAAAAGACAATGTCACGACCTTTGAGGTACGCGTCTCCATCAATAATCCCGGCGGCGAACTGAAGGCGGCGATGACCGCCAACGCTGAAATTATTTTGGAAGAGCACAAGAACGTGCTGCAGATTCCCGAAGGCTCGATCCTCTACGACAAAGATAAGAAGGCCTCGGTGGAAGTACCAGATCCCAAGGGCAAAGAAGGCAAGAGCAAGGTAGCGGTGAACATCGGAATTTCCAACGGTGCAAAAACGGAACTTCTCAGCGGCTTGAAGGAAGGCGACCAGGTGGTGCTGCAGTAAAGAGTGCCGCTGACAATTAAAATCTCTTCCGAAGGGACGCGAGGTGCGCGTCCTTTCGTTTTTGCGTCGGTCACTGCGGCGCTTGGACTCGGCGGATCATCTCTGTACTATGTCAGATGTGCACAATACCCTCCGCTATGAACGTGTGTTCGAGTTGCCCAGCCCTGCCGGCAAGATTGAGCTAAAGATTCAGCAGGGCGGCGCCGGACGCTTCTACATCGTCGCGTCTCTCCCCATGACTCCCCAATCGGGCGAAATCGTACTTTCGGTGCCCACCGAACTTGCCGATTCGCTCAATAACGCGATCGGGAAAGCGGCGGATATGTCGGGGGAGTAGGCTTTCGGCTTATGTCCTGGTACAGGACACCGAGAGCCCAGGAGCCGAAAGCCCAGAGCCTAGAGCCTGACCGGAACCTTTCTCCCCGCCCCTGCGTATCACTCCTTAGAGCGTAACCAAGGCTTCGTGTGTCCGTCTAACGCCCAGCAGATCGAAACGCATTCGCCGCCCGGCATCGGGGGCGCACTATGAATCTCGTCGAAATCCTGCGTCAGACGATCGCCACCTTTCGAGCGCACAAAATGCGGATTTTTCTCACGATGTTCGGCATTGTGTGGGGGATTTCGTCGGTGATTTTGCTGGTAGGACTGGGACGAGGCTTCAGCGCGGATCAGAAACGCCGCATGCAGACGCTGGGCAAGGACCTGGTGATCGTTTGGGGCGGCCGGACCAGTTCCCAGGTGGGCGGGCTGGCTGCCGGACGGGAAATTCCCCTGGTCGTCGACGACGCGCGGCTTATCCAGAAAGAATGCTACCTGGTGAAGAACGTCAGCCCGGAGTTGCGGCGCACGATCCCGGAGGTAAGCCAGTTCAACTCTGCCAGCCGTGGGGTGGTGGGAATCTGGCCCTCGTACCAGGATTTCCGCTCACTGCTGCTCGATGAAGGCCGGCTCATCACTGACGACGACGAGCGCGAATCGCATCGTGTGGTGATCCTGGGATACGCGGCCAGGCGTCAGTTGTTCCCAGGCCAGCCCGCAGTGGGCGCTACGCTCCTGATCAAGAGCGTTCCCTACACCGTGATCGGGGTCCTGAAGGAAAAGAAGCAGAATTCCAACTACGATGGGCCGGATAACGACTACCTGTTTGCGCCGTACTCGTCGGTGGCGCGCGATTTTCCTCCGCCGCAGAAAAAAGGAATCGTGCGCGGGCACCTCGACAACATCGTGTTTGAGGTGGCCGACGCGGAGAATCACGACGACGCCGTGATGCAGGTGCGCCGCAGCCTCGGGCGCATGCACCACTTCGATCCCAAGGATAAGGACGCACTCTTCATCTGGGACACCATGGACGGCGCCAAAATGCTGGCCAATATCTTCCAGGTGGTCACGTTGTTTTTCGGTTGTGTTGCAATCGTAACCCTGGGCCTGGGCGGCATTGGCGTGATGAACATCATGCTGGTTTCGGTCACGGAACGAACGCGGGAAATCGGCGTGCGCAAGGCGATCGGCGCCACGCGCGGCGACATCCTGAAGCAGTTTTTCGCGGAATCTGTTTTGCTGACGGTCGCGAGTGGAGTGCTGGGGCTGACGTTTGGCGTAGGCGCTTGCCTGGCTCTGGCGAATATCCCCTTGCCCGATTTCGTTCCCCACCCGATTATTTCTCCGATTTCCATTCTGGTTTCGGTCATCACGCTTTCGATCATCACCCTGACCGCCGGAATGTACCCGGCACAACGCGCAGCGGACATGGCTCCAGTCGATTCGCTGCGCTATGAATAAGTTCGTTTGAGGAGATAGCCATGCGTAGAGGAATTGCAAAGTTATCGATAGTAGCCCTGGGCATTCTGTTCGCAACCGCGGTAGCATCGGCTTCCGAGCAGGGACGCTTCGAAAGAAAACTCAATGTGAGCGGAGCGGCCGACCTGCAGGTGTTCACCCGTTCCGGCGATGTGACGATTCGCAGCGGACCGGCGGGCACGGTGGGCATCATCGGACATATTCATGTCGGGAACCGCTGGTTCAGCAGCGACAAGAGATCAGAGGTCGAGGAGATCGAGAAGAACCCGCCGATCCAGCAAAGCGGGAATAACATTCGAATCGACTATGTGAATCATCAGAACATCTCCATTGATTACGAGATTACGGCGCCTTCGGATACGAAGGTTCGGACGAAGTCCGGTTCGGGCGACCAGACGATTGAGGGCATGCAAGCCGGCGTCGACGTTGAAACGGGATCGGGAGACGTTCGCCTCAGCGATCTGGCCGGCGATATTCGCATCCACACCGGCTCAGGAAACGTGCGGGCACGTGGCGCCTCCGGACCATTTGAAGCACGCGCCGGAAGCGGAGACATCACGCTGGAAGAGAAGAGCAAGGGCGACGTGAAGCTGGATACGGGCTCAGGCAACATCGAGGCGCAAGGGGTCGATGGCGGACTGCGCGCATCGACTGGCAGTGGCAACGTACGCGTCGACGGGACTCCGGCGAACAGCTGGTCGGTGCGCACCGGTTCCGGCAATGCCGAGTTGCGGTTACCGCAGGAGGCCGCATTCGATCTCGACATCTCGTCCAGCTCCGGAAGCGTTTCGGTGAGTCACCCCGTTACGACGACGGTGGAGGGCCGCATTGGAGAATCGCACAAATCGATTCGAGGAAAAGTGCGCGGCGGCGGTCCGGAGATCAGCGTGCATACCGGCTCGGGAGACGTGCGGGTGGATTGAAAACCAGGTCATCGGTCATCCCTCGTCGCGCAAGGTAGTGTTGGGTGGAAAAAGCGGATCGCACGGACGACTGGCGACTAGCGACTGATCACTCACTATGTTTCTGAAGGAGCTCATCTCGCAAGGCTGGCAGGCCCTGATGCGGCATCGCATGCGCTCGGTGCTGACCATGCTGGGCATCGTATGGGGACTAGCGTCGGTGGTAATCCTGCTTGCCTACGGCCAGGGCCTGGGCGGCAGCGTGCTGCACGCGTTCCTGAACATGGGCAATGACGTGATCGTGCTGTGGCCGGGGCAGACCAGCATGCAGGCAGGCGGGCAGCGCGCCGGGAAGAAAGTGACCTACGAGTATGAAGACGTGGAAGCGGTGCGGGACGAAGTTCCTCTGTTAAAGGCGGTCAGCGCGGAGTCGTGCAGCGACTTCGCCTACAAAGTGGGCACGCGCGTGGTTTCCATCCAGACACGCGGGGTGGAGCTGCCGTATGGCCAGATGCGGAAGCTTGACCTCGAAGACGGGCGCTACTTTACCGAAAGCGATTTCCTGGATCACCGGCGAGTGGTGATCCTGGGATACAAAGCGTCCAGGAAAGCGTTCCAGGGCGCTCCGGCGGTGGGGCAAACGGTGGGGATCGGCGGGCAACAGTTCGAAGTGATCGGAACGTTGCGCAACAAGATCCAGGACTCGATGTACCAGGGACCCGACAACGAAGATGGATTTATTCCCTTCCAGGTGTATCGCGAGCTGAAGCAGGTGCGCGATCCGGACATGATCATTGTCCAGCCACAGGCGGCGGAGCTGCATTTCAAGGCGGTGGCTGCGGTGCGCGAAGTGATTGCGCGCCGGCATCACTTCGATCCCCGCGACGACAAGGCAGTACCGACATGGGACACGGTAGAGACCCGGGGACTGATCAACGGCTTTTCGATCGGACTGCAAGTCGTGCTGGGCCTCATCGGCGCAGTGACGCTGGCGGTGGGCGGCGTTGGCGTGATGAACATCATGCTGGTCTCGGTGACTGAGCGCACGCGCGAGATCGGCCTGCGCAAGGCTCTCGGAGCGCGGCCCCGGCATATCCTGGTGCAGTTCCTTCTGGAAGCTCTGGTGCTGACCTTCGCCGGGGGGCTGATTGGGATGGGTGTCGCGGTGCTTCTCACCTGGGTCATTCCGCCCATGCCGCTGTACGGCGAACTCTACAAAACGGCCAATCACGAAGGCGACATCTACCTGCACGCCTCGCTGACGGTGATGCTGGTGTCGTTCATTATTCTTTCGGTGGTGGGAATCGTGTCCGGCTTCTTTCCCGCGTTGAAGGCGGCGCGGATGGATCCGGTGGAGGCGCTGCACTACGAGTAGGAGAGCGTAGACGACCGATTTCAATGGTGATGCTGGAGCATAATATCAATCGAGAGTCTCTGCGATGGTTTCCCGCCAATGAGCATGCCGACGATTAATGGTGTCGTAGAAACCAGCTTGTACGTCGCCGACTTGTCCCGCTCGGTGAAATTTTATGAAGAGGTAATGGGGTTTGTTGCCATCGATGCCGACGAGCGGATCACGGCAATGAGTGTGGCTGGTCGCCAAGTGTTGCTGCTCTGCAAAAAGGGCGCTTCACAGGACTGGTCGGTTCCCCACGACAGCACTGGCGAGATCCACGTGGCCTTTTCGATTCCCCGGGATCAGCTTCAGGATTGGGAGCGCCGTCTTGCAGAACACGGCGTAACGATTGAGCACCGGCGCGCCTGGCCTCGAGGCGGACACAGTCTTTATTTTCGCGATCCAGACCGCCACTTGCTCGAATTAGCTACGCCCGGTGTGTGGAGCGTGTATTAAGCGGAGTTGCGACTGTGAACCCCGCCCCACAGTCTCATGGGGTATGTTCCCAGGTTAGCGTGCAAAGAACGCACGCGAACCTGGGGCACCAGGCACTACAGCTGCTCCGGCGGTGAAAGTAGTGTCCATCGGTAGTGGGCGAAAAACTACCATCTCGCTCATGATCTGCAGTTGCGTGACGCAGTTAACGCCTCTGCCGCCA
>OEKN01000404.1_pt3 | contig 11094 bp, 7 predicted proteins | sample 1503361 | NCBI WGS metagenome assembly OEKN01 (sample SAMEA104379592, study PRJEB20068) | metagenome | biome: 1000743; feature: 77; material: 1998 | place: USA | collected 2012 | depth 25 m
ATGCCGGCATTCATCGCCGCGAACGGGCCGGGCAGATTGCGGGCGTCGAGCTCCGGGCTGTCGCGCTCGTCCCAATCTTTCAGCGTGACGAAGGCGGTGCCGGCGCTGGTCTTGCTGCTGCCCGACAGCAGATCGAAGCCGGAGACCGCGAACACATTCTGGACCGCCGGGTGTTTCTCCAGGTTTGCGGCCGCTTCGTCCATGGCGGCGGTGGTCCTGTTGAGCGATGCGGCTGGCGGGAGGATTGCGACGCCAAACAGAACGCCCTGATCCTCCTCCGGTACCAGCGAACCCGGAATGAGGCGAAACAGCAGCCCGGTCCCCACCAGGATTGCGGCAAAGATCGCCAACGCCACGACGAACCGACGCGTCATGAATTGCACGCCTGAGACATAGCGCTCCGTCGTCGCTTCGAAGAAACGGTTGAAGTAGCGGAAGGGCAGGGCGGGTTCGCGATGCCCGGGCTTCAGGATCAGCGCGCACAGCGCCGGCGTCAGCGTCAGTGCCACCACCCCGGAGATGGTGACGGACATCGCGATGGTCACCGCAAATTGCTTGTACATGTCGCCGGCGAGTCCGCCCATGAACGCGACCGGTATGAAGACCGCGCACAATACCAGCACGATGGCGATCACCGGTCCGGTCACCTCGCCCATGGCTTTGATTGCCGCTTCCCGCGGTGGGAGACCCTCGCTCGCCATGATCCGCTCGACGTTCTCCAGCACCACGATCGCATCGTCGACCACAATGCCGATCGCCAGGACAAGCCCGAACAGGGTCAACAGGTTGATGGAGAACCCCAGCATGTACATGCCGGCGAACGTGCCGATGATCGAGATCGGCACCGCAATGACCGGGATCAGGGTGGCCCGTAGATTCTGCAGGAATATGAAGACGACCACCACGACCAGGATGATCGCCTCGATGAAAGTCAAGACCACCTCATCGATCGACACGTCGATGAACTTCGTGGTGTCGTAGGGAATCTCATACTTTATCCCTTCCGGGAAATTGGCCTGGAGCTCGTCCATGCGCGCCTTCAGGGCGGCGATCGCGTCGAGCGCGTTGGCGCCGGTCTGCAGGTAGATCGCGATCGGGATCGCGGGATTGCTGTTGAGCTTGCTGTCGACGGCATAGCTGGCGGAACCGAGCTCCACGCGGGCGACATCCTTGATGCGCAGGGTGGCCGCGTTTTCGCTGGACCGCAGGATGATGTTGCCAAAAGCGTCCGCGTCGCGAAGGCGGCCCTGCGTGATCGCCGAATATGTGAATGGCACCGACGCGTCGTTTGGCTCGTCTCCGAAGCGCCCGGCGGCGAACTGCGCATTCTGCTCCCGGATCGCGGCTGCCACGTCGCTCGGCGTCAGGCCATAACGCGCCAGCTTGTCGGGACGGAGCCAGATCCGCATCGAATAGTCGCGCTCCCCGAGCAGGGAGGCATCGCCGATGCCGGGAATGCGCTTCAGATCATCGATCACGTTGAGCAGGGCGTAGTTGGCCACATAGGTCGTGTCGAAGCGGCCGCCTTCCGCATACATTGCGACCAAGCATAGAATCTGGGTCGAACGTTCATCGACGGTGACGCCGAGCCTGGTGACTTCCTGCGGGAGAGTTGATACCGCGCGTTGCACCCGGTTGTTGACGTCGATCGTTGCCTGGTCGGGGTCCGTCCCTTGCTGGAACGTAGCGGTGAGTTGCATCGTCCCGCTGCTCGAATTCGCGGACTGCATGTAGATCATGCCCTCGACACCGTTGATCTCCTGCTCGAGCGGCGCGGCGACCGTCTGGGCGATGGTCTCGGCGCTGGCCCCGGGATAGCTGGCGCTGACAACGATCTGAGGGGGCGTCAGCTGCGGGTATTGCGAGATCGGCAGCACCTGCATCGTCACCAGGCCGACCAGAAAGATGGCGATCGAAATGACCGAGGCGAATACCGGCCGGTTGACAAAGAAGCTGTTCATTTGTCGCCTTCCGTGGCGGCTGCGCCTTGCGCTGCCGCGCCACCGACGGCAACTGGGGCGCCGGGCCGAACTTTGACGATGCCCTCGGTGATTACCCGATCTCCACCATTCAGCCCGGACTGGACGACCCAGCCGTCCCGCAGCTCCCGGCCCAGCGTAACCGGCCTGATCTCCGCGTTGCCCTCGCTATCCACCGTATAGACAAACTGACCCTGCGGCCCCTGCATGACGGCTTCCTTTGGGACGACGATGGCGTCCGGCAGGGTTATTCCGGTCACGATGGCGCGGACAAACTGCCCCGGCAGCAGCCGGTGCTCGGGATTGGAGACGACCGCGCGCAACCGCATGGTCCCGGTTTCCGGATCGAGGCCGGCAGAGGCGAAATCGAACTTGGCCACCTCCGGATAGCGCGTGCCGTCGCCAAACTCGATGTGCACGGAAATCAGGTCGCCGGCTGTCTCCCACAGCCCCTGCGCCTCCAGCAGAGCGCGCACTTCCGAACGCTCGCTTTCGCTGACGGCAAAGTTCACATAGACGGAGTCCACCTGTGTAATGCGCGTCAACAAGCTGGTGTCCGCGCTGGTCCCGATCAGGCTGCCCTCCGGCACCTGCTCCTGGCCCGTGATGCCGCTGATCGGCGCTGTGACCTTGGTGTAGCCCAGATTGAGTTCGGCGAGCCTAACCTGCGCCTCGGCGGCTGCAACTTCCGCCGCCGCGAGTTCCTTCTCGGACAGGGCGTCGTCCCGCGCCTTTTCCGCCACAGTTCCCCGCTCAAACAGCCTCACGGTTCGGCCGGCGTCCCGCGTCGCCTGCGACAGGCGTGCTTCTGCCTGCTTCAGCCTGGCCCGCTGCACGGCCAGTTCGGCCTCGTAAGGTTGCGGGTCGATCTCGAACAGAAGGTCACCGGCCTTGACGGAGGCCCCTTCGTTGAAGGCACGCTTCAGCAGGATGCCGCCGGCTTGGGCACGCACCTCGACCTCGCGCGATGCCGCAATGCGGGCGGCATACTCGTACGTGATCGGTACTTTGCCGGGTCGCACCTCTACAATGGTCACCTCTGGCGCGGCCATGGCTGACGACTGTGCCTGGGCGTGCCGTTCACCAGGCTCAATCCAAATGATCACACCCAGCACTGATATCCACCGAAAGAAGAATGGGATCTGAGCCACGTTGGTCCTCTCCGCCGGAACACGTCCTATCAATTGCTAGAGTAAGTACCATTATACACCGCTCCCGGAGTGTGCGGATATGCCGTTTTGCGCTCTCTGCCAGCGGACATCGTGTGATAAGACGCCGCAGAACCCGTTCCAAAGCCGAGTTTGCTCATGCCGGTCGGGCATCGGTTCCGTGAGACTTGCTACTGTACACCTAACGGGGACGTAATGATGGAATCGTTAGGGACGCCCAGCCAGTCCCCTGCGACGGACAGGCAGGCGGAGTCACGCTAGTGAACATCATCCGCATTAGGACGAGCGGTATGTCAGAATCCAAGGTCAATCGCACTTCTCCCGCTGCATCAGTATGGTACCCGTTCCGCTATCCGATATTCAGATGGCTCTGGGTGTCCGCGGTCGTGGCGAACATCGGCACGTGGATGTACAACGCTGCTGCCGGTTGGCTGATGACTAGCCTCGATCCTAACCCCTTGATGGTCTCACTTGTTCAGGTCGCGACCAGCTTGCCGATGTTCCTGTTTGCGCTGCCTGCCGGAGCCATAGCTGATATTGTCGATCGACGTCGATTCATCCTCGTCTTAGAAGTGTGCATCACTCTCGCTGCAGCGGTGTTTGCGGCGTTGGTTTGGGCCAAACTTACGACTCCTGCTACATTGCTGGTTTTCATGTTCCTGATTGGGACAGTCGGAGCGCTCGAAGCACCAGCCTGGCAGGCTGTTGTGCCACAAGCCGTACCGAAGAAAGATCTCGAATCCGCGGTTGCAGCAAACAGCGTCGGAATTAACATCAGCCGCGCAATCGGTCCCGCGCTCGCCGGTGTTATTATCGCGGCCTTCGGAATCGCGGCCCCGTTCTGGCTGGTTGCCATCTGCAATTTTGGCCTGATCCTTGTCTTCTGGCGATGGAGATCGCAAAAAGGCCCCGCACATGGGTTGCCGGCGGAACGTGTGACCGGCGCTATACGTACGGGCCTCCGACACGCGCGTAACAATCGCCATCTGCGTGCGACCCTCGCCCGCTCGGCTGGATTCTTCCTGTTTGCCAGTGCCTATTGGGCGCTTCTGCCACTTGTTGCGCGCGAGCGGATCGGCGGTGGACCCGAGCTGTATGGTATTCTGCTGGGGGCGATCGGCTTAGGCGCAATGGGCGGCGCGTTCGCGTTGTCCAAATTGAAGGCCGTTTTCGGTCACGATGGCCTGGCTACTTTGGGGCAGGCAGGCACGGCGGTAGCCCTGTTCCTGTTTGCGCTCGCTCGGGAACCGATTACTGCTATATCGGCCAGCCTGATTGCCGGCGTGTGCTGGATTGCGGTGGTGGCCAACCTCAATGTTTCGGCGCAGATCGCTTTGCCGGAGTGGGTGCGCGGACGCGGGCTTGCCATGTATGTGACCGTTTTCTTTGGCTCCATGACTCTCGGCAGCGGGCTCTGGGGCGAACTGGCCCGTACTACCGGACTACCTATGGCTCTTCTCATCGCGGCGGCAGGCGCCCTTCTCGCTGCACCCCTCATTGCCCGATGGAAGCTCAGGACCGCCGGCGGGTTGGATCTCAGCCCGTCCATACATTGGCCGGAACCCGTGGTGACAGGGAACCTAGAGAACGATGCCGGCCCGGTGATGGTGATGGTCGAGTATCGGATCGAGGCGAAGGACCGCGAGGCCTTCCTGGTCGCGATAGAAGGTCTGGCCTCGGAACGAAGACGTGATGGCGCTTATGCTTGGGATATCTTTCAGGATACTGCGGACAATGCCCGCTTTGTAGAAACCTTCTTCCTTGAGTCCTGGATCGAACATCTGCGCCAGCATCAGCGGGTCACCAATGCTGACCGACTGTTGGAGCAGCAGGTCCGTGAATTCATTCGCGAACCACCGATCGTTACCCACTTTGTTGCAGCAGGCACCGATCGGCGCGGGCCAATCAGCTAGTGCGCCGACTATCTCCTAGAGGTAGATCGAACGCCGCTTATTGCGCAACAAGTGGGCGTGTTCTTGCCTGTCAGGATTCCCGCGGCAGCACTGTGAGCACACGGCCGATGAACGTATGGAACTGTTCCATGTAGTTGCGCAGGAACTCTTCCGTCTCCGGAACGGTGACCATGGCGTCGTCGGTGATCATTCCGTCCTTGAACTGGATGTATGCCTCCGGCGCGTTCATCTGGGGTGAATTGCAGAAGGTGAGCACGCCGCGCAGGCTCTGCTGCGCGAGCGCGGTGCCGATTGATCCCGGTGAAGTGCCGATCACCGCCGAGGGCTTGCGCGTGAAGGCATTGGTGCCATACGGCCGGCTCGCCCAGTCGATCGCGTTTTTGAGCCCGCCGGGGATGGAGCGGTTGTATTCCGGCGTCACGAACAGGATGGCGTCGGACGCCGTGATGGCGGCCTTGAAGTCGCGCGCCACCTTGGGATAGTCGTCGTCGTAATCGTAGCTGTAGAGCGGCAGGTCCTTGAACGGGATCTCCTTAAACTCCATGCCTTCCGGCGCGAGCCGGATCAGCGCGCGGGCGAGCTTGCGGTTGATCGATGCCGTGGCGAGGCTGCCGACTAGATAGCCGACTTTGTAGCGGGTCATGATGGCTGTCCTTCTTTACAAGTGGTCCCTCCCTACAACCGCCGTCTCTCACTTGGGTTGCGATGGTTGGCGCTGCCGGCCCCTCGTTATTGGACGAGACGAGCAGCGGCGCCGATCCTCAAGCTCCGCTCATGCCTTCGGCTGGCTGCGGTGCGGCGTCGACACACATCGTTGTCTCGAGCTGGCGGTCGATATCCGCGTCGATCGGCACCTCCCGTAATAGGCCTGCTCAAATCGGTCCTCTAAGAACAGGAAACGCTCTCCGCCATGCAGCACACTTGGGTGCTGCCGGTGATTGAGCCAGCACCTAGGTTTCGATCTCGGGGTTCTTAGGCACGTCTGTCACCAGAATCTTGTCAATGCGCCGGGCATCCTGGTCGACGACCTCAAAACGATAACCACCGAACGTCACCGATTCACCTAGGTTGGGAATACGCTCCATTTGATGCAGTACCAAACCCGCAACGGTGCTGTATTCCGGGTCGGAGAGACTGCGGGCACCGATCGCGCGCTCTAGGTCGATCGTTCGCACGCGGCCATCAACCAGCCATGATCCGTCGTCGCGACGAGTAATCCTAGGCTCGTCATTCGCGTCCTCAGCAAACTCCCCCGCAATAGCAGCAAATATGTCCCGTGGGGTGACGACGCCCAGCACCCCACCATACTCGTCGCGTACTATAGCTAGATTGGCGGCCTGTTGCCGAAACAAGTCGAGCATGCGTAGGACGGTCGTTGTTTCATGGACGGTCAGCGGCTGCTTAACGCAAGCTCGCGGCCGAAGAGTCTGGCCGGTGACAATCTGTGCCAGCAGATCGCGCACGTAGACAATGCCCAGCACCTCATCGATCGTGCCCTCGGACAGCAACAGCCGCGAATGTTCTGCGGACATGATTTTTGCTATCAGACCCTTGGGATCTTCCTGGGCATCGAGCCATTCGATGTCCGGCCGCGGCGTCATGATGCTGCGCACAGAATGATCGGCGAGATGCAGGACGCCTTCGATCATGCGGCGCTCTTGCTGCACGAACACGCCAGTCTCGGCGCCTTCCGCGATCATGACTTTGATCTCTTCCTCGGTTACCTTATTCTCCACCGCATGCGGCACGCGGAGCAGGCGGAGTAGAGCTTCGGTTGAGACGCGCAGGGCAAAGACGACCGGCGTTCCGACTTTTGCAAGCAGCATCATCGGGAGTGCTACGCGAACCGCGATCGCTTCCGCATGACTCATTGCAATTCGCTTCGGCACTAGCTCGCCGACGACCAGCGATAGATAGGTGATTAGTGCCACTACAAGGCTCAAGGCGACCGGATAAGCGTGTTCCCTCACAAGCGGCCAATCCTGGATGATTCCAGCGACAGGCTCAGAAAGAGTGGCGCCGCTGTAGGCACCGGCGACGATCCCAACGAGTGTAATACCAATCTGAGCCGATGCGAGAAACTGGGTCGGCTCTTCCGCTAGGCGGAGCGCACGGCGCGCTCCGCGATGGCCCTTGTCGGCCATTGGCTTCAGGCGCGCCCGCCTTGATGACACGATCGCAAGTTCCGACATCGCGAAAAAACCGTTCAACAAAATAAGAACGAGGACGATCACGATTCCGGCTGTGAAGGAAGGGTCTGCGGCTTGTTCGGTCATGTGCGATTCACGGCATGCAATGCTTCTGGAGCAAACTAATTCCTATCAAGTGGAAGAACAAAGGTCTGTACATAGGCGGGCGGGTATTGCGCGAGCCAAGGAGCACCGATCCCACCCGCATACCGCATGACGACATCGCGAACTGGATCGAGCCGGTCCTGCGGGCGCCATCCGAGGCCGCGAGGGATTTGTGCTCGATGTCGTGGCGTCAGTCCGACACGACTACGACCTGCCAGTGAAGCCATTGACGGAGATGTTAAGAGAGCCGCTGAACGCCCGGAAGTCGCCGTTCTAGCGACTTCTGCTATGCCCTAAGAGCGCGCGAACTCTGCTCGGTGAGTGCCGAGCGAGCCGTTTCGCCAGCCAGAACTGCCCTTACAGCGCGAACAAATGCGCTCTCCCACCCAAGCGCTATCAAACGAAGTGCGGCAGCTGAGGCAAACACGCGGCCGCCGCTGCGTTTCCGCAGCATCCAGAAGAGTTTCCTTGGTCATGAAACGTTATATGGAGATCTCGCCGCTCATTCCTAAATGCTGTAATATCAACGCTGCCATGCAGTGACCTGGAGTAACTGTTCCTTTGTCATTTTGCATTGTGTCCAAAACCGTACAGAGCCTATAGTTGGGCCAGCAACGGGCCCCTGCATCGTAACAAATCCCTTCCTTCACTGGCCCGGCTATGTTCGCCAACGCAAGGCGACTCTAAACACCAAGGGAAAGGCCACCCGCAGCGCTGATGCTGCGGTCGATAATGCGTTCGAAGACGCAATCGAGGCCTGCCGTGCCACACTATATCGGCGTGCTCATACCTCTGGAGGCCGGTGGCTGGAGAGCCGTGTTTCCCGACATTCCGCAGTGTCAAGTCGAAGCGGCGAGTTTGGACCTGACGGTGTTTCACGCAGCCGCTGCGCTTGCCGACGTGAACCAGCGGAATGGTCGGCCGCTTGCGCCACCGCGTGACTTCACAGAGATCCGCTCAGACGACATGTGGACCTCAGCCTGCGGCGTGGACTGGTCGCGGTCCATTGTTACGATGACTCCCGTGCGAGGGTAAGTCAGAACTATGGCATCGGCGCCATGAAGATCATTTGATAATTCCCCAGCCGACGACTCTCCCCCGGATCGTCGGCCCAGCGGCGAGGCCCTCTCCCTCGAGGCTTCGCCGCTTCTCTCATTCTGGTGCTGAGATGCGTGTGGCGGCTTTTCGATGCTATTTCATGAACGGCGATAGGATACTTGTTCACACTCACGAATGAACCGACGATGCCGAAGCTATTCTGAAAGAATGGGCGCTTCTCGATTCCAGGGCAGAGCATGTAGCAGTCTGCTCGAGCCCAGTGTGGGACGTCCAACTTACATCTATATGCGTGTTAAATGAGGAGGCCATATGCAAATTCTCACAGCGACGGACTTGTCGATCCGATCTCACCGGGCATTGCGGCGGGCAGGCCTTTTGGCGCAAGCGAATGACGCGGAGCTCACGCTGGTGCACGTCGTAGATGGGGATCAACCGGAGGAACTGGTCAAGATCGAAACGCGAGAAGTCGGACGGATTCTCGACGAGCAGATCAACGTAGTCGCTGAATTGCGCGGAGTCCGTTGTCGCCGGACAGTGATTGCCGGCGACCCATTCGCCGGCATTTTGGGTACCGCAGAGTCGATAAAGGCAGATGTCATTTTGATGGGCGCCCACCGTAAGCAACTGCTACGCGACATCTTCGTCGGAACAACCATTGAACGCGTGATCCGTACGGGTCCCTATCCGGTGCTGATGGTGAACGATAAGGTAGAGCGACCCTATGCAACGGCTCTGGCCGCGGTCGATATGTCTGAGTCGTCCGCACACGCCATCAGGACCGCCCGACGTTTGAGATTGGTCGACGATGCCCACCTCACGATGGTTCATGCTTTCTCCCCACCGGGAAAAGGAATGCTGGCTTTCGCGGGGCTTCAAAAGGTGACCATCGACGACTACGTTGCCCAAGAGCGCCTGCGGGCCACTAATGAACTCGTCGCGTTCTTGGAAGCGAACGAACTTGCCGATCAGAGATGGTCACGGCGCATCGAAAACGGCCGACCTGTTGAGGTGATTTCACGCCTTGTGGAGGCGATGAAACCTCATCTCTTGGTGATCGGGACTCACGGCCGCTCGGGCATCGCGAAGGCGCTCTTGGGGAGCGTGACCGAAGAAGCTTTGCGGTCCCTCGACCTCGATATTCTGGCCGTGCCGCCCATGAAATGACGCGAACATCGACACGAGGCCTTGCAAACGGAGATGCCACTCATCGCAGGCATCGACCGCTCCTGCGGAATTGGGCGAGACATGAGACGACCGAAGAACGGCGTGGTCAAGACCGCCTCGCAAGTGCCCGTCCCCGCTGCCGACACTTTGCCCCGCAGCACCGTCCGGGTCGGTTCGTTTGTGCACGTTGGTTTCGGCGTCCTGCTTGTCGCCGTTGCAGGATATGTCGATGTTATCGGCTACATCGGGCTTGGCGGCTTCTTTGCGTCATTCATGAGCGGCGCGAGCATCGCCCTTGGGATCGGAGTGAGCGAGGGACAGTGGAGCTCGGTCCATGCGGCAGCTCTTGTGATCGTCGCCTTTCTCGCCGGCGCAGTCGTCGCGACGGTGATGGCCGACGCCATGGGTTCTTGGGCGCTGCCGACCGTGCTGCTGCTGGAAGGAGGGTTTCTCGCGGGTGCCGTTGTCTTGGCGGCAAGCGGACGGCCCCTTTCGGTCGCCATTCTTCCTGTTGTTGTGGCCGTGGGCGTTCAGAACATGGCTTTGCGCCCGGTTGATGGCGTGCGTCTCGGCGTGACCTTTATGACGGGCACCCTCGTCAGCCTCGGTTAGGGCCTCGGCAGGTTTGTTCTTGGGCGCAGTCGGCCGAGGAACTGGCTCCCGCATGCATTTCTGTGGTGCGCATTCGCCGCTGGTGCCGCGATGGGAGCTTCCCTCTATGTAGCGTTCGGATTCGTTGCGGTGTCGGGTCCTGCCGCTCCGGTCGCGGGCATCGCCGTGCTCGTTGCGGTCAAGGTCTTCTTCAGCAGGCGCCGCCGCGCACCGGACGGGTCAACAACGCCACGTAGCCGAACGATGCGGCAAAGGGGAACATCTCACACCGGATAGCGCAAAATGCAGCGAACGCCTCATCGCGCGGTATGCCGGCCTTCCGAACACCGGTGACGCGCCCGCTAGTCACACTCACCGATGCCGCGTTCCGCCGGTGACGGAACAAGAAATCCAGCCCGGCGGGTCACTCGCCGGAAACGAGTCGATCGAGGCGAGTTCGACCACGTCCTGATCGCCGACGTTGCGCGCCATGCCTGGCCGCCGCGCGTCGGAATCCTCCGCCGGCCGCCGCGGCGCCGGACCCGCGCCGGGCGCCGCTGGCCGCTTGCGGCGTCTATCATTTCGCTTGGACATGAGCCTCGGCTTCCAAAGCCGCGCATCCTTTATCCCTGGCTCGATCTTGATTGAATAGAGGCTCGACAGCAACGGACTTTGGGTACAGAAACTGGTCCATGCTGACTCACTGCCGCGCCGCTCCCGGGGCGGGCAGGCGTGCCTGTAGTGCACCCAAAAACTTCGGCGCGCATCGTCTCGTGAGGCGTCAATGGTGAATCCAAACTTTGACCGCTATGTGGTGCTGTTCCTCCTGCTGCTCGGCTGTATTGGTGGACATACCGCTACGTGGACGAGGCCGCCTACCATTCGACACCTAATGTCGCGTCCATCGCCTCCGGCTCCGAGAGGT
>OEKN01000049.1_pt1 | contig 11076 bp, 10 predicted proteins | sample 1503361 | NCBI WGS metagenome assembly OEKN01 (sample SAMEA104379592, study PRJEB20068) | metagenome | biome: 1000743; feature: 77; material: 1998 | place: USA | collected 2012 | depth 25 m
GACAGGGATAGCTCACCCGCACTTCCCCTTTGACGTAAGCTCGTATTCCGTTCAACTCGAGTTGCAGGTCCACAATCGCGCCCACGGGGAAGGTCGCCATCAGTTCCACGTAGCAGCCGTTTTGGCTGATATCGGTCACCGTTCCCCAGGTGTGGACGTCGCTGCCCTCGACGCGAAATTGGGCGCTGCCCGAGCATTTATAGCGCGGACTCCGGCGACGCTCACCGCCCGCCGCCGGTGCAGGTTCGGTGGGCACGCGAGTTTCGGAGTCAGGGAACCCCGAGGGAGGCTCCAAGTCCCGCTTCAGCCGCCGAAGGTAATCCGCGCCACTGCTCTCTGAACCCATCGCATACTCTGGCGATCTCCCGCTCATGGCTGAGCCGAGGGCTCCGCACGTGGGGACAAGCCGACTGCTCCGTCGGGGACAGCCCGTGCGGATGCAGGACTCCTTATTGAGTTCTATCGTGAGGAACTGTAGAGGGGTTTGCACGGAAGTCCATGGGTCGGAGGGGGCGGATAAGATTGGTTCGGCAATGGGAAAAAGTCTAGGAACGGGAAATCATGGCCTCGGCTGCCTTTCGAATCTCCTGCCACAATTCTTCTTTGCCGGCCCCGGTCTTGGCAGAGAAGGGCAGGATGCGTGCTGCAGGATAGCGCTCCTTGAATGTGCGGAGGGAATTGCTCAACTGGTTGCCGGAGAGCCGGTCGCTTTTGGTGGCGACAATGAGAAACGGCCGCCCCGAGGCGCTGAGAAAATCGATCAGTTGCTGATCGCTCTCTTGCGGCGCGATGTTGGAGTCCACCAGGGAAAGACAAAGGGCCAGCGTAGGCCGTTGTTTCAGGTAAGGATCGATAAAGCTGGGCCACTGCGCCGAAATTTCGCGTGAAATCTTTGCGTATCCGTAGCCAGGGAGATCGGCGAAAATGAGCTCTGGGCGCGGCTTTCCCGCCACGCGCAATTCGAAGAAATTGATCGCCCGGGTGCGGCCCGGAGTCGAACTGGTGCGCGCCAGCTTTGTTCCTACCAGCGAATTGATCACGCTCGATTTGCCGACGTTCGACCGCCCAAGAAAGGCGATCTCGGGCAGGCTGGGAGAAGGGAAGTGCCCGACATCGCTGGCTGACAACAGGAATCGGGAAAGAACGCGCACACTCCAGTGTGGAGGGTTTGAAAAAAAGTTGCAAGGGGGGAGGTCGATACAGCCCGCAGAGGATTCCGAGATACGGAGTGCTCGTATCAGGGCAAGTGTTCGGCGTGCTTGAAAAAGTAAGAACGTTGAGCGGCTTTACCGGTGGAAATTAAAAAACGGACCCAACGCCTTTTCATTTAATTCGATACCTTACCAGAAAGCTGGGCCCAGGTAGATCGCCAGCAAAATCGCAGCGGAAAGATAGCCGAATCCCTTTCCTCGAACGCGAGGAATTAGACTCTGAACAGCCCCTCCCCGTTTGTTCCATGCCTTGGCTTGGTAGAACGCTCTCACACCAGCGAGCAAGATCAGGATCAGCACGAAGCCGAACAGCTCGCCGACTCCTTCTTCGAATCTCCTTCTTTGGGCGGCTGTGCCGACGAAGTCGGGGTTGAAGGCCACACCCAACACCGCGGCAGCCGTCAGAAAAAACGTGCCTACCAATGTCCGTGCGAACGATCCCCAGAACGAGCGCACGACAGCCTCGTCGAGAAGGCGATGCCCGGTCGGGCAGTACTTGCGCCAGAGCCACGCCTTTGGCGTCTCGATCTCGCAATTGCACTTCTTGCAGATGCGCACGAGATGAATTCTATCCAGTTGTTCAGGTTGGGAAAGGATAACGATCGTAACCAGAGGAATTACACCCACCGACCCGGTTCCGATCGCCTCGGCTGGTCAATGAGCCATATCCGGATTTTTCGCCAACAACCGAGAAACAACGCTTGCGTGGCGCTCGTGACGAGGGGTAAACAAGTTGCTTTCCGCGGTGGAGGAGCGCACAATTCGTCGGCTGAAGGAGAACGCGTATGAAAAACGGCAGAATCTTCGTCGTGCTGGCTCTCCTCATCGTTGCCCTCTCCAGCGTCGTCGTGGGGCAGGAGAAGGCAACCGCTAAGGAGGTCATCGTCAAGGTAAAGGAAGCGGCCAGTACCCTGTCGAAAACAGGAGACTTGGCACAGTTTAACCAGAAGCAGGGTCCGTGGGTGTGGAAAGACAGCTATATCTTCGTCCAGGACTGCGACAAGAAGGTCGTCGCCGCCCACCCCTTCAAGCCGGAGCAAATAGGCCAAGACCTCGGGTCGGTCAAGAACACCAGCGGGAAGAACATCTACCCGGACCCGGCAGGCCTTTGCGATGGAGCGAGGAAGCCTTCCGGCGTCTGGACCGAGTATCGGTGGACGAAGCCCGGCGAGAAGGAGGACTCCCGCAAGGTCAGCTATTACTTGAGTGCCAAAGGGACCCCCTATGTAGTGGCCGCGGGGATCTATGACGACAAGGCGACCATCGCCGAACTGTCGAAACTGACCAGCGGGAAGTAGCAGGCGGCCCTTACCCATCGTTCGCCACAAACGGCAAGCCGCCCGATGTCTGGGCGGCATTTCCTCTTCGGCATACCGACAGTTGCGCGGCAATTGAAGTTAACAAGGGGCGTGCACTCAAAACTCCCAACCCCGGGTCAGTGAGTAAAAATCCTGATTTATCAGTTGCGGCCGGAATTGCAACAACGATAACGGCGACGACGTAAAGCCTCGAAAGAAATTGCTTCGTCGAACTTGAGGAGCGTCAAACGTGTCCTTAGGCCGAATCAGGACTCTACCGATCCAGCCCCAGGGGGTGCTTATCGTCATGCACGTCGGATTCTTTTACCGGCTTGTACTTGTGCCAGAGGCGGAGAATCGCGGCGATTCCAAAACCCAGCACAACACTGATCAATAAGAGAACCGCGACTGCAGCGATTCCCGCCACCAGCTTGTCGGATATCATGGCGAGCTCTCAAATGATATTTTAGCTCGCCCCCATGATCTTCCGATGGCACGAAACAAAAAGGCCCGCAGCGGCGGGCCACCAAACCCTGACTGCTAAACCAATAGCGAACAGCGGCTTTATTGATGCGTGGCCGGACTCTCCCCTGCCTGCGGCGCAATCGGGGTGATGGTTGTTTCCGGGGTTTCGAGAATCTGCGGCAGAGGACCTTCCAGCGCGATTTTGAGCACCTGGTCCATGGTGTCGACGAAATGCATCTTCATCTCTTTCCGCAAATTCTCAGGAACTTCCGCCAAGTCCTTCTCGTTGTCCTTGGGCAGCAGCACTTCGAAGAGCCCGGCACGATGCGCCGCCAGCAGCTTCTCTTTCAATCCGCCAATCGGAAGCACCTTGCCGCGCAGGGTGATCTCGCCGGTCATCGCGATATCGCGCCGCACCGGAATCTTGCTCAAGGCGCTGGCGATCGCGGTGGCAATCGTGATTCCTGCGGAGGGGCCGTCCTTGGGAATCGCGCCCTCGGGCACGTGCACGTGAATATCAAGGCTGCGGTAGAAATCCCGCGTCAGACCGAGCCCGTTTGCGCGCGAACGCACATACGACATGGCTGCCTGCGCCGATTCCTGCATGACGTCGCCGAGTTTGCCGGTGAGGGTCAGCTTGCCCTTGCCGTCGACTACCGTCACTTCCGTGCTCAGGATGGAGCCGCCGACTTCAGTCCACGCCAGGCCGGTGACCAGGCCCACTTCGCTCTTCTCATTGGCCAGCGTGTCGCGGAACTTGATCACGCCCAGGAAGTCATTGATGTTCTCCCCAGTGATTGTGATCTTGTAGTCCGGGCCTTCCTTGACGACTTTGCGCGCGACTTTACGGCAGACATTGCCGATTTCGCGCTCCAGGTTGCGCACGCCGGCTTCGCGGGTGTAAGAGCGGATGATCGCAGTGATCGCGTCGTCGGTGAACTTGATGTTCTTGTCGGTCAACCCGGCCTGCGCCAACTGCTTTTTGACCAGGAACTGCTTGGCGATCTCGACTTTTTCCGGTTCGGTGTAGCCATGCAGCCGCAACACTTCCATGCGGTCCTGCAGTGCCGGAGGAATGGTGTGCATCACGTTGGCCGTGGCCACGAAGAACACCTGCGACAGGTCGTACTCGACGTCGAGGTAGTGGTCGACGAACATGTAGTTCTGCTCGGGATCAAGCACTTCCAGGAGCGCCGCGGACGGGTCGCCGCGGAAGTCCATCGACATCTTGTCGACTTCATCCAGCATGAAGACCGGGTTCTTGGTTCCCGCTTTCTTCATCATCTGGATGATCTGGCCGGGAAGCGCTCCGATGTACGTGCGCCGGTGCCCGCGGATTTCGGCTTCATCGCGCACGCCGCCGAGGGACATGCGCACGAACTTGCGACCGGTGGCTTTGGCGATCGACATACCCAGGGAGGTTTTGCCAACGCCGGGAGGTCCGACGAAGCAGAGAATCGAGCCCTTGGGGTTCTTTACCAGCTGGCGCACTGCAAGAAATTCGAGGATGCGCTCCTTGATCTTCTCCAGCCCATAGTGATCTTCGTTCAGGACTTTTTCGGCGCGCCCGATATTGCGGATTTCCTTCGACCGCTTCTTCCACGGCACCGCCAGCAGCCAGTCGAGATAGTTGCGCGATACGGTGGATTCGGCGGACATGGGCGGCATGGCTTCCAGCTTCTTGAGTTCCTGGATGGCCTTGTCCTTGACTTCCTTGGGCATGCCTGCGGCTTCGATCTTTTTCTTCAGTTCGTCGAACTCGCTCTTTTCGCCGCGGCCGAGTTCCTTCTGGATAGCCTTGATCTTTTCGTTGAGGTAATACTCTTTCTGCGCCCGCTCCATCTGCCGCTTCACGCGCGACTGGATGGTGCGGTCCATGTTCAACTTCTCGATTTCGATGTCGAGGACGTCAGCAATGCGGGTCAGGCGCTCGGCGGGGTCAAAAATCTCAAGCAGTTCCTGCTTCTCTTCGATGGAAAGCTGCAGGTTGGCCGAGATGGTATCGGTGAGCTTGGCGGGGTCTTCCATGCGGACCGCCGCGATCATGGTTTCGTAATTGAGTGACTGGCAGAGCTTGACGTACTGCTCGAAAAGCCCGGTCACCCGCTGCATGCCCGCTTCAATTTGCGGGTTAGTTTCGGTGGTGTAGCGGGCAACCCGCACCGAGGCCTGCATGTAGCCGTCGGTATCGGTGACCTGCAGAATCTTGCCGCGCTCGATGCCCTCGACCAGGACCTTAATGTTGCCGTCGGGAAGCTTGAGGCTCTGCACGATGTTGACGATCGTGCCTACCTGGTAAATCTCGTTGGCCTTGGGTTCGTCGATGGAGGCATCGTGCTGCGTAGCCAGGAAGATCTTCTTATCGGCGGCCAGCGCTTCTTCCAGCGCGTGCACGCTGGACTCCCGGCCCACCACGAACGGGGTCATCATGTAAGGGAAAATGACGACGTCCCGGATGGGCATCATCGGAAGTTTTTTGGTTTCGAATTTCTCTTTCGATTGAGTCACTTAGAAAATCAGCTCCTAGCTGCTAGCCTTTCGCTCCCAGCTTAAATCATTTTAACAACCTCGAGCACCTGTCGTACCAGCCATTTAGCCGGGGAAACGTCCCAATGCGCTCACTCGACGCTAACAGCTAAGAACTGAAGGCTAATAGCTGTCCTAGCCTGCCTTGTCCATCATGGCAAGCGATACATCCCGCTTCTCCACCATCTCCCGCGTAACCTCGAACTCCTTGACTTTCTTCTGATTTGGCAGATGGTACATAAGGTCCAGCATTAACTCTTCGAGAATCATGCGCAAGCCGCGCGCTCCTACCTTGCGCGCCATGGCCTGGCGGGCGATGGCACGGGTCGCGTCTTCGCTGAACTTGAGGCGTACATTTTCGAACTCGAACAGCCGCTGATACTGCTTGATAATGGCGTTCTTGGGGCGCGTCAAGATCTCAATGAGTGCATACTCGTCCAGGTCTTCGAGCAATCCGACCACCGGCAAGCGGCCCACAAATTCCGGAATCAAGCCGAACTTGATCAGGTCTTCGGGCTGGACCTCGCTGACTAGGCGATACTTCAGCTTGTTCTCGTCAGCAGCTTCCGCAGCCTGTGCTTCCTCGCCGGTTTTGAACCCGAGGGACTTCTTGCCGACGCGGCGGGAAATAATCTTGTCGAGGCCGACGAAGGCACCGCCGCAAATAAAAAGGATGTTTGTGGTATCGACCGGGGTGAATTCCTGGTGCGGATGCTTGCGGCCGCCCTGTGGTGGAACGTTCGCAATCGTTCCTTCGAGAATCTTGAGCAGCGCCTGCTGGACGCCTTCGCCGGAAACGTCGCGGGTGATTGAAGGGTTCTCGTCCTTGCGCCCGATCTTGTCGACTTCATCGATATAGATGATACCGGTCTGCGCTCGTCCCACATCGCCTTCGGCCGCCTGCAGCAGCTTCAGGATGATGTTCTCGACGTCCTCGCCGACGTAGCCCGCTTCGGTCAGCGTGGTCGCATCCACGATGGCGAACGGAACATCCAGCATACGAGCCAGGGTTTGAGCCAGCAGCGTCTTGCCGGTGCCGGTGGGCCCGATCAGGAGGATGTTTGACTTCGTCAGTTCCACGCCGTCGCCGGTCTTCTGGCGATTCATGAAGATCCGCTTGTAGTGGTTGTAGACCGCGACCGCCAGCTTCTTCTTGGTCTGCTCCTGGCCGATGACGTACTCGTCGAGGAAGGTTTTGACTTCCTGAGGCTTCGGGAGCTGGTTCGGAGTGGAGGACTCCGGAGTGGTGGTGCGGTCATCTTCCAGGATGGAATTGCAGACCGCGACGCATTCGTCGCAGATATATGCTCTTGGATAATCGCTGGGCGAAGAAATCAGCTTGGCCACCGCGTCCTGCGACTTGTGGCAGAACGAACAGCGAAGGATTTCGTCTGTACCCGACCGGTTTTTCACTCGGCTTTACTCCTTCACGATCACCCGATTTGCCCGCCCCGAAGCCGCTTTCGCCCAGTCGGCCCGCAAACCGCTTCTCGCCGAGACCTCCAGTAGAACGGCGGCGAACGCCGATCATACCTCTACTTCGTCTTATAGATGATATCGTCGATGATTCCGTATTCCTTAGCCTGCTGGGCGTTCATAATGAAATCACGCTCTACATCCTTTTCTACCTTGTCCAGCTTCTGGCCGCTATGTTTCGAAAGTAACTGATTGGTGATTTCGCGCATCCGCAAGATTTCACGGGCATGAATGTCGATATCAGTCGCCTGCCCGGAGAGCCCGCCCATCGAGGGCTGGTGGATTAGGATGCGCGAGTTGGGCAGGGCCAGCCGTTTTTTCGATTCCCCGGCCGCCAGCAGCAGGGCCGCCATCGAAGCCGCCTGTCCGATGCAGATGGTGGTGACATCGTTCTTCACGTACTGCATGGTGTCATAGATGGCCATTCCAGCCGTGATCGATCCGCCCGGCGAGTTGATGTAGAGCTGGATGTCTTTCTCCGGATCTTCCTGAGCTAAAAACAGCATCTGCGCGATCACCAGGTTGGCGATGTTGTCGTCAATCGGCGTTCCAATGAAAATAATGTTGTCGCGAAGCAGGCGGGAGTAAATGTCATATGCGCGCTCGCCGCGTCCCGTCTGCTCGATCACCATCGGCACCAGCATCATCTTTGGATCGTTCAAGTTCACCTGCCACACTCCATCCCCGAGAAACCTGTTCGTTTGCGAGGGAGGATTGAAAGTGGTCCGTTTATGCGGACTGGTGATACAAAAAGTTGAGGGTCTTCTCGTTGCGGATTCTGTTTCTAATCCTATCGAGCGCCCCATCGCGTGTCAAACGTGCCCGCACCGCTTCGGAAGTCTGTTTCGTCTGCGCCGCGAGCGCTTCGATTTCGTGATCAATCTCCTCGTCGCTGACCTCGAGCTTTTCAAGATCCGCGATCCGATCCAGCAGCAGGGAAGCCTTGACCTCCTGCACCGCCTGATCCTTCTGCCCGGCGCGCAAGCGGTTCAGGTCCATTTTCTTCATATCTTCAGGACGCATGCCCTGCGCAGCCAGCGCCCGCAGTCCGCGTTCCAGCCGAACATCGATCTGGCGGTCCACCATGGCTTCGGGAACTTCAAAATCATTGCGCTTCACCAGTTCGGCCACGAGCTTGTCTTTCGCCTCGTGCTCGGCGGTGTGTTTTTTCTCCGCCTCAATGTTCTCGCGGACTCGCTTCCGGACGTCCTCGATCCCGGTGAAGTCGCCCAACTCTTTGGCAAACGCGTCATTCAACTCCGGCAGATTCTTCTTCTTGAGCGATAGAACCTTCACGGTGTAGTCGAAAGTCTTGCCGCGAAGCCGCTGATCATTCGAATCTTCCGGATACTTCACTTCAAATGTCTTTTCCTCGCCTGTGGAGGCTCCGCGCAGGTGCTCGTTGAACTCCGGCATGGTGTTCTTGCCGCCGATCTCGACCAGCACATCATCCATGTGGACGGGCTGGCCTTCGCCATCTTTCGGGCGCCCATCGAGCGAGACCTGGGCAAAATCGCCGTCCGCCAGCGTACGGCCCTCGATCGCTTCGAAGGTCGCATGCTGCTCCTGGAGGTGATTCAACGCCTGCTGGACTTCGTCGTCGGTGATCTCGATCACCGGCTTATCGGCGCGCAGGTCCTTATAGCCCTCCACCTTGATTTCGGGCAACACCTCAAAGCTCGCCTTGAAGCGGAGGGGCTCGCCTTCATGGATATGCAGGTCGGTGACACGAGGCTGTGACACGGGGATGAGGCCCTGCTTTTCGGCTTGTTGGCGGAAATACCGGGGGACCAGCGCCTCGACGACCTCAGTTTTGATGTCTTCGGAGAAGCGCTGGCGGATGATAGACGCCGGCACATGTCCCTTGCGGAACCCGGGCAAGCGCGCCAGTTTCTGATACTTCTGAATCAGCGCTTCGGTTTCGCGCTGGACGTCGTCGGCGGGAACCTCGACCGCGATCTCCCGCTTGGTGCTCTCTTTTGTCTCTGTGGGGCTCACATTATGCCTTTCGAGGTACCCGCTTTCAGGCGGGCTGCGGACGGACAAGGCCGCCGCTGCAATCCCTCAGTGTAAAGACTGTGTAAGATCAGCGTCAAACGCGAAGGGTCGCGGTCTGGGCTATCAATGCACTGTTCGAAAATCGGAATCCACCGATTCGATGAAATGAGTTCCGGTTGAGCTCAATTACGGCGCGATCAAAATATTGATTCAGCGCGTGTCCCGGCGCAAGGTAATCAGGGTCACTTCCGGCGGACAATTCAACCGCACCGGCGGGTTGATCACCCCGATACCCCGGCTCGTGTACACCTGCAAGTTGCCGACCCGGTTCAGTCCGACGGGGTACTTGTGCGCCAAGGGAGGCAGAATGATGGGTCCCACGCCGGGCACCTGCACCTGTCCTCCATGCGAGTGTCCGGAGAGTTGCAGATCGATCGGGAACTTCGCCGCATAGTCCGCGAAATCCGGCTCGTGCGCCAGCAAGACGGTGGCATCGCCCGCCGGAATCTTTCGCAGAGCCGCGGGAAGGTCCACCTGACCATCGAGCACATCATCGATGCCCGATACCCACAGTTTCTGACCACCGCGCTCGAATGGCTGAGTCCGATTTTTCAATACCTGGATGCCGCGCTCAGCGAGCGCCGCGGTTACGATTTTGGCATTGTTCCAGTGATCGTGATTGCCCAGAACTGCAAAGATCGGAACGCCCTGCCAGCGGGCAAAGACATCCGCGCAGGGCTCAGCATTTCTTGCGCCCGCATCCCCGTTTCTTTGACCCGCAGGATGGGAGACGAAATCGCCCGTCAGGGCGACGATGTCTGGCTGAAATGCCTGCCCCAGAAGCACCGCCCGCTCCAGGCGCGGCTGGTCCATGTAGGGACCGAAATGGATGTCGGTAAACTGGGCGATCCGAAAGCCTTCAAAGGCCTCGGGCAGCCGCTTCAGCCGAACGTCAATGCGTTCTCCAACCGGACTTCCCGGCTCCAGCACCAGGGCTTCGGCAGTCAGGCCCATACTGCCAACTGCCGCAACCCCGATTGCTGCATTGCGAACAAATTGTCTGCGCGTTAAAGACACCACTCTTTGAGTCTAGCACCCTGGGCGCAATGTGTTCAGCAGACACATCCACTAGAATAGCCATGCCCCTCAGTAACCGGGAACCATGAGCGCCGACTGGCTGGCCGAATTGAACCGCGAGATCATTGCGTGCAGGAAGTGTCCGCGGCTGGTGGCTTACCGCGAGCTGATTGCGCGGGAGAAACGTCGGGCTTACCGCGAATGGAACTACTGGGGAAAACCGGTTCCCGGCTTCGGCGACCGCAATGCTCGCGTTCTCATCATGGGGCTCGCCCCCGGCGCTCACGGCTCCAACCGTACCGGACGGCCGTTCACGGGGGATGCTTCCGGCAACTTCATGTACCCCGTGCTCTATGAAACCGGCTTCGCCAATCAACCGGCTGCTACCGACCGCGACGACGGCCTGCAACTGCGCGATCTCTACATCACAGCAGCGGCCCGATGCGCGCCTCCCGACAATAAGCCTTTGCCCGAGGAACTGGCCAACTGCGCGCCCTACCTTGACCTGGAAATCGCGGGTCTGAAGAAACTAAAGGTTGTGGTCGCGCTGGGAAAAATCGGTTTTGATGCTTATCTCAATTATTTGAAGCGGCGGGGCTTGCTGAAGATCAAGGGAGCCTATGTTTTTGCGCATGGCGCGAAATACGATTTGCCCGATGGCCGGGTCCTTTTGGCGTCCTATCACCCCTCCAACCAGAACACACAGACTGGCAAGCTGACGCGAAAAATGTTTGTCGAGATATTCAAGCTGGCGGCAGAACTTGCCGATCAATAAAGGGACGGGGCCGTCAGAGCCGGACCCTGAGCTATCTCCGGAGCGTCTGTGAATCCCATTCACAGCCTGGTCTGGGATGGCTCCGCCCAACTCGGCGAAGCGACCTTCGTCGATCACTGCCAACCGGAAGCCCCACGCTGCGCGCGTTCGCAGGGTGGGGCTTTTGTAGCGCCGGCATCTTGCCGGCAATGGTGGGCGGGACCCGTCGACTTCGCTCCGGGGGCGGGCGAGACGCCCGCCCGACAGCCGC
>OEKN01000244.1_pt1 | contig 11006 bp, 12 predicted proteins | sample 1503361 | NCBI WGS metagenome assembly OEKN01 (sample SAMEA104379592, study PRJEB20068) | metagenome | biome: 1000743; feature: 77; material: 1998 | place: USA | collected 2012 | depth 25 m
ATTCGATTTTTCCGCGGCCTGCTAGAGCCTCGATCATCGAGTACCTGAGCCTTGTGTACGCGCGAACGTTCTGAGTGTATTCATCGTAAAAGAATTGGAGCAGTGCGCAGAACAGTACTCCGTATAGTATCGAGAACGCAAGGATCAACTTGGCGACGAATATCCCCCGGCTCTGGTGGGTCGCGCCGAATGCGATTGAGGCTGCTGCGACAGTTATCAATAGCTTCGTGACGTCGAGATAGCTTCCGAGGAGAGGCGCGAAGGTACCACTTTGGGCAGCCACTGGAAGTTCGCGTCCCGCTCCCCCCTCATAGTGAGCGAAATCTTGCGGGTCGAAGTAGAACGAGGGAACGCCGCGATGAGATCGCCAGAACAAAACGTACAGAACGCCGAAGAGAACAACGCATCCGACGACGGGCCAAACGGCCAGCGGCATTAACGCTTGAAGGTGCGTCATCAGTTTTATCGTCCCGGAGAAATTCTATCGGAACCGCAGATAAACATACGCCGGGGAGACGCCCGTCTTGGCGGCGATAGCGCGGAAGCTGGCTCCCGCCTTGCGCATCCGCTTGGCTTCCGCTACGTCGAAGCGAACAGGTGGACGCCCGAGCCGAGTGCCTTTCGCCCGAGCCGTCTCCATTCCTGCCTTCGTCCGTTCGCTAATACGTCGTGTCTCCTGTTGAGCCAGCGCGGCGAGAAGTCCCGCTATCGCTTCCCCGAAGCTGCCCAGCGTATCGAGGTACTGCTCAGTGTAGGACTTGAACTTCACGCCATGCTCCGTAAGGGAGCGGAGGTATTGGAGTGTCTTGAACGTCCCTTCGCGCGTTAGACGGTCGAGTGACCAAAAGAGCAGGCAGTCGAAGCGATGCTTCTCCGCGTCCTTTCGCATTGCGTTGAACTCGTCCCGGTCGGAGTTCTTTCCGGTCGAATGGTCAACGTACTCCTTCGTGATCGTCCAGCGCTGCTTCCGGGCGAAGGCGCGGAGTTGGCGTAGCTGGTTAAGTGGATCTTGTCCTTTGTCGTTTGTCGAGACGCGTGCGTAGATGGCGACCTTCATAGCGGCGAATCCTCCGGCTAGAATTATCGTCTATAAAAGGCTCCCTTTATAACCACTAATGAGCCGGGAGGGTAATCCACGAACGGCGTGGAGTTGAGGTGGTGATCCGGGGCAACCTTTTATAAACGTGCGGGAAGCCGCCGGGACTCCGACAGCATCGGAACGTCGAACGAACCACCGAAAAGAGTCCATCCGGAAACCCGCGTTCCCGGCTCCTAGGCTGGTGCGTTCCCGGCTCCCCGGCTTCCGGGACGGAGAAGGCTCCGGACGGCTCCCGGACCTCCGGCAGAACGGCTCGAAAGGGTAGCGGGAAAGGTCCATCCCGGACCCACTAGAATCGCGCCACCGCGTTAACGAAGAGGACGGCTCGAAAGGTGTAGGTTTCGGACCCATCGCGAAACCACCATCCGGAGCGGTCGCGCCACGATGAAGGCTCCGACCTTCGTGCTCACGTCTCGGGACGGGAACGGCAGGCCAAACTACTCAGAACTCACCAGTAAAAATGGTCGTGATCACGTCTACTTTCGTTCTAACCGTTAACCTCGGACAACACTCCGACAACCTCGGAACTTTTACCCCATCCGAGGTTGGAGCTAACCACCATCGTTGTTCGCTAAAACCCAAAAATAACCTCGTAACCTCGATACTTTTAGATCAACTCGCGCGAGAGAAGAAAATACGGTCACTCGAAAAAGATACCGCTTGACCCGGACTTCCGAGGTTACGAGGTTGTTTGCGCTCCTTCGCCAGTAAAGACGCGGCTTCGCAACAACCTCGGATGGGTCCGCGATCCGAGGTTCCATCGAGGTTAAAACATTTTAATTACCGCACGGTCAACACTTTACCCACGAAATTGATCCGAGGTTGTTTCGTGATTTCCGATTCGTCCGGTACTATTCCCTCGTCGATGTACTCGACAGACTAAAGAACTCCGCGTGACCGCAAGCTTGTACCTGGGCAGTCACGAGTGGCCATCGCGATCTTCTCTCTGGGAGAGGAAAGCGGATGTGGCGAACCCCAACTGACTGGGAACTTTCGACCGAGACCCAGTCATGCCGCCTTCCATCTTCGCCCGTTCCTCTATCTCTGACCCTCCCGTTGCGCCATACGTCACCAGCAGCCTCAACCTAGCAGCTGCCATTCTCGCGGAAGATATTCTCATCTACGTTGAGACCGTAGCCAAGGGACACGGCTGCGAGTTTGTCTTCGACGATCCGCACGGCATCGGACCAGAGTTACAACGCAAGTTCAAAGCGGGACTCTTTCCCAAAGTCAACCCGATGGTGTTCTGCGAAGCACGCTCCTTTCTAATCGCGAGTCAGAAAGGGATGCGCCGTGGATAGCCAAGCCTATCTGGCCAAGCTGAAGTCCTCCGGACTCTCCTCCCAGGACGCGGCCAAACTCGGCTTCGAGCCGCTCAGCCGGGAGCAACTCGTCAAGCGATACCCGGACCTCACCCAGTATCCCCTCAGCGGCTTCCAGATTCCTTATTACGATCTACAGGGTAAGCTGATCCGGGACTTCTTCCGCTTCCGGTTCCTCGAACAACCGGAGCGCAGCGGCTTTGACGCGCTCACCGCTCCCCGGAAGCCCATCCGATACGTCCAGCCCAAGGACGTTCTGCCGCGCGTCTACTTCCCGCGAACGCACCGATGGAGCGATCACTTCAAGCCGGGAGCGCGGGTGTTCATCACCGAGGGTGAGCTCAAGGCTGCGTGCGGTATCAAGTTCGGCATTCCGACAATCGGACTCGGTGGCGTGTTTAATTTTCGCAGCGCTGCGGGTAATGAGCCGTTCATCCGCGACCTCGCCACGCTCCCCTGGGAGGACGTCACGGCATACGTCTGCTACGACTCGGACGCGCAGACAAACCCGAACGTGTTGCGCGCGGAGAACATGCTTGCTCGAGAACTGACGAACCGCAAAGCCGATGTATACATCTGCCGGTTCCCCTCCGACCCAGGCACGAAGGTCGGACTTGACGACTATCTGGTCGAGTACGGAGACGAGCGGTTTGTTGAAGAGGTCATGCAGACAGCCGAACAGTGGACGGTGGGCAAGGCTCTGCGCGAGTTCAACGAGGAAGTCTGTTACGTCTTTAATCACTCCATCTACGACATCGCGCGGGGAGTAAAGATCAGGCGCGAAGCGTTCGTCAACGAGACGCACGTCACCCGCGTCTATAGCGTTCAAGAGGTCGACAAGGATAACAACGTCAAGCTGGTTCCGAAGTCGCTGGCTAAAGAATGGATCAAGTGGCCGGGACGAGCCGAGTTGCCTTGCTACGTCTATCGCCCAGGTGAGCCGCTGCTCTCCCCGGAGGGAGTGAACGAGTGGAAGGGTTGGGGTATCGCGGATGAGTTGGTCGTCAAACCGTCGCGCGATAACGAAGTGATCCGGCTTTGGGATGAGCTACTCGATGTCGTGTTCGGCTCCTCCCGCGAATGGTTCGAGCGTTGGCTGGCGGCTCCGATCCAGGCACCGGGACTAAAGCAGCAGACGGCCGTGCTCATCTGGTCGAGGACGCGCGGCTTGGGCAAGGACTTGATCGGTCGGATCATGGGAGCGTTGTACGGCTCTGCCTATGCCCATCTTGAGGACTCGGACCTCTATAAAAACTTCAACCAGTTCCTGGAGAACAAGTCCTTTGGGCACATCGAGGAGATTGCCGCAACTTCGGGAGACAGCCGGCTGGTCGTAGCAGCGAGACTGAAGAAGCTGATCACTCAGGCCACGAAGAAGATTGAGCCCAAATTCCTCGATGCCTACTGGACCGAGGACTGCGTCAACTACTACGCGACTTCGAACGAGCCAAACGCGCTATACATCGAGCCGGATGACCGTCGCTGGTTCGTTGTCGAGTCGCGCAACGGTCGCAAGCCGCAGTCCTTCTATGACCGCTGGATCGGACTGCTCAAGACTCCGAACGCGCTGGCGCCGTTGATGTATCGCCTGAGGCATCTCCCGATGGGAGACTTCAACCCTTCGGCTCCCGCTCCCGTAACGGAAGCGAAGTTGTCGATGGTGGACGCGGGACTGAACGACTTTGCCGCTTGGGTTTACGAGTTGAGAACGAACCCAGACAGCGTGCTTCGTTTGGGCGACCACGTAGTGACGCACGCTCTGGTGACCGATCAACAGCTGCTTGCGTTCTGTACTTCGCGGTTCCCAAATACGAATCGACGGTTGTTGATCACCGAGTTGAAGCGCCAAGGCTTCGCCCAAGCGTGTAACGGATCGCAGATCCAGTATCTGCCACCTCAGTACGGCAAGCCGCGTCTTTGGATCGTCCGGGACGCGGAGACGCTGGTCAAGGCGAAGGAGAAAACAATCCGGGAGCGATTCCTGGCCGAACGCGCGGATGAGCTTGCCGTTAACGGGAGGAAGAAGTGACGAGGAAACAGAGACAGAGCCAGGACAAGGCGCAGAACAAACTACGGATCGCGCGGCGCAGAGAAGCGGTGACCAAGATGGCTACCGAGGGACGAACGCTGCGCGAGATGCAAGCCCAGCTACGCGCGGAAGGATTCGAGAAGGGAACCTCTCTGCCGATCCTCTCCCGCGACGTAAAAGCGCTGAAGGAGACCTTCGAGGACCGAGTACCAGCCGCGCGGGAGGAAGCGTACCGCGAGCTACAAGCGCTGAAGCAGATGGTCGCGAAAGCCGAGACGCTACACCTGGGAGACAAGATCGACAAGCACCTGGCGATCCATGATCGTCTCGCGCGGCTCCTCGGTCTGGACGCAGCGACGAAGAACGTCAACCTGAACGTGACGGCTTCCCCGGAGAGGCTCAACCGATACGAGCAGTTCAATCAGGCAACAAAGTACATCGCGGATGGGGATGACGCATCGTGGGCGCGGCTGTTTGAGTTCGCGCGGTCTATCTCTTCCCCTCCCACGTTGACGGCGCAGCTACTGCCGGGAGAGGAGATAAATGGCGAAGAAGAAAAAGAAGAAAGCAAAAGCGAAGCCGGAACTGCCGGAACCAAAGGAACGGAAGATCAAGCAGACTCCGGTACTACCGGAGCCAAAGGAACGGGCACCGCGACGGTGGAAGCAAGCCGTACAGAAAAGCATCGCAGCGGTAACTCGCGACACGGTGCCAAGAACCAAGGTCCGCGTCGAAGTCGATAGCGTGACTGGTGAGCAGGTTTACGTGGACAAGGATAACAAGGTCTGGTCGCGCGAAATAGTAGAACGCAGAACTGATCTATTTGAAAGGGAGACGATCCAATGAGGTACAGCAAACTTGAAAAAGCGCTCAACGATCTGCGCCGCGTGGATCGTCAATTCCAACTGACCAGAGAGAAGGTTGCCGATGATAACAGCCACGGCGTGCGGATGATCGCGCGTTGGCTCAATCGGGAACTTCCTCCCCGTCGCAACACGCTCCGGGAGATAGGCCTGAGCCGTCTGATTGAGCTGTATGCCCTCGACCTCGACCTCACGGACGAAGAAGCGCCAACGCCAGCCGAGTTCTTCATCGCTCTGATCTATGCCGGGTATTCGTACCGAGTCAGCGCGCAGGGAATAGTCTCCGTGGGCTTCAGCGCGGACGATTACGAGCGGTTGACCTACAACTGCTACGGCATGTTCAACGGAGCGGTCGTGTCCGCGCTCCCGGTCCAGAAGGTCTCGCGGGACGAGTGGTCATACAAACGAATCGAGTTGGGAGTGGGAGTGGGAGCAGCGCGATGAAGTTCATCGACTTTCTGGAGCGGACATATCCGACAGGGTTTGAGACGGAATGGTACCTCCGTCTCATCTCCCACTACCTCCAGCAAGTCGAGGATGGGCAGATTCGCAACCTCGCCATCTCGACTCCTCCCCAACATGGGAAGAGCACGACCGTTAGCGAGAGGTTCCCGGCTTATTTTCTGGGACTCAATCCGAGGAAGCACGTGATCCTGACCAGCTACTCGGACGACATCGCGGGACGGAACAGCCGGAACTGCCGGAACATCGTCGATGACGAGTTCTGGAAGTCGCGCTATCGCTACTCGATTGGCAAGGCAACGGAGACGCGGTGGACTCTCGAAGTGCCGGGCCACGATGGACGGTACTCGATGATCTCAAGCGGCATCGGTGGCAGCATTACCGGTCATACGAGCGATCTGGTCATCGTGGACGATCCAATCCGGAACCGCCAGGACTCGCTGAGCGACACGATCCTGGAAGGCACTTGGGGCAATTACACCTCGTCAATTGAATCACGACTCTCGAAGGACGGACGCCAGATCATGATCATGACCCGCTGGTCGCAGAAAGACCTTATGGGACGGGTGCTCCGTCGCGCGGAGGAGAACGACAAAGCCTCGCAGTGGACGCTGCTCCAGCTGGCCGCAACGAACGATAGCGGTGCTGACTCCTATATCTACAACACCGCGACGAAGGAGCGCCAGTTCATCCCCGCGTACCGGGAGTTGAGCAAGCGGTTCCCGCGCGTCACGCTCGACCAGCGACACGCGGACATTGGCGACACCCTCTGGAATGCGCTCTATATGGGACGTCCAACGACCGGGGATGACCAGCTGTTCCCTCCCGAGGCTTGGGGAACGGTCGATGGCCTGAACACGGAGGACTTCTCGCTGATTATGACTTCGTGGGACTGCGCTAGCAAGACGAACGCTTCCAACGACTGGTCCGCCAACGTAGTAGTCGGAAGGACGCACGATGGCCGGCTGCGCGTCCTCGATGTCTGGAAGTCGAAAATTGGATTCGACAAGCTGCCTTCTATCGTCATGGCGCGGTACATGGCCCTGTCGAAGCAGTTCCGTACCGTCCCGGCTCTGGTCGTGGAGGACGCCAGCGCGGGTACGCAGCTGATCCAGTACATCCAGAGTTCCTTCCCGACCGTCCCGGTGATCATTGCGAAGCCGATTCGAAGCAAGATTGTCCGCGCGGAAGGAGTGACGCCACTCACCAGGGGAGGACTCGTTGATCTGCCGCGGAATGCCGAATGGCGCGCTGCGTTCATCGCTGAGTTGGCGGACTTCCCGTTGGGGATCAACGATGACGTTGTCGATGCTTTCGTTCACTGCCTCAAAGCGTTCCTCTCGCGGGGAGACTTCCGGCCGACAGAGTTCCAGATCAGACCCGGCCAGTTGCCGGACGCGGTCAATCAGAGGCTGGTCGAACGATTCGAACGGATACGCGCAGCCAACCCGACCTTGCCGGAACAGGCTCTGTTCGAGGTCGTAATGAATCCCCACATGCTTGGGGATGGACGGGAGGAATGAGATGACCGATATCAACCTGCTCATCCGCGCGGCTCGAAAAGCTGCTGAGGAACGACGCAGGATCGCAAACGCGCTGCTCCGGGACGAGGACTCGCAAGACGGATACCGGAGAAGTGGAGAAACGGATGATTTAGCGCAAGAGTTCGAAAACCCATTTGACGACAAAGGAGATTGGTGATGAGCGATCAGTTCCGTGATCCGAACGCGAAAGCGAAGGACGAACTGGACAAGTTGGAGAAGAGTATCGCAGACACGATGTCGAAAGTGCCCGACATGAGTCCCGAGGAAGCGAAAGCATTTGCTCAGGACATTATCCGTAACCCGCCCCAAGTCTAAAGGAGACTATATGGCTAAGCAGCAAAAAGCAGTTGACCTTCGCGCGGCAGAGTTGGCGAATTTCAAAGCCTGCCTCGAAGCAAGCACCAACTACGAATCCCTCCGGTTACAGCTGGAGAGTTTGACCTTCACGAAGCAGAACTCGGAAGCACGGCTCGTGGACGCAGCGGATCGTCTCGATCAGCTGAAGGATCGTCGCGCCCAAGCAGTCGCTATCGTCCGGGAGTACGCCAATGATCCGGCTCCTCCCGCGCGGAGTGCCGTCCGGGAGTCCGAGAGCATCATCGCGGGTTGCGACGCGGAGTTGCCCGAGGCTCAGAGCCGAGTTGACCGCATGGCGGCAATCGTGGCGGATGCTACGGCAAAGTTCGATTGCTTCCCAACGGAGCACTTCGCGAAGTTACGCAAACGAGAACGAGACTTGGCGTCACTGAGAGCATACGTCCGGTCTTGAACGAGATTGGCGCACAGGGAGTTCTCGCCCCTGAATCATGCCTCCGTCACCCGAGGTCTGCGCCAATGTGCAGGGTGAACGTGGTCTAGCTCGTACCACGTCCACAAAAGCGACTCGGTCAGGCGAGACCGTATCTGCGTACGCAGCAACTCGCCCTTATGCCGGGAGGTCCGCTGGTGATCTCCCGGCTTTTTAAGATTCTCTCTGCTCCAGTAGAGAGAACCGGGAGTGTCGCAAGCAATGAGTGCTTCGCGAGTTTCGAGCGTGTCGTAAAGAATTTAATTTGCGATATTTGCGACTTTCAGTTTGGTCGATTTGCTTCCCGTCTTCCGAAGGTATGTGACCATCACAGACTTTTTTCGATGAGCGGAGTATATTGCGTCTGGTTGATGACGGGAGGTGGCGAACTCAACGGAAATGCGAGGTGGCGTGTCATGAACTCCCCCATTGTGCTCTGCATCGATGACCGTCCACAATTGTTAAACCTTCGCAAGACAGCCTTGGAATCTCAGGGCTACTGCGTGAAGACAGCGTCCAGCGGCTACAGTGCTCTACAGATGCTGCATGAGATGTCCGCTGACGTCGTTTTGCTGGAATTCAAGATGGAAGGCTTGGACCCGGAAGCAATCGCCTGCCATATCAAGACCCAGTTTCCAACAATACCGATTGTTCTGCTTTCTGCCTTCTCCGAGATGCCGGAGCGGATTCTGTGGTTGGTAGATGAATACGTACTGAAAAGCGAAATAGCAGAGCTGCCGCGAATTATCGAACAAGTGACGCACAGAGACAATCAGGACGAAAGATGTACGCGACAGAGCGCCGTTGCCGCTTAGCAGAAATCGACGTTCGTAGCCGGCGGTCCAAAGCACGCGTTCTAACCGACCGTTCGACGATTGAACCCGGCTTGTGGCCCTGGGTCCGCCACTGAGCTTCAAGTAGCTACGGGCCGGGAACCCAGCCCATACGAAGCCTTCTCGTCAGATGACTCCGCCTCGCGGTCTCGTGGGTTCTCCTGATGGGCCTCAAGGACAGCGAGGATCTCCGATATAAGTTGCTTAAGCTTCTCCGGGTCCTTTTCGTTGGATGCCTCCTCGTACAACGCCTTAAGCCGCTTTTCATAGTCGCTAGACATGATTTCTCCAGCGTCCCCAGATTATTCGCGTCAAGTACGCCTAGGATAGACATCGCCGTCGTCTGATTTCGCCGGTGTGACACGGCCAGAACGGTCTCGGCAGAGTCGTTCGAGTCGTTTAGTAAGGAAGCGGCGCAAAGGGGGCTTCGCGCCGCCTCAGGCGATTCGGGGATCGCCCCAAACACAGTCCGGTCGTCTCAAGGGTATCTGTGCAGACTAGAACTGTCTGTGACGGTACGCATACGTTAATGTGACTATCGGCCCTAGGCACCGACACCGGCTGCCTCTCACTTGTTGTACATCGCCCTAACATAATATCTCGTGGCTGTTGAAAAACTCACTCCGAGAAAAGTGCTCAGAAGAAGTTTGCGTTAGGAAGCCCTACAAGCGACGTTCGCTCCTCGGGTAGACATTTTCTATCCCCGAAATTTTGCGCTGTTTTGAGAAAAACGGACTTTTTCAACAGCCACAGGCGTTCTCACCACTTTGCGCCGTTTGTTCGCCTTTTCACAGATCAGTGAGCGTAATGGGGATATTACGCCAACCATCGAGTATCCTCTGATGATGGGCCGCTCCAAACACAAGAACCCTAAGTCTCACAGTCATCCAGCAACATCTGAGCCGAAGGTAAATGTTCCAGAAGAAACATCGATCGAAATCAAGCATGAGGGCATTCTGGTCGCGTATTCGGCGACACTTTCGCGTAGCAAGTATCAGCCGGCGGCGCCAGCGTGGCTGATGCGAAAGGAATTTCTGCCGAGCCCTCCGACGTTCCACGACAGGCGGGTCTTACGCCTGCCTGGCCCAAGCAAGGGCGGCGAAACGGTTGTTCGTAAGAAGTGAGGTTTGTGCGCACCAATCGAAGTCAAAACCGCACAAAGTGACACGCGACCTCCACCCTCGTGCTTAAATCGGCACGGAAGGGCAAATCCATGCAGACCAAATCTCTGATCGACGGAAAGCAGGCCGGTAAGTTCCTTGGAGTTTCGATTCACTGCCATCGGAAAGGTGTGGCGAAGAATTGATCTTCAGAGCGCACGCTTACTTTGCAAATGGAGGCTCTCCTCGGAAGACGAAGGAGGCGGCAATCGACGATGCTGTCTTCTAGCGGCAGCCGATTCTCTCGGTCTTGTCCTTAGCTTTTGCCGCGGCGGTCGTTTGCCACTGCATATTGGAGGGTGCGTCCGCCCCTCCGCACGCCAGCGCATTTACGTGGTCCACGACATACCCCGGACACCTGCCAGAACGCTTGCCAGTCGACGGACAGGGATGCTCGCGCTGGAACTCGTCTCGTGCGGCCCTGCTTCGCTTGTGAGAATCGTGCGTCGAACTCCGAGAACTGGGCGCGCGGAAGCTGGAGTGGGATCGAGGCGGGTGGTAACTGCGGCCGGACGAGTAGCTTCGCGAGTGGCCAGACGACGATCGGTGAGCGCCGAGGCCCGGCGCTGCGCGGTCGTGGGAGTGAACATAGGTTCCGTTCTTCCGGTAGTAGCCGCCTACGTGGACGTCGTGCCTTCCCGAACCGCGACTGTGCCGCTGCGACTGCGCCGGTTGGACTGCGACGGCCAGAAGAAGCAAGAGTAAGAGCAGGCGCTTCATCAGAGGGGACCTCCGGTCATGGCTTTAGTTCGTGGTCGATCTGTTCAAGTTGTCGCACGAAGACGCGGCCCGCCTTTGCCATCCACACAGCATCGTCAAGGGCCGCTTCCTTCGTTGCAAATGGGGCGCCGCCGTTCATCGCATAGGAGTCCTTCGTGTCGTACCAGCACCATCGGCCTTTCTCGCG
>OEKN01000474.1_pt3 | contig 10933 bp, 9 predicted proteins | sample 1503361 | NCBI WGS metagenome assembly OEKN01 (sample SAMEA104379592, study PRJEB20068) | metagenome | biome: 1000743; feature: 77; material: 1998 | place: USA | collected 2012 | depth 25 m
GTCGGCAGTGGTGTCCCTATAGCTAAGCAACTTGAGCTTCGGAGGACACGATGTTTTCTGACAGTCTGCTTGAAAATCACTGGACCAACCATGGCCGCCGCGGCTGGACAACGCTGGCTTCATTTGCCTTGCAAGCCTTCGCGATCGCGATCCTGTTGATGCTGCCGTTGATCTACACGGAAGGCCTTCCCAATCTGCACCTGGTTTCGATGAGCGCGCCTCTGCCTCCCCCAGGTCCGCCGCCGATTGAGCGGCTGCATTCGGGAACGAGGCCCGCCGGAAGCAATCTGTTTCGAGGCATCGTGGTGGCCCCACCAACCATTCCAATGGGGGTGAAGCCGAATGATGATTCAACGCCGAATGAAGAAGCACCGTGCACGATCTGCGTTCCTGGCGGTGTTGGTCCGATGTCGAATGCCAATGCGATTCCCGGCGGTCTCGGAACGACGGCCACCGTGGTACCTCCGCCTCCAAAGCCAGTGGCACCTCCACCCCGCGTTTCCCACATGATGGAGGGCAACCTGATCTACAAGGTGCAGCCCGTTTACCCGCCCCTGGCGAGGCAAGCGCGCATCCAGGGTTCTGTACTTTTGCGAGCGATCATCAGCCGCAGCGGTATGATCGAAGATCTGAGCGTGATCAGCGGACATCCCATGCTGGTGGGTGCGGCCATCGAGGCTGTGCGTCAGTGGCGCTATCGGCCCTATATTCTGAACGACGAACCGGTTGAGGTTGAAACGCGAGTTGCGGTGAATTTCTCACTGTCGGGTGGCTAGGCGACCGAGCGTCGACCGCTGCGTTCACGGCGCACAACCGGCCGCATCAAGTAGGGCACCTGTCCAGAGTTTCCAGCCGATATAATCGCGAGACCGTGAGTTCTGCGACCCTCGATGTAGCTCCTCGGCAGTCGGTACGGCCCACCTGGGCGGAGATTTCGCTCAGCACTTTGCGCGAAAACTTCCGCGCCGTGCAAGCGTTTGTAGGCCCGCGCGTCACCGTTTGCGCCGTGATCAAGGCAGATGCCTATGGACACGGCGCCACCCCGTGCGCGTTAGCGCTCGAAGCCGCCGGAGCGAATTGGCTCGGCGTCACGACCACAGACGAAGGCATGCCGTTGCGCTCGGCCGGAGTGCGCAACCGCATTCTGTTGATGACCGGATTCTGGCGCGGCGAAGAGGAAGAGGTGGTCCGCCAGAACTTGACGGCCACCGTATGGGAGCCCTGGCATGTGGAGTTGCTCAGCGATGCCGCGCAGCGTCTCGGCGCTCCACCGCAGCCGATTCACTTAAAGATCGACACCGGCATGGGACGCCTTGGCGTGACCCTTGCGGAACTTGCCTCCATGTGCCGCGTGATCCAACGTGCGCCCCATGTCGTGCTGGAGGGCGTGTCCACTCATTTCGCATCCTCGGAAGTTGTCGATGCGCCCGAGACTCAGTTGCAGATTGAGAATTTTGAGCGAGCCCTGCGCGTCGTCAAAGACGCGGGCCTCTCTCCTGCGCTGTGCCACATGGATAACACCGGAGGGATACTTTCTCGGCCTGACAGTTGGAAGGATATGGTGCGTCCAGGCATTGCGCTCTACGGATACACGCTCCCGCTACGTGATGAAAAGTCGCCCACGGATAAGCCTGCCCTCCACATTCAGCCCGCTCTCTCCTGGAGAACGCGGATCATCTCAATTCGTCAATACGCGGCCGGGCAAGCCATCGGATATGGGGGCACGTACAAAACCACCGCGCTTTCCCGCATCGCCGTGTTGCCCGTCGGCTACGCCGATGGCTATCGACGCGCTCTTTCCAACCGGGGACGAGTCATCATTCGAAACGCTTACGCTCCGATCGTCGGCGCTGTTTCTATGGATCTCACGCTGGTCGACGTTACAGGAATTCCGGGTGCCGCGGAAGGGGATGATGCCCTGTTGATCGGGCGCCAAGGCTCTCTCAAGGTCGATGCGGCCGAATTGGCAGAATTATCAGGGACGGTTCCCTATGAGATTCTCTGCGGAATTTCCAAGCGTGTTCCGCGAGTGCATCTTCCGTGACTCGCGCGAAATCCCCATTGAATGCAGCCATTCGCCGCTGGCTGCGTCCTCGCTGCTTTGTTTCGCATCTGCCTGTTACATTTAGATTTAAAGCATGCGATCTCGTTACGCCAAATGGATGTACGACTGGGAAGACCAGCTCACCTCGGTCGATAACAACCGGGTCGTGCGCGAGCTGGAATGGGGAACCGAGTTTGCCCACGACTGGCCCTGCCGCGACGGCATTCCCGCCGGACAGATACCCGGCGATCCTGAGAAGTTCTTCGCGGATTACAACCAGCGTATCGTCGCCGCAAGCGACGAGTTCTATTCCTACCGGGTCCCAACCGATTTTCGGCTGGAGCGTCGCGAGGTGCGGGTCTTCAGCACACGCGAAGTCCCCGACCCGAAACTCGAAGCAAAAGTGCGCGGAACGTTCGGGAACTTTCTCCGCTTCACTTCGCCGGTACGAACGCCATACCCGGAGAACAATCTCGCGAATGCCCGCTGGTTTCCCGCCCGTGGCCGCCGCGCAGTCGTTCTGCTTCCTCACTGGAACGCAGATGCCATTGCCTACACTGCGCTTTGCAAGGTACTCAACCTGCTGAATGTTGCCGTGTTGCGCCTGAGCATGCCGTATCACGATATCCGCATGCCGGCCGAGACTCGCCGCGCTGACTACGCCGTTTCCGCCAATATCGGACGCACGCTGGATTCCGTTCGCCAAGGCGTGGTCGATATCCGTTGTTGTCTCGACTGGCTCCAGCAGCAGGGCTACACGCAACTCGGCCTGATTGGCACCAGCCTCGGTTCCTGCTACGCATTCATCGCCAGCGCACACGATCCGCGGATTCGGGCCGCTGCTTTCAATCACGCGTCCACCTACTTTGCCGACGTGGTCTGGCACGGGCAGACCACTCGCCATATTCGCCAGGGGATCGAGGCGGCCATCGACCTTGAACGTCTGCGCCGGTTGTGGCTCGCCATCAGCCCAATGGTCTATTTCGACAAGTTCGCGAGATATCGCAAGAAGTCGCTGGTCATTTACGCCAGCTATGATCTGACTTTTCTTCCGGAATTTTCGCGCCAGGTGGTCAGCCAGTTCGCAACCCATCAGCTGGATCACAAGGTTGTGGCCCTGCCCTGCGGTCACTACACCACCGGGGAAACGCCCTACAAATACATGGATGGCTGGCAGCTGGCGTCGTTTTTCCGAACCGCATTTGAAGCGTAGAATCGGATGGAGGGCAGCGACGCGAACACTCCTTCCCCTCCACAATGCATGACCACACTTGCCGCCAGTCACGAATGCCGCAAGGGCCAGTTCCTGGTCAGCACGGATCGGTCGCAGTTAGATCTCGAGATCATTCATGCCTTTCTGACCAACTGTTATTGGGCGAAGGGCATCCCGAAAGAAACTGTTGCCCGCTCGATTGAGAACTCGCTCTGCTTCGGGGTCTACTGCGGTGAGGAGCAGGTGGGATTCGCGCGCGTGATCAGCGACTATGCAACCTTCGCATACATTGGAGACGTTTTCATTCTGCAGGCATATCGCGGACGCGGACTGGCGAAGTTGCTGATGGACTGCATCGTTACGCATCCCGCCCTGCAGGGATTGCGGCGATGGACCTTGGCTACCCAGGATGCGCACGGACTCTATGCGCAGTTCGGATTCACCCCGCTGTTGAAGTCTGACCGCTGGATGGAGCGTCACGATCCTAACGTTTACGCGAATTTGAATTTGTGAGCTGCCACCGTGCAGCTCCGCATACCCGGAGACTCGCAGATGAGCAATCAATCCATGTACCGGCCCTTGTCGGAAACCGATCCTCAGATCGCCGCCGCCATCGACAATGAAACGCGCCGCCAGCACGAAGGCCTGGAACTGATCGCTTCGGAGAATTTCGTAAGCGAGGCCGTTCTGGAGGCAGCCGGCTCGGTTTTTACGAACAAATACGCCGAAGGCTATCCGGGCAAGCGCTATTACGGCGGATGTGAGTTTACGGATGTGGTCGAGGAACTGGCCCGCACCCGCGCCAAACAGCTCTTCAATGCCGAATACGCCAACGTCCAGGCCCATGCCGGATCGCAGGCCAACATGGCGGCCTACGCTGCCGTGCTTCAGCCCGGCGACACCATCCTTGGCCTCAATCTCGCGCACGGCGGCCACCTGACGCACGGCCATCACCTGAACTTCTCCGGCAAAACCTACAAGATCATCCCTTATGGCGTGACCAGGGAAACGGAGACCATCGACTACGACGAACTCGAGCGTCTGGCCGAGAAAGAACTTCCCAAGATGATCATCGGGGGAGGCAGCGCGTATCCTCGCATTATCGACTTTGCCCGCATGCGGCAAATCGCCGACAAGGTGGGGGCAATTTATCTGGTCGATATGGCGCACTTCGCCGGACTGGTTGCGGGCGGCGTGCATCCATCTCCGGTTCCGCACGCCCAGATCGTGACTTCGACCACGCACAAAACGCTGCGTGGACCTCGCGCCGGCATGATCCTGGCCAAGGCCGACCTGGGTCCCGCCATCGACAAGACCGTCTTTCCCGGCATGCAGGGCGGCCCGCTGGTCCACATCATCGCCGCCAAGGCGGTCTGTTTCCAGGAAGCCATGCAGCCGGAATTCAAGGTGTACGCCCGCCAGGTCGTGGCTAACGCGAAGGTCCTCGCGGAGACGCTAGCTGCCGAAGACTACCGGATCATCTCGGGAGGTACGGATACCCACGTGATGCTCGTGGACGTGTTTGCCAAGGGAATGCTGGGAAGTGAAGCTGAAAAAGCGCTGGGCGAAGCCGGCATTACGGTCAACAAAAATGCAATTCCCTTTGATACCAATCCGCCCTTAAAGCCCAGTGGCATCCGCGTTGGAAGCCCGGCCCTGACCACCCGCGGCATGAAAGAGGCGGAGATGCGCCAGGTTGGTCGCTGGATTTCCGAAGCCCTGCACCATCGCAAGGAAGCCGAGGCACTGGCGAAGATCCGCAGGCAGGTGTTGGAGTTGGCCGAAGCCTTTCCGCTCTATGCCGAACGCCGGGCCAAAGCCCATGCCGAGGTCCGGGCTTGATTCTGTCATTCCCGGTACAGTCTGGGCCTTTGGCTCGTCCGGCGAAATCCTTGTAGCAGACCGTCTTACCTGTGGTTAAATCGTCCGGTGAAGATCGCCATCGACATCCGTCGCATGACGGAGTTCGGCATCGGAACTTACACGCGCAACATCGTGCGGGCCCTGGGTCGCCTCGATCGCCGCAACAAGTACTTCCTGATTGGTTCTCCGGAAAAGGTTAAGGAGATTGGGCCGCTCTCGCCGAACTTTCACACGGTGCCGTTGCTCGAGCAGGACACCACGGCGAAAGGATATTTCGAATTCCGGACGATTCTGAAACGGCTGCAGGTCGACCTGGTCCACATTCCACATCTCTTCTGGCTGCCTCGCACTCTGCCGTGCCCTTACGTGGTCACCGTTCACGATGTGCTCGAGCACATGGCACGATCGAAAACGCATTCCAGCCTGCGCCGCTCGATGCACTATCAACTCACGCGCAGAGTGCTGAAGGGCGCGGCTCGCCTCTTCGCCGTTTCGCAGTTCTCCAAGAGCGAAATCGAGCAGGTTTTCGGAATTCCCTCAAAGCAGGTGGAGGTGATCTACAACGCCATTGACGAGCGTTTCCTGCACGGCCACGCCAGCGAGGCCGACCGGCAGTTAATCGCCGAACGATACCTCGTGAACTATCCGTTCCTCCTCTACGCGGGGAGAATCAGTCCCCACAAAAATCTGATTCGCATCATCGAAGCTTTTTCCGCGCTCCGCGGAGAGCTGGAAAAAGAGAACAAGTTTCCCGACCTGAAACTGATCATTATTGGAGACGATCTATCTGGCCATCCCGATCTGCGGCGTACCGTCATTCGCAGCGGCGTACACAATGACGTGCGTTTTTTCGGATTCGTGCCCATCGATGTTCTGCGCATTTTCTACGATATGGCAAACGTCTTCCTGTTCCCGTCGCTCTACGAAGGATTCGGCTTGCCGCCGTTGGAAGCGATGGCGCATGGCACCCCGGTCGTGACCTCCAACACCTCATCGCTTCCGGAGGTGGTCGGCAATGCGGCCGTGCTGGTGAACCCGGAAAACGTGTTTGAAATCATGCGTGCCACGCATCGCGTTCTCGTCGATCAGAGCCTGCGTGAGAAACTGAAGCAGCGAGGATATGAACAGGCCAAGCTCTTCTCCTGGGATACATCTGCGCGCAGTGTTCTTCGCGTCTATGAGCAAGTGGCTGATGGGTCCCCTGCAAACCTGAAGTCCGCCGAGTCTGAAATTCCGCGCTTGCGGGCGTAGTCAAACTCGAAAAAATTTCTCTTGCCGGTCACGAAGGGAGGCAAATGCCGTGAGGGAACGTAGCGTTAAATCGTTTTCAGAGCGACTTCCCTATTTTTTCTTTGCCCCCATTTCTTAACCTAGCATTTCCTCCGTGCAGGAACCGCTTTGAAAACAAGGCATTGGCCCGGGAGTCTGACGCCATCCCTCGGCAATGCAGTGTTTCCTGTATAGACGCATTTGCTATATCGGAAGAGGATGAAATGGAGAATCTTTGAGAAGCGGTTTATGGCGCGCTATCCTTTTGCTTTTCTTTCCCTTGTAACCTGTAAACGCCGTTGCAATGCACAAAAGCAGTGACCCGCCTAGAAAGAGTGAAATGAGTACGACTGGCCCAAGCACGAACTTCGACGCGATGCCTCAGATGGCGCAGTCGCTCGGCCAGGAAAGGAATGGCCACGTTGTCCAGTTGTATACGGATGATGCGTTTCTGCTGGATGCCCTGGCTGGATTCATCGGTGGTGCAATTGTTGCGGGTGATGGAGCTCTCGTGGTTGCAACTCAGGCGCATGCCGAGGCCCTTGAACAATGCTTGCGCGAGCGTGGAGTTGATAGTGGTAAGGCCATCCGGCAAGGGCGCTATATCGTGCTCGATGCCCGGGAACTGCTGCCCAGGTTTATGGTGAACGGCTCGGTCGACGAAGCGCGGTTTACCGAGATCCTCAGTGCTGCCCTCACGCAAATCCGAGACTCCGGCCTGCAGGAAAACCGCCGTATTGCCGTATTCGGAGAACTGGTTGCGCTTTTGTGGGCGGAAGGAAAACCTCAGGAAGCGATTCGTGTCGAACAGTTGTGGAACAAGTTGGCCGAAAGACATCGCTTTTTTCTTCTATGCGCCTACCCGGTGACCGGCTTCAGCGATGAAACGCACATCGAACCTTTCCTGGAGATGTGCCGCGAACATTCCGGCGTGGTTCCCAACGAGGGCAAGGTCCACTCCAGCAGCGAAGAGACCCAGTTTCGCAGCCTGGCTCAGCTTCAACTCAAAGCGCAGATGCTCGAAAAAGAACTGGCTTTGCGTCGGAGTGAGCAACGGTTCCAGTTGCTGGTCGAAGCGGTGCGCGACTACGCAATCTTCATGCTCGATCCCGAGGGCAACGTTACCAGTTGGAATCGTGGAGCAGAACGCATCAAGGGATACAAGGCTTCCGAAATCATCGGCTCGCATTTTTCACGCTTCTATCCAGAGGAAGATCTGCGCTGGGGCAAGCCTCAGTGGGAACTGAAAATCGCCGCGAAGGAAGGCCGATTTGAGGACGAAGGTTGGCGCGTGCGCAAAGACGGGTCTCGGTTCTGGGCGAATGTGATCATTACGGCAGTCCATGGCGAGACGGGGAAGCTGATTGGCTTCGCCAAAGTGACGCGAGATTTTACGGAGCGAATGCAAACTCAACGCGCCCTGCAGAAGGAAGTCGCGGAAAGACAACGTGCCGAGATGCGCCTGCGTGAATCGGAGAAGTCGCTGCGCGACCTTTCGCTCCACCTGCTCCGTACGCAGGATGAAGAGCGCCGGCGCATTGGCCGGGACCTCCACGACAGTCTGGGGCAGTCCCTGGCAGTTCTGAAAATGAAGTTGGATTCACTTGCATCCGTGGTGGAGAAACAAACCGAAAAGGATGCTGCCGATGACGTCGCGCAGTGCATCCGTCTGACCGAAGATTCCATCAAAGAACTTCGCACCATCTCCTACCTGTTATATCCACCCATGCTGGAGGAGATGGGCTTAAAGTCAGCCATCCCCTGGTACCTAGACGGCTTCTCAACGCGCAGCGGCATCAAGACCACCCTCCAGGTCGCTGAGGACTTCACGCGCCTGCCCCGGGAGGCAGAATTGGCGCTCTTTCGCGTTTTTCAGGAAAGCCTTACGAATGTCCACCGTCACTCGGGGAGCCCGACAGCCGAGGTTCGACTGTTCATGAAAGACGGAATGGGGATTCTTGAAGTGCGCGACAATGGCAAAGGACTCCCTCCCGCGCAGCGGGAGCAATCGAGTCAGGACTGGATGGGACAGCTCGGTGTGGGATTACGCGGCATGAATGAGAGAATGCACCAGCTCGGCGGCGCCCTGAAACTGACATCAACGAAAAAAGGCACGACGGTGCGGGCGATGGTTCCGGCTCTCACAAAATCATAGCGGGAGAGCAGAGCCGCAGCAATGGCAGCAACATATTTGAAGTACACATGGGTGGAGGAATGCGACCCCGGATACTGATTGTTGATGATCATGAGATTGTTCGAGAGGGGGTCCGGGGACTGATACGCCGGGCGCGGCCAGATTGGGAGATTTCTGGGGAAGCGATCAATGGGCAGGATGCCATCGAAGCTGTCAAAAAGCTCCACCCCGATGTGGTCGTCCTCGACATCACGATGCCGGTGATGAGCGGACTGGAAGCCTCAGCCCTCATCGCCAAGATGGATCCGCGGCCGCGCATTCTGATTTTCACGATGCACGAATCTGACCGGTTGCCCGCTGAAGTCCGCCAAGCCAAAGCCCAGGGATATGTTCTCAAATCGCAAGCGGCGCGCAACCTCATCCGCGCCATTGAGGAGTTGTTGCGTGGAGGCGAGTTCTTCGGTCGCGGACCGAACCCCGGGTCCTTAGGAGGTCCGCCGGTAAAGGTGAGCATGATTTCATAGGTTTGCGCTGCTTCCGCGTTTCCCCCATCCCTGCAAACACGATTTCAGGAGCCAACCACCTCCTGATTGTGCATCCAACTTCCTTATGATTGCCGGTAATCGGCGTGCTGGATCCCTGGTGATCGCGTTTGCCGTGGCTCTTCTCTGTTTGAGCCTGCTGGCGGTGGTGTTCACCCATTGGAAAACGAGACGGCCCGTGCCGCAAAAATCCATAACGGGAACCCTTAGCCACCCTGCTGCTCGAAAACCCTCGCGTCAACAATCAGCTTTCCGATCCCTGTGAGCTAAAATCGCGCCGTGACCACTCACACGGCAAAACTTGCGAGCCTGCAATCCTCCCTCAGCTTCCTGGAATTCATGAGTTGCGACGTTCTCCCGGAATGGCTGCGCGAGTACGCTTCGTGGTGGGAGAGGGAAGGTCAACCCATCTCGGATGCAGTGGATCGCGCGGGCACCCCGTGGCTGCGAATGTTCGATCAGAGCGGCGAGCGGGTCGACGACATCCTGTACCCGCCCGAGTATTGGCGAATGCTAAAACGCGGCTACCGGGAGGGCGTGCTTTGGCGTTTCTTCGAGCAGAAAACTCTCTTCCCGGCCGGCCTGATCATCTACCTGACTTCATTTTACGATCCTGGAATGGCTTGCCCATATACGGTGTCGCTGGGAACACTTGTGCCTCTGATCAAGTACGGGGATAGCGCCTTGCGAGAGCGCTTCTTGCCGGGCTTATTAAAGAAAGACGGCGGGGGGTGGCAGGGAGCTACGTGGATGACGGAGATCAAGGGCGGATCCGATCTTGGCGCAAACGTCGAAACCGTGGCCCGCCCCATGGAAGGCCACTGGCGCCTGACGGGCGACAAATATTTCTCCAGCAACGCAGGAGCTGAGCTGGCCGTTGTGGCAGCGCGGCCGGAAGGCGCACCACCGGGCGTGCGCGGGCTCGCGCTTTTTTCTTGTTCCACGTTGCCGCCAGAACGGAAAGCTGAACTACTCCATCCGAAGGCTCAAAGACAAAATCGCCACTCGCTCGGTCCCTACCGGCGAAATCGAACTCCGCGACAGCGAGGCATGGCTTCTGGGTCGGCCGGAACACGGAGTGTATCTTATCCTCGAAGTCTTGAATCTATCGCGCGTTGCGAATGCGTTGGGAAGCGTCGCGCTGGCGCAACGGGCCGTCGCAGACGCTCTTTCTTTTGCCCAGAACCGCATTGTCTTTGGCAAGCCTCTGATCGAGCAACCGTTGATGCGGCGTCAGTTCGACGCTCGCATCCACCAACTACGCGCAGCATCCAGATTGGCTTGGAAGGCGCTCGAGCTTGCGAACGAGGTATGGCAGGAGAAGCCTCCTTATTCCGACCGCTACCACTTGTTCCGCCTCGTTACACACCTGGCAAAGTACTGGACCGCGGAACTCGCGGTGCAGACTGCCAAATGGTCGATGGAAGTGCATGGTGGGTTAGGAACTCTTGCCGAATACCGCGTGGAACGCTGGTTAAGGGAAGCGATGATTCTTTCCATCTGGGAAGGACCTCCCCATCGCCAGATTCTCGACGGCATGGAGGTGCTTGAACGTAAGCAAACGCACCGCGTGCTCCTGCAATCCGTCTGTGCTCACATGGGATCCTCTGCTCAAACCATGCAGGAAAAGGTCGAGAGACACCTTGCCTTGCCTCGCGAGCAGCGAGAAGCAGAATCGGAAGCGGTCTTCACCGAGCTAGCCGCATTTACGGCAGAAGCGTTGCTAGTCGAAGACGTGTAATGCGTATAAGGCGCGCGTAAGAGAAATAAAGCTGTACCGCAAAGCTGATCGTGAGCGGGGTGCTCACAACCGAGAATGAAAGACTCCTCGGTGGAGGGGCGGGCGTCCTCGCCCGCCCAGCATCGTA
>OEKN01000148.1_pt1 | contig 10883 bp, 8 predicted proteins | sample 1503361 | NCBI WGS metagenome assembly OEKN01 (sample SAMEA104379592, study PRJEB20068) | metagenome | biome: 1000743; feature: 77; material: 1998 | place: USA | collected 2012 | depth 25 m
CGGGATAACTGCATCCACCCATGGTGTACAACAACTTTTCGACTCGGCTTTGCGCCGCGGCTTCAAATATCAGCGCGGTCAGCAGGGTGTTGCGGTAATAGAAGTCTGCGGGATACTGCCGGTTGGCGCCAATTCCTCCGGAGTAGGCGGCGAGGTGAATCACTACCTGCGGTCTCCGTTCACTGAACATGCGCCGCACCTGAGCGGGATCCATCAAGTCATAATCGCCGCTCGACACTCCCTCGACGTTTTCTCCGCCATAACGCGCGATCAGCACGGGCATCAGGTGCCGGCCGAGAAAGCCGGTTGCGCCTGTGACCAGGATGCGCTTGCCCGCAATCGCCGTCGGTTCAGACATTCGAATACACACCCTGGCTGATGGTCTGATATCCCTTGATCAGTTCGTCGATGCCGCGGTCGAGCGGCCATTCGGGACGGAAGCCGGTCGCATAGAGCCGCTGGTTGGAGACGATGTAGTCGCGCTTGTCCGGATCTTCTCCGATAGCCGCTTCCCAAAAAACAAATCCGGGGACATGTTGCTGAATGACGCGGCAAAGTTCGACCTTGGAGAGATTGGCGTCCTCTAGCCCCACGTTGTAGGGGCGGTCGCGCATGCTTTCAAAGCACTCCAGGCCGCGCTCGAAAACCCGTGCCACATCCCGGACGTGAATGTAGTTGCGCTTAAAATGGCCTTCGAAGACGATCACGGCGCGGTCGTTCACGGCCCGGTACACGAATTCATTGACCAGCAGGTCAATCCGCATTCGCGGGGACATGCCGAACACGGTCGCCAGCCGAAATGTGATGGCATTGCCCCGCTCGAGCACCGCCTTTTCGGCTTCCACCTTGGTCTGGCCATACAGGGAAATCGGGCGCAGTGGCGAGTCCTCGGTACAGGGATTGCCGGCTTCGCCGATGCCGTAGCCGCTGTTCGTGACCGGGAACAGGATGCGCTGTTCCCGGGAAAGGATCCGGGTCAGCATGATGATGGCATCGCGATTGGTCGAGACTGCCCCAATCGGATCGCGCCTGCACAGGGGCGCGCCGACCAAGGCGGCCAGGGGAATCACCACATCGGCATGCTTCACCAGTTCGCGCATGACCCGCTCGTCCCGGCAATCGGTGCGATGCACCTCAAACTGCGGGTAGGCACAGCACGACGCCAGGCTATTGGCGCGGTGGGTAAAGGTGTCCACGACCGTGACCGAATGTCCCGCGGCGAGCAGCGAGGGAGAGAGCATTGAGCCGATATATCCCGCTCCTCCCGTAATTAGAATCTTGCAGTCAGGCATGCTGTCTCCTGTGCGATGGCGGCCAAGATGTGGTGCATGGCGTCGGGAAGCGAGGCGCAGGGCAAGAATTCGCAGGGCGAGCCGTACTGCTGCAACAGGCGGTCCACTTCGAGTCTGCTCGCAGCTCCGTATCCCGTGGCCACGAGACACACCCCGGCCAGCTGGGCCCGCAGGCCGGCCTCAAGGTCGCCGGGCTTGTCGCCGACCAGCCAACTCCGCCGAAGATCGAGCTGAAGGCAGTGGGCGGCATCACGGATCATCCCAGGTTCCGGCTTGCGAAACGGATGCGAGGGATGAGCATATTGGCCAATTCCCGAGGGGTGCGCGGCGCACGCCCAGACCCCGTTGAATCGGCCACCGCAGCCTGCCAGGTCGCTATCGACCTGTTCCTGGACTGCTTCGAAGTCGCTCCATTGGTAAAGACCGCGCCCGATCCCGGATTGGTTGGTGACCACAACCGTCGGAATTCCCATGGTGCAAGCAGATGCGATGGCCGCCAGGGCACCGGCGATATAACGGATGTCCGACCGCCGATGCAGATAGCGGATTTCCTCGACGATGACGCCGTCTCGGTCAAGGAAGATGCCAGGCAGAGGCGTTGTCTTCCCGTGTTCGCAAAACCGGCGATACACAACCGGCATCATGGGAACAGCATCTGCTCGACCGCGGCGCAAATCGCGTGATAGGTGATCAGGTGAACTTCCTGGATCCTGGGAGTTTCCTGCAAGGGAACGGCGAGCAGGATGTCCGCCAATTCTGCCGCTTTCCCTCCCCCTTGGCCGGTAAGCGCGATGGTGTGTAAGCCCCGGTCGCGCGCTGCCTGCAGCCCTGCCAGAACATTGGCGGAGTTTCCGCTTGTCGAAATGGCCCAGGCCACGTCGTTCGCGTTTCCATGCGCCTGGATCTGGCGAGCAAAGATTTCATCGTAGGCATAATCGTTGGCCCAGGCGGTTAACACCGCCTGATTGGCGGTAAGCGCGATCGCGGGAAGGGCACGGCGCTCTTTCAGGAAACGGCCCACCAATTCCCCGCAAATATGTTGCGCATCCGCTGATGACCCCCCGTTGCCGAACACCAGGACCTTGTGGCCGGTCTGAAAGGCAGAGGCAAGCAACTTGGCGGCGCGCTCTACCGCCAGCACGTAGTTGCTGCGAGCGATTTGATTGAGGCTGAGGGCAATCTCTCCCATTAGAGAGCTGAAGGTGACGGTCTCGGCGCGTGTGGTCTGCATGATTGGCTCCCGATCGCAAACTGGCATCGGCGGTCATGTTGTAACGGTGCGGTTCTCTAAAAATCGTTCCTCGCAAACCTTCCAGCAGCTGGCAGCCAGGAATGTGAGAGCGGTCACGAGCACAACGGGTATCGTGCGCATGGGCCCAGATCGGCGTTCCGGCTCGACCGCCGTATCGACGACCTGCACCAGCACAGAATTCTTGGCTTCGTCGATACGGGCCGCTTCTAGTTGCTTGCTGAGAAACTCGAATAGTCCCTCGTGGTACTTCAAATCGCGCGACGCCCGCCAGTACTCCAGGGCTGCCTGAGGTACTTTTCCGGTTGGCACCTGGATATTGCCGTCGCCCAGGCGGGAAGCGCGCTCCAGCTTTGCCAATTGCGCCCGCAGGCCGGCCAGCCGTTCCTTCTCTCGCACCAGTTCAGGATTCTGATCGGTGGAAAACGAACTCATGGTGCGCACGGACACCTCGTGCATCGCGATTTGGGCTCGAGTCTGCGCCACCGCCTCGATGATGGCCTTGCCTTGTACCTCGGGCTGTATGAGTCCGGTACGCTCCTGTGTCGCTCGCAAGGCCAGTTCCGCTGCTGACAGCACCTCTTTCTCGTCGTCCAGCTGCTGTTGAAAGAACACTCGACGCTGCGCTGCTTCGGTCAGTGCCAGTCGGCGAGTCAAGTTTCGCAGTTCGTCGACATAACCGTTGGCCAGCGCAGCGCTGCGTTTCGCGTCGCGATCGGTAACCGAAATCGTGATCGTGCCGTCTTTGGTGGCGGCGATCTCGGAACGGCTTGCCAGTTGTTTGCGGGCGTCGATGTTCTTCTTTTGACGGTAAGCCTCGAGCAAGTTGAAACGTGCGATCAGAGCGTCCGCAACGCTCCGGCTGCGCAGCATGGCAACGTAAACGTCCGCCGGGTTCTTTAGCGCCAGTTCCTTGTTGCCGGTCACGGAACTCATCTGCCCCAACAGGGCGAGCAGTAATGATTGCGATTGCTGGGGTGGCAGGATCATTGCCGTTCCCGTGTACGTTTTCGGCAACAGCAGGACCAGGATTGTGGCCAACAACATTCCACACGCGGTGACCTTCAAAATCCAAATCCTGTGCTGCCAAACGATGCCAGCCAGAGGTAACAGGTCTGCCCGGGTCACATCCAGCTTGGCAGGATTACTTTCTTCGAGCTGTGAGAACAGGTGTTGACAGGGACATGGCGGCTGCCTGCCTGCGTCTGCAATCGTCGAGGACGATTCGCCTTCCATAGATAAGAAGCTAGTTGTGCCGAATGACGCCCTGTGCGGAAGTCACCGGATGACGCTGATAGCAGCGGCCCCGAGAGCGAATTGCGAAAAGACCATCGACCAGTCGCGAACTGCCCTCCAACCCGTGCCTCGATTCAGGCGCTCGGGCACGACCACCGCGTCACCCGGCATAAGGCGCAGACCGTCGAACCGGCTTCCGCCCCACAAGCCCCCGCCCAGCGACTGCTTGCTCAGGACTGAACCGTCAGCGCGCAGAATAAACATCCTGCCTTTGTCAGCGTCGCGGGTTGGCCCTCCGGCCAGTTCCAAGTAGTGGCCGACCCGCCGATTACTGCGATATAGAAAGGAGTTTCTGTTATATACGGCACCTAGCACACTCACTGCGGCCGGGCAATGGGGAATGAGCAGGGAGTCACCGTCTTCCAGTTCCAGGTCAGGCAACGCATCCACTCCCGACGTCTGGGGCTTTAACTCCAGCACGAGACGTCCTGCGGCCTTCACTTGCCGCAGCTTGTCGATGAGTTGTCTCTCGGCCTGCAGCCGCATCGCCATTTCTTTGGCTTCCTCCGGGGTTGTCCCGAGCGGTGCCACCGAGTTGCGCGCCAGTTCCTGGTCGAGGTTGCGCGCGAACTCGTCGAGGCCCTTCTGCTGCTGCACCCGTGCGGATTCGCGGGTGAACTCAGCCCCGTAAAGATAGGCTGTGGGCGTCAGCCCGCCGGCGCGTTTCACCAGCTGACGCAAGGTTTCTCCCGCTTCAACCCGGTAGACGCCGGCAGCACGGAATTCTCCCTCGAGCCGTACAAATTTTGTCCGCCGCTCCAGCGGTACCGCCAAGTCGCCCTGGGAAAAGACCGTAACGACGTCGCCCACTTCCAGGAGAATATTGTTTCCCGGATCGTTTTCCAGTACCGCCTTCCCCAGGTTGAAAGGAATCAGGCGGGAGCTGAGGTCCGCGGAATTCAGCCGCTGAACCACGGCATAATCCCAGTTCACCTCGGGCACGCTGCGCGACACCTGGACTGAGGCGGTGACGCTCAGGTTATTCCGCTGCCAGTAATCACGGGTGATCAGGGCGTTCTGCTCGGGAATGAGGTCCCGGATCCGCAGGCCGGGACGCCACTCGTAACGGCCCGGCATCGCGACATTGCCGCGAAGAGTCACCGCATTCTCGAAACGGGGCGAGAGAGAAAAGACACGAACGAGGTCGCCATCTTTTAGTTCGCGGCCTAGCGCAATGTCGAGCAGCGCAAATTCTTCCACTTTGCGTATCGTGTGTTTTTCAATGCGCTCGAAAACGACTTTCTGGCTACTCGCGGTGCTGGCCAGCCCGCCAGCCAGAGCGATGGCCTCTCCGAGAGTTGCCGTTTCTTTCAACTCGTAAATCGCGGGCACGTTGACACTGCCTGCCAATGCCACTAAGGGGCCAACCGGCGGGATATAGATGACGTCACCCGGAAGCAATCGTGCATCCTTGGATTTATCGCCCCGCAGCAGCAGGTCATAAAGGTCGAACTCGGTCACCAGCCGGCTGTCTCGCTTTAACAGAATGCGGCGCATCGACCCGGTTGCCGAGGGTCCACCGGAAGCAAACAGAGCATTCACGAGAGTGCTCAATGAACTTACGGTGTAAGATCCGGGGCGCCGCGCCTGTCCTACCAGGAATATTTGGATGGAACGCAATTGGCCCAAATTTACTGTGAGGTCAAAATTGCGAAATACCCTTCCGACGGCCGACTTCAATGCGTCCGGCAGTTGCTGGTAGCTGATGCCGGCAATCGATACGGAACCGACTTTGGGCAGAAAAATAGCTCCCCCGCGGTCCACGACAACTCGAACATCAATGTCAATCTGACCCCAGGCCCGAATCAAGAGCTCATCGCCCGGGCCAATCACATAGTCGGCGGTTACCGGGATGCGGTCCACGGGCGCGAATGTAGTGGGGACGTGGTCAAAGAGGCTTTGCCCGTAAATCGGCAGTCCGCGTCCCAGGGAAGAGCTGACAAAGGCTTGAAATTCGCTGAACGGTGTTGCCGTATCGGCAGTGGCCCGGTTGTCGGTGGACGATGAGGCTTCCGTGTTATTCGAATCCGGCTCGGCGCGCTCGCCTTGCGATGACTTGCCCGATGCTTGGGCTTCTGCCGCGCGGCTCACGATCGAGGGCGTTTGCGCCTCGGCCTGCCTAGCCGCCGGGCCAAGCGTGGCCATATCACTGAGCGGAACCGTGGGAGCAGTCTGGCCTGCGGCCACAGTGCAGCAGCAAACCAGCGAAATGCTGAGTGCCCTTCGGTAACCGCCGAGCCCAGCCATTCCCAACAACACCCCAAGGCCGTTTTCCTGTCCCGCTGTTTCCCTCTTATTGGGTTGATTGAACAAGAATCAGACTTTCTGGCTCGAAAAGATTGAAATCGCCTTTAAGCGGGTAGGTCGCTAACAGGCAGGCCTTCGGTGACGCAAGACAGGTTCGAGGCAGTCCGTGTCCACCTCGATAGCCACACTGCGCTGGATCAGTTCGAGGGTCAGCACCACCCGGACTTCATTCTTCCTGCGGACCACGATGCCCTCGATTCCTTCCAGGGCCCCGCTGCGAATACGAACGCGCTCGCCAGCGCCCAGATAAGGATGCGGTTCGAACCTGCCCTGTTCCAGGCTGGAGCGCAACATTTCAATTTCATGGTCGGGCAGCGGGGAAGGAACGTTCCCTCGTCCCACGATCGCGATCACGCCGGGCACGGCTAAAACCGAGATTCGCCCCTGCGGAGGAGTGTGCACGAACACGTAGTTGGGGAACAGCGGCAGTTTGAGCCGTACCGGAGTGCGCTTGCTCCAATGATGCACCTTCTCATAAAGCGGCAAGAAGCTTTCGATCTGGCGCTGCATCAGGTTTGTCGTGACCCACTTCTCGTGTCGCGAACTGGTATAGACGGCAAACCATTGCGCGTCAGGCTGGACCGTGTGAGCGATGACCGCTGGCACTGCCGCGGGCAATGGCGGGTTCGATCCGGCAAACATAGCTTCGCTATCCCTGTGTCGCAAGCTGCTGTCCACGCTTCCAAATAAGAGTGATGTCAATCGGCTGCACACTTCCTTCAGCAGCCTACCGGCATCAGTCCCGAAATCGTGCCCAGCATAAGGGTCAGGTTTGCCGAGGGTCAAGTAACGTATGGATTAGTCTGTTGGTATTCGACCGTTCCTTTCTGCCGGGTGCACTTTCTTGGCCTGCCCATGCAGCGCAGGCCGCCGAACCAACGGCGAACAACAAGGAAAGCAGGTGCGCTTAAGACCTTTGGATACTTCTCTGGTCGTTTCGTCTCCTTCATATTGGCAGTGAGTTGGCGGTGGCACTTGGGACAAGATTCAGTCCAGCCGGTTCTTCAGGCCTTCACGCAGCGCGAACCAGGCCCTAAGAACAAATCACGTGCTGGCGTATTACCGCAGATATTCGTGATTAGCTTCCTACTATTTGCCGTAGCCGTCGGTCGAGCGCAGACGACTGCCGAGGTCTTCGAAAACGATCCGGCTCCTCCAGCCAGAATTGGAACACCCTACGTACTTCTCGACAGCTGGGTCTATCCAGCCCTTGAGCGCCTGGCAGCACTGGGCTACATCCGAACTGCTTTTATCGGCTTGAAGCCATGGACACGCATGGAGTGCGCTCGACTCGTCGCGCAGGCGCGCGAGGAGATGATACCCAGCGAAGAGGTCCAGCCATTTCTGCTTGATCTGCAGTTGCGGTTGGAGAAGGAGTTCGCCTACGAACTTCGACTCATGGATGGGGATCGCAATGCAGCAGCTCGCATCGAGTCTGTGTACGCGCGCGTCGTCTCGGTCAGTGGTGAGCCGTTAAGTGATGGTTATCACTTTGGCCAGACCCTCAGCTACGACTGGGGCCGGCCTTTGCGTAGAGGTACCAATCTGCAATTCGGTGCTTCTGTTTCTGCAGCGATCGGACCCGCCGCGATCTTCTTGCGCGGGGAGGTGCAGCACGCGCCCTCAACTCCCCCCCTGTCTTCCGATATCCGCAACTTTATCGCGACTCGCGATCAGGTACCCCTCTATCCTGCAACCGCACTCCACACATTCAATCGGGGCAGGCTGCTGGATGCGTATCTCGCCGTCAATCTGCGCGGTACCTGGCAGCTCTCTGTGGGAAAGCAAAGCCTCTCCTGGGGTCCCGGTACTGGGTCGTTCTTGTGGAGTAACAACATTGAACCGATTCCAATGGTGCGGCTGACCGAATCTGAAACATGGCTTCCGGGACCGTTGAAGCTATTGGGACCCGCCCGGTTCGATAATTTTGTTGGCCGGCTGCAAGGCCACAACTATGTTCCGCGACCTTACATATACGGAAACAAAATCAGCTTTAAACCGCATCCGAATCTGGAGCTGGGGTTTGGCCGGACGGTGACCATTGGTGGTCAAGGCGGCACGCCGCTAACAACAGGAAACTTGCTGCTGAGTTTCTTTGGGCAAACCAGCTCGAAACTGAACTCGGTCCCAGGCGACAGCCATTCCAGTTTCGATTGGACCTTCTATATTCCCAGGATCCGCAACCAAGTTGTCTTTTATGGTGAATTGTACGCCGACGATGATTTCCTCCCGTTCCAGAACCCACCCAGAAATCCGTTTCGAACGGGTATTTATCTAGTTCGCCTTCCAGGAGCGCCTAAGCTCGAGGCTCGCATCGAGGCCGCTTCGACGGAATCTCCAGGTGCTCACGGTCCCGAAAGCCTGAATTATTGGAATGTCACCTATCGCGATGGCTACACGAGCAACGGAAACTTGATTGGAAACACCGTGGGGCGCATGGGCCGGTCCATCCAGTGCGAGGCGAAATACTGGATTTCCGCATTGCACGCTCTACAGTTCACTTACCGTCATAACACGATCAGCGGGGATTTCGTTCCTCAAGGAGGCGCGTGGCAGGCGTACGGGGTGAATCACGAAATCCAGCTGCGATCTGGTCTTTATCTGAAGGCTCAAGTGCAGTACGAGCACATCCGCCGCTACCCCATCTTGTTCTCAGGAGCACGAAACAACACGACCGCAGTCGTTGAACTCGGATGGTTACCGCCGAGGTCAGAGTAATAGCTGTTTCACCGAGATGCAGTCAAAAACTATAGTTTCGATTGGTACAGAAAAGTGGGGGCGGGACAGATGGTCGGCAATTCGGAATTACGTCGTGAGCACCTTACAGGTTGCGCCAAAAACTCGCGCCAGACCGTCGCGGCGGGAAAATGTTGAGGTTCATTGTTCCGTTCGTTTGCGGTTTCCATGAACTGGTCAGCTAGGCGTTGCTCCTCGGTTTTGGTGGAAACCAAGCTCTTTGCCCAGCTCCTTGCACGGCCAGTTCTTTTCTCGGAACGGTAATCAAATTCTCCATTTGGTCCCTAAGTCCTTAACTCGGGGCCTTTGGTGTCGCTCTCGCACCACGATTTCCTTTCCGTGGTGCTTCAACCGTGCTCTATGAGTAGCACCAACGGAAATCATTGGCAAACTCCCGCTCGCTGTTCGATAAAGCGCTCAATTTCGGACCGTCGGAAACGCACGTAACGACCGAGCCAGATCACGGGCAGCTCGCTCAAATGGCTGTACACCCAGCTTCTGGGAACGCGCAGAATTTGCGCTACCTCGCCTGGGTCCAGAAGCACCGTGTTCGGGGAATTTCCAAAAGTGGAATTTGAAACGGTTGTGCTGTTGTCCTCCCCATTGCGCAACTCCGAAATTGCGAAATACGAACGGAACGGAAAACGGTGGAGAAGGGTCGAAATGGGTAACGGGAATGGAATAAGGGAGCGTAGAACTTGTCGTGCCCTTTGAAGACGACCCGATGCGGCCCGATCCAGCTTCGTTCGACTCTCACAACGAGCAACGCTGGCTTCCCTTTTCGCTCCACGACGCGAATGCTCTGCCTGATTCTCGGATCGAGCCCGGCGCCAATCATGCTCTCTAAGCGGCGTATCTCAAGATCGAAATCGGCAACATTCAGTCCCGGATTTCACGTCGGCACGCCCTGTTTCTCCTCGATACCGAGATCAAGTCACCGCCGACCGTATTGGCGAAGGACGAAACGTCGGCGAGGAATTCCTTTTTCCCTCTCGGGCAAGGAAAAAAGGGCACACCTTTTATCGAGTGTGCCCTTTCTCGTCGGCGATGTTGTCGTCATCTCTACTGCAGGCTGGCCACGATCTCGACTCTCTCCGCGCGATCCTGTGCCAACTCCCTCCCGACCTCTTTCTCGCGGCTGCTCTTCAGCAATTGGCGTCCACGAGTCTCGCCGTTCACCCAGATCTGCGACAAGAAATACTGGTTCCCATACTGATTGAAAACCAATTTGGTTTTATTCGCAGGTGCGAGACTCTCCGCTGCGTTGCTGTTCACCATCATGCTCGTGTTGCCATCTCGGGACTGCAATCGAAGCGTCTTGCTATCGCCACTACTGATCGTTCGGATGTCGTACGTTCCGGCTGGAAACGTCTTGTTCCCAACCGCGAAGTTGAAAGGAATATCCCCACGCACATGCACCGTCTGTGCAATTGCCGACCCCGCTACCAGGAGCAGGCTCAGCAGGCTGACTAGACTGAACGCTTGCCGTTTCATAGATCCTCCTCCGGCTCGAGAATGATGGAGGTCGCACATTCGTTGACGTGCCGTGCGTTCGTGCTCTCCACACCCCACAACCGTTGATTTGAATTTCGTTCGCTGGTGTTTGTGCACGCGATGGGCCGTGTTCGCGCTGTGCACGATTGCATCAGCAACAAGCGGGACTATGTCGTTGATTGCGGGAAGGATTCGGTGCGTATATCGGGAATGCGACGATCACCGCTGTGGGGAGAGCTGCGCCGCAATTTCAACCAAACGGTTACTGGACCCAATCCGAAAGGTTAGTATCGCTAAAGTCGTCGTCGCGGAGGGAAGCGGGCTTGGTCCAAAGGGGATCCGTGGAGGGCTGCCATTCGAGGACTTACATTCACCGCATAATGAGGTGATTGAACAGGAATGAGACGGTTGAAGCACCACTGTAAGAGATGGAAAACATTCAGCACGACAACCTAGCCCCTTTTTCGGGACCAGGGGGTCGGAGGTTCAAATCCTCTCTCCCCGACCAC